>Ga0224555_1001412_pt1 | contig 33286 bp, 28 predicted proteins | sample 714S23034metaG_FD_180687 | JGI IMG/M metagenome (GOLD analysis project Ga0224555, IMG submission 180687) | Peat soil microbial communities from Stordalen Mire, Sweden - 717 S2 30-34 | ecosystem: Environmental > Terrestrial > Soil > Wetlands > Peat | place: Sweden: Norrbotten County, Stordalen... | reverse complement strand
TTCCAGGAATTCGGCAAAATCGGTAAGAGCCTGAAGAATTCGGTGTCGCCGGACGAAATGTGCGACGACTACGGCGCCGATACGCTGCGGGTGTACGAGATGTCGATGGGCCCGCTGGAGGCGTCTCGGCCGTGGGCCACCAAGGACGTCGTCGGGGCGCACCGGTTCCTGCAGCGGGTGTGGCGGCTGGTGGTCGACGAGTCCTCCGGCGGCATCCGGGTAACCGATGACGCGGACCTCGACACCGACACCCTGCGGCTGCTGCACCGCACCATCGCCGGGGTTTCCGAAGACTATGCGGCACTGCGTAACAACACCGCGGTGGCCAAACTGATCGAGTACACCAACCACCTGACCAAGCAGCACCGTGATGCTGTTCCGCGGGCAGCGGTCGAGCCGTTGGTGCTGATGGTGGCGCCGGTGGCGCCGCACCTGGCCGAGGAGTTGTGGCAGCGGCTGGGCCATCCGACATCGCTTGCCCACGGGCCATTCCCGGTGGCCGACCCCGACTACCTGGTCGAAGACACCGTCGAGTACCCGGTGCAGGTCAACGGCAAAGTGCGCGGACGTATCACGGTGTCTGCCGGTGCCGACGCCGACGCGGTGGAGGCGGCGGCGCTGACCGACGAGAAGGTGCAGGCGTTCCTGGGCGGCGCCACACCGAAGAAGGTGATCGTGGTGGCCGGCCGACTGGTCAACATCGTGGTCTGAGCACTATCTCGTGGACATGACCGTCGGGCGGGGTCGCCACCACGCCGGCGACCGCTTGTGCAACGGTGTCGGGCCGCAGGAAGCGCTCGGGTTCGTAGTCGCCGCCCTCGAAGGACACCAGCTCACGTTGCATGTCGGTGTCGACGCGACCAGGGTAGACGGTGGTGACCCGCAGCGTCGGTTCGCTGCCGCGCAGCGAATCGGCGAACGCCCGCAGCGCGAACTTGCTGGCCGAGTATGACGCCATGGTCGCGGACGCCTTGCGTCCCGTGCCGGAGTTGATGAAGACGACCTGACCGCCCGCTCGTCGCAGCGCGGGTAACAACGCCAGCGTAATAGCCACTGCGCCAACCACATTGACCTCTAGCGTGTCGCGCCAGTGGTTGACGGTCGAGTCGGCGACGGGTCCGGGGAAGAACACCCCGGCGCTGTGTACCAGCACGTCGAGCTCGCCGATGCCGGCGGTGGCGGACGGGATCGCGTCGGTGTCCGTCACATCCAGTGGCAGCGTTGTGGCGCCGAGCCGCTCGGCAACGGCCTGCAACGCAGGCGAGGGCCGTCCGGCCAGCAACAGGGTGTGCGTCGGGGCCAGGGCGGCGGCGATGGCGGCGCCGATCCCGCGACTGGCACCGGTGATCAGTGCGGTCCGCATGCGTGCCAGCTTAAGGGCGGCAACGGTTTACGACGTCTGGTCGCCGTTGGTCTGCGCGGCCGCGGGGCTGGTCACCGGCTCGCTGGCTGCCAGCCGCTCCAGCGGCGCGAGTGCCTTGGTCAGCGTCTCCAAGTCCGGCCCGCTGAGCTGGCTGAGCAGCGCGGCCAGGGCCGCGATCCGGTTGGTCAGCGATTCACGGTGCACGGCCAACCCCCGCGGGGTGATGTCGACGAGCACAGCACGCAGGTCCGACGGGTCACGCGAGCGCTTCACCAGGCCGATCTTCTCCAGCCTGCGGATCGCCACCGTGGTGGTGGGCGTCCGAACGCGTTCGTGTGCGGCGAGATCGGTCATCCGGATCGGACCCTGATCGAGCAAGGTGACCAGGATCGACAGCTGGGCCAGGGTGAGGTCGGCGCCTGCTGCAGAGCCGCTGGGGTCACCGCGGCGCAGGATGGAGAACAGTTTGGACAGGCAGCGGTGCAGCCTCTCCGCCGACTCCGTCACCCCCGGCACGGTGGCTTCGCGTTCCGCCATAGTTCGCTAGTCTAACCTGTCTGCTGTGCAGAGGCCGGTAAATCGCTTTTGCTATCAAAGTACCTGGGACAAGAAGCGTTGCAGTCGCTCGGTTGCCGCCGCTTCGAATATCTGCTCCGGCGGCCCGGTTTCTACCACCTGACCGTGGTCCATGAAGACGACAGTGTCGGATGTCGACTTGGCAAAACCCATTTCGTGCGTGACCACCAGCATCGTCATGCCGTCGGAGCCCAGGTCTGCGATCAGCGCCAGGATGCCCTTGACCAGTTCGGGATCCAGCGCCGAGGTCGCTTCATCGAACAGCATCACCTGCGGTGCCATCGCCAGCGCTCGGGCGATCGCGACTCTTTGCTGCTGCCCGCCCGACAGGGCGCCCGGTCGGCTACCGGCCTTGTGTTTCATGCCTACCCGGTCCAGCTGAGCCAGCGCCAACTCGCGGGCCGCATCGGCGGAAAGGCGTTTGAGCGTGCGCGGCGCCAGCATGACGTTGTCGAGCACGGTGCGGTGCGGAAAGAGGTTGAAATGCTGGAACACCATGCCGATCCGCTGCCGCACCTTGTTGGGATCGTCGGTCAAGACCGACCGCCCGTCCAGCAGGATGTCGCCGCGGTCGGGCTCATGCAGCCGGTTCAAGATGCGCAGCAATGTCGACTTGCCGGAACCCGACGGCCCGATCACCGCCACCGTATTGCCTGCGGGTGCCTCGATATCAACCCCGCGCAGCACCTCGTTTCGTCCGAACGACAGGTGAATCCCTTTGCCTGCCAAAGCTACTGACTGCGGCTGTGCGATGCGGCCGGTCACGTCATCTCCTGGCCCGTGGTCGAGGCGATCCGATCCAGCGGATCCTCCGGCTCGACCGCGGGCCGGCCCTGTCGAAGCCGGTGGTCGACGAAGTTGACCAGGTGGGTCAGCGGGATGGTCAAGATCAGGTAGAACAATCCCGCGGCCACCAGCGGCGAGAGGCTGCCGGTCTGCGCGTTGAGGTCACGGCCGACCTGGAACAGCTCGCGTTGGCCGGCGATCAGCCCGAGGAAATACACCAGCGCGGAGGCCTTCAGCAGCGCGATGAACTGGTTGACGAGTGCGGGAAGCACCCGGCGGATGCCCTGCGGTATCACCACCAGGCGCATAGCGGCGCGGTAGCTCAGCCCCAGCGCCCGGGAGGCATCGAGCTGCCCGGAGTCGACGCTTTGGATGCCCGAGCGGAAAATCTCGCCTACATACGCCGCTGCCGTCAGCCCCAGCGCCGCGATACCGAGCGGATAGGGATTGTTGTTCGTCAATCCGCCCGTGATCGGCCCGATTCCGAGCCCGATGAGCAAGATGATCACCACCTCCGGCAGGCCGCGGAAGATGTCGGTGTAGATCCGCGCCGGCCAGCGCAGCCATCGGGCCCGCGAGATACCGGCAACCGCCAGCGCGATGCCTACGGCCAACCCGATGACGCTGGAGCTGACGGTGAGGATCAGCGTGTTGGGCAACCCCGTGGTCACCATCGCCGGGACGGCCTGCTTGTAGAGCTCCCAATCGAAGAAAGAATCCCGCAACTGAGCCAGGACGGATTTCGGCGGGGGGACCGCGTCCACCACGCGGTGATGATGCTCGGCGATCGTCGCGAAGTCCGGCAGGTGCGGCGTCAACGCCGACTTCGATCCCGGTTTCCAACCGCGTGGCAGCGGCCGCGGAACCCAGTCGGTGTACAGCTGCGACCAGGTGCCGTCGGCGATCACGGCGTCCAGGCCGGCGTTCAGCGCGGCGATCAGCGGCTGGTTGTCTTTGGCCACCGCATAGGCCACGTAGTTGCCCAGACCGAACGTGTAGGCGGCGATGGCGGCGGTGTCGCCGGGCCGCATCACGTTGCTCGCCTCCATTGCCGGCGCCACCCACGCGTCGATCTGGTGGGTCTTCACGCTGGTGTACACGGTGGTGAAGTCCGGGAACTTCACCGGCTCGAGATGCAGCGTGTCGACGACGTAGGCCTCTTCGACGGTGCCCTGAACGACGCCGATCCGCTGTCCGGGGCCCAGCTCGTCGAAGCTGTCGATCGGCGAACCGGACGGCACGATCAGCGACAAGTAACCGAAGTCGTAGCCGTTGGTGAAGGCGACCGTGCGACGGCGTGCTTCGGTGGCCATGATCGACGACGAACCGACGTCGAAACGCCGCGCCGCGACCTGGGCCAGCAGCCCGGAGAATTCGGTGCCGACGAAGACGACGTGTAAGCCCAGCTTGGCGGCGATCGCCCGCAGCAGCTCGTTGTCATAACCGGTGTAGCGCCCCGCGCTGTTCAGGCAGCTGGTCGGAGGACCCCCCGGCTGGGTGCCGATGATCAGCGTTCGGGGTGTACGCAGACCCAGCGCGTCGACGTTCACCGAACTTAACGGCTCGACGTCGGCGGTCGTGTACTTGTCTTCCTGGGGTCGGTTGGCGGTGGCCAGCTTCCTGGGCAACGCGATCGCGCCGTCTTTTCCCGACGGCTTGCATAGGTTGGTGTCAGCCGTAGCCGGCGCAACCGGAGCAAGGCTGTAGGTCAGCAGGATCGTGGCCAGCAGCGCGGCCAGCGTCGAGGCGCGGACCCTCATCCCCGATCACGCCACCGGCATAGCGCCTCGGCGTTACTCAGGTCGTAGTCGGGTCCGTTGACGCCGACCGTCAGCAGCGTGACGCCGAGGGCGACCAGCCCTTCCGCGTCGGCGATCAGTCCGCCGTCGCCTTCGTTGACTCCGGCGGAGCGCTCGATCGTATTGGGATCGCGACCGACCGCAGCGCAGTGTTCGGCCAGCACCTCAGCGGCCTGCGGATAGCTGTCGACGGTGGTGAACCCGTGCCAGATGTCGCCGTACTCAGCCACCAGTCGCAGAGTTTTCCTCGGGCCTTTCCCGCCGATCAGCACCGGGATGTCGCGGGTGGGCGCCGGGTTGAGCTTGGCCAGCCGAGCGTTGGTGCGCGGCAGCGCCTCGGCCAGCTCGTCGATACGGCTGCCGACGGTGCCGAACTCGTAGCCGTACTCGTCGTAGTCCTTTTCCTTCCAGCCCGATCCGATGCCCAGAATCAGCCGACCCTCGGAGATGTGGTCGACGGTGCGGGCCATGTCGGCCAGCAACTCCGGGTTGCGGTAGGAGTTGCAGCTGACGAGGGCGCCGATCTGGATCCGGGATGTCTGCTCGGCCCAGGCGCCGAGCATGGTCCAGCATTCGAAGTGCGGACCGTCGGGATCGCCGTACAGCGGGAAGAAGTGGTCCCAGTTGAATGCAATGTCGACGCCGATGTCTTCACATCGGCGAACGGCGTCGCGGATGTTGCCGTAGTTCGGGGAATGCTGGGGCTGCAGCTGGACGCCGATGCGGATCGGCCGGTCGGGAGAAGTCATGCCTCCACGGTAGGCGCGGGCCGCGACTGCGGGCCGGGCGGCGGCTGTCCCGCGAGCACACCGCGCAGGATGTCGATCACGTTGCCGAAAGCAGCTGCGCATCGGCTTATGCTCAACGCGTCCACCAAAATGGCAGTGGCGCAACTACTTTCGACAAGCCACGGTCTTCCGGGCGCGTCACGCGATATGCTCAGCGCGCAAACGAATTCCTTATGTGTCCGCGCAGGGCGACTTACTGAAGTTGCGTATGTCAGGAATTGCATATGTCTGGTACCACGGCCGACAGTATCGCCGGCGTCATCATCCCCGACACACCGCTTGTGCAGGCGATCACCGCCCACATCCGAGATGCCGAGGACGACCTGCTTTTCAATCATTCCCGTCGGGTGTTCTTTTTCGGCGCGTTACAGGGCGGTCGCCAAGGACTGCAACCGAACCTGGAACTGCTTTACGCCGGAGCGATGTTTCACGACATCGGGCTCACCGAGCGCTACCGCGCGTCTACCGTGCGCTTCGAGGTCGACGGTGCAAATGCGGCACGTGACTTCCTGTTGGAGCACGGCGTCGAAAGGGCCGACGCCGACAAGGTATGGCTGGGCATCGCGTTGCACACCACTCCGGGCGTGCCCGAATTTCTAGCGCCCGAAACCGCTTTGGTGACTGCGGGTGTCGAAACCGACGTGCTCGGCATCGGCCGCGACGATCTGCCTCACGCAGCTCTCGCCGCGGTTACCGCCGCGCACCCTCGCCCCAATTTCAAGCGGCAAATCTTGGCGGCCTTCAACGACGGCATGAAGTACCGCCCCGCGACCACCTTCGGGACGTGCAATGCCGATTTCCTCGAGCGCTTCGACCCCACGTTTGCCCGCGACAACTTCGTCGACAACATCCTCAACAACACCTGGCCCGAGTAGCCTCAGCCGCCGGCGAGCACTCCGCGTAGCAGGTCGGTCAACACCCGAGGCTGGTCGCTTTGCACGGAGTGCCCGGAATTGTCGACGACGTGCACGCCGCGGAATTGCGTTGCGCGCTGCCCGAGTTCGGCGGCGTCCTCGTCGGTGACGAATCCCGATGTGCCGCCGCGCACCAGCGTGATCGGCGAGGACAACACGGCGACGTCGTCCCAGAGGCTGTCGAAGTCGGGAAACTCCCGGATCGTGTCGTAGCGCCAGGTCCACCGGCCGTTGTCGAGTCGGCGAGAATTGTGAAACACCCCGCGGCGCAAAGATTTCGGGTCGCGATGCGGCGCCGCCGCGGTGGTCAGCTCGACCATGGCCGCGAAGCTGGGGAATTCCCGCTCCCCCTGCATCAGCGCCACCGTGCCTTGCTGTTCGGCGGTCAGTTCGGCGTGCCGACGCAACGCCGACGGGGTGACGTCGACGAGGACGAGTTCACGAACCAGATGCGGCGCGACGGCGCCCAGCCCGATCGCGGTCAGCCCGCCCAGCGACATGCCGACGACCAGGTCGGCATCCGGCGCGAGTTCGTTCAGCACGGGCGCCAACGTGGCGGCGTTGTTCTGCGGCGAGTAGTTCCCGTCCTCGCGCCAGGCCGAGTGCCCGTGGCCGGGCAGGTCCACTGCCAGCGCGGGCAGTCCCATACCCACGATGACGGTGTCCCAGGTGTGCGCGTTCTGCCCGCCGCCGTGGAAGAACACCACCCGCGGAGCCTGCTCGCCCCATTGCAGCGCGCTGATGCCGCCCGCATCGACTCGATGCACGGCGGGCAGCGGACCCGTGACGCCGGCCTGGTCGGCGTTCTCGGGCAGCAGCGCGAATTCGGACAGCCCAAGCAATTCGTCGTCGGAGATGTCGGTCACAACCTCTGACACTAGAGGACATACCGACGGCGAATGCCGCGGAATCGGGCCCACATCGCGGCCGCACGTTCGGATTCGGTGACCATCACGGTGTCCGCGGGCAGGTTGCCGAGCAGCTCGTCGTGGCTGACCACGCGGGTGTTGAGCACGGCCGGTTGGCCCTCGAGCATGTGGCGGTAGGTCAGATTGCCGCGTTCGAAGCCCTGGGTGTCCAACCAGTTGTGCACGCCGGGATCACGGTGCGCCATAACCAGACGGATCCGGCCGTCGGCGTCGGTTGTGGTCCGGCTCGGGGTGTAGCTGACCGGCCGGTAGAGGTAGTCCATGCTGTTGAAGAACACCCCCATGTTGGTCAGCATCCACAGCCCGTCGTGGGCGTCGAACTCGATGATGAGTGCCTCGTCGGTGCTCAGCTCCCAGTACATGTTGGCCGCGGCACGGCCGCGCTTGCCGTCGGCGCCGGTCGCGTCGACGTGGGGAAAGGTGTTCGGCCGATCGGCGTCGACCCCGCCGTAGGTGAACGGAAACTCCGGCCAATCCGACATCAGGCCGGTGACGAAGTCGCCCGCCCAGCCCATCGCGTCGACCATGGCCGCGGCCGAGGGCAGCGGCTTGGGCGTGGACATGTCGATCCGCTCGATCCGGATCTGCGCCGGCAACTCGTCCCAGCGATCAAATCCTTGGCGGATAAACAGCTTTCGCGAACCTGCAGTGGTGGGCAGCCAGTTCGGGCCCCGTTGGGGACCGCCGATGTACAGCTCGAACCGACCGCCGTCGTTGATGCTGAGTTGGTGGCCGAGAATGTTGGCTTCCGGTGTGTCACCGAAGGGTTCGTGCAGCACGCCGGGACCGGGAGTGCGGGGCCCCTGCACGGTGACATTGAAGAAGCGCGCGGTGCCACGGCTGCCGATCAGCCGATACGTCGACTGCCCGTCGATCCAGGCCTGCTGGTAGGTGAAGTCGCCGCAGTCACCGCCAAGCTTGCGCGTCGGACCGCAGAATGCGTACAACACCGGGTAGCGGGTGTCGCGGGTTTCCAGCGCCAAATCGAAGGCCTGGCCGAGGTTTTGGGTGAGGAAGCGAAATGCGTCGACACGTTGCGCGGATGAGGTGGGGTTGGTGTCCTTGAACACCTGCTCGCCCGCGCTCTGTAGCTGCGCGCAGAACGCCGTCCACGCCGACTGCAGCGCGGCGTCGTCGGGACCGTCACCGAAAGCCATTCACGCACCGAATCTGTCGAGCATTGCGCTGACGACACCGCAGGCACGTCGGGCGGATTCGAAGCGGCCCTCGTCGTCGATGCGAGGACCGATCAGCTCGAGGTCGAAGCCGTGTGTGTAGCCCCCGGCGAGGGTTTGGGTCACGAAGGCCTCAAGTGGAATCGCGCCGTCCCCCGGAACCGCTCTGGCCGGCAGGGCACGATCACCTAACACGTAATCGCTCAACTGGATGAGCTCCGTTCGCGGCAGGGCGCACTGGACCAGCGCCTCGAAATCAGCCTCCGCCCAACAGTGGAACACGTCGATGCAGATCCCCAGGCCACCCATCTCGGCCAGCGTGATGGTGTCGCGCAGCGTATGGGCGAGATGAATGTCGGCATACAGACTGGAGGCACACTCGATCGCCAAGGCCACGCCCACCTGCTGGGCGTGCTCTACGCACGGGGCGACCATGGCGCAGAACCGTTCGGCGGCCTGCTCCCACGTGAGGGCACCGCGACCCCCGGTGAGCAGGTAGACGGTGCGCGCACCGACATGGGCGGCGGCGTCGATCACAGTGGACAGCGCTTCCCGCGCGGGTTGCGGGTCACCGCTCAATCGGCCGCCGTTGAAAATGTGGGTAACTGCCTCGACGCTATAGGTGTTGCGCTGCAGCCACATTGGAAATCCGGGATCGAGTAGTTGAGCATCCAGGATGCTCAACCGCGATACGCCGAGCGCTGCCCAGTGTGCCTCGAGGTTGGCCAGCGGCTCGCCGTAAAAGGTGACGTTATGCACGGACAAACGCTGGTGGGCCGTTGCCACGTCAGGACCGATTCTCGATCGCGACGCCGAATCGCTCACGGAACGGCCGGAATTCCTCGTGCAACGCGTCGAGTTTCTCGCCGATGGCGATGAGCAGTTGGCTGGAATAACGGAATTTACCGTAGCGGTCGCCGCGATTGTCGGCCAGGTAGGAACGCATCGCGGACGCGGCGTCCGCCGTCAGCTCACGGCCGCTGAACGCGTAGTGGCGCCGCACCGTCGCGACGGGATCGGCGATGAAGTCGGTGTAGCGGATATGCAGGATCCGCGGATCGTCGACCATCGGGTTGCTCATCGTGTTGGCGATGCTGGCGCGGGTCATCTCGAGGTGCTTCTTGGCTTCGGCGTGCAGGTCGACAGGACCGACGATGCCGTCGATGATGTCGGCCATCATCATCGTGCGCGACGCCGCGACCTGCACCGGGTCTCGATGCAGCCATACCAACGTCGCGTCGGGATATGTGTCGAACATCTCCCGGAGCCGGAATCCGTGAAAACCTTTGAGCACCCAGTATTTTCGTGGCCGGTGGTATTGCAGCTGTTGCAGCATGGCTTTGTGCAGCCGGTACTGCGCCTTCGCATCGGTGGCGAGGCCGCCCACCAGCGATTGCATCGGCACCCGCCACCACGCGGTGGGAGTCATCACCCGGAAGTCGAACGCCCAGGTGCGTTCGTCTTCGGGCAGGCCGTCGCCGAGCATGTCGTTGTACGGGTGGCTGCGCAACCATCTGGGCATCTTGGCGTTGATTTCGCGCCAGTCGGCGTCGGCTTGCTCGCGCCGCCGGTCGTCGGGGCCGGCCAGGCCGGGCGGCGGTGACGGGTACATCACCTCCCAGAACCGCAGTGCGCGGGCGTCCGGATCGACCGACATCAGCGCGTGCATCAGCGTTGTGCCCGAACGTGGTTCACCGGTGACGAACATCGGCGCCGCGATCACCTCGTCGGCGATCGGGTAGCGGTTCCGGTCTTCGATGAACTCCAGCCGCGAGGTCAGCAGCCACCGGCACACCTGCGCCGCCGCGGCGATGCCCTCGGCGTCCATCCCGAGGCTGTTGAGGTGGTCGACGGCGACCGTGAAGCGCTCCGGCAGCGTGGAGTCGCCGTAGTCGGTCAGACCCGTCTGGGCTGCCGCGGCGGCCAGCAATTCGCCGGCGTCCAGGCCCGCGGTCACTGTATGTCTCCGCACAGCTGGAGCAATTCGTCCTCGGCCGCGCGAACATTCGCCGCCGAGGCTTCGGCGTAGCCGAGGCCGGCCATGGCGCCGTAGTCGAGGATCTTGGGCACTCGTAAGCCGGCATCCACGAACGTTTTGATGATTTTCGCGACCTGCTTCGGTGTGCCGTGCGGAACCACGGCGAGCAGCATCTCAGGTCGCGCCTTGGCCAGGAACTCGACAATCCGCTCGCGGGGCAGCACGGCGGGGTCGATGTCCTGGAAGCCACCCCAGTCCTGGCCCATGGGGTGCTCAAAACCGAAGCCGTGCAACGTTTCTGCGGACACCTGCAGCAGAAAGGCCTTCACCAGTGGCGCCTGCAGGATATCGGCGAGCGCGACGTCGTCCTTGCCGATCAGACAGACCTGGATGAAGCATGGCGTGATCGCCATCGGATCGCGGCCGGCGCGGTCAGCGGACGTCCTTACCGCGCCAAGCATCTCGGCGTAATGCTCGGGAGTCCAGGCGCCCGCCGGCCACCATCCGTGGGCGTACCGCCCGGCGATGTCGAGCATCCGCGGGCCGCTGGCGCCGATCCAGATCGGCGGGAGCCGATCCTGGTAGGGCTCGGTATCCAGGCGGGCGTGGCGCAGCGTGTAGAACTGCCCCTCGAAGTCGACGGGGCCGTCGCTTTCCCAGAGCAGCCGGATCACCGTCAGGGCCTCTTCGAATCGGCTGACCGGACGAGCGAAGTCGAACCCGTACGGCAGGGTGTTCTCGCTCTCGCCGCTGCCGAGGCCGAGGATGAAGCGTCCGTGGGCCAGGTGATCGATGGTCAGAGCGGTCTGGGCCAGCATCGCCGGGTGGCGGCGGACGGTGTCGACGACGGCGGAGACGAGCGGAACGTTTTTCGTCAGCACTGCTGCCGCGGCCGCCACGGCCAGCCCGTCGAGATGGCGATGCGGTGACGGCGAAGCGCTGGCCAGATCAGTGAATTCGGGAGTCCAGATCGAGTCCGGCCAGAAGCTGACCATGTGGTCGGGCAGCCAGATCGAGTGGTAGCGACCGCTGTCCAGATCGTCGAGCCGAGACAGATCCAGGGGCAGGCTGGTTCTCAGAAACGCGGCGGGCTGAACGCTCATCGAGACATGATGCTAAGCACTTGCTCAGCGTTCTGTCGACGAATCACGCCAAGCGCGCGGTCGTCACTCCAGTCACTACGACGCGGGTATGTGCCTTTTGCCCGCCTCACAGCGACAACCCACGGCCGTCAACGCGGCTAGAGATCCCAAAGTCGCTAGGCGGGCACAACGGCACATCGTCCGAAAACAAGTGTGCGGTGAAAAACAGAGGCTCAGCCCTCGATGAATTCCTCGAGCTGGGTACGCGCGACGTCGTCGGGCAACTGCTGCGGCGGGCTCTTCATCAGGTACGCCGACGCCGGGATAACCGGGCCGCCGATGCCGCGGTCCTTGGCGATCTTGGCCGCCCGCACCGCGTCGATGATGACGCCGGCCGAGTTCGGCGAGTCCCACACCTCGAGCTTGTACTCCAGGTTCAGCGGCACGTCACCGAAGGCGCGGCCCTCGAGACGGACGTAGGCCCACTTGCGGTCGTCGAGCCAGCTGACGTGGTCGGACGGTCCGATGTGGACATCCTTGGTCTTGAACTCGCGCTGCAGATTCGACGTGACGGCCTGCGTCTTGGAGATCTTCTTGGACTCCAGCCGCTCACGCTCGAGCATGTTGAGGAAGTCCATGTTGCCGCCGACGTTGAGCTGCATGGTGCGGTCGAGTTGCACGCCGCGGTCCTCGAACAGCTTGGCCATGACGCGGTGGGTGATGGTCGCACCGACCTGGCTCTTGATGTCGTCGCCGACGATCGGCACACCGGCATCGGTGAACTTCTTGGCCCACACCGGGTCGGAGGCGATGAACACCGGCAGCGCGTTGACGAATGCCACGCCGGCATCGATCGCGCACTGCGCGTAGAACTTGTCGGCCTCTTCGGAGCCCACCGGGAGGTAGGAGATCAGCACGTCGACGTTGGCGTCCTTGAGCACCTTGACCACGTCGACGGCCTCGGCGTCGGACACCTCGATGGTGTCGGCGTAGTACTTGCCGATGCCGTCGAGTGTCGGACCGCGCTGCACCGTGACGTTGGCCGGCGGCACGTCGGCGAACTTGATGGTGTTGTTCTCCGACGCGAAAATCGCCTCGGACAGGTCGAAGCCGACCTTCTTGGCGTCCACGTCGAACGCGGCGACGAACTTTACGTCGCGGACGTGGTACTGACCGAACTTCACGTGCATCAAACCGGGCACGGCGCTGTTCTCGTCGGCGTCGAAGTAGTACTGGACGCCCTGGACCAGCGAGGACGCGCAGTTGCCGACGCCGACAATGGCGACCCGTACCTCCGTCGACGCCGTCTGCGGCGCGTTCTGCTCACTCATAGGGCGGCCTCTCCTTAACTCGTATCGGTGTCGTGAATGTGGTGATGTACCGGCGCTAGGCCTGCTCAGCGCTGCGTTGCGCTACGCGTTCGGCCGCAATCAGCTCGTTGAGCCAGTTGACTTCGCGCTCGCTGGACTCCAGCCCGAGTTGATGGAGCTGGCGGGTGTAGCGGTCCAGTGAGTTACTGGCCCGCGCTATTGCTTCACGCAGGCCTTCTCGGCGTTCTTCGACCTGGCGGCGACGGCCTTCCAGGATGCGCATTCGCGCTGCGGCCGGAGTGCGGTTGAAAAATGCCAGGTGCACGCCGAAGCCGTCGTCGGTGTAGTTGTGCGGGCCGGTGTCGGCCACCAGCTCGGTGAAGCGCAGCCGGCCCGCGTCGGTCAATTCGTACACGCGTCGCGCCCGCCGTACCGGCATGCCGGCCGGGGCGGCGTTCTCGGCAATCAACCCGTCGGTCTGCATGCGGCGCAACGCGGGATAAAGCGACCCATAGGAGAAGGCCCGAAACGCCCCGAGCAGGCCGGTCAGCCGTTTGCGGAGTTCGTAACCATGCATGGGTGACTCGAGCAAGAGTCCCAGGATGGCGAGCTCCAGCATCGGGTCACCTCCTTTGCTCGGTCAAGTGCGCCGCTGTTATGTCGGGCAACAGTGTCGCGTAATAGTATCGTCCCGATATATTCGCCGCCACTCCAGCTGGTGTTCGCACTCCGTTCAGCCGGTTTTGGCCGGTAGGTCAGGATGACGGCACAAACCGCCCGACGCGAGACCGGTCGGGTTGAAATCACCATGGTTGCAAGCCTGTCGGTGGCGCGCCGCCTCGGGCATAAGCACATAGCGTGTCAATTCATCTGCATTGGTTTCTTCCCACGTACGGAGACTCGCGCGACCTCATCGCCGGTGGTCACGGCAGTACCATGCAGGGCGACCGGCCGGCCGATCTGAGATACCTCACCCAGCTCGCGCAGGCCGCCGAAATTAACGGCTTCGAGGCGGTCCTCACCCCCACCGGGTTGTGGTGCGAAGACGCCTGGCTGACCACCGCCATGCTGATCAACAGCACCGAGGCGCTGAAATACCTGGTGGCTTTCCGTCCAGGACTGGTCAGCCCGACGCTGGCCGCCCAGATGGCGGCAACCTTTCAGTGGCAGTCACAGGGCCGGCTGATGCTGAACGTGGTCACCGGCGGCGAGAGCACCGAGCAACGGGCATTCGGCGACTTCCTGCCGAAGGAGGCCCGCTACGCGCGGTGCAGTGAGTTCCTCGACATCGTCCGCCGGCTGTGGACGTCCGAGGATCCGGTGACCGTGACCGGCGAACACCTGCACGTCGAGCAAGCCTCCCTGGCGCGGCGTCCCGATCCGCTGCCGCCCGTTTTCTTCGGTGGCTCGTCACCGGAGGCCGGCGACGTGGCGGCCCGATCCGCCGACACCTATCTGACCTGGGGCGAGCGGCCCGAACAGGTCAAAGAAAAGCTGGACTGGATCCGAGGCCTGGCTGCGGCGCAGGGCAGGCAACTGAGTTACGGCCTTCGGGTACACGTCATCTCCCGGGACACCAGCGAGCAGGCCTGGTCCGAGGCGCAGCGGCTGCTGGACGCGCTCAACCCGGAGACCGTGGCCGCAGCGCAGCAGTCGCTCGCCAGCTCGGAATCGGTGGGACAACGTCGGATGCGCCAATTACACGGCGGCGGTGACGACTTCGTCGCCGGGGTGGATGCCCGACGGCTGGAGATCTATGCCAATCTGTGGTCCGGTGTCGGTCTGGTTCGGGGCGGCGCGGGCACCGCCCTGGTCGGTTCGCACGCCGAGGTCGCTGACCGTATCGCCGAGTACGCCGAGCTGGGCCTGGACCACTTCATCCTCTCCGGCTATCCACACCTCGAGGAGGCCTACATCTTCGGGGAAGGCGTCCGCCCGATCCTCGCCAAGCGTGGCCTGCTGGGCGACGGTGCTACGGCGGTCGGCCCGACCGAGCCGGTCCGGTCGGCGTTCCTTCCGCGCATCGGGGACGTCAGCGCTTCATAGCCCGGCGACACGGCGGGTGCGACGTTGCTGCTCAAGCGGAGCGCATCGGAAACGTAACCGACCTACATCTCGGCGTCGGCTCCGCGGACGTACTCTGGTCATCGTGCGATTGCAGCGACAGGTAGTGGACTACGCGCTTCGGCGTCGCTCACTGCTGGCCGAGGTCTACTCGGGGCGGACCGGCGTATCCGAAGTCTGTGACGCCAATCCCTACCTGCTGCGAGCAGCGAAGTTCCACGGGAAGCTCAGCACGGTGATGTGTCCGATCTGCCGCAAAGAGCAGCTCACGCTGGTGTCGTGGGTGTTCGGTGATCATCTCGGCGCGGTGTCCGGGTCTGCGCGGACGGCCGAAGAATTGGTCCTGCTGGCCACCCGGTTTGACGAGTTCTCGGTACACGTGGTGGAGGTATGCCGGACCTGCAGCTGGAATCACCTGGTCAAGTCGTATGTGCTCGGCGCCGCGCGCAAGGTCCGCCCGACCCGCCCTCCAGGGGGGTCGCGCAGCACACGGACGGCGCGCGACGGCGCCCGCACGGCCAGTGAATAACGAAGGGCCCCAAGACCAGTCGGCCGCTGATACCCCGAACGGGTCAGGGGCCGATCGCGGGCCCAGGCAGACGTCCGGGTCGCCGCGGCAGACTTCCCCGAGATCCGCGGTTCCGCCCGACGACCGGTTGACCACGATCCTGCCGCCGGTCCGGGATGACAGGCCACCCCATCTGCGGGATCCGATCGAGGCGGTGAAGGCCGCGCTGGACAGTCGGCCGCCGGGGCGGGATTCGGAGCGCGACCCGCTCGAGATGGCTACGGCCGCATTGGAAGGCAGGACGCCACGGCGTCACCAGCAGCCGACCGGTGGGTCGCCGGGTGGACGTCCGCCGCGCCCACCGCTGCCGGGCTGGGGCTGGCTACAGCGGATCGACTGGAGCTGGCTGCACCACATCAACTGGCCGTGGGTTCGTCGTGGGCTCTACGTCGGTGCCGTGGTGATGCTGCTGCTGCCGATCGTCACCTTCGCGATGGCCTACTTCATCGTAGACATTCCCAAGCCCGGTGACATCCGCACCAATCAGGTGTCGACGATCCTGGCCAGCGACGGCTCCGAGCTGGCCAAAATCGTTCCACCCGAAGGCAATCGGGTGGACGTCAACATCGACCAGGTGCCGGTGCATGTGCGCCAGGCGGTGATCGCGGCCGAGGACCGCAACTTCTACTCCAACCCGGGCTTCTCCTTCACCGGCTTCGCGCGTGCGATCAAGAACAACGTCTTCGGCGGCGACACGCAGGGCGGTTCGACGATCACCCAGCAATACGTCAAGAACGCCTTGGTGGGAGCGCAGCGTGCCGGAGTCGGCGGCCTGGTTCGCAAGGCCAAAGAACTCGTCATCGCCACCAAGATGTCGGGGGAGTGGTCCAAAGACGACGTGCTGCAGGCCTACCTCAACATCATCTACTTCGGCCGCGGCGCCTACGGGATATCGGCGGCGTCCATCGCCTACTTCGGCAAACCCGTCGAGCAACTCACCGTGGCCGACGGCGCGCTGCTGGCCGCGCTGATCCAGCGCCCGTCGACGCTGGACCCGGCGGTGGACCTCGATGGCGCCAAGGAGCGGTGGAACTGGGTGCTCGACGGGATGGTGGATATTCACGCGATAACATCGCAAGACCGTGCAGCGCAGGTGTTTCCGCCGACAGTGCCGCCTGATCAGGCCCGCGCGCGAAATCAGACCACCGGGCCCAACGGGCTGATCCAGCGCCAGGTGACCAGAGAATTGATGGAGCTGTTCAACATCGACGAGCAGACGCTGAACACGCAGGGGCTGCAGGTCACCACCAGCATCGACCCGCAAGCGCAGAAGGCCGCAGAGGACGCGGTGTCGAAGTACCTGGAAGGCCAGAAGCCCGACATGCGGACCGCGGTCGTGTCGATCGATCCGCACAACGGCTCGGTGAAGGCCTACTACGGCGGCTCGGATGCCAACGGGTTCGACTTCGCCCAAGCCGGGCTGCAGACCGGGTCGTCGTTCAAGGTGTTCGCGCTGATCGCCGCGCTCGAGCAGGGCATCGGGTTGGGCTATCAGGTGGACAGCTCACCACTGACGGTCAACGGCATCAAGATCACCAACGTGGAGGGCGAGGGCTGCGGGGTCTGCAATATCGCCGAGGCGCTCAAGCGGTCGTTGAACACCTCCTACTACCGGCTGATGCTCAAGCTGAAGAACGGTCCGGACGACGTCGCGGACGCCGCGCATCAGGCCGGCATCGCGACCAGCTTCCCGGGTGTCCCGCACACGTTGTCCGAGGACGGCAAGGGTGGACCGCCCAACAATGGAATCGTGTTGGGCCAGTACCAGACCCGGGTGATCGACATGGCTTCGGCCTACGCCACGCTGGCAGCCTCCGGCGTGTATCACCGGCCGCACTTCGTGCAGAAGGTGGTCAACGCCGATGGGCGCGTGCTGTTCGATGCCACCGGCTCGGACAACTCCGGCGAGCAGCGGATCCCCAAGGACGTCGCCGACAACGTCACATCGGCGATGCAGCCGATCGCCGCGTATTCGCGCGGCCACGCGCTGGTCGGCGGCCGGCCGTCGGCGGCTAAGACCGGCACTACCCAGTTGGGCGACACCGACGCCGACAAGGACGCCTGGATGGTCGGCTACACCCCGTCGCTGTCCACGGCGGTGTGGGTGGGCACCGTCCGCGGCGACGTGCCGCTGGTGAACAAGTGGGGTTCGCCGGTCTACGGGTCGGGTCTGCCGTCAGACATCTGGAAGTCGACCATGGACGGCGCACTCAAAGGCACCACCGTCGAGTCCTTGCCCAAGCCGACGGAGATCGGCGGTTCCGCCGGGGTACCGGCCGCGCCGCCGCCACCACCTGAGCCGCCGCAGCTGACGGTCATTCAGCCCACGATTGAAGTGGCGCCCGGCATCACCATTCCGATCGGGCCGCCGACCACGGTGCCCGTCGCGCCGGCACCTCCACCACCGGGAGCGGCCGAGCCCGCACCAGCGCCACCCCCGTGATCGGCGCCGAGACGGACCGCGTCGACATCTCGCCGCGGCGGTTGGCGGCCGACCTGCGCTCCGCCGATGACCGTGACTGCCCCAGCCGCACCGACCTTTTGGGCGCGGCGCTGTCGAATGTCGTCGGCGGTCCGGTCGGCCGGCACGCGGTGATCGGCCGCACAGCCGTCCTGACGCCGCTGCGAGTGATGTTTGTGATCGCCCTGGTGTTCCTGGCGTTGGGTTGGTCGACGAAGGCACCGTGCTTGCAGACCGTCGGGACCGGGCCGGGCGATCAGCGGGTCGCCAATTGGCAGAACCAGCGGGCCTATTACGAGCTGTGCTACTCCGACACCGTGCCGCTTTACGGCGCAGAGTTGTTGAGCCAGGGCAGGTTTCCGTACAAGTCGAGCTGGATCGAAAAGGACGGCGCCGGCAAACCGCAAACCCGCTATGACGGCAGGCCCGCGGTGCGCTACATGGAGTATCCCGTACTCACCGGGATGTATCAGTACGTGGCAATGGCGTTGGCCAAGACCTACACCACGTTCAGCAAGCTGATCGCACTGCCCGTCGTTGCCGAGGTGGTGGTGTTTTTCGATGTCGCCGCCCTCGGGCTGGCGTTGGCCTGGTTGGGCACGCTGTGGGCCACTGCGGGGTTGGCGGGCCGGCGGGTATGGGACGCCGCTCTTGTGGGCGCGTCCCCGCTGGTGATCTTCCAGATCTTCACGAATTTCGATGCGCTGGCAACGGCTTTGGCGATCGGTGGGCTGCTGGCGTGGGCACGGCGTCGCCCCGTGCTTGCCGGAGTGCTGATCGGCCTGGGCGTTGCGGCGAAGCTGTATCCGCTGCTGCTGTTAGGACCGCTGCTGGCACTGGGCATCCGGACCGGGCGGCTTCGTGAGCCGATCCGTACCGCGGCCGCGACGGTGGCGACCTGGCTGCTGGTGAACCTGCCGGTGCTGGTGCTCTTCCCGCGGGGCTGGTCGGAGTTCTTCCGGCTGAACGCCCGCCGCGGCGACGACATGGATTCGCTGTACAACGTCGTCAAATCCTTCACCGGCTGGCAGGGTTTCGATTCAGACCGGGGTTTTTGGCAGGCGCCGAATCATCTGAACGTGGTCGTGCTGGTGTTGTTCGTTTTGTGTTGTGCGGCAATCGGTTACGTTGTACTGACCGCTCCGCGCCGGCCCCGGGTAGCGCAGTTGGCGTTCTTGGCGGTGGCGGCCTTCTTGTTGACCAACAAGGTGTGGAGTCCGCAGTTCTCGCTGTGGCTGGTGCCGCTGGCGGTGCTGGCGTTGCCGCACCGCCGGATTCTGTTGGCGTGGATGACGATCGACGCGCTGGTGTGGGTGCCGCGGATGTTCTACATCTACAGCGTGCCCGATCGCGGGTTGCCCGAGCAGTGGTTCACCGCGACGGTGCTGCTGCGCGACGTCGCCGTGCTGGGCTTGTGTGCGCTGGTGGTCCGCCGGATCTACCGGCCCGAGGACGATCTGGTCCGTTGGGGTGGACGGGTGGACGATCCGGGGGGCGGGGTGTTCGACCGCGCCGCCGACGCGCCGCCGGGCTGGCTTCCTCCGTGGCTGCGCCCGGCTGGGTTACGGCGCCCGGCAGCACCGAGCGTCGCGGCAGAGCAGGATTTCGTAACCTCGGCAACCGTCCGGTAGCCTGGGTCGGTTGCCGACGCAGGCGACTCTCCTGCCACGGAAAAGACCGTGGCCGTACACGACCATAGGAGGTGATGAGGTTCCCATGCGTCCATACGAAATCATGGTCATCCTTGACCCCACGCTTGACGAGCGCACCGTAGCCCCGTCGTTGGAGACCTTTCTCAACGTCGTCCGTAAGGACGGCGGATCTGTGGACAAGGTCGACATCTGGGGCCGGCGCCGGCTGGCATACGAGATCGCCAAGCATGCCGAAGGCATCTATGCGGTGATCGATCTCAAAGCCGCCCCCGCGACGGTGTCGGAGCTTGACCGTCAGCTCAGCCTCAACGAGTCGGTGCTGCGCACCAAGGTGATGCGCACCGACAAGCACTGATGAAGAGCCCGGCTTCTCATCGGGCCGTCCCGGCCCGCATCGTCGCCGGGCGCCTGTTGGCGAATGACCGCGTCGCGTCCGAGCTGTTGCGTAGGCTCAGCGAGAAACCGCTCATGATCACTCGCCGATCTCGGTTGCACCCAGGAGGACATTGTGGCTGGTGACACCGTCATCACGGTCATCGGAAACCTGACCGCCGATCCCGAACTGCGTTTCACGCCGTCGGGCGCGGCCGTCGCGAACTTCACGGTCGCGTCGACGCCGCGCATGTTCGACCGTCAGACCAATGAGTGGAAGGACGGCGAAGCGCTGTTCCTCCGCTGCAACATCTGGCGGGAGGCCGCCGAGAACGTGGCCGAGAGCCTGACCCGCGGCTCGCGCGTGATCGTGAGCGGACGGCTCAAGCAGCGTTCGTTCGAAACCCGCGAGGGCGAGAAGCGCACCGTGGTCGAGCTCGAGGTCGACGAGATCGGCCCGAGCCTGCGGTACGCCACCGCCAAGGTCAACAAGGCCAGCCGCAGCGGCGGTGGCGGTGGTGGCTTCGGCGGCGGCGGTGGCGGCGGGGGATCCCGTCAGCCCGCCCAGGGCGCCGACTCGACCGGTGGCGCGGCCGGTGGCGACGACCCGTGGGGCAGTGCCCCGGCGTCGGGTTCGTTCGGCGGCGGCGACGACGAGCCACCGTTCTGATTTTTAACCAACTTTTTCACCCAAAGAACGAAAGAGACAGACATGGCCAAGTCCAGTAACAAGCGGCGCCCGGCGCCGGAGAAGCCGTTCAAGACACGCAAATGTGTGTTCTGCTCCAAAAAGGGCCAAACGATCGACTACAAGGACACCCAACTGCTGCGTACGTACATCAGCGAGCGCGGCAAGATCCGCGCGCGCCGCGTCACCGGCAACTGCGTCCAGCACCAGCGCGACGTCGCGATCGCGGTCAAGAACGCCCGCGAGGTCGCGTTGCTGCCCTTCACTTCTTCGACGCGGTAACCGGTTAGCGCAGAACGGAATTAGCGAAACAATGAAGCTCATTTTGACCGCCGACGTGGACCACCTCGGTTCCGCCGGCGACACCGTTGAGGTGAAGGACGGCTACGGCCGCAACTTCTTGCTTCCGCGCGGCCTGGCGATCGTCGCGTCGCGCGGCGCGCAACAGCAGGTGGACGACATCCGTCGCGCCCGCGAGTCCAAGCAGGTGCGAGACCTCGAGCACGCCAACGAAATCAAGGCAGCGATCGAGGGCCTGAGCTCTGTCGCACTGGCGGTGAAGACCGCCGGCGACTCGGGCAAGCTGTTCGGTTCGGTGACCGCCGGTGCCGTCGTCACGGCGATCCGTAAAGCCGGTGGACCCAACCTCGACAAGCGGGTTGTCCGGTTGCCCAAGGGGCACATCAAAGCCGTCGGCAGCCATCCGATCACCCTGCACGTGCACCCCGATGTCGACGTGCACGTTGCGCTCGACGTCGTCGCCGAGAGCTGACCTTCAGCGGGTATAACCCCCGGTGGCAAGCCGAATCGGCGGCCCTCGGGGGTTATTGCTGTTTGCATAGCGAACTCACCCGCGACGGCAACCGATAGCGAACGTTACCGTCCGTTAACGCTGTTAATCATTCGGCGAAACACAACACGCCCGAACTGGCAACCCGGCACGACACGCCGAAGAGATTCTCATCCACACGAAGAGTGCAGCTGTGTGGTGCGCTTATCTGCAGTGATGCTGCAATGGCGCATATTGCTCCACAAGTTCTCCACACCCCCTCAACACGGGCGCAGACGGATATGCACACACGATGCACAGGTCTATGAACAACACCGTTTGGCGTCCTCGCCAGCAACCTTTAACGTCAAGTCGTCGTGAGGTGATGCTGGCGTTCGAAGACCGACTACGCGGCCCGCGGTGGAGTCCCGCCGCCTGCGGGGACGAGTCGGTCACGAGGGCGAAGGCCGACGATGCGCCCGGGGTGGGGGGTCCCCCGATTACGGGGGCCTATCGGGCGGTCTGGCTGAGTCGAGCGGTGTCGGTGGTGTGACTTAACGTCAGGCCATCGATGTCGAATGTGCGTTCGAACGTGGTGCCGAAGGAGGCCGGAGGCCTGTGGCTGTCGTTGACGATCTGGGACACGCAAGCACGGACGCGCCCAGCGAGGACTACGGACGTCAGCCGCCGCAGGATCTCGCGGCCGAGCAGTCGGTGCTGGGCGGGATGCTGCTCAGCAAGGACGCGATCGCTGACGTGCTGGAGAAGCTGCGGCCGAGCGACTTCTACCGTCCGGCGCACCAGAACGTCTACGACGCGATCCTGGACCTCTATGGGCGGGGCGAGCCGGCCGACGCGGTGACGGTGGCCGCCGAGTTGGACCGCCGCGGGTTGCTGCGCCGGATCGGCGGCGCGCCGTACTTGCACACGTTGATCTCCACGGTCCCGACCGCCGCCAACGCCGGCTACTACGCCGGGATCGTCGCGGAGAAGGCGCTGCTGCGCCGACTGGTGGAAGCCGGCACTCGGGTGGTGCAGTACGGCTACGCGGGCGCCGAGGGCGCCGACGTCGCCGAGGTTGTCGACCGGGCTCAAGCCGAGATGTACGAGGTCACCGATCGTCGGCTCTCGGAGGACTTCGTCCCGTTGGAAGATCTGCTGCAGCCGACGATGGATGAGATCGACGCCATCGCTTCCAATGGCGGTCTGGCGCGCGGAGTGCCGACCGGGTTCACCGAACTCGACGAGGTGACCAATGGCCTGCACCCCGGGCAGATGATCATCGTCGCGGCCAGACCTGGGGTCGGGAAGGCGTTGGCCTTGGACACGCCCCTGCCGACGCCGACCGGCTGGACGACCATGGGCGACGTTTCCGTTGGTGATGAACTGCTGGGCGCCGACGGGCAGCCCACGCGGGTAGTCGCCGCGACCGACGTGATGCTGGATCGGCCGTGTTATGAAGTGGAGTTTTCCGACGGCACGGTGATCGTCGCCGACGCGGCGCATCAGTGGCCGACGGGTTACGGCATCCGCAGAACAACGCAACTGCGTTGCGGCTTGGACAGTATCGCCGCGGCCGGAACCATCGCGCGTTATGTGGAGCGCGGCGGCGCCAGCACCTTGATGGCGCCCGTGCTGCAGCTGGAGGCGGTGCGCCGGCGCAGCAGTGTTCCGGTGCGCTGCGTGGAGGTGGACAATGCCGCGCACCTGTACCTGGCCGGGCGCGGCATGATTCCCACGCACAACTCGACCCTGGGGCTGGATTTCATGCGATCGTGCTCGATCAAGCACCGGCTGGCCAGCGTCATCTTCTCGCTGGAGATGAGCAAGTCCGAGATCGTGATGCGACTGCTGTCCGCCGAGGCCAAAATCAAACTGGCCGATATGCGTTCGGGCCGGATGAGTGACGACGACTGGACGCGGCTGGCCCGGCGGATGAGCGAAATCAGCGAGGCGCCACTGTTTATCGACGACTCGCCAAACCTGATGATGATGGAGATCCGAGCCAAAGCGCGTCGGCTGCGGCAGAGGGCCGATCTGCGGCTGATTGTCGTGGACTACCTGCAGCTGATGACGTCCGGCAAAAGGGTCGAGTCACGGCAGGTCGAGGTGTCCGAATTCTCCCGCCAATTAAAGCTTTTGGCCAAGGAGCTCGAGGTTCCCGTCATTGCGATCAGTCAGCTCAACCGTGGTCCTGAGCAGCGCACCGACAAGAAGCCGATGTTGTCTGACCTGCGGGAATCGGGATGCCTCACCGCTTCGACGCGGATCTTGCGGGCGGACAACGGCACCGAAGTCACCCTAGGTGAGCTGTTGGCGAGCGGTGAGCGTCCACTCGTGTGGTCGCTGGACGAGCAGCTGCGGATGGTGGCTCGCCCCATGACTAACGTGTTCCCCAGTGGCCACAAGGAGGTGTTTCGCCTTCGGCTGGCGTCCGGGCGAGAGGTCGAGGCCACCGGCAACCATCCGTTCATGAGGCTCGACGGCTGGACACCGTTGGAAGAGTTGACGGTTGGTGACCGTCTGGCGGTGCCGCGCCGGGTCCCCGAACCCGTCGACACAAAGCGGATGGCGGAATCCGAGGTGATTCTGCTCGCGCACATGATCGGTGACGGGTCGTGCGTTAAGAGGCAGCCGATCCGGTACGCCTCGGTCGACGAAGCCAATCTTGCCGCCGTGACGATCTCGGCTGCGTACTTCGGCGTGACGGCGGTGCGTGATGACTACCCCGCCGCCAGGGTTACTACGCTGCGGTTGCCCGCGCCGTATCGGTTGACGCACGGTCGACGTAATCCGATCGCCGCATGGCTGGATGAGCTCGGGCTGTTCGGGCAACGAAGCCATGAAAAGTTTGTGCCCCAGCCAGTTTTCGCATTGCCGACGGATCAAGTGGCGCTCTTCCTGCGGCATCTCTGGGCGACCGATGGTTCGGTGCGCTGGGATGCCACGTTCGGCGGCGCGCGAATTTACTATGCGTCGACGAGCCGGCGACTAGTCGATGACCTAACGCAGCTGCTACTCCGTCTGGGCGTATTTTCCCGAGTAGCGCCCGTGCGGAAGCCTGGATACCGCGATTGTTGGCACCTTTATATCGATAGGGCGGAGAATCAGGCCCGCTTCCTTAATAGCGTCGGGGTGCATGGCACGCGGAGGGAGCAGGCGCGAGAGGTCCTTGCCAAACTCGCCGCTCGTATTGGCCGTCCGGGTGCCGACACGATACCTAAAGAGGTATGGAGCAAAATCGGAGTGGCACTGTCTGCTAAAGGCCTCACCCATTGCGAACTTTCAGCCGCGATGAACTCACAGTTTGCAAGCCCGACAAGACGCTTCGCTCCAGGTCGACCACGGTTGCACCAAGTAGCTGCGCTACTCGAAGATCGTGAAATCCACGCCTTGGCAACAAGTGATGTCTTCTGGGACAAAATCGTCGAAATCAGCAGCATCGGTGACCATGATGTCTACGACGGAACTGTTCCTGGCACGAATAACTTTGTAGTACAAGGGATTTCGGCACATAATAGTCTTGAACAAGATGCGGACATGGTCATCCTGCTGAACCGACCCGATGCGTTCGAGCGTGACGATCCCCGCGGCGGTGAGGCGGACTTGATTCTAGCCAAGCACCGTAACGGGCCGACCAAGACGGTGACCGTCGCTCATCAGCTGCACCTGTCGCGGTTCACCAACATGGCTCGGTGAGTTCCCCCATCAGGGTCGTCGATGGACCCTGGTTTATTGCGGTGCGACAATTGTGGCTGAATTGGATGATCTTGGAGGTTTGGTGCGGGATTAGGTTCGTGACGAGATGGCGTTCGGCGGGGTCCGTGGACGTCCTGGGGACGGGTTGAATCTTATGGTTATGGCCGATTTCGCAGCGTCGCTAGCCCCGGACCTGGACAACGTGCCGTCCGCGGAGGGACCGCTGCCGCCACTGTCGGATCTCGTCGGTCGGCCCTATGCACTACCTGTAGACATTCTTGGCGAGCTGCACGGGTCGCTGTTCTACGCCGACTTCAGCGGTTTCCGAAAGCTGTACGCATGCTCACTGGAATTGGTCGAGGAGTTATGCGACGAAAGCCGGTTCGCCAAGAACCTGACCCAGTCGCTGGCCCAGGTCCGCCCGCTGGCCGGCGACGGGCTGTTCACGGCCTATCACGGTGAGCCGAATTGGCAGAAGGCCCACGACATCCTGATGCCCGGTTTCAGCTATGCCGGACTGCGCCACTACCACGGCGCCATGCTCGAGGTCAGCGGCCAGCTGGTCGGCCGCTGGGATGCCTGCGTCGGTCAGCGGCCGGTGGACGCGTCCACCGACCTGCAGAAGCTCGCGATGGATACCGTCGCCCTTGCCGGTTTCGGGGCGCGATTCGACTCGTTTGGCTACGACGGCCTCGCACCGATCCCGCACAGCTTCACCGCGGCCTTCGGCGAACTCGGAAAGGAGCCGACGACAACCGAATTCGACAATGAGCTGGCATACCTGCATCGCGCCTTCGACGAGCTCGTAGAGCAGCACCGCACTGGTCCGGCCCCTGAGCACGACGACCTGCTCTACGTCATGCTGGGGCGCGATTCCGGCGGCGAACCGGTACTGAGCCCGGAGAACATCCGCAACCAGATCATGACCTTCCTGATCGCCGGCCAGCTGACCACGTCGGAACTAATGCCTAATGCGCTCTACAACCTGATGCATCACCCGGCGGTACTGTGGCGCGTCCAGACCGAGGTCGACGCCGTCTTCGGCGTGAACGACGACTACCTGCCGACCTACGACGACATCGGCAAGCTCGCGTATCTGCGGCAGGTGATCAACGAAACGCTGCGACTGTCTCCACCGGTGCTCAGCTTCGACCGAATGGCATTGGCGGACAACACCATCGGCGGCAAATACCCAATCAAGCAGGGTGAGGCCGTCACTGTGCTCACCGGCGCGCTTCATCGTCAACCCGAATGGGGCGACAACGTCGAACTCTTCGATCCGGACCGGTTCGACACCGCCAGTGCCGCCGCCAGGCCGGGCGGGTTGTTCAAACCTTTCGGCACCGGCGCGCGATCTTGCATCGGGCGTCAGTTCGCCCTGCACGAGGCCACCATGGCAATCGCCCGGCTAGTCCACCGGTATCGCCTGATCGACTCGCAACACTATGTGCTGCATTTTGATAGCGAGCGGAGCCGCCGTCCGATGGGCTTCCACCTTGACCTGGTCCGGCGCACTCCTGAGGACCGTCGCAGTACCGCACACCACGACGCGGCGACGGCGCCTCAGACCCCGTCACACGCGATCACGGCCCTCAAAGCCGGTACCACGCTGGCCGTGCTGCACGGTTCGAATCTCGGAACCTGCCGCGCGTTGGCCAAGCAGCTCGCCGAAGAGGCCACCGACCTTGGGTGCACCACCACGGTGGGGCCGCTGGACGACTTCGCCGGCGCCCTCCCGGAGGCCGACGCGATTGTCATCGTCGCGTCGTCGTACAACGGGCAGCCAACCGATGACGCGCGCGAGTTCCTCGCCTGGCTACTCGGTGGGGATGCTGCTCTCGGTGGCGCCCCCTACTTCGCGGTACTTGGCGTCGGAGACCGCAGCTGGGCCGACACCTACCAAGCGGTGCCCAAACACATCGACGAACGACTGACCGAACTCGGCGCCCGTCCTCTGGTCCCCCGGGCGTCGGCCGACACCTCCGGGGATCTCAACGGGACGGTCGAGGAGTTCTCCACCGCTCTGTGGGCAGCGCTGTCCGAGCACTTCGGTGATCCGGATGCGACGCCGGTCACCGACACCGACGAACCGCTCTACGATCTGCATCCCATCATCGGCCCGGTGACCGCGGCGATCGACGCCCGGTTCGCGGTGGCGCCGATGACCGTGCTGGACAACACCGCGCTCGTGGGTGACGACGCCGCCCCCGGGCAAGCCAAACGCTTTGTCCGCGTTACCCTTCCCGAAGGAGTCGAGTACCAGACGGGTGATCACCTGACCGTGCTCGCGGACAACCCGCGAGATCTCGTCACGACGGTGCTCGAACTTCTCGGCATCGACGGTGAACTGCGACTGTCCATCAATCCGCGGCGCACATCGCGGCGGCTGATCGCGCTCGACCGCGAGGTGAGCGTGCGTGAATTGCTCACCCATTTCGTGGAATTACGAAAGCCAGCTACACGCAGCCAATTACGCCGTCTCGCGGCGTCCAATCCGTGCGAGCCGGAACGCGAACGCCTAGAGGAACTCGCCGCAACGTCGGACCCGTGCGCGCTCAGTCCACTCGAATGCCTGCTGGAGTTCCGGGCATGCGCGCTGACGGGGGCGGAGCTGCTCGAGCTGCTGGAACCCATGACACCGCGCCACTACTCCATCGCGTCGTCCTCCCGGCTGACACCGGGCCTGGTCGCGCTCGTGGTCAGCGTGCTCGACGCGCCCGCCCGGTCCGGCCACGGCCTGTTCCAGGGCGTGGCGTCCAACCATCTGGCGGCCATCGCCCCTGGCACGCAAATCCGGGCGCGGGTCGATCCGGCCCGTCAGGCCTTCCGGGCGGGTTCCGACCCCGCAAAGAACGTAATCCTGGTCAGCGCGGGCACCGGTGTCGCCCCGTTCCGCGGATTCCTCGGTGACCGCCTGGCCGCCAAACAGGACGGGGCGCCGTATTCGCCTGCGTTGTGTTTCTTCGGGGTTCGAGACCCTGACGTGGACTACATCTTCCGCGAGCAGTTCGAAGCTGCCGAGGGAGAGGGGATCGTCCGGATGCGCCCCGCCTTCTCCCGCGCTTCGCAGGGCGGGGTGCGGTATGTCCAGGACCGGATCGCTGCCGACGCCGACGAGGTCTGGGAGTTGCTCGGTGACCCCGCGAAGGACACCCACGTCTATGTGTGTGGGGACGGCGCCAAGATGGCCCCGGCCGTGCGGCAGGCCTTCATCGACATCTACCGCGCGCGCACCGGAGACGACGAGAGCCAAGCTCGCGACTGGCTCATCGGTCTGGTGGAGTCCGACCACTACGTCGAGGATGTGTGGGCGGGGTGACCGCTTCGTGAGCAGTGATCCAATGGGCTCACCTGGCGGCGCTCACTGATGTTCTCCTCTGATGGTTCTGGCGATTTTCTTGGCGAATGTTTCTTTGACGGGTGGTGGTTCGGGCTGTACGCCGGACTGGCCTTGTCCCCGATTTGGTGTGAAGCTTTGGGCCGCTTCGGGTAGCGGTGCGGGCCGCTGGTCGGACGCTGTTACAGACGCCAGGCCGAGCAGTCTGTCACGCGATGAAAAGGAGCGCCCATCGCACCGCGGCGAGCGTGCTACAACGAATCGCCGGTGCCGCCCAGTGTCCCGCTTCTGAAAAAAATGACACGAGCTTGAGACAAATCGTCGATGACACGAAGTGAGACAAGCCGCGTCCTCGCAGGCCAGACGATCGCGACATGACATGGAGTTTGAGAACCGACACCCCCTTGTCGATTCTCAAACTGAGTGTCATGTTCTCATCCGGGTTGTCATCTGTATGTCATTTTGGACACGACGGTGAGATTATGGGAGTGACCCTGAGATCAGGGGCATGGCGTGGTGCCCGCTGGCCGAACAGGTGGTGGCACCGCTAGCTAAGTGCGGTTCGCGTATCCGCGGTTTTGCTCCGTACCAACAGAACGGTGGCTTTTATCTGCTAGAGCTGCTGGTTGGGTTGGCGAGATGGCTGTAGCGGTTGGGGCTTAGTGCGGCAGAGCGAGACCGGCGCTGACGAGGATGATCCCGGCCGTCGCGGCGGCGAGCAGGGTGAGTACCACGCCGCGGCGCAGGATGAGCAGTACGACTGCGGCGGCGGCAAGTACGGCGTACTGCCACGGTTCGGTCAGGGCACGGGCCAGCGTGATCGCCGAGCCGAGGATGGCGCCGATCGCGGCCGGTCCGGCGCCCTCGAGAAACGCGCGGGCGGTGGTGTTGGTGCGCAGCTGCTCGAAGTGCCGGGCGCCCAGAAGCACGAACGTGAAGGAGGGGCTGAATGCGACGATGGCGGCCAGGACGCCGCCGAGGAGCCCGGCGGCGGCGTAGCCGACCACGGCGACGGTCTGTACGACGGGTCCGGGGGTGATTTGGCCCAGGGCGACGGCGTTGAGGAACTGGCTGCCGGTCATCCAGTGGTAATGGTTGACGGCGTCGTTTTGCATCAGCGGGACGATCACGAACCCACCGCCGTATGACAGCGCGCCGACCTTGAAGGCCACCCAGATCAAGGAGGCGAGCGTGCCGAGGGTGAGTGTGCCGATGGCCAGCAGGGGCATCGGCACGATCGCGGTCGGCCCGGTGGTGTCGCGGCGCAGGCGGCTGGTGATCTCGATAGCGCCGCAGGCCAGCAACACCAGCACCAGCCAGGGCCCGATGGTGGCCGCCGCGAGCAGCCCGGCCGCCACGTAGCCGGCCCATCGCAGTCGGTTCGCGCGCCCGCCGTCGCGGGCACGGTGCCAGCTGGCCGGCAGCAGGCCGGCCGCAGCATGCGCGGCGACGGCGGCGACCGCCGATCCGGCGCCGGCGCCTGCGGCCAGGACCGCGCGCGGCGGTGCACCGGCCAAAAACAGCGCGGACAGGGCGAGGATGAGGACCAGACCGGGCACGATGAACGCGGCCCCGCCCAGCAGCGCGCCGCGGCGGCCACGGACCCGCCAGGCGCAGAAGATCGCCAGCTGGGTGGAGGCGGGCCCGGGCAGCAGGTTGCAGGCGGCGACGGCGTCTTCGAACTCGACCGGTGTCAACCAGCGCTTGCGCTCGACGCACAGCTCGCGCAGCAGCTTGATGTGGGTGGGCGGCCCGCCGAAGCCGATGCAGCCGATGCGTCCCCATTCCCGCACCACCACGGCCAGGCTCGGCTGCCGCGCGACACCCGCGCGCGCGTCGGGGTCACTCATCGGACCGCGGCAGAGGTGAGCAGCTCGATCGGATTGCCGGACGGGTGGTCGAACACGATCTGGCATGTCTGCACACCCGCGGGAGAATACATCAAACGTGTTTGATATGCCTAGGGCCGGGGACCACGTATCAGGCATACGCTGGATGGGTGAGTCCTGACGTCAAAGGCGCTACGTCAGAAAGGAAGAACCCTTCATGAGCCACCACCCGGGCGGGCTTACTCCGCTGATCGCGACACGCGCACCGGCCGCGGTGGTGCTGATCCGCCTGTATGTGGGGCTGGTGTTCGCCTGCGAGGGGGTGTTGAAGTTTCTGCGGTCCGACTCGCTGGGCACCGGCCGGTTCGACAAGGCCGGCATCCCCGCACCCGTGTCCTTCAGCACCCTGGATGGGGTCTTGGAAATCGGCTGCGGAGTGCTCATTTTGATCGGGCTGCTGACCCGGCTGGCCGCCGTGCCGATGATCATCGACATGCTCGGTGCGCTGCTGATCACCAAACTGCCCATCTTCTGGGGCCACGCCCCGCTGTTTCGCACAGAACACGGCTGGTGGGACTTCATCCACGAATCCCGTGTCGACCTGGCCCAGCTGTGCGGCAGCCTGTTTCTGCTTCTTGTCGGCGCCGGCGCCTACTCCCTGGACGCTTTCCTCACGCAGAAAGCCGCCCTCGCCGCGGCCGACTCCGGGCCGCCGCGACCCTGACCAGCAAAGAACAACGCACCCCCGGCCACCACCACACCTGTTGCCCGTCACTCGAGATGACGACCATCGCAGGGCGATTCGTCATCGACGCTGACGACGATCATGACTGGAATCGAGCGATTGTGTGCGCCATCAAGGTGCAGCGCAAGGCCACGGTGGTATTCAACCCAGGCAACCGCTCCTGGGCACGAGCAGTCCGGCACTGGTTCGAAAACCCATCACTTGGGAACGTTGCCGAGCAATGCCTCGACCGGTGCCAGCGGATCTTCGTCGTGTGTGACCACTCGTCTGCCCAGCTCGGCGATCGCGAGCTCGTGCGCGAGGACATAGTGGAAGAACGCGGCCCGCGGACCATCGGCAAAGTGCTGGTCGAGTTTCCGGAAATGCGGGATGAACGGCTTCGTGGCCACGACGAGCGAACGCATCTGCAACTGATGAGGCAACACCGCCACCGCAGCGCCGTTCGCCGTACCGCCGGTGTTCGCAACCCATTCTGCCGTCGTGAATCGCGCAGCGGCGTCGCCCAGCTGCTCATAAACCGCGTCGCGGGTCTGCAGCTCAAGTTCGTGTAATGCCGCCCAGATGGCGCGCTCCGCCGCGTTACGTGCGTGTCGTTCCGCGAACGCCGCTGCCTGAACGCCGCCAACCTCGGACACCACCAAGACCCGAACGCTTCGGATGACTGCGCGATCCAACAAGTCGTCTGGCGTGTCATGATCGGCCACAGCCCGCAGTTTACGCCGGAATTCTGCCCGCCATTGCGGAGACTATGCCGTCATCACGTGGACCAACCACATCATTCCTCATGTGCATCGAAAGTGACTGCATCGTCTGCAATTTCGGTGCGCGACAACACACACCCCAACACGACAGAGGTATCGACTCTCGATATTTGATCAACCCGTCCCGGCCTGCCCACAAACTCTTGTGATCAGGTGGCTGAACGCGTTCCGCGAAACGGCCCGGACCGATCAAACAGGTTTGATGTATCGTACTGGGGTGCCGACGACCGATCGAGTGCCGGTTCCGCTGCTGATGCGGATGGCATCCCATCCGTTGCGTTGGGCGCTTTTGACCGAGCTGGCCTGCAGTGACCGCCGGGTCCGGGAGCTGGTGGTGGCCGTTGATGCGCCGCAAAATTTGGTCTCCTATCACCTGGGGCTGTTGCGCGCGGCCGGGCTGGTTGCCGCCCGCCGCAGCAGCTTTGACGGTCGCGACAGCTACTACCACCTCGACCTGGTGCAGTGCGCGGGGGCGTTCGGCGACGCCGCGACCGCTCTGCATCCAGCATTGGCACCCACAGCCATGGCCGGGCGCACGCCGGGCAGCTCGGTGTTGTTCTTGTGCACCGGCAACAGCGCGCGCTCGCCGATGGCCGAGGCGCTGCTGCGACACCGCGGCCGCGGCCGCGTCCGTGTCGCAAGCGCGGGTAGCCATCCCAAACCGCGCCTGCACCCCAACGCTGTGCGCGTCATGAGCCAGGACTACGGCATCGACCTCAGCCACCGGCGGCCCAAACCCCTGACCGCGATCGCGCGACGGCGCTTCGATTACGTGATCACGTTGTGCGACAAAGTGCGCGAGTTCCCGCGCGACGACCACAGCGCTACCGCGATGCACTGGAGCCTGCCCGACCCGTCGGCCGCCGCCGACGGCAACCGGACCAGCTATCGGCAATTCCGCCGGGTGGCAACCGAACTGGACACCCGCATCGGATTTCTGCTACCCGTTCTGGCACACCATGCCCATGCCGAGTTGGGGTGATCATGGCGATCGCATCGACGCAACGGGCCAGCGTGCGCTACCTCGTCGATGACGTGGACCGCGCTGTCGACTTCTACACCACCTATCTCGGATTCACCCTCGGCCACCACGCCGTACCCGCTTTCGCCGACGTTATGCGTGACCCGCTGCGGCTGCTGCTGTCCGGGCCCACCCGCTCAGGGGCACGCCCCATCCCTGACGGGTCCACGCCGGTGCCGGGCGGCTGGAACCGCATCCACCTCATCGTCGACGACATCACCGCCGAGGTGGCGCGGACCCGTGTGGCGGGCCTGAGTTTCTGTAACAACATCATCAGCGGGCCGGTCGGACAACAGATCCTGTTGCACGACCCCGCAGGCAACCTCATCGAATTGTTCCACCCCGCCAACCGATAAGCCGCAGAAGGGGTCCTCGATGCCGCTCGACCGGCGTGAATTCCTCACACGCAGCGGCCTGGCGGTGGCAGCGGCCGCCGCTGGTGTCGGCAGCGCCGCTACAGCCTGTTCTGGGCCCTCGCCGCCCTCGCCGCCGGGCGGCAAACCCGACTACACGGTGCACATCGGTACCGGCACCGTCGAGTTGGCCCCGGATCGGGTGGTATCGACTACCACCTACAACGGGCAGTTTCCCGGCCCGCTGCTGCGCTTCAAACAGGGTCA
>Ga0224555_1001409_pt1 | contig 33308 bp, 25 predicted proteins | sample 714S23034metaG_FD_180687 | JGI IMG/M metagenome (GOLD analysis project Ga0224555, IMG submission 180687) | Peat soil microbial communities from Stordalen Mire, Sweden - 717 S2 30-34 | ecosystem: Environmental > Terrestrial > Soil > Wetlands > Peat | place: Sweden: Norrbotten County, Stordalen... | reverse complement strand
GTGCTCGCAGGCCCGAAAATGAATCCGCGGGACACCAGCGGATGCAGCCAGAACCCTTCCCGAATCACAAAATCACTAAGACTGGAGAGGATCTAAGTCGCGGAGTCCATTTTTCCGCAGCCTGCTATGGCGCGCAGAAGCCGTCCTATGAGCTTCTCCGGCGAGAGTCAAGCCCGATTAAATCTCTTACTGTGGAACGCGAGCTGAACAGATTCCAGGTAACGATCAGAGTGCGGCACGACCTTCCGACGTACACACTCAGAGGTTACAAGCTGCGAGGTTTGCTCTTCGGGCAAGGCCACATTCCGGTTGAACGGCAGGAAGTGGAACTGCCAGAGGCTGCGTCCGGTAGTGAGACGAAGCTGGAACTGGCGTTCACCACGTCTGCAGCTCCTACTCGCGTCCAATTTGACGTTCTGCGGCCCACTTCTTTCTCAGCGTATTCGTTGAATTGGAAACCTTAGGCAACCGCTCAGGCAAAATGCAACCCTACGAGCGGTGTGCCATGGTGAGTCTAGAGCCAAAACATTCCGAAGAAGTCTATTAGCAACATTCTATTGTGCGGAATTTGCCAGCCCCAGATAGTTTCCGTAGCCAACGATCATGGTGGATGTGACTAGCAGAAACAGCGCCAAAGTCAGCAGATACTTGGCGCGCGCGCCCGAACCATTCCACTCCTTGAAACCGATCCCCCATAGGCTGCTGAAGATGATGATGCTGGCCATGTGCAACGTCCAACTTGAGAAACGATAGCGGCCCATCTGGCTCTCACCCATGGTGTAGAAAAAGAACTGAAAGTACCAAGTGGTTCCTGCCAGAGCGCATAGCAGATAGTTGCGCAGCATTGGCGCCTGCGGTGGTGATGACGCGGAAGGATCCGGCATCATTGCTGCTACTGGAGTCTCTCCTCGATGCGCCGCACTGATGTGCTCTACTACTTCGCGGCTGGGCGCGTCCAAAGCCGTCTCGAGAATGACTTCGTCGTTGGTCCCGTTTTTTCGAATGTGCGAATTGAAGAACTGGTATCCGGTCTTGTTGCGGGTGAGCAGGATCAGGCACCAGATGAAGTTGGTAAGAAATCCGCCGACCAGGACGACGATCAGGACGGGCAGTCCCTGCCATAATTTCGCCGTGCCATGTTGCAATGTCAGCGTCTTGATCGGATCGCCCGCGGCCAGACCGTAGGCGAAACAAGCACTCATGACGCCGGAAAGCAGGGCAACTCCGATGCCCTTACGCAGGTCAAATTCCCGAATCGCCGTTTTTTGCTGCTCGGGCGACATGACGCGATCTTTGGAAATTCCTGCCAGACCCGCCACCGTGATACCGACGAGGCAAACGAAAATTCCAAAAAGAATTACGCGGCCCGAGGAAGTTCCGACAACCTGGTTCATGAACTGACCACGGAAGATGGGGGGCATCAGCGTGCCGAATGCAGCACAAAGTCCAAGCACGACCGCCATGCCGAGCGAGAGACCCAAATAGCGCATGGTCAAACCGAAGGTAAGCCCTCCGACGCCCCACAAAAGGCCGAAAAACAATGCCCAGAAGAGCGCTGCTGGAGGTGCCTGGCCCAGAACCGCGAACAGATCTTTGGTGAGCAATGAAGCCAGAATCCAAGGCGCGATGATCCAACTGAAGAATCCGCCAGCAAGCCAGTAGGTTTCCCAGGCCCAGTGCTTCACGCCTTTATATGGAACGTAGAAGCTGCCAGAGGCCAGACCGCCGAGCCAGTGAAAAAGAACACCCAGTGCCGGGTTAGGATTCATTCGCTCCCCAGATGTGCGTTATAGGTGGAAGACTTCTTCCAAAGGCTGCATCGCGCGATCGGGTAACACGCCGTTGGGCTGGGTGAAAAAGTCGCCCATCTCTCGCTGCCAGCGTTCATTGACTTCGCGCTTGGCCATTCCGGCGCGCGCGCGCTCGAAGTCTTCGGTTTCGAGATAGCCTACCAGCAACCCGTCTTCGCGCAGAAACAGGGAATAGTTGCTCCAGTCGGTTTCGCGCAGAGCGGCCTGCATTTCGGGCCACAGACGGCGATGCCGCTCTTTGTATTCCTCGATCCGATCGGGCTTGACCTGCAGTATGAAGCAGACACGTTGCATAGAACTCCTTAACGCAAGAAAGCTTCAAACAAGCCGCCATCCACCGGAATTACGTGTCCGGTAGTTTTACCGCTCTGATCGCCGGCCAGCCAGACGATGGCGTTGGCGCAGTCCTGGGGCAGAATCGAGCGCCGGGTCAGCGTGCGCTGCGCATAGAAATCGGCCAATTTCCCGCGCAGTTCTTCCGTGGACTCGGTCTCCGAGTAATCGATCTTGTATTTCTGCAGCGACTTCATAACTCGATCGCGCGGAAACATTGTGGACCCGGCGACAACGGTTGCGGGCGCGATGCCATTCACGCGCACGTGCGGACTGAGTTTGATGGCAAGCTCTCGAATCAGGTGGTTGAGGGCGGTCTTACTGGTGTCATAAGCCTCGCTGCCTTTTTTCGGGACGACCGCATTCGCAGAACTGGTCAGCACCATCGTGACCGGCAGATTCTGATCTTTGAACACCCACTCCGTTTCGCGAGCCAGTAGATAGTTTCCGGTTACGTTGACGAGAAAAGTCTTGGCCCATTGCGCGTCGGAGAGTTCTCCGTCGGAGCCCGGCACGGGATAGATCGCGGCAGTGTTGACGACGACGTCGATGCCGCCGAACTTGGAAATGGTGAACTTCACGGCCTCGGCAAGCGATGCGGAGGAACTGAGGTCGACTGGGGTATGCGCTACAAACTCTGGCGACGAAATCGCGCCGACCTCTTGCTCTACTTTGCCGGCGCCCTGCAGATCGAAGTCGGCGACAACAATGTGAGCCCCGCGCCGTCCCAACAGTAACGCTACTTCGCGACCGATGCCGCTCGCTCCTCCGATGACGACGGCAATCTTCCGGCTGAACTCCGCTTCGGCGGGCATGCGCTGGAGTTTGGCTTCCTCCAGAGCCCAGTACTCGATGCGGAACGCCTCCGATCTGGGAAGCGCAACATAGTTATGGAACTGTGAGAACTGCTTGGATTGCTCCGGTGTGCGTGCCTGGGGAAGAATGTGTGGAGCGTCGCCATCCTCCAAGGCATTGGCGCCAGCCAAGACGTGGATGGCATTGATAAAAAATTCAGTCGCGATCCTGGCTTCCTTCTTATTCTTGCCGAAGCCGAAGAGCCCGAGTCCCGGCACGACGACGACGGAAGGATTGGAATCACGCAGCTTTGGTGAGTCGGCGGTGGCCCACTCTTCGTAATACTTCTTGTAGGCCGCTCGATAGTTGCAGACGTCGCTCTGGATGCGGCTCTTAAGGACGGTGACGTCCTCCTTTGCCGGATCCCAAGGAAGGAACCAGGGACAAACTCTGGTGCGCAGGAAATGGTCCGGGCAACTGGTGCCGAGCGCACTCAACTCCTTCCCCCACTTCGATCCCGCGAAGGTCAAGGCGTCGTCATCGTCTGCATAATGGGCGATCACCCGCCGATTCGACGACACTGCTCCGCGCAGTGCGGGCAGGATCTCGGCGGCGATATGCTTGCGATCCTGAACGGGGGCAAATTCGACTCCGCCGAACGGGGAGCCTTTCCTCGCCCGATGGCTGGCGATAAATTCGCCCATCTGATCGATGGTATGAATGCTATTTAAGTAGCAATCCCGCTGGGTCATGCCCCAAGTGAACAGGCCATGGCCGCCGAGAACCATGCCTTCGGCTCCGGGATTTTCTTTGACGGCTTTTTCGATCAAGAGCGCCAGTTCGAAACCCGGACGCAGCCACGGTACCCACACGACTTTGCGATCAAATTCCTCGTTGAACTGATCGAGCTTGCGTCTGCCATTCGCACTGGCAGCCAAAGCGATCGCCCAGTCGGGATGCAAATGATCGACGTGCAGAAAAGGCAGGAACGCGTGCAGTGGAGTGTCGATGGACGCTGCCACACGGTTTTCGCCGAAGGCGGAAAGCGGATAGTAGCGCACCATGTCGTCTTCGTATTCTTCGCCCTGGTACAGCTCTTTGAGCTGATCGAGTCGATCGAGATAGAGAAGAGCAAACCCAGACTCGGTGATCGAGCCGATATCTCCGCCACTGCCTTTTACGGCGAGCACCCGGGCGGGCCGGCCAGTGAATGGATCCGGGAGTTCGATCTTGGAGCTGGTATTGCCGCCGCCGAAATTGGTGATGCGCAGATCTGCGCCTAACAGATTAGAGCGATAGCGCAAAAGTGCCAGCTGATCGCCTCCCAGGGACTGGGCTTTCTCCTCGTTCCATAGATCCTTCAAGCGTATTGTTTCTTTGATTTCAGGCATAAATCGTCTCGCAGTAATGTTCGAAGCGCTCCGCTTGCCGATCCCATTGATCGGTGTTGAGCGGTTCGAAGGCTTCGGTGGGAAATGAGCGATCCACGATGGCACGGACTTCGCATAGCGATGATGCTCCACCAGTGGCGAGAATTTGAATTGCGATGTTGCCGAGTGCGGTCGCCTCGGCTGGGCCAGCCAGCACTGTTCTGCCGGTCGCATCCGCAGTGAACTGGTTCAGCAAGCGATTCTTCGAGCCGCCTCCGATGACGCGAATCATGTCGATTCGCTTCCCGATGATTTGCTCGAGGCTGCGCAATACCAGGCGATACTTTAATGCCAGGCTCTCCAGAATGCAGCGGACATAAGCGCCACAGGTCTTCGGCAGCGGCTGATGCGTTTTCCGGCAGAACTCGTCGATCACCGCCAGCATATCGGTCGCAGGCAGGAACGACGGATCATCGGGGTCGACCAAGCAGGCGAAAGCCGGTTCGCGGCTCGCCATCTCCATGAGATCACGATATTCGTAAGAGTGCCCTTGGACAGTCCAGGAGTGGCGGCAGCCCTGCAGGATCCACAGTCCCATCACGTTCTTTAGCAAGCGTGTCGTGCCGTTTACGCCGCCTTCATTGGTGAAGTTGAGCCTTAAAGCTTCGGGCGTGATGACAGGTGCATCGAGTTCCGTGCCGACGATGGACCAGGTTCCCGAGCTTAGAAACGCGGTGTGGTCGCGCGCGGAGATCGCGGCTACGGCCGAGCCGGTGTCGTGGCAGGCGGGTGCGATGACCGGAGTTCCAGACAAAGCGGAGTTTTGCGCAATCTCTGGCAGCAAGGTCCCAACCACCGAGCCAGGTTCGATGATCGGCGCAGGCAGCTCAGGGCGCAGGTCAAGGCGTTGCAGCAAGTCTGTCGCCCAGGTTCGATGAACCGGATCGACCATCTGTGTGGTGGTTGCATTGGTGAATTCACAAACTGCATTTCCCGTCAGCCAATAATGAAAAAGATCTGGGATTGTAACCAACTGCTTCGCGGCCGCAACAATCGTGGGCGTGTCTCTCTTAGCGGCGTAGAGTTGGTAAAGAGTATTGATAGGCATGAACTGAATTCCGGTCGCCCGGTAGATCTCTTCCTTCGGAACCCGGCGAAAAACTTCGTCCATTACTCCGTGAGTACGCCGGTCTCGGTAGTGGTAGGGATTCTGGAGCAACTCGCCTCGCTCTCCTAGCAGGGCATAGTCCACGCCCCAGGTATCCACTCCAATGCTCGTCAGTTCCACGCCTTCCAAGCGGGAGAGAGCTTTCCGCATTTCCAACCAGAGCCTAGCCACGTCCCAGTGACGTGATCCGCCATACTCCACAGGCTCATTGGGAAAACGATGCAATTCTTCCGTCGTGAGGATTCCCGACTGCAAATGCCCGAGGACGGCGCGGCCGCTTTCGGCTCCCAGGTCGAAAGCCAGATAAGGCTTGCTGGCGGCATTAGGCATAGGAGGTAATGCTGTGGGAATTTCGCGCCGCCCGGTCTTTCGTGATTCGCTCCAGATAGCCACTTTGGCGGAATGCTTCCATAGGGTCCTTGGGCAAGCCTTTGGAGTCTCTCCACTCTTGAATTGCAGGCCGAACGTCAGTTGCGAAGGCGTCCTGCAGCACGGACTCAGCCGCGACCAAGGCGCAACTTTCTTGCGCCGCCGCGAGCTTCTTTTCATCGACCAGCGCCGCTTTAGCAAAGAGCTGCTGCGCCATGACCACCGTCTGGATCATGGCCTCAATTTTTCCCTTCAGATTGTGGCTCTGGTCGACCATGTACGCTATGTCGGCCGGCTTGCTGGTTTCCCACTCGAAGTAGCGAATCTCGTGGAAGATCCGGAAGACCTGGTACGGATCAATCGAGCCGACGGTCAAGTCGTCATCGGCGTAGCGGCGATCGTTGAAGTGAAAACCGCCCAGCATATCCTCGGATAGAAGCCAGGCAACGATCTGTTCGATGTTTTGTGCCGCATAATGGTGACCCGTATCCACCAGGACTTTGGCCTGCGGTCCCGCCGCCCGCGCCAGAAGCATGGCCATACCCCAATCCGCGATGTCCGTGTGATAGAACGCGGGCTCAAAGGGCTTGTACTCTACCAGCATGCGTTGGTCGGACGACAACTCGGCGTGCGACTTCCGCAATGCTTCCTGGAACCATTCCTTTCGCTGCCGGATGTTGGCTGTGCCAGGGTAGTTTGAACCATCCGCAAACCAGAGGGAGATATCCCGGCTGTGCAGTCGCCGCGCGATCTCGATGCTATCCCTCGTATGCCGTAATGCGCGTTCGCGAATCGATGGCTCAGGATTACCGAAGGAACCGTACTTGTATTCCTGGTCTTGAAAGAGGTTGGGATTGATCGAGCCCGGAGCAACTCCGTATTTGTCGGCAAACTTCTTGATATCGTCTGTGCTCTGCACGCCCTCCGGGCAGTCCCACAAGACGTGCAAAGCCACGGTTGGGCAGACTCCAGTGAGCAAATGTACCTGGCCAGCGTCACTGAACTTTTCCTCGGTCGTGGTGGCGGCCGCAGGCTGGATGAACTTCCCGAACCGAGTGCCGGTATTGGCGAAGCCCCACGACGGCAGCTCAATGCGGAACGTATCGAGCGCAGCAAAAATCTTGTCACTCGTACCAGCGTTCATGCGAACCTCTCTTCGCATCAAAGAATACATTCGTTTCCACGCGGAGGTCACGAATTTCTTTGACCAAATCCTGTGCGAACATCGCCATCCATTCGCCTTTTTTGGCGACGCCTCGCCCGGAGAATGTTTGTGAGTGAGACTGCCCACTAGTCAAGCCGCCACCCGCTCACCGAGTTGGCCACGATTCGGAGACAAGAAAGGGAACCAAATTTAGCCACAAAATAGCCCGGTCCATACGTGGTTCTTCCTGGTTCTTTGCGACCTGTTCGGATTTTTGGGGCGCACAAGAACCCGGAGTAAATTCCTTCAGTTTGCAGCTACAGAGTAAATAGTCACGGGTCCAAGCAGGCCCGAAGGAAGCAGCTGCGATTCTGCCTTATACGGTTTGAAATCCGTATAGGTGTACTTCGTCGTAATACCTGGTTGCAGATCGCCGATAAGACGATTCACCCATGCATTCGTCACTTTGATCTCTAATGCATTTGCGCCCGGCTTGAGGGCGGCGGTCGCGTCCACTCGATAGGGCGCATGCCACACAATACCAAGGGACTTGCCGTTGATTGTGACTTCAGCCAGGTTCTTAACATCGCCAAGGTCAATCCAGATGCTGGCGCCCTTTGTGAACCAACTGGAAGGAGCGTTCACGGTGTTGACGTAGGTTCCGGTTCCTGAGAAATACTTCACACCATCATTGATGTTGTCGCTCCACGACGACAGTTCATCCATTGTGATCGATGGCGGAGCTCCACGGTCGGGTTGGAAGTTAACTTTCCAAGGTTCGGTTATGGTAGCTCCCTGCGTTGCGGTCTTGGCAGGCAGGGTGCGCGAATCTTCCCGAGCCCGGCTGCGGAAGACCACAAAAACCGTACCCCAGGGTTCTAACGTCAAAGGTACGGTGGTGCGGCCACCTGCAATTTTGAACGACGCGGGCTTCGTTTCCCCAGTCTCGGCATACCACAATTCCGGGACTTCGCCCGTCACGCGGAAGCTGGCCTCCACCTGCTCACCATGGTCGTTGCGGTTATCGACAAAATAGAGGTCGCCATCCACGAGCTTACGGTGAACGAAGAGAAGAAGCGTGTCGCTTTCGCGCTTGGTGTAGTCAAAGTCCGGCCCTATTTGAAGAGCGCTGACTACATCGGTAAGACTATTCCCCGCATAGACCGTGCCCCTGCCAACTTGGTGTACACCTGTGCCATCGCCGAACAGCTCGCCAGTTAATTTGTGGAATTCCTGCTGATCGTCGGCAAGGCTGGGATCGTCAACGGGCTTGGAACCAGCCACGGTGGCGCCGTCTTCCACAAGTCTATGAATTGCTCGCAACACGGGCAGGGACATGTGACGGCTGAAAGGGTCAAGGGCAAGGACCCGATAGCTTGTGCCACCCGGCGTTGTAATATGCCCTTTTTCCACGCGCAGCGCATGGATGAGAGCGCCGGCATTGACATAATCAAAGCCGTAGCCTGCGGGCACGTCGGGCGCCTTATTGGCAAAGATCGCGGTCAGGTTCGAGTCTTCGCCATAGAAGTAGACCACATCCGCCGCGAAGTGTCCCTGTTGCAGCAGATAACTACTGCGCGCCAGATACTCGATCCAAGGGCCGGCTTGCTCGGCCCAGGTATCGTTGCGATTGAACCACTGGCCGAAAATGCCGAGCGTCAGCCCGGGCACTTTATCGAGCACGGGCTGGTGGGCCGACTCGTGGATGACAATGCGGTTGATGCCGTTTAAGAACTCTTGATCCGCAGTCGGCTTGAGCGTGGCCGGCGACCATGCCCAAGCGCCGGTGTCAGCAGTCATCGATTCAGCCGCGACCAGATTCTGGCCGTAGATATGGGCCACTGACGCCGATTCGCGATCATCCGCGTTGTAGCCGTATTGCTCCCTATTTACTCCAGGCAACTGGGTCCACATTGCGCTCATGGGCACTTCATTGAACTTCTTCATTTCCATGCCATCGGCAACCAAGGCGCGTCCGCTTTCGTGAGATTCCCCGTAATGGCCCATGTGCCATTCGTGCAGCGTCGCTTCCAGCTGACCATAGTGCTCATCGGCAATCAGATCGGAGATGGTTTTGCGAAAGTCCCACAAAAACCGGTCGCTGGCTTCCGCGCTTTCGACTACCCTACCGGTGAGAACAGGCATCCAAGGAAGCGGATCGTAGCCGCGCCGCTCTTTGAACTGGGCAATCATATTGTCGGTCCAGTTTTGCGAACCGGCCTCCCAGCTATCGTTGATGACGTAACGAATGCCGCGCTCGCCCATAAACCCGGCGCCGACCGCTTGCTTGTAACGATCGAGATAGTTTTCCATGTACTGCTTGACGTAGCGGCGGTCGAGTTTGTCGACTTCCAGGCCAGTCGCCTCGGCAGTGGCAGGATGATTGGTAATTCCTAGCAGCGAATATCCGAAGCGAAGCACGATCCAATCCGCGGCAGGAGGGGTCCAATCCAGTGTCCCATCGGGCTGCATCTTTGAAGTCAAATCGACGACGTCGGCCTTCGCGATCACATCGCTTGCCGCAACCGGAGACGTAGCAAGCCGGTAGAGGTCGGACTCCGCGCCGAACGCCGCTTTCTCTTCAAAGCGGTTCACCCGCGCACCGGGGTAAAGAACCAGTTCGGCAATTTCATAGTTGGCAGGTGGCGAAGCGGCACTGATCCCCAGCTCAGCCGCATCAACACTGTTTGCCCACGTGGGAACGGGCGGAGGTTCCACGTGCTTGAAAACAACACGAAAGAACTTAGCTGTCGCCGCCGGGAATGAAATCGTATGTTCGGGTTCGCCGTCATCGAGCAATCTCGCGACTTGCCAGAAATTCTGACCGTCGTCACTCGCCATAAGAAATTTTGTCGGCGGGTAGATCCGGCTCACGATGGAGGCGATCTCAGCCGGATCCTTCATGGCAAAGGAAACCGCGCGGATTGTCGTGGGTGCCGCAAATTCGTATTGGATCCACGCCTCTTGGCCGACGGGTGGAATAGGTAACTGTGTGGTCCTTTCCAAGTCTCCGTCGCTGAGCATGTCCACATTGGGCTCGCCGCCACTGGCGGTGATTTTGGGGTGCAACGACGCCACCGAGACGTCGCTTGTTGCTCGGAAGGCAACAACGACGGAATCGGCGTAATAGTCGCGAATCGGAACGGCGGGCAGAGTGTCGCCGGGATCTCTGCGGATGATGATGTTCTGAAAAGGTCCGGTAGCCGATGGAGGCTGAACTAGTTTGCCTGAGAAAGGCTTTCCGCCCTCGACGAAGGTTTCGCTCCAGACATATTTCTTCATCGCCTGAGATGACGGGACCCAAGGGCCTCCTGACTCGCTCCAGCCAGGCGAACCGGCGATGGCTTCCTCCATGCCCATCTGATCCGCCAATGTCGTTGCAAATTGGAAAGCATCCTTCCACTCCTGCGTCATGTATGCGAGCCGGTGCTCTACAACCTGGGGCGTCGTGAGGGCTGCGTCAAAGTTCTGGAAGCCACCCAGGCCGGTCCGATGCATCCACTCGAGATCCAGCTTGATGCCTTCTTTGGAGATATTGCCATTCATCCAGTGCCACCACACCCGAGGCCGGGCGCTTTGGGGCGGGCTCTGAAATCCGCTCTTGAGAGGATCGGGGGTGTTCTGCGCGGCGGAGGTCGCAACGACGATCGCCATTAGGCCAAACGCGATCAGCTTCGGTACCGTAGTTTTCATGTTGTGCCGAAATCTCCTTTTTGGCTTCAAAAACGGCTGTGCTCCGCAGAGAGAGCATGCAAAGTTGTGGGGTGATCACGCTGAGGCCGCAACCTGAAGCGGCTCCGCGATTGGCCGAAAACCTTGGTGCCAAAGTCGAAATGCATTTTCCAAGGTGCCCTTCAGCACATAAATGCGGACGTCGAGGAAACTCTGGACGGTGTGCCGGTTCCATCTCATCTGTTGCTTCTTCACCATTCGTTTTGCCACGATCTCGTTGACTGCCGACTCGACGAATCCTGTTGAGATCCGCTGTCCCGCGCGGTAGCGCTTTCCATAATTGGGCATTGAATCTGCGTTCAACCCCAGGTAACGAATCATATCCGAAAGCGCCGCCTCTAACTTCTTTAAGGAGGGAATGTGGTCGAAACACTGGGCTCGTGCCCATTGCATAAGATGCACGAGTCCGATTAGGCCCCGTTTCCTGCGGCCATTCCAGAACCGCCACTTCGCGCGCTCGAGCTCAGCCAGCGCATGGCTGCGAACCCCACCATCCGTGAGAGCGTCGACGCCTTTCGCGAGCTGCTGAAGATTCGTAAATTTCATTGCGATGTGGAACCAATCCAGCACGTGCTCAGCTTCCGGCGCCACCTGCTGGTGAACGGCTCGCAAACCGGCGTCCCCATCCGTAAGAACAGTGATCGAAGTGGTTTCGGTGACTCCGCACTGCCGCATGGCAAGACCGACCGCGCTCATCGCCTCGGAACCTCCATTGCGAACGAAAGCAAAACGGGTGGTATCCCCCTCGCCATTGAGCGCTTTGCCCGCCACGACCTCGAAGTTGCGTTCCGGTCGCTGGTGTCGATTTCTGACGTATCCACCATCCAGACCGACTACCAATTTTCTAGCGGGCTCGTTCGACGAAGAAGTAGCGAGTACTTCCGCAGATTTCTGGAGCCGTCTGCCCACCTTCATCGTGCGGTTGCGGACCGTGTTGGCTGTTGTCCCGGAAGACAAGGGCAAAAGCTCGCCGAGGAAATCAGCCACCTTTCCAAACGGCAACAACGCAGCCATCTTTGCTGAGAGATACCGCAATTCCGGTGTGGTGGGGTTCTTGTTCGTGAAAAGCGCGGAGAAGCTGCGCGTCTGCGATCCCGAGCAGGAACATCCCCTCAGCCGCCGGTGATTACCGAGTCCAGAATGTGATCCAACGCCCCATACTCTCTGAGGGCTGGCCCACCAATTTCGGTAGCCCTTGTCATCAGCGGAGACACCTCATATTGTGGGAAATCAATCAACGCGCCAGCCTTTACAGTTGGTTGATTGCGAAACCGCTCAGCTTTCTGGAAAAATGCTGCAATATCCTTCTGAAGTCTTTCCAAGTCAGCTTTGTCCTTGGCACATGCCTCGCGGATTTCCTCTTGTGTGGGTTGACGTTCTGAATCTGGAAAAAGAAGATTGCCTTCTTTCCTTTGCAGGTGTCTCTCAAAGCATCCGGGAATCACACTCCAGCGACTGGTCGTGCCTTTGTAATCTGTTTCGCGTGTCACTAGCGCGACGGACAAGGGATCAAAATCTGTCTTCGCTACGAGTGCAGGGAAGAAAAATTGCGCCGAGATACGCCCACGGCTCAACGACTGCGCCAACGGCAAGCGGACCGCTCTTCTTTCTTCGTCAGATTCTCCGAATAGACTCAGGATTTGGTTGGCAACTTGGAGGTCAAGTCTCAAGTTGGGGTCCTCTGGACCCTCAGCAGCGGGACCAAGGCGACGGGCGCGGAGAATCGCTGCGCTAACTCGCGAAAACATCGAAAGGCCATCAACGTCATCGACGATACTGGCGAAACTTGCTTCAACTAGCTTCGAGATTCCGGAGCCAAACCGCTGCTTCAACAAATCGAGAAATATGCGTAATTCATACGTCTCGCAAGCAATTGCGACTGCTGCATCTGCCTGTTGAGGAATCTCGATCTCCGGGTCCCTCCACATGTTGCCGCGCTCGCGTACTATCTGTAGCATTGCGACGGCGAGAAGGTGAGGAGTCACATTCCGCAAATCGGCCTCAGGAACAGGAGGAATAGTCGGTGCGGCACGCTGACTGGGGCTGGGAGGCAGGGCTTCAGTGACCTTCTGCTTCTTCTTATGGCGATCTCGCAAGCTCAGAATGGTGAGACCCGCCAATACGAGGAGCGCCCAGATGCCGTTATCCGTGACGAGCAGACCCAGCGCTATGAGAAGTCCAAAAAGCCAAGCGGCGATTTCCTGTTTCCGATTCATGCGTCTCCGCTGCCATGACTGCGGCCTAGATTATAGACCGATCCTGTTCTCCGAGGCGGCCGGTTGAATGGCGGATGTGGCAGTCCTCCTTAAGCGAATGAGATGAGCGCTTCAATGGCCTGCCGAAAATAATTCCTAATCTTTAAATTTATGCTGACCGGCCAGCTGACTTTCTAGGAAATCGAATGCGCCGCGCGGCATCCACAGGTCTCTGAAATTCCGGGCCAATAATTTTCTGCTCAGGCTTTAGCTGATCCGCCCTGCTGCGCGGCGCGCAGGTCCTCATGGTCGAAGGCCGATGCCATCCGGTCCATTTCAGCTTTGTTCAGGCCATGCCGCGCGGCTTCATCGCGCCACTTCGAGACAGCGTGGCCGACCTGTTTTGCTATGTCGTGCGCTTTGCCGTCGTCCAGATCGAAATACCCCGCCACCTCCACCGCCAGCGCGAGCGAGGCCGTGTTTTCGTCTTCGTTGATCGCGGTGCTGAGAATGCGCGGCTTGATGTCGGTCGGCACCGGGTTGAGGTCGTAAGCGGGCGATAGGCGCCAGCCTGCTTGGCTTTCGTACAGAAAGCCGTGATTGCGCAGGTGGTCGTCGGTGTTGGAGATCAGTATGTTGAAAACCAGCCGCCGCCACAGCGCTTCCATGTCGGCTTGCGGCGCGGCGCCGTGCTGGCGCAGCGCGTCAACAATTTCCAGGTAGCTTCGGGTTTCTCTGTCTTTGGATCCGAGCATGCTCATCGCGGAGAGGAACGGGATTCGCCGTAAGCCGTCGCGGTCGAAGCGTCGCAGGAGGAGCACAGGCTTGCCGGCAATGTTTTCGACACGCGATTGGGGAACGGGAATGCCAGATTTCTGCGCGAGAGACAGTGCGACCGCTTCCCAGACCACCGTGTTGATTTCATCGTCCCTGCGTGGGAATTTCGCGATGGCGAGATGGCCGTCCTTTTCCCTGACGGAAGCCTTGGGCCTCGCGCCGCCAAGAGAGGAGCCGGGCGCGAACAGCATGCGCAGTTCCTCCTCGGTGTCTTTCTCTTCCATCACATGTTCGGCCGCGGAGAGCAGTTTCGGAAGCTCGATCAGCGGGGGGATGCGCTTGACGCCCTCCTCCCGCAGGAAGGGTCCGCCTTCTTTTTCCGCAAAGCGCAGCGCGCCCTGACGGGCCTCGTCGTCCACCAGCAGCAGGAAGTCGATTTCCTGGAGCGTGCGCGGCGCCCCGCCCTCGCGCTCCGCGCGCCTGCGTTCCATGCGGCGCATGAGCGCCCGCCCCCAACGGTCGGGCGCGGAGTCGCCGATGGCGCCGAACATGGGCGTGTCTGCCGGCGTGTGAAACGGGCCAGGACCGACCTGCAGGGCTGGTTCCAGAGAGAATCGCGCAGGATTTTCGAGCCAGGTCTTGTCGTATTCGAAGGTGGCGCTTTCCTTGTTCTTGCGCGTACGGGCCCACAGACGACCCATCAGGTGCGGGACGCCGTCGAGATCCACGTATACGAGAGCCTCTCTGTCCATCACTTGTCTTTCGTGCGTTTCGGGCTGCGCGCCACGCGAATGCGCTGCGGCAGGTTTTCTTCTTCGAGCTGCAGGCCCACGGGATCGTTCTTTGGCGCGGCGAGATCGCCCAGCCGGTCCGCCATGCCCAGCACAAAAAGGACCGTGGCGTATATCCCGATCGCGACGCCGGGATCGCCCTTTTCAATCTTGACGAGGGTCGTGCGGCTGATCGAGGCGCGCTGCGCCGCGATGGCCGCCGGGATGCGCCGCCGCCGCCGGGCATCACGGATGTCACGGCCAAGCTTGCGTAGAGCATGCCTTACCGGGAGTGGCAGTATGACGGATGATCGGCTTGTCCTCATATTTAGTGTCCAGAGTAATGGTCGCTAACTTGATTAATGTACATTAATATGAACGTTATGTCAATCTCGTCTACTCTTTGGCTGATACCTTGGAAAACCGCCGCGCAGGTACCCGAGACCTGCGCGGCCTAACCCGTTTCTTCAATCACGTGGACGGCCAATGTAGGGGACTCTCAGCCCATACATTTTTTCAGGTGCCTTTGTAGTTGAGCACCGGTCGTAGCGTGCGAATAACCTTCACCAGTTCGCGCTGCGCCTTGAGGACCGCACGAATGTCCTTGTACGCAGCAGGTGCCTCGTCCCTGAGTTTGCCTGTCAACCGGTAGTCATACCAAACGCCTTCCATTTGACGCCGAAGATCGCGATCGCTGACTTGCTCTGCGCAGCGCCCCGGCTCAGAGCTCTGCCTGCACCGTGAGCGCTCGAACAAAGCGTCTCTCTTCGCAGCCGCGTCCCTCCACATGGAAGCTGGGGCTGCCCATCGACCCTGGCAGGACTCCGGGCTGTCCCTGTTGAGCGGACATTGCGCCCTTGCGATGCACCCACAACTCGCGCTCGCCATGACGCTCAAGCGCGACATGATTGTGATCGATGGCGATCATCGTCTCCCAACTGATGCTGCACTTCAACGTTCGCGTCAGCACCTTGCCCGTTTCCTCTGCCATAGCCTTGCGAGAAGCCGCGGCGAATTGCCGGGCCCAAAAGACATCGTGAAGGTACTCTTTGCCGGTATCCGATTCCGCATCGATCGCACGCAGTCGCCCTTCGACCGGTTGCGCGCGCGCCAGATGATGGTCGCGGATCACCTGCCCGAGCGCTCGTGATCCGCTATGCACCATCAGCCAAAGCCGGTCCTCTTCGTCGGCCTGCATCTCAAGGAAGTGGTTTCCACTGCCCAGAGTCGCGAACTCGATCTCGCCCTCCTTTTGGCGAATTGCCTCTAGGCGGGCATGACTGAGCGGATCGCTTGGTATCTCCGCAGGTTGAGGAATGACCGCGTTCCGGTTGCGCCTGCGCGAGGGTACCGCACGCCCGATCTCGTTCAGCAACTGGGCGGCAGTCTTCGGATTCTTCAGCGCGGAGGCCTCCACGTCAACCGCGACTGCCAGCATGCCGCATCCGATGTCGCCTCCCACTGCCTGGGGATAAATCACGTGAGAGGTCGCGACAACTACACCGATGCACACCTCAGCGGCAAGGTGTACATCGGGCATCACCGCGATTTGTCGGACATCCGGGGCGCACCGGAGACGCTGAAGCGCCTCCGACACGTCTCGATCCAGTGGATCAGCTAGCCAGCTTCGGAGCGGAGCCATCGACGAATCACTCATCGTCGCCTCCTTGCACCGACACCGGCACAAACGACAGGTCTGGCGCTCGCTTTCTGTCGATCGCCATAGCCACTTCGGACCGCAAACGCGATGCATCGCGCCGGAGCGCGCTCATCGCATCTACGACGGAGTAGCCATGCGAGCCCGTTGTTCCGTTCATTCAAGTGATGGTGCCAGCGCTCGCGCTGACTGGCTCGATCTTTGTACTTGCAGCTGCCGTGATCGTGAAATCGGTGCTGTTCGCCGTCTTCGAGCGACGTCTTCCCCGTCTTCGTGCGGCTTGGCGGATGTTCCTGGGCAACGTGCTGACGAGCTTTGTGGGCCTGCTTGTGGCAGTCATGATTGCAAGTGGCGCCGGGATGTGGCTTGTCGGAGTGCCACTGGTCTGCATCCTGTGCTGGCTACCAGCACGGAGGCTCGTCAAGGTCGCTCCTGTGGCATGGTTGACGCGAACATCCCCCGCAGGCCTTGCCGGGATGATGACAGCGCCCTGCTAGCAAGTTGCATTCTGTTCATGGTGGGCCAAGGCGCGATCAGGAGTCATCAACTCACGCTCTACTGGCTCATCAAGCTCATAGCCATCTTTCTGGCCCTGCTCGCAAGCGTCACGCTCACCACAGTCTGGGAAGAATGGGTCGTCTGGCGGCTCAGCTCGCGCCCCGGGGGCAAAGGGTTTTTCGTATCGGTTCTCCGCACGAATCTGTATGTCCTGGTGCTGGTCATGGTGGTTCCCGCTGCGCTCATCCTCCCTAAGCGGTTAAAGTCACCCGATTTTCTCGCCAAACGTCCCAGCGCCACCGTTGCTCAAAGATCCGCCCCGTCTCACTGAGCAGTGGGTTCCGCAGACCGCAAAGCGCATCGGGGGATCATCATTATTATTGAAACGAGTAGACTATTGGCTAACCGACCTGCATGATCTCGCAGTCCGCCTCGGCCAGACGGCAGGATTTCAAACAGAACTGGAGAGGATCCGGCAAGTACACGCCGCCAAGGAGAGCTTCCTGCGTCGACTTGCCAAGGCAAACTTGTAGGTAGCAAGCAAGTTTACATGGCTTGCCAAGTGTGCCAAACGAGACGGGTCTAAACCCAGGGGTTCACCACATTCAGGTGTGCCATAAGTGTGCCGTACCATTCGATCCCATATGCGCTAACTTGCTTCTTTTCAATACCAGACCAAATTGCTCCCGTGCGGGCTTGATTGTCGGTAAGTCATTGATTCTTAAAGGTAGTAAGACGTGGAAGACCCTATCAGGCTCTCCTACTCTTAATCAGTAGGTTGAAGGTTCGATTCCTTCCGCGCTCACCATCTTTTCAACAACTTGGCAGCTTCGGCCTGAACCTCGTCCGAACGATTGTGTCCTTTTTGTGTCCTTACTGCACTCGATGGCTGGCCACTGCGGCCACCTCATCGATGTTTTGGTGCTGGTACTTCATGGTTGTGCTCACGGTCGTGTGTCCCATGACGTTCATGACCGCAAACAGATTTTTGGTCACCCGGTACATCTCAGTTCCGAAGCCATGACGCGCGCAATAGAGGACGAGGTCGTTTGGCAACCCGGCCTCCTTCCTGGCTTTCTCGAACTGCTTAGAAACGGTTGTGAGATGCCCCCCCGGCGCGCTTGGAGGGAAAGATCCAACCCTCCTTTTGCTCCGAGTATCGTGCCAGAAGTGCCTGTCGAACGCGCGGACTGATTGGCACAAACCTTCGTCCCTTGGGCGATTTGCTCTCGTAGACGAAATATCGTTTGTTGCCCCAATCCAAGTGTTCCCAGCGCATTCGGAAAACTTCCTTCTGGTTTCGCATCCCCGAATCGCGCATGATCATCAATACGTCGCGAAGCGGCTGTTTGCAGAAAGGCAAAAGCTTGGCTTCTATTTCGGCATCAATGACGCGCTCCCGTGCGTGCTCTTGCATGAGTTTGATCTTTGGAGAAGCCTTGATGATGTTCCATTCCTCGGCTTTTCCTAGCATCCGTCGCAGCGTGCGCAAGGCATTGTTGTGATTTGACGGACCACCTGGGAAAGTGAGCCGGTCAGCATCATCCTTGGTGATCGCATTGAGCCTCATCGCTGCTGCGTCGGTCTCTTCAAGCAACCGCCAGCCGTTTTCGTTATAGTCCTTAGTCTTTTGCTTGAGTGTCGTATTGCCTTCTACCCATTCAAAAAACCGGATCTTGAAATCACGCAACAGCGGGCTGCGCTTTCTGAGAACCACATCTCCTTTCTCTTCGGCTTGGGCGAGCAGCAGCGATTCCACTCGCCGGGCCGCCGCAAGGTTAGCTTTCTTGGTAGATCCCGCCAATCCTTCAACCTTACGGTTCAATCTTTGATCGTTGACTCGCTCGGGGCCCTGCCCGAGACAACCTCTCCGGGAAACGCGACCAGTGGAATATTGATTGTGGAGATTCCACCATACGTGCCCAAGTGCTCCGGCTTGCCGACTGGAGCAACTTGCAGCTTCTCGGGCGTTCAAGAGCCATACCCGCAAGACACAGATTTGAGCATAACCGTGACTGTGCCATCCGGCATTGCTCCGGGTACTTATCCATTTAATGTCGACGTGGAGAGCGGGCCGGCCGATGCATCGGTGGGATTCACGCTCTACATCGGCGACTTCAGCTTGCAGCCCCCGAATGCGTCGAACGATTGGGCACCTCCCGGAAGCATGATGAACGTCAGTTTTAGCCTCCAGCCGCTCGACAACTTCAGCGGAACCGTGAATATCACTTGCAGCTTGGATGCCAGCGGAGCAGTTGCACGGGCGGTTCTTTCGTTGTGAGTGGAAGCAATTCCCCTGTTAGCGTTTCGATCACAGTGCCATCCGGCGCATCGCCCGCAATGCAGACTCTGAGCGTAACCGCCACGGACGGGGCTCTTAGGCACACCGCGGCGTTTCCGTTCTATGTAGCCGACTATAGCGACTCGCTCAGCCAAAACACTCTGACGCGCGCGCGGCGCCACCTCGTCAGTCACCGGCACCGTCAACGTAACCAATGGATTCGGCGGTACTGTGTCCTACGCTTGTGCCGGGACGACAGAAGTCACCTGCAGTTTCGCGCCAGTAGCTGTGAATCCCACTCCAAGTAGCCCTGGATTCACAACCGTACCGATCACCGCGAGCTATTCGGCTCTTATGCTGAGTCCCAAAGAGCCCATCGGACGCGGGTTCTGGTTGCTCGCCTCGGCTCTTCCGTTCGGCATTTTTCTCGGCGCAACCGCCAAGAAGCAGATGAGTCTACGTGGCTCGATTATGACCCTGCTCTTACCTACGGTAGCTCTGGCTTCTCTATCATGCGGAGGCGGCAGCAGTGGCGGTGGGGGAGGAGGCGGAGGTGGCTCGAACACCTATTCCATCACCGTGACCGCGGCGGCCTCAGGCACGAATACGACGCGAACACTCGGTACCCTCAACGTAACCGTTACGCATTAAAGAGATTTGGCCTTCAAAAATGAGTCGGATCTGCTGCCAAAATTCAAGGACTGATCACAGTTGTTAGCAGATGGCAAGAGAGGAAGTCTTTGTTCAAAACTTTACTTTATGCTCAGCCCTGAACTCTTCGTAGTCAGTCCACGACATATTGGCGTACCATAAGTTCTTTTGTCCCTGCACTTTGGAAGTTATCCTTTCTCTAACCGGCAACAGGACAGGCGACGTTAGTCCCTCTAACTTGATCCAATCATAGTAGATGGCAGTCTGAACTACCTGGGCCAGACAGTCCTCTGGTGGGCGCCGTTCAGTGAATACGGACAATACGTTGAAATCCTTGTCTGTTAGAATCTGCTCAAAGCAGTCAACTGGACCTTTCCAAGCTGGGTGCCCCCCGCCAAAAAGCGGAGTTCCTTGTGAATACTCTTCCCAATAGCAGCGGCCGTCCTTCGCGGTGGACCTAAGAGTGAAGAGATAGCGGTCGTCCACAGAGCCTTCGAATACCCAAGGATCGTTATCCTCTGCTATTTCACCCAGCGTGTCCGCCCAGTCGGACTGCGCCCAGACACCGTGCTTCTGTATAGGAAAGGAGTCCGTTAGTTTACCGAGCTTACCATTCTTGTGTATCCCTCGAAAGCTCTGTTGATCGTCAATGATAGACAACTCATGACACAGGGGCTTCTGGGTCCCTTGCGCGAGGCACTGCTTGGTGACAAAATTGACCATTAGTTTGGAAGCAGCCTCCGATTTGGCGCGCAACTTGCCTAGCGAGTTTGGCACATCGCTGGGAATGGCTGACAGTTCCGGTATTACCGGCGACGTATCTTCGGGCGCGTCGCTTTCCTGGTACACTACCGGTGTCATTTGTGCTAGGTTTGGTTCTTCTTCTGGGATGTCATTGAAGATGGCGGAACCAAGAACTGGGTCCAACTTCACCAGCGCTTTCGCAATAGTTCTGACGGGAAGGGCGACGGACGCTATTAAGTCACCGCTCCTGAATTTCAGTGAGCCAGTAAGTACAATCATTCCCAACAGGTTTCCCTGCTCATCAAGAACAGCGCTGCCGCTGGTTCCGGGGTTAACGTGAATGTCCAGAACCAAGTTCTCGCTCAGTTGGGCCTGTCCAATTACTAAAAGCACGTTGGCGCCGATTATGCGAGCCTCTCTTGTCACGAACTCATGTTCGTAGTAGCCAGCAACTTCTACTTTCTGGCCAACATAGAATTTGTATGAATACGGGATGCCCGACTTGTAAGGGACTGGCTTCTTCGTATAGACGAATGAAACGTCATTCGCTATGTTATAAGATAAGGTTATGTGCGATTTCTCTACAGGTACGTCCGATTTGTTCGAGTCGTGCTCGCCGGCAAGAGATAATACTTTGTCGGTATGTCCGCTGGCAACTGTCAAGTTTGCCCGGCCCGTCAACATTTGGATATGGTAAGCCGTGGCAACGACGGAGCAGCCCTGGTTGATACAAATGCCACTGCCTCGTACATCTCGGCCTTTTATCGCCGGAAACGAAAAGTGAACAGTGGAACGATGAACGCCAACAAGGTGGTTTTGCACGTCGGCAGCAGGGCACAAACTAGTCAGCAAAAGTGCCATTGATAATGCTCTGAATAGACTTGTCAAGTTGCCTGCTCCGTTTGACTTTGTTGGGGTTGAAGGTAAGGGTCTGTCCAGTGCTGCTATGCTGCCAAGGCTCACTACTTATCAGGCCAAGGCAGCCAGTTAGCCTGTTGTGGCTTGCGAGGTTATAGACCAAGGTAATGTTTGTATGCACAGCAGGCTCAAGCCTGCCGCTTTGGTCTCCACACAAGCGCAGCTGCAAAAGAGTGGGTTCTTTTAGAAAGACGTCGGTGCTGAACTCTAGAATGTGAATGACGGTTATCGGAGTGCCGTTTTCGTATCTCGCGGAAATATCGGCAACGGAGCCAATGACAACTCGTTCCGTCTTGACCTCGGTGAAGTTGTGCAACTGGAGCTTGGCGGCATCCAGCTCAGCGGAGGAGCTAACGGACAAGGCTAACGCGAGAATAGGACACCAAAGCGAACGCATTGTATTGCTCGTTAGCGACAGATGGTTACTGACCGAGTTACTGGATATATCGGCGGGTTTACAGAAGAGCTTGAGTGGGTAAACTAAAGCTGGCTGAACTAGTTGAACTGAAGGTTGGTTGGAACAAAGCTGGTTGGACCAGAACTGGTTGAACCAGAGATGGTTGAAGCAAGGCGGTCTGGTCTGGGCGGGGACTTGGATCAGACCGTGAAGCGCAGGCAGCCGCGGTTCAAGTTCGCCGGCCCGCGCGCGCCATGCGAGGCACGAGAATCAGGGCCACCGCATAGAGGAAGATGGACACGGCGGTAGAGCCCGGGTGCCCGTGTTGCAAGTCTTCGAACAGCAGTTTCGCCGTGACCAAAGCCAGGGTGCCGTAGGCAATCGATACGAGTTCAGCCCTCTGCCAACGGGAGCCGCTGAAGGCGAGCGCTAACGCGACCCCGCAGGTGATCAGGGTGCGGATGACGGCCACATGGGATGCGCCGGGAGTCATGCCGAGTTCTGCCAGCCATACCAGAAGAGAAACCAGGAACGTGATCACCGCGGCCACCGCCAGGATGGCGGAAAGCAGTTGCAGGAGTCGCTGATTCCACCGCTCTGTGCGGAAGTGGCCTATGACCCTGTAGCACGGAATCGCCGAGGCGGCGACGATCCAGACCATCCATCCGGGCGCGGCTGGGAAGGTTCCCGCCAGCGCACGGCCGGCATAATCGAGCAGGCCGGATGCGTATGCGGCCGCAGCCAGATACGCCAGGCCGTGGAATTCCAGCGTCAGTCGAGACGCGCGCACGCCCAGGAGCGTGGCTACGATCGCGGCTACACTCAAGCACAACGTCAGCAGCAACGGCGGGAGACACAGAAAACTGCCCGCCAGAAAAAGAGCCCCACTCCAGGTGGCATACACGTGGTAGTTACGTTCTTCGTGGTAGCGGTCGAAATAAGCATAGGCAGCCGTGTAACACGCTGCCGAGAACAGTAAACAGAATGCTCCTAACATTACGCTGACAGCAGGCGCGCCGGCAGTTGTTCCAAAACGCAGCACGCTAAAGGCAGCCAGCAGGAATGCGATGACGGTCTGCCCGATCTCGAAGACCTTGATTTTCTGGCGAAGCCACATCGTCCGGAAAACGATGCTTGCTCCATAAATCAGAAACAGAATGCACCCGAGCGCCAGCAATTCTGGCGTAGCGACGTTTTTGTACTCCGAGGGGATGCCTTCCGGGCGGGAATAAATGTAGAGCAGAATCCAAATGGCAAGATCGGCCGCGGCCGCGACCAGCGGCCTGAGCCTGAGCCAGTGGTTGCAACCTGCCGCCACTTCGCTGGCCAGCGCCATGAGGAGAAGCGCCGAGATGAAAGGCACCAGATCGTGTGTCGCGATCAGCAATGCGATGGTGGTGAGGACCGCGGCGACATTGGCTACCCAGACGATCGATGTGAGACTGCGCTTCCAGGCCAGAGCGTACGCGGTGACTACGAATGCGCCGAGTACGCCGGCGGTTGCCGAGGTTGGCAAAACCTCAAATCGCAGGGTCAGTTCCCAGAGCATGGGCGCGAGGATCAAGGCGGCTGTGGTGGCATAGACAGTACTCGCAAAGTAGGCCGCAGCCGGGACTCGGGCTGCCCACACCAGCCACATCCCCGCATAGGCAAGCGCCAGAACAACGACTGCCAACTTTGGAAACGATCCCGATTCGGCCACGGCCCGGAGCACGTAGGCGCCGGCGATTCCGAGCATGGCTTTACCCAGCACCGGGAAGACTCCGCCGTCTGGTGCAAACGGGAACGCTTCGGCGGTTGGCTGGGATGTGGCCGGACTGGCCGGCTCGGCGGGAACAGACGCGGCCGTTTCGGATGGATGTTCCAGGACGCAGATTCGGTGTTCGAGGTTCTCAACGCGTGCGGTGAGCCGTGCTAAAGCGTCGAGATCGTCCATAATCTCCACCGGCTTTGAGGCTGGCAACGAATACGGGTCGAACGTCGTGCGCGAAAACTGGTGAGCGAAACTCAGTGTGCCGAAACTTAGTGCGCGGGTGCGGCGTCGGGGAGCGAGCCCGATTTCTTCTCCGGCCAGGGAGGCAGAAGCTTCACCAGCACCCACAAAATGACGAGTGGCAGAACGGTCAGCACAATGGCCATGAGCAGTCCTTCGCGCGTGACCAGGCCCATCTTATACGTCGTGTATCCCAGGAAGCTCTTGGAGAACAACTGGCCCCCGATCACGACGTTCCAGCGCATGGCAAAAATACCGACCATGGTCAGGCATCCGGCCACCGCGTAAATGCGTTTGCGGGCCATTTCACTGAGCCTCAACACCTGGGTCAAGGCGAGAAGCAAAATGGGAGTGACCGTGCCAAGCAATATCTGGACCACGATGTGCGACATGTAGAGCTTGGTATGGACCATGAAATCCAGGCTGCGGAATGATTCATCGGACTCGTAGATGCGGTGGATCAGGTCGAGCATTTCCAGGCTGAAATCGATGATGAAAATGTAGAACAGGTAGCTCGCCACCGTGTCCACGCAGCGCATATCGATCGTCTCTTTGCGCAGCCACGTCAACAGCATGTAGAGCAGCATCACGGCGGCGATCCCCGACACCATGGCAGAGAAGATAAACACCACCGGCATGAGCGGCGACGACCACCACGGGTTCGCTTTGACGGAGCCGAAGATGAAGCCGACGTATCCGTGCAGCAGGAAGGCGGAAGGGATGCCGATAAGAGTAATCACCCAGCCCACGCGCTCATCGACGTGAAGCGCGTGCTCGCTGATGTTGCTCGAGCCCAAGGTCATGACGCGATAGAGCAAGCGCTTCCAGCCGGTGGTGGATTGGGATAGGACGACAATGTCGCGCCGGTAGTCGAGCCAGATCTCGAACACCAGGACGGCCATCAGATACCACAGGTAGACAAACCCGAACATGGCCATCGCAGACGTCCCGTGCGGCGTCAGGTACATCTCGTATGATCGTCCCGGGTGCCCAAGGTGCAGTTGCAGCGGCAGCGGCGCCACCAGCAGGAAGGCGAGGGCCGTCAGCAACGCCAGCCGGTAGGTGGGCTTTACCGCCTGCACCTGGAAAACGCGCTCCAGCGAAGCCAGAATAAATGCGCCGGCCACCAGCCCCGTGAGGAACGGATACAGCACGATCAGTACGCTCCACTGGAGCTCTACTTCGTTCGGATACATGAAGCCTTCAACGCCAGGCATAAACGGTCAACCGTCTCCTTATTGCATCGAACGTTGTCTCACAGAACGTCATCGCACCGAGCCATCCAACTCGTTGTAAAAGACCTTGGAATGGGTCGCCATGTAGGGTTTCAAGACCTGAACGTTGTGGGTCTTCAGGAATTCATGAATCGGGTCGTTGGGATTCTTCAAGTCCGCCAACTGGCGCGCGCCGGTCGGGCACGATTCGCAACAAGCGGTGGTCAGGCCTTTTGTAATCCGGTGATAGCAAAGAGTGCACTTCTCGGCGGTCATGGTCTTCGGGTTGATGAAGCGGCAACCGTAGGGACAGGCCTGCACACAATACCGGCAACCGAGGCAATATGTTTTGTCCACCAGAACCACGCCATCGGGGCTTATGAACGTCGCGCCCACCGGGCAAACCTGGGTGCAGGGTGAATCCGCACAATGGTTGCACAGCTTGGGCACGAAGAAGTTCTTTCCGCCCTCTTCCTTGGAAGGGGGAAATCCCTTTTTGCCGCCGTCGGGCGAATCCACGTGGGGATTTTCAATGTCGTAGTCCGTCACGTGGTAACGCTCCACCCAAGTGCGGAAGTATCCGTCGGGCACGTCGTTCTCGGCCTGGCACGCGCGCACGCAATTGCCGCAGCCGATGCATTTTGGCAGGTCCATCAGCATGCCCCACCAATGCTGGCTCATGGTGTAGTTGGGGGAGGCTTCCGGGGTTCCGGCAAGGACGTGTTTCCACGCGATGGCCGCCGCTGGCAACAGAATCAGCATGTGGCGCCGGGTAAGGTTCATTTCGTCCCTCCGGTCGTCTCTTTGGCCGTCCCCCCGGCCGTCCCTCCAGTGTCGATGGCTGGGCTGTGCGGCTGGTGGCAGGTATCGCAGGCGAGCCCGTTGGAGTGATCGGCGGACGCGACTTGCGGGAATCCTTTCGGCTTGGCGATGTTCGCTTCATGACAGCGGACGCACAGCACGGCCGTATCGAGCTTGGCGGGCTGCACCGAGCCCGGGTCATCGACATGTTTCTCCTGTGGTCCGTGGCACGCCTCGCAGTTGACGTGCACATGCTTGCCGCTCTTCTTCTTTTCCAGAACGTCCGTGTGGCAGTCTTCGCAAGCCTGGTGGCCGGCATAGTTCACGGGACGAGCGGCGACCTCGGCCATGGCATTTCCGCGGTAGTGTCCATACTCTCCGAAGCTCTTCGGCACAAGGAGCGCACGTACTCCCACAAACGCCAAGCCGCCGACGAGGAAAACAGCGGCCAGCCGAAAGAGGTGCCCGGCATCTTTGAAGACATTCATAACAATGTGCTGCCCTTAGTAGATACAGGAGTGTGTGGGCAGACCGCTGTGCGCCAAATCACGCGACCCCTGTGTTTAGATCACAGGTGTGTGTGACGGACCAGGGGAGCGGGTTTGGCTTTTCGAAACCCTGAAACTCTGAAACCTGCTTTTCTCAGTTCATGGGGGGGGCGGCGGCCACGCCTGCTCGTTCTGCTTCGTGGCTAACGATGGCCTGAAACTTCCGCAGCACGTCTTCGGGAAGAGATGGCTTCCGATACTTGCTTACCAGTTCGTCGGCTCGGGTACGGGCACGCGTGAAGACGTCGCTCGGTGGCTCCGAGCCGCGCGCGCTGCGATCAATGACCGAAGAGGGGAGATACTGCTCCTGCCGAAAAAGAGCGCGCGTTTCCTTCAGTTGGAGGAATTCTCCGGAGAGCCCGGTTTGCGCGAACATGGCGGTGGCCAGGCTCTCACCACGAACTTCAATGCCTCGCGCCAGCCGCTGCGCCGAGGCAATCGACTCGGCATCAATGACCAGCTTCTCGACGCTGAAACAAGCGAGAGATTCGAGCATACCCGCTCCCGAGATCATGTTGATGCCCGCGAGCGCTCCCAGCATCGCGGAGCGGGCACTCTCGGCGCCGGCCTGGGCATCCACAAGCTTCGAATCGGTCGCGACCAGATAGCCGTGCGTCGGCAGACCGAGATGCTTGCCGACTTCGGCGCACGCCAGGTTCAGCATGGCAGTTTCCACCGCGCCCATGGGCGCGCCCCCGGTACGCATGTCGAAGATGGCCGGAGCGCCACCCCAGACAATCGGCGAGCCCGGTCCAGCGAGTTGATGCAGCGTGATGCCAGCCAGCACTTCGGCGGCATGCTGGGTCACGGAACCGGCCAGCGTCACAGGAGCGGTGCCTCCGGCCAGCGGCATGGAGACGATTTCCGCGGGCACACCGGCGCGGGCCAAGTCGAGCAGGTTGTGGGATCCAAACTCCGACCAGTTCAGCGGCGGCGAGGGACACACATCGAAAACTGCCCGCGGTTTCTGGCGCAAGTTATCGGGACTGCCGCTGTCGGCGGCGAGCAAGTCGATCATTCCCTGCAGTCCAGCCGCGGAGAACGATCCGGTCACCACGGGCTTGTCGGAATGCTGCAGGACTACGAAGAGGCGGTAGAGATCGCCGATCGCGCTGGGCGCATCGTTATAGTTGCCGGCATTGTTGCTGACAACGGCGTCATTGCACACGACGGCGGTCGATTGTGCGGCGAACTGCGGCAAAGTTTCCGTGACTTGCACGATGCGCACCAGGTCGCGGGTCTCGGACTGGCGCGCTTCCATCGTCTCCGGATCGAGCATCTGCACGCAGCAGGAGCCGGGATCGAAATGCACGTCGTCGCCGCCATAATGAACGGCTTTCTCTCCCTGACGGTTGTACAGGTAGAACTCCCGTGGGGCTGATGCCAGGCACCGTCGTACCAGAGGCTCATGAATGCGCGCCACTCCGCCATCGATGTTGACTCCCGCCGATTGCAATAGCTCGACCACTGCCGACCCCACGCGCACTCCCGGATTCATCAGCAGTTCGAATGCTTCGCGCAGAATGCGGCCGATGAGCTCAGGACTTAACAGTTGGATACTGGGTCTCATGCCTGGACCGTTCCTTTATTTATCACTCTGCCCATCAGATTCTTTGCCAGTTCAAGGGCATCGATGGCATTGCGAGAGTAGCCGTCGGCGCCGATTTCAGCCGCCCACTTCGAGGTGACCGCGGCGCCGCCAATGATCGCTTTTACCCGTGGCCGCAAGCCATTCCGATCGAGCGCTTCGATCACGGCTTTCTGGCCGGCCATGGTCGTCGTCAGCAAAGCGGAGACGCCGACGATGTCGGCATCAACCTCTTTGGCCTTGGCGACGAATTGCTCGGGAGTCACGCTGGTACCCAGATCGAAGATCTGGAATCCGCTGGCAGAAAGGATGGTGGCGACCAGGTTCTTGCCAATGTCGTGAATATCGCCTCGGGCGGTGCCGAGGACGACCTTGCCCAGAGCCTCACGCTCGGAGCCGCGCTTCAGCATCTCCGGTTCAAGGACCTTGATGGCAGCCTTCATCGCCTCGGCACACGCGAGCAGATCGGGCAGAAACATTTCGCCGCAACCGAATTGATCGCCGGCGAACTTGATGCCCGCGGCAAATCCCTGGTTCACCGCTTCGAGTGGATCGACGCCGTTGGCCAGTGCCTGCTGCGCCAAATCCGTGGCCATATCAGGCGCGCCGTCGATGATACTTTGGCGCATCGCTCGAAAGAGTTGATCCGACACAGAGCCTCCCGCCGAGATCAGCCTTGGGATCAGGCCGATCAAGCGGCGATTGTACTTCGGCGGGGAGTCACAAAACTGTGATCCACCGCACATCTTCGTACCTCGCCATGCTCCTTTCCGATGGTTGCAGCGCTCCTAGCGGAAGCCGCTGAACATGACGACATCGGTATCGTTGTAGCGTGCGCGGGTGATGGCGAATTTCTTGCCGTCGCGTGACCAGGCATAGGCGGACACAACCGCTGGCTCCGAATCGAAGTGGGTCAACTGCACGGGTGCGCCGCCCGCCAGCGGCTGCATGTACACATTCGTCGTATTCCCCGTCGTATTGTGCACGTAAGTGAGCGCGTGTCCATCCGGCGTCCATCCGAGTTGCTGCCAGCTATAGGTCGAAGGCACCTCGATCTCCTGCACGGGAGCGCCGGCTTCCAGCTTCTGCACCACGAACTTCGACTTTGCGCTGGCGCCCTGCCCGTCAACCCTGCCATAAGCGACGAATATCCCGTCTGGGGACACAGTTGGGTAAGACACTTGCCCCTTAGCCAATTCCACCGGCGCGCCGCCTTCGATAGAGACTTTGAAAATATGCGCCACACTATCCGTCGCCACGTACCCCCGGTACACCACCCACTTGCCGTCAGCGGTGCAGGACGGTACCTCGTCGTCTTGCCCAGCCGTGAGCTGCTTTAACTCACCCGTTGCGACATTAAAACTCCAGAGGTTGGGTGTGTTGTTCTCGAGAAGTCTGGACACAATGACCAGGTCACCCGAGCCGCAGGCGTGTGGTTGGAAAGCAAAGTCATCACTCTCCAGCAAGCGAACCCGGGCGCTGCCATCGCTGGCAGTAACATAGGTGTGCCCCGCCACATCCCGTTGCAGGAGTTTTCCGGCCGCGGTCCATGAGATGTCGAATCCGGTCGCTTGTTCGGTTGAGATCGGAGTCAACTTCCAATCGATTTTGCCATTGAGGACGGCCGGAGAATCGCTTACGTAAATCGTCGCTGCGGGTCGACCCTGCGTGGTAACGAATGACTTACCGTCCGCCGTAACACTGATCGAGGAGTACTGGTTCAAGTCGTTGCTGATCTTGAAAGGTTCTCCAGAGGGATAAGGCAGGAACCAGATCTGCGAGCGTAAACCAGTCGATTTTTCGAGGCCGACGACGAACAACCCGGAGGAATCGGGCAGCCATGCCACTGCGTTGATGAGCATGGGCAGGGGGAAACTCTTTACCAGCTTACCCTCCGGCGTTAGCACCAGAATGGATCCCAGAGTGTTCTTTCCCAACTCCAGGGCGCCGACGGCGATGAGGTCGCCTGAAGCCGACCAGGAAGGATCAGCGGTGAGGCTCTTGATCCCGGACTCATGCCGGAAGATGACCTGCTCGCCGGCGCCCGCGGCATTGGCAATCAAAACCTGATCTTCACCCTTGTCTTGAATCGTGCGCCGGTACACCATGCGCTTGCCGTCGGGTGAGAATGCCACCCGGCTGGCTACGTCACTCACGATCTGGCGCGACGCTCCACCCAGGGCAGGCACAACATAGAGATTCATGTTGTTGCCGTTGGTCGGGTCCCCGTGTGTGTAGTAGAGATAGTTGCCGTCGGGGGTGAAAGTGGCTCCGCTGCCAAAGAACCCGGTCTGTGGTGGCACGACCGTGACCTCGCTGCCCGTGACCACCTGCTTTACCCGCAGGCTGCGTTCGCCTTCGCGCCTGCCATAAGCTACCAATCTGCCGTCCGCTGAGATGCTGGCAAACCCGACGGCCTGTCCGTGCTCGGTAAGGGATCGAATGCTGATGTTGTGGGTATCGATCGCCGGTTCCTTCTTGCCCAGAAGTTTGTAAGCGCCAAACGCCGCCGCGATCACCAACACCAAAGCGACCACAGCCGTGACGATCAGTGTGCCCTTGTGCCGCTGCGCTTCGGCGACCAGCACAGCACTTGACGATGCCGAGGCAGAAGACGAAAGCGCTGCGCCCGCAGGTACTGACGGCGAAGCTCCCGACGGAGAAGACGCTGGCTGAACCGAAGCAGAAGAACCGGCCGACGCGGCGTCCGTGACCACCCGGCCTGATTCCGTCTCCCGCTTCAGCCGCTTCAGATCGGCTCGCATGTCGGACGCGTGCTGATAGCGCAGATCCCGATCCTTCTCCAGAGCCTTATGAATGATCCGTTCGAGCTCCACCGGAACTTCCGGATTCAGCCGCACGGGCGCCGTCGGCGCCTTGTGCAGGATCGCGTCAAAAATGTCGCCCGAGCCTTCACCGCGAAACGGCACCGTGCCCGTTACCATCTCATAAAGGACTGCCCCGAATGAGAACAGATCCGTGCGCGCATCCAATTCCTTGCCGCGCACCTGCTCCGGCGACATGTAGGCAACCGTGCCGAGCGTCGAGCCAGGACTGGTCAGGTGTTCCTCGCTCAGCACGGTCTCTTCGACGGTTGCTCGCGCCGCTTCGGCAGTCCGATTGCCACGCAGCGTCAGTTTGGCCAGTCCGAAGTCCAGAATCTTGGCATGGCCACGCTTAGTCACAAAAAGGTTCGCCGGTTTGATATCGCGATGGACGATTTGTTCCGCGTGCGCGGCATCGAGCGCGTCGGCAATCTCTATGCCGAGCGACAGCACGATTTCAATCTCCAGCGGTTTCGTCCCAATGCAATGCCTCAACGTCATCCCGTCGAGAAATTCCATGGCGATGAACGCCTGACCATCCTGCTCGCCGATGTCATAAATCGTGCAGATGTTGGGATGATTCAGCGCGGATGCGGCCTGCGCCTCGCGCTGAAAGCGGGCGAGGGCCAGCGGATCGCGGGCAACGTCCTCGGGCAAGAACTTGAGTGCGACAAAACGATGAAGCCGCGTGTCCTCGGCTTTGTAAACCACACCCATGCCTCCGCCGCCCAACTTCTCGACAATGCGGTAGTGCGAAATGGTTTGTCCGATCACGAAAGGCGCGCCTTATGCGCAATCATAGTAGGGGGCTGAGCTACGGCAAGTCAATAAATTGCGGGTGAAGACTCGGTATAGCCGCTGGGCGATGCATTGCCGGTAAAAAGGAACGGCTGCGACGGGCAGGCCGTGCAGTATTATCTGGTGGGAGGAGACTTGCAAATGAAAAGAAAATTCCTGCCGGCCGCGGCATTCGTTGTGGTAGCGATGCTGTCGCAGTCGCTCGCCGCGGGTTCCGACAGTAAGAATTCCGACGATCAAAGCTCATGGCAGCGCGATCTGCTCACTTGGCGCGCCCAGCGCGCAACCAACCTCCAGGCTCCGGAAGGCTGGCTCTCTTTGATCGCCCTCGGATGGCTGAAAGACGGGGACAACACCTTTGGCTCCGCTGAAGACAGCCGCGTTCAGATCGCGGGAAAGGCGCCGGCGCGCATCGCAGTCGTGCGCCTGGAGAAAGGCGCGCTGCGCTTGCTGCCTCCGCCCGATGGTTTCCCTAAGGACTTTCTCGTCGATGGTCAACCCGCGAAGGAGCAGACGCTGCTTGCCGACGATGCCGACAAGCCCTCGAAGCTGACGATCGGCACGCTTACCATCATCGTGATCCATCGCGACGACCAGTTCGCCCTGCGCGTTAAGGATCTGCAAGCCCCCACGCGCGTCGGTTTCCACGGATTGCGCTGGTACGCGCCGAATGCCGCCTACCGCGTGCACGCGCGCTGGATCCCGTACAACCCTCCCAAGCTGCTCGACATCCCGACTGTGCTCGGTACCACGACCCATATGCCCGCGCCCGGCGTTGCCGAATTCACGCGTGACGGACAGGTTCTCCGGCTGGAGCCCGTGCTCGAAGATCCGAAATCAACCGATCTTTTCTTTATTCTTCGCGACGCCACCAGCAAAACTACGACGTACGGCGCGGGACGCTTTCTATCTACCGAGCTTCCCGACCACGGTGTAAGTCAGCCTGGCGAAGTTTGGCTCGATTTCAATCGGTTGGTGAACCCGCCCTGCGCATTCACCGCCTATGCAACGTGTCCGCTGCCTCCGCCGCAGAATCGCCTCAGCGCACCGATACCGGCCGGCGAGCAGCGTTATCACGACTGATTGGGGGACGTTGATCGGCGGAAATCGTGGATAATATCTATCAACGCTTGGTTGGAACTGAGTCGAGAGCCTGTGGACGAGCGACACCTTTTATGACCTGTCATCCCGAGCGAAGCGAGGGATCTGCAGTTCGCCGCAAAATGCAGTTCCCTCGCTTCGCTCGGGATGACAAAATCTAAGCGGGGTCAGTTTCTCACCACAGGCTGCTAGCTCAGAGATTCGAATTTATTCAAAGTGTCTGGGAGTCCTGCATGAGATGGGTGCTGATTGTGCTCGCCGTCGCCGGTATCGCCGCTTCTGCGCTCGCGTTGCGCGAGCATTACCGCGCCGACTCTTCGCCTTGCAGCATCAATGAGCGCTGGGACTGCGGCATCGTGAATCACAGTCCGTACGCCATGTTCCACGGAGTTCCCGTGGCCGTGATTGGCATCGTCGGATATCTGCTGCTCGGTGTGCTCGCCTTCGGAAAAGCATACCCGTGGATGCTGCCGTTTGTGACGGGGGCCTTCGCATATGCGGTCCACTTGGCGGATGTCGAATCCATGGTACTGGGCGTCTGGTGCGTCTACTGCGTCATATCGCTGGGAGTGATTACTTTGATGACCGTGCTGGCGATCGGCAAAGTCATCGTCGATTCCATGCGGCAGGCGCGATAGGCCTTATTCGTTCGCGCGCAGCTTCCACGCGATCTGCCGCAGTATTCCCAGCCACAGCACCGTGTCCTTCGCGTCCAGTTGCATGCGCCGGAGCATGCGCCGCAAATTCTCCTCCGTCGCCGCCGCTGCTCGTGGCTTCACGTATCCGCTGGTGTCCAGAATCTGAAACAGTTGTTGCAACAGCCGCTCAAT
>Ga0224555_1001406_pt1 | contig 33373 bp, 14 predicted proteins | sample 714S23034metaG_FD_180687 | JGI IMG/M metagenome (GOLD analysis project Ga0224555, IMG submission 180687) | Peat soil microbial communities from Stordalen Mire, Sweden - 717 S2 30-34 | ecosystem: Environmental > Terrestrial > Soil > Wetlands > Peat | place: Sweden: Norrbotten County, Stordalen... | reverse complement strand
TGTCCGCTCACCAGACGCGCTGCCTGACGCACCAGTTCAAGCAAGGGGGCCGGCACCCAGAATGCAATGACGACCAGCGCCGAGGCTAGAGCGAGCAGCGAGCCATCGCGCCAGGGACGGCGCGCCGCTACTGGCGCATCGCCGCGCGGGCCGAGGATCATGCCGCCTACATGCACAATCGCGCCCGCAAAAACGCCCGTCCCGAACAGGACAAAGAGAATACCGGTAAGAACATGTCCGCCAACGATGGCCGCGCGCACAATCAGGAACTCGCTCTGAAATAGGCTGAACGGCGGCATGCCGATGATCGCCAGCATGGCCATCAGAAACACCACGCCGGTCAGCGGCATGGCCCGCATCACTCCGCCTTTGATTTTGGAGAACAGGTCGGTGCGGAAGTGCTGGGACACGTTGCCCGCGCACAGGAACAGCAGCGACTTCGCGATGGTGTGAAAGACCATGTGCAGCATGAGGCCCAGGCTGCCCAGCGCGCCTCCGATTCCCAGTGCAGTAACCATGATTCCGGCGTGGTCGATGGTGTGATACGCCAGCAGTCGGCGATAGTTTTTCTGTACCAGAATGAACGGGACGGAGACCCCCATGGAGAGCAGGCCGAAGAGAAGCAGCAGGTGCCCAGGGTACTGTGCGCCGAGGCAGCGACTGGTCAGGATGTAGAAGCGAATAAGGCAGTAGAGGGCGCAGTTCAGCAGCGCCGAAGAAAGGATCGCGGCGGAGGGCACCGGGGCCTCGCTGTAGGCGTCCGGCTTCCATGTGTGCATCGGCGCCAGACCGGCCTTGGTCCCATAGCCCATCAGGACCAGCACGAAGGCCAGCCGCATCGACGTCTTATCCAGTTGCGCGGCATGCTGCGCCAGCACCGACCAGTTCAACCCGCTCAGCGCCTGGGAACCGGTCAGGCCGCGCCCAGCATAGTAGGTCACTAGCGTGCCAAACAGCGCCATCGATAGACCCACGCCGCCGATGATGGCATACTTCCAGGCTGCCTCCAGCGAGGTGACCTTGCCATAGAAGGTGACCAGGAAGACCGAAGTCAGCGTGGTGATCTCCATCGCCGCCCACATCACTCCCAGATTGTTGGCCACCGCCATGAAGAGCATGGAGAAGACAAACAGCGGCGTCAGCGTGTAGTACATGCGGAGCTGTGCGATCTGCTCCCTGCTCGCATCGTCGCCCAGCGCTCCGCTCTGCTGGTCGTCGCGCAGGTAGCCGATGGAATAAGAGGCACAGACCAGCGCTACCGATGCGGTGAGAAGGACCACCAGCGCGCTGAGCGCGTCGGCATAGAAGAAACCGTTTGCCAGCGAGACCGTGCCGGCGGCCAGCACGCGGGCGGCCAGCGCGACGGCGACCAGAAAGACCGCAGCGAAGCCGGCCAGATTGACCGCTTCCATGGCCGCTCGACGCCGCACCAGGAACGACGCGACGGCGGTGACAATGGGGACCAGCATTAGAGCGATGAGCAGCATTTATCCTCGCAGCCTCCGCAACCGGCTGACATCCACCGACTCGAAGGTCTCGCGGATGCGGTAGACCAGAATGCCCAGCACCATGGCGGCCACCAGCACATCGAAGAAGATTCCCAGTTCCACGATCATCGGCATCCCATAGGTCAGAGAAATGGCCGCGAGAAACAGCCCATTCTCCAGCGACAGCAGCGCCAGCACCTGGGTCAGCGCCTTGCGGCGATTGATCATGGTAAAAAAGCCAATCAGGAAGAGAGAGATGGCAACGGCAAGCGCGTTGTGACCCAGGCCGGGCTCGCCCGGCCGGTAAAACGACTCCGCAACCACATAGCCCACCAGCGTGAGCCCGCCCGCAATTACCACGGAGAGCGGCCCGTTCACAATCGGCTCGATCTCTTCGTGGATCTCCATGCGCTTCACCAGGCGCTCGAAAAGGACGGGCACCAGAACCACCTTGACCACGAGGGTGAGCGCTGCGGCGACGTAGAGATGCGGCGCGTGGTTGAACCAGGCGATGGTGGCGGCAATCATGGCGAGGAAAAACGATTGGGCCGCGAAGATGCGAATGTGGATGACGATCCACCGCTGCGCTACCATCGCAATCTGCAGCACCAGCACCAGCGCCGCCATCAGGGTGACGATGCGGTCGCCGATTTGCAGATCGAGTACGTGGGTCATAAGCATCAGAAGAGGAACGTGGAAACAAGGGCAAGCGATCCCAGGGTGAAGGCCACCGCCAGAAGTTCGGGCACACGGAAGAGCCGCATCTTGGCGTTCACGGTCTCCAGCAGAACAATCGAGCAACTTAACAACAGCAGTTTCGCCAGCAGCCAGCCGATTCCCTCCATTGCACCCAAGCCGAACCACGTCGGCTGCAGGCCAAACGGCCAGAAGCAGTTGATCAACAGAGTCATCAGGACGAGCTGCTTGATGGAGGCCGCCCATTCAATCAGGGCAAGGTAGGGGCCGGAGTACTCCAGGATCATGGCTTCGTGGATCATCGTGAGTTCCAGGTGCGTGTCTGGGTTGTCCACCGGAATCCGGCCCGTCTCCGCGATCAGCACCAGCACCAGCGCGGCGAACGCGAACATTTGCGCGGGGGCAAGAAAACGCCAGTGTTGTCCAATCGCGGCCCCGGCGATCTCGGTGAGGCCGGTGGAGCCGGCACCGATGGCGACGGTAAAGATGGCCATCATCATGGCCGGTTCGGCCAGCGCAGAGATGGTCATCTCGCGGCTGCTGCCCAGACCGCCGAACGAGCTGCCGCTGTCCAGTCCGCTCAGCGCCAGGAAGAAGCGGCCCAGCCCTAGCAGGTAGATCACAGCCAGCACGCCGCCAAATAAACCGAGCGGCGCATCGGCGGCGACCATGGGAATCATCAGCCCCGCTAAGACGGTGCTGAAGAAGACGACCCAGGGCGTAGCCGCGAAGATCCAGGATGCGGTCTCGGGAACCACCATGCCTTTGCCAAAGAGTTTGCCCAGGTCCCGGTACGGCTGCAGGATGCCCGGGCCGCGCCGTGTTTGCATCCGCGCCTTCAGCGTTCGGATGACTCCGGTCACCAGCGGCGCCAACGCCAGCAGCAGGAAGAGTTGCGCCACGTTCTCGATCAGCCTCGCCATCATGCGCGCACCCCAAACAGCAAGAGCAGAATCAGCGTAATGAAGATGTAGGCAAGATAGAGGTTGATGCTTCCCGCCTGAATGCCCTTCATGCGGTTCGCAACGGCCATAATCCATTGTCGCAGCGGATCGTAGAGGTGTTTTTCAAAGGTGGGTTCGATCTCGCTCTCGAAGCGGATTGCGCTGGGGTAGTAGGGCGATACTTCGTACTCTGCCTGGATCTCCCGGCGCGGACGATAGAGGGCGGAGAAGATCATGCGCAGCGGCTTGGAAAATGCCGTGGCTGTGTATTCGTTGTCGTCGGTCAACCCGGGCAGTCCGCAATCCCACGCCGGCCCACTGACGCTACGACGCCTCCAACGCATGGCCAAGGGAAGCGCGAATGCTGCTCCGGCAAGCAGAAAGAACAGCGCAATCCCGACTGTGGATATGGTGCCGCCATGGGCTGTCCCCGGCGATAGCGCCAAGCCGCGAGCCGTCACCAGCGCCGAACTTGCACGAACGCCAAGGGCCTGCTGCGTGATGGGATCGAAGACCCTGACGAACCAGGTGGCGCCGAGGCCCAGCGCGACGCATCCCAGCGCAAGGACCGCCATCCCGGTACGCATCGGGAACGAAACCTCCTGCGCATCGGCGGCTTCCTCGCTGCGCGGCAGCGCGAGAAACGGAATTGCGAAAGCCTTGACGAAACAGGCGGCCGCCAGGGCTGCGGTTAATGCCAGCAGAGAGCCGGCGATGGGAAACATCAATCGCGTCAGGCTGTGCGTGGTGCCGAAGCCGGCCAGCAGCGCCTGGTAGGTGAGCCACTCGCTCACGAACCCGTTCAACGGAGGAAGGCCGGAGATGGCCACCGCGCCCACCAGAAAACACAGTGCCGTCACGGGCATGTGGCGGATCAGTCCGCCCATCCTCTCCATGTTGCGCGTGTGCGTGGCCTGTACGACGGAACCTGCGCCCAGAAAGAGCAGCCCCTTGAACATGGTGTGGTTGAACGTGTGATACAGGGCTGCAATCAAAGCAAGGGCGGCTAGATTCGCGTAGCCCAGCGAGCGAAACATCAGGGCTGCGCCGAAGCCCATCAGGATGATGCCGATGTTCTCAATGCTGCTCCATGCGAGCAGGCGCTTCAAGTCGTTTTCCATCAGCGCGTAGAGCACGCCTAGCAGGGCAGACGCCACACCCAGCCCCAGCACCAGAGTTCCCATCCACAGCGGAGGCGGGCCGTAGAAATCGAAGAAAACGCGCGCCATGCCATAGATGCCGGTCTTGATGACGATGCCCGACATCAGGGCAGATACGTTGCTGGGCGCAACAGGGTGGGCTTTCGGTAGCCAGATGTGAACCGGCACCAGGCCTGCCTTCACACCAAAGCCGAACAGAAAGAGCAGGAAAACGGTGCCCTGCTGAAGCGGTGTCAACCGCGATGCCAGCAGGTGAAAGCTGGAGAAATCCAGACTGCCGCTGGCGGATGCGAGGACCAGGAACGCGATCAGCAACAGACCGGTGCCCGCGTGCGACATGATCAGGAAGAGCACCCCGGCGTTGCGCGTTCCTTTCTTTTCGTGCTCGAAACTGATCAGGCAGTAGGACATCAGCGCCATTACCTCCCACGCCACCAGGAAGAAGAACGCGTTCGACGCTGAGAAGACCAGCGCCAGGCTCAGCAGCAGCAGGTTGAAGAAGAACCCAAAAGCGCCCAGGTTCCTGCGCCCTTCCATAGCACGCAGGTATCCGAAGGAATAGAGAGAAACGGCTGCTGCCAGCGCCGCTAGCGTCACATTGAAGTATGCCGACAGCGGGTCCAAGCGGATGGCCCAGGAGAAGACTGGGTTGCCGAACGGAAGGCTGATGCCCGCGGAGCTGCCACTGAAGATTGCAGCCGCCGATCCCACCAGAACCAGAAGCGAACCCCCCAATGCTGTCCCGCAGCCAACACGGCGAGCGGCGGACGGCTGGCGCCAGAGAGCCAAACTGGCCATGGCGCCTGCAAGCCAGACGACGATTCCGCTCAGGAACAGCTCAGTCATCACCGGGCAAACGTCTCACTTTCCACTTCCTCGAGCATCTGAATCGCGTCGGCCAGGTTGGTCTGGAAGTACCGACGCATGACGTCGAGGACCTCCAAAAGCACCGGATTTCGGATGGAATAGAAGACCTGGTTCCCGTCCTTGCGGTTGGCCACAATCTGGCGGCTTCTCAAGATCGCCAGGTGCTGAGACAGGTTCGACTGTTCGACTCCTAGCTTCTCCTGGATGGCCCGTGCGGAGAGTTCCCCGTCGCGCAAAACCTCTAGGATGGCGATACGAGTGGGGTGAGACAGGGCCTGAAAGATGCTGGCCTTGTATGTTCGCAGCTTCTCTTGCATATTATAAGAATATTCTATATTCCTAATATACGCAATAGCTAAAGGCCCAAAAATGCGACTGCACGCTCCGCAAAACCCGGCCTATCAATGGGAAGGGCTTGCCAGCAGGTTGACCAGGCACATCCTGCTACTTCTGAAGGGATCCCGCCACGGAGAACACCTGGGGAGCCAGGACGACTCTCAGATCCGGATTGTAGTAATCGGACAGGGTCGCAGGGGCAGCCTTGGCGTGGATCGAGTATCGCGGCGTAAAGCGAAATGTAAAGTGCGATCCCGCAGCCTGAGGAGACCACAGGTAAAAGACGATGCGATCGGGCTGCAATTCATAGCGCGAGATGGTCCAGTTATCGAGCAGCAGAGCCAGCGAACTGCGGTCTACGTCGGCGCCGGGCGGCAGACCCACTTCTGCGAGCAACATGCCGTAACTCGGTGAGCCGAACCGCCGGGCATCGACAGTGCAGTCGATGGGTTTGCCCACCTGCGCGCCAGTTGTGGTGCAGCTGTAGCCAAAGTCCAACCCTGCGTCGCTACCAGGCTGGGTTTTGCTCGTCGCCGCCTCACCCTGCCATGGAACGTAAAAGCTTGCCGTCTCCTCAGCGCTGGCGAGGGATGCATCTCTCCCCGTGGTAAAAGCCAGCTCATTGTGGCCTGGTTTGAGCAGTCTTGTAAGGTCGAGCGAACGGGGAGCTGTCAGGAGCCGCGGGTCAGCGTGTAGAGCCTCCGCGTCACTGCCGGCAAGCGGAACCCCATTGACCGTCAGTTGGATGGGCTGCGGCCCCGAGGGTGCCTTCATCTGTTCGATTGCCAGAGGGAGTAGCGCCTGCAGCACACGCACGGTGGCCTGGCCGCTGTACCAGATGCCATAGCGGTCCTGGTTACGGAGGAGGAAGAAGAGCGCATCGTTGATGAGTCCGGCTTCTGCGGTCGATGGCTTGCGTTGCCTTAGCGCGCTGAGGACTAGAGCGGAGGTCTCCAGTTCGCCAGCGTGACCCCATCCATAAAACGGTGAATAGCCCAGAGGGGTCCAATGTGCGCCATCCTTGCCGTGGACTGCTGTCGCTACGAGTTCCGTTCGCAGGCGAATCACGGTGGAAGTGTCATCGGGCGTTAGCTCCGCGAGTCGAAGCCTCAGTGCGTTGGCATAAGGCGCATGCACTGCAGCAGCCGAGTTGGCGGACCAGGCAATGGCGGCTGCTACAGCGCGAGTTACACGGTCATGAAGCTCTTTCGAGGCATCCTTCCCAAAGGCGTCGCTGGCGAGAGCCTCCCCCAGCGCTCGGGCAAGATAGAGATTGAGATCGGCACTAGTGTTTCCGTACCGAGGCTTCCAACTGCCGTCCTTCTGCTGTTTGGCGAGCAGCCAGTCGACCGCGGAGGTGATCTGGTTGTGATCGACCGCGATATAAGGTGCAGCCTCGGTGAGAAACTCGATCCCATAAGCCGTAAGCGCCGGATCGGGATCGTGGTCCCTGCCGCCCCAATAGGTCAGGCCTCCGCTCGCGTCAAAGTAATCCCCGAGCCGGTCGTAGCCGAGTTGCAGGTACGTCTGCGCCTCGACCGCAACCGGATCGGCCGCAGCGCTCTCCGCGTGGCTCGCCTTCAGGAGTTCCAGATAAAGCAGGCTAGGATACGTGGATGAAATGGTCTGCTCAGCGCAACCGTCGGGACGCTCCAACACGGCCTTCATGGCATGCAGCACATGGGCGCCAAGGTTGGGGTAGAGCAGCAACTCCGCACGAATGGAGCCGGGAATTGCGTCGGCGGGCAGGTCGAGCGTCATCGTAGTCGACCCCTCACTCAGCAGTCCCGCGGTAGTGACGGCACGGGGTTCGCCGTCCGGATGAACGCGCACCGTCTTCTCTACAGCATCGCCTTCATGCGCATTCGCAGCGCTGATGCGAAATGAACCTGCCTCCGACGCCGTAGTCGCGCGGAAACCGAAGACCAGGGGCGTCGAACCGTTCGCGGGCACGCTCGCTTCCATCCTGGGTGTCGTCAGCAGCGTAAGCCAGTCGGCGGCCTTCACGATCACCGGCAGTGAAAGAGCATGATCCGTGTAGTTGCGCAGGTTCACCGGCAACGAAATCTCGTCGCCCACGGTGAGCACCTGCGGCACATCCAGGTCGACAAAGAAGGGCTGGAAGGTCTTGAACGTCTGGTCCAGTTCGCCAATGCGACCGTCAACCGTGGATGCCAGTGCATGGAGTTTCCAGGTCGTGAGGCTGTCCGGTAAATTGAAGTGGAAGCTGGTGTGGCCGTTGGCACCAGTCTCCAGCGAAGGCGCCCAGTAAGCGGTCTCCTCGAACACGTGCCGCAGGCGAGGCGTGAAGGTGGGCTCGGAGATGGTCGCTTTGCCGCCAGTCGTCCGTGTTCGTCCAAAGCTCGATGCAACCCCACCCAGTGTCGCGTCAGTTGTATCGAGCGAAGGGGCCGCGGACGAAACCGTGACCGTCTCTGTTGCGGAGCCGACTTCAAGTCTTATGTCGACTGTCGTAAGCGCCGCTGGGGAGACTGCGATCTCCTCCACGGTGCAATGCTCGAAGCCGGGTGCAGTGACCTCGACGGTATAAGACCCGCCGTCAAGATCGGGCGCGAGATACGTCCCATCCACCCCAGACTTGAAGGTTGCCACCGTGACGCCGGACCCGGTCTTGATCGTGACCAGAGCGCCCTGAATGACTGCTCCAGTCTGGTCTGTGACCGTGCCACCGATAGCACCGGTGTTGCCCTTGAATGTTCCGCCATCGACGACCTGCGGCTTCAGGTCACTGCCGCTCTGTTCACTGATGGGGTGGAGGAACTGGGCAACCATTTCCAGTACATCGGGATCGCCAGCTAGGTTCGCAGGACGCAAGATCTGGATGGCACGATACAGGTGGGTGACCGGCTTGCTCTTCACCTCGAGGCTGGCGCCGGCGGTAACATTTTCCACGCGCGTGTAGGCCATCACCTGGTTCGTGCGCAGTTGGAAGCGCTGGCCCAGCGGATCGCGCAGCGCGTCGAAGTCGATTCCCGCGGCCGAGAACGCCTGACGTGCCTCCGACTCCGTTGCAGGAAACACATTGCCTGCCGCGGCCCACTGGCCGATTGCGGCCTCCATCTGCGCTTCCGTTCGGGAGAAGTAGTCGATTGACGGGCTGCTCCAGGTGGACGCACCCTCCAATCGCCCGTTCTCCTGCACCTGCGCATCGTGCCGGAACACGTGAACGTTGTAAAAACGGCGTCCTACCCCGATCTCATACAGAAAGGGATTCCCGTCCGGGTCGAAGGTTGAATCCAGATCAAGGCCGCCGGTCCGCGCCAGTTGCTTCAGGGCGTCCACTGTTCCCGGCAGCGGCTTGCCCGAGGCGACGGCATCGTGCAGCATCTTCGTCAACCGCTCTCCGGGCAGCGCGAAGATATTGCGCCGTTCCACATCGATGGTGAAGTCATCCTCCGTCCCGAAGCGCTTGTCCGGACCGGCGCTAACCATTCGCAGGACTTCGTCGTTCCACTCAACCGCGGTCTTCACCCGGTATGGGGTATCCCAGGGATCGAGCAGCGACGCCGGGTCCAGCGTCGCCGCATTCGCAAAGGTGCGGACGCCGTCCAGCGTCCCCGGCAGGCGCGCAGGCCGCGCCGCCAAAATCGCGTCGCCGACTGGCTTCAGCTGCTTCTGCATCAGGGCGCTCAAGTCATTGCGCACATCATCGTGGTCTTCCGCTTCGACCTTGAGTTCCACCGGGATGTTGTATTGGAAGGCCGCCTCGGCGACGAGTTGCAGGTCGTCGGAGATCGGCTGCGACATATCCGTCTTTGCCAGATCCTCGTACGAGATGCCGGCAATCTCATTCGATGGATCACGCCACCAGGTCCAGCCAAACCAACGCTGATTTGCATCTTCCTCGGTCATTGCCCGCTGTTCTACTGCGGTGTCGATCACAGCGACTCCCACCGCTCCGGGCGCGGCGAAGCCTCCGGCCGCGCGAACCTCGAGCCCCGCATCCACCGCGGCCCCCGGCGCGTATGACGTCCGCAATCCCGTCACCTTCAGCTTCAGCTCGCGGTCCTCGGGATAGAAAACCGTCTTGTAAGCGCTCCAGCCGCGCCAACTATAACTATTCCCGCCCGACTCCCTGTCCATCGTGTAAGCGATCAGCGTCACAAAGCCGCGGAATTCATTGCCCATCAGCACCGTGATCGGTTCTGCCGGATGCATCATATGCACCTGCCGATGACTGATCACCCCTTGCTCCGACAAAGCATCCACGTCAATTACCCTGCCCGGCGTGCCATGCACTGTTGCCTCAATGTTCTGCCCCGGCTTCATCAGGGATGCAGCCACAGTGATCCAGATTCCGTTCGGACGCTCCGCATATCCGGTCCCGTCGAAGACCGACGTCCGCTTCTCCGCATCGAGCGCGGTCAGGCGAAGATTGAAGCGCGGTGGCTCATCGCTCGCCGGCACGGAAGGATAGCGCAGATGTACCCGGGCAAGGCCGTAGCGGTTGGTGCTGACCGTCGTGGCACGTGACGGGCGCGAGTCCTCGTCCATCCAGTCAAGAGAAACCTTGCAGGCAGTTGGGGTCCCGTCCGCATACGCTGTACTGACGATGTAATCGCCTTCGCGGTCATTCCCGCCGATCTCGTTCAGATAGATGTGAACCGCGTAGCGAGTGAGCCGGACCGTGAAGTTACGCGGCTCCGTGCGCCCCGTGCTGGCGTCGGTGACATACGCCCGATACTCAATGTCGCGATAGCGCTGGTAATCCGTAGTCTTGAGGTCGCTGAAGTCCTCCTGGACGTTCAGTTTCAGCTCCGCGTCACCGTGTTCGTCAAGCCTCGCCGTCTGCTCTGCCTCTTCCGGTTCCGGCGTCTTCTTCGCCGTTCGGTTCCACTGATACTTCTCAGCGCGAACGATACGCACCGCTCCGTCCGAAACCGGCTTGCCGAAGAGATAGCCGGCATGAACCCGGACCACGGGTGCCTGGCCATCCAGGTAGAACCCTCGATCCATCGACGCTGATACTGCGAACTCGGGCAGATCGTAGCGACGGATCGCGATGGTCGTCGACATGGATCCCGAGGAATCAGATGAATCATCGAGGTCGAAGTTAGCTTCGTAGTCACCGGGGGCAAGTTGCGGCCCTGTCTTCCAGTCATAGCTCGCGATTCCGAATCGGTTCGTAGTCAGCGGTACCTCAAGCAACGTTTTGTTATCCGGATCCTTGATCGTCAGCGTAAGAGCCGAGCCCGTCGCGGCGTGGCCTGCGCTGCCGAATACCAGCGCCCGCAGGTGCACTAGCTCGCTCGGCTTGTGCAGCGGCTTGTCGGTATCGATATGGATCGTCGTACTGTCACGTATCTCGACGTCCGCGTCGATCGACGATTTGGCCTGTGCACCGTTTTCGCCAGTCAGCGTGCCTGTTACAGTAAGCGTCGCCGTATCGCCCGGCTCTCCCTGAATGGGATAGACGAGAACGGCCTCTCCCGACGATCCGGTAGTCGCTGTTCGAACGACTGTGTGACTGAAGGGCTTCGCTTCCTTTGTGGGTTCGCCATCATACTTCAGCGTGCCTTCCAGCCGAACTCCGCGAAAGCTTCTGAGCGTAACCGGATTGCCGGCATAGACTCGTACGCTGAGCGGCTTTCCGGGAACCAGGTTTTCCGGCAACGCCAGCCGCAGGGTCAGCAGATCGGGCGCGATCGCCCCTATCGATAGAATTCCGCTCCGCGGAGGAGCATCCGCTGTCTCGATACGATAGGCGATGCGGTACCAACCCACGTCGTCTGTGGGCTTTCCCTTCTCATCCTGGGGCCATGGGAGAGTCAGGCTGACCAGCCGCGCACCTTGTTGAAAGTTGATCGCCGTCTCCGCGGAGGCTGTGCCGGTGGGAGACAATGTCCACACAGCCGCGCGACCACTGGTGGTAGCCGGAGTGGCGAATGGCAGCTGAAGACGAATCGAATCGCCGGCGAGAATGGCTCGCGCCCTGGTCTCATTGATGGCAACCGGAACACTTGTGTTTTGGGAGCAAAGAGCGGTAGGGCTGGCCAGAATCATTCCGGCAAACAACAAAACGAGAAGCGACCGCCTTGTCATGGCAAGCCATCCTAGCACGCGGGAGTTAGCGCCGCGGGATGGCCGACAGCTAGTTCGGGAGCCGCAGTCAAGGAGTTTGCCACACGTAGGTAACTGTTTGACGGAGGTTTGAGTCGACAGTGCGCTCGACAACGCGCTCGGACTGCAGGTTGGCGAAGGCGTCGGAGAGCGAGCCGAGGTTGCGGGAGAAGAAGGTGGGGGTGGAGGCAACTCCGACCATTCCGTTGGGTGCGATGGCGGCGGCGTTGCGGGGATCGCGCGCCTGGTTGTTGGTACCGTCGATGAGTGAGGTGAGCCGGAGGTAGGGGGCGCGCTGGCTGGAGTGATTGAAGACGGCGATCAAGGTGGCGGAAGTCGTTGTCTTTTCGGGCGAACCGGCGGCTAGATTGTGCAGAAGATCCGAGAGCAGGGCCTGATCGTCGGTGAGAAGGACGAGGTTTCCCTGCGCCGGCGTCGACGAGATGGCGAAGAAGAGCGGGCGCGGACCGGTGAGGGCATAAATGGCAGTGCCGGCGACGTCGCTGGGCTGGAAGTTGATGCCGATGCTGGCTGCGGTAAGAGAGCCGCGAAGAGTCTGCTGAAGGGCAGATGCCAGGGCCTGCGGGTTCGCGGAACCGACGGCGTGGAGGACGACAGCGGAGTGGATCGGGACCCAGAGGCCGTCTTTTTCCGTCGGAGTCTGAGCCGAGGAGAGGGTGAGGACGGCATCGATGCCGGCGGATTGGAAGACCTGCGCGAGGCCGCCGGTGGAGGCGGACGGGGAGACGCGAGGCAGCGTGTCGATGCGGGTTTCAAGATCGCCGGCTGAGCCGATCTGCGGGGCGTCGAGGCTGGGATCGGGTGCGTATTCGGGGTCCGGCGGCGGCGCGGTGTAACTGCCGAGAAGCTTTTCCTGAATGGCGGTGATGGCAACGGATGGGTCCTGCGTCGCAATGACACGGAAGACACCGGTGGAGGGCGGCACAAGTGCGGCGAGCGGCGCGAGGTTGAGGTTTGCAGTCGCTGCCTGAGTGGAATTCGGGAGCAAGACGCGCTCTTCGCGGAAGCGCGCGGGTTCGACGTAGAGGTCGGAGGCGGCGGCGCGGAATTGGCGGATCCATGTATTGTTGCGCTGGATCCAGTAGGAGCGGAAGTGAGGATCGATGGCGATGCGATCGAGATTGAGCACCATGTGGAGGGCGGGTGCGGACTTCTCCGCGGGGAGCGCGGCGGAGACGTCGCGGAACCAGGGTTCCTGCCGGATGGAGGTTGCGGGCGAGGCTGCGGCAATGAGCTTGAGTGCGTTGGCGATGAGATCCTCGCGGGTGGCGAGGAGGACTAGGTCGCCGGATGCGCCGGGGACACGGGCGAAGGCTACGGTGCCGTAGTCGGCGCCGGAGCTCCGGATGTAGAAGTCGGAGTTGCCGGCGTGGCGGCGCTCGAAGGTGCTGCGCGCCTGGAAGAGTTGGCTCCGATCGGCCTGCGCGGCGGGCATGCGGGTGATGTAGAGGAATTCGAGCTTGCCGATGTCGTACCAGGCGAAGACGGACTGCTTGCCCGCAACTTGGTTAAGGAGGTCAGCGCCGGCGGGAATGCCAGCGGCCTTGGCGAAGCTGTCCTGCGCGTCGCTGAGCCGGCCGAAGAGGCGAGAGTTCTGAAAGACGGAGTAGTTGTCCGAGGCGAGCCAGGATTTGCTCTCGGCTGAGCTGGTCCACTGCTGGAGGAGCGCGGCGAAGTCGGGCGACTCGATGGTGAGCAGCGCATCCTGCGGGATGTAGGCGGTGAGCGATGCGGGTGCGGCGGGCTGTCGCGCGGCGCGGATCTGGAACGCGATGGCGATCAACGCGGTGAGGAGCAGGAGAGCGAGTGCAGCGCGCGCTTTCATTGGCTTTCCTCCTGGTAAACGGTGGAGGCCGTGAGATGTGGACGAACCTGAACGGATTGATCCAGAGCGGCGCGCAGATTGGGGCGCCTGAGGCTGTTGCGTCGAGCGACCAGAACGGCTGTTTTGAGATCGTCGCGCCGCCGCGTCAACTCTGGTTGCGGGGAATCTTTGGCGAGGGTGACTGCGATCTCGGCGTACGCAAAGGCGGATTCGAGGTTGCCGTCGCGTTCGTTCGCGGTGGCGAGTTGCGTGGCAAGGCGGATGCGCGTCGCCGGGTCGAGGTCGTAGAAAGCGGCCGGCACGCTTGCTGGCGGAACCGTGACGTTGTCCGGTGAGTCGATGGATGCGCCGCGGACGGGCGTGGTTTCATCGGGCACGGTGTCGGAGTAGTCGGCGGGATCAGAGTTGTCGGCTGTGTCGGCGTTGGGATAATTGGGGGCCTGCCGGTACTTGGGAACCGTGTTTTGGAGCGCGCCCAGAATGGCGAGGCTGGCAGAAGGATCGGCTGTGGCTGGTTGCTGGAGAAAAATGTCGATGCGCGCACGATCGGCGTTGGGACCAACGGGAGCGATGGCGATGGCTTCGCGGAGGAGAAGTTCGCGGTCGGAGGTGGATGTTGAAGCGATGGCAGCGGCGGCGATGCGGGCTTCGGCAGAGTAAGGTTGGCGGGCAGCCGCAACGGTGGACGGATGAGCGATGAAGGATAACTCCCGGCTGCCGAGTTCGGTGGTCTGAGAGGTCAGCGGTGCGAGCGCACGGGCAGCCTGAACGCGCAGATCGTAGGGGGCGGAGGTATCTCGGGCGACGGCGGTGAAGTTGGTGCGGGCCAGATCGCGTGCGTTGGAAGCAAGCTGGGCCTGGGCGAGGCGGAAGCGATAGGAGACATCCCAGGGAACTGACTTGACCAGCGCCTGAAGGAACGGGATGGCCTCGGCCGGATGGTGGTCTTTCTCCAGGAGCGAGGCGGCGTAGTCGGTATTGATGTAGGGGTTGGATTTGTCGCCGAAGGAACCGTCGATTCTAGCGGGTTCGTCGGGCGTGTACTCGGGCTGGCCGGGGACAGGGAAGGTGATCGCACCATTCTCGTAGTTGGAGGGGTGCTGGAGGGTCAGTTGACGGAGCAGTTCGAGCGCGTCCGGCAGGTCGCTGGTGTCGAGACGCAATTGGGCGAGTGCGAGGAAGTCGGTGGGGACGAGGCTGTCGTTCTGTCGCTTGTATTCGAAGACGAACTCCTGCAAGGGGCGAATGGAGGCGAGGTTGGGCTTGTACGCAGGCGTAGGCGTCATCAGGCGGTAGACGGCGGAGCCAAAGGAGTTGTCTTTTGGCACGGAGTCCGGGTTCGCGCGCCAGGCGTCAATGAGAGCTTGCAGGCGATTGGAGCGAACCGCGAGGATGATTCCATTCATGTCCACGCTACCCTTGCGGTCGTTGCCGGAGAGAGAAGAGTCGTACATCGCCTGGGCTTTTGCTACTTGATTTTGGGCAAGGTAAAGCTCGATGAGTTGGCCCTGGTATGCGGACAGGCTGTGGGTGTACGGGTCGCTCGGCGGATTCTCGCGGGCGAGTTCGATCTGGCGAAGCAGGATGGGCTCGCGCGATTCCTCGGCAAGCCATGGTTCGCGGCTGATGTCGTCGAGGATCTGGTTCGGGTCGGAGGCTGAGTTGGCGACGACGATGATGAAGTTTGCGCCTTCCGCGGGCGTGGCCGAGGCGAGATAGATGGACTTGAGGAGTTCGTTGGAACGGTAGTTACCATTCTTTGCGAGGTAGGGGCCAAGGATAGTTTCGATCTCAGGGCGGCAGGTCGCGGTAAGGTGAACCTCGCCCAGATGCCGGGTGACGGTTTCGAGCGAGGTGAACCAGGACTCGGGGTACATGGCATGCTGCTGCATGCGGGCGAGGATGGCGAGCGCCTGATGCCAGTGGGTGAGCGCGTCGTCGCGCCGATTGGCGCGGTAGAGAGTGGTGGCGAGTTCGTCCTCGATGGCTGGATCGGAGGGGGAAAGTTCGAGCGCGTGGTTGTACTCGGCGACGGAGGCGTCGATGTTGCGGGCCTCCGCGTAGGTGCGGGCGAGGTTGAGGTAGCGCGCGGGAGATGCGGGCGAGCCTTCGAGTTCGGCGGAGAGAAAGTCTTCGGCGCTGGGCAGGGTGTGGGACGAATCGTGGACGGTGGCGAGAAAGATTCCGTAGCGGCTGGCGTAGTAGAAGAAGGCGTCGCCAGTGAGCTGGCGCGAGGGATCGGCAGGTGCGGCGAGGCGCGCGGCGATGGTGGAGTTGGCCGCGAGCGATTGATTGAAGTCGGCGAGATTGACGGGACCCGACGCGGGGCCGGCGAAGTAAGTTTGGACGAGCGACGCCGAGGCAGGACGCCAGACCGGACTAAGCGATTGCCCGCGACTGGCGACGGCGGCAAGCGCCTGTGCCTCGGAGCCGTGAGCCACGGTGTAGTTGAGTGCGGCGTCAGCAAGGTTGATGTCGCTGTTTGCGGCGAGCGCGGTGAGGGCGGCGGGATCGCGGCGCAGCAGCAGATCGAAGTAGCGGACGCGAAGCTGCGCGTTGCCACTGAGGACGAGGGTGCGGGTGAGGCGGGTTTCGTTGGGAGTGTCGCCGGCATCGCGGGAGGCCTGCGCGGCCTGGGTCAGGACTGGGCGGCGGCGTTCCACAAGCAGGCGCGCTGCGTACGCTTCCAGGTCGCGGGCCAGCGCGGCGAACTGAAGGCGGCGCTGCTGCAGCGAGACGTAGAGGCCGACTTGCGCGTTGTTGCGCTCGTCGCTGGAAAGACTCTGCTTGCGCCAGTCAGCTTCGCGGTCGGCGAGGCCGGCGGCGGTTGCAGCCTGAAGGGCGAGGTCAGGGTTGGAGTTGGGCTGCGTGGAGTCGTGGAGTTTGTCGAGCGCGAGGGCGAAAGCTTGTTTTTGTTCCGGCGTGTAGTAGGTCTGGACAGCTTTACCGAGCGCGTCAATCGCGGCTCTGAGATTCTGGTCGGCGGCCTGGCGGCGTTGCGTGGCGAAGTTCTGGCGGAAGCCCGCGGCTTCATCGCCGGTGATGTTTTCGCGGGCGAGTTCGGCGGCGAGGACGGAGGGTGAGGTGGCGGAGGCCTCGGCCGCCTGCCGGGCCGCGGTGAGGGTGGCGAGGGCGCGGTCGGCCTGGCCGGAGCGCGTCAGGACGCGAGCGTAAGTGACAGCGCCATTTTCCGGCTGCGGGTAGGTGTAAACGGGCGACCGGGTAAGCAACTCGGATCCGGCGAGGGCTACTCCCTGTTCGGCAAAGTTGCGGGCTTCCGCGAGCAGGTTCCAGCGTTCGAGCTGCGTGGCGACGGTAAAGAAATCGTCGGCCGCTTTGGCGTGGCCGTCGATATAGGCTGCCTGGAGAGCTTTGACTGCGTCGACGGGACGCTGCTGGCGGGCGCGGAGCTCGGCGAGGCGGACCATCCAGGAGGGATCGTGGTAGGTGAGGAGGTAGAGCCGCTGGAAGTCGGCAGCGGCGAGTTCGGATTGTGCCGGATTGGACTGGCTGAGGCGCATTTCGATATCGGCGCGTGCGGTGTAGAGGTCGACCCGATCCTTGCGAATGTCGATGGCGAGCGAGTAGGCGGATTCGGCTGCAGGGAGGTCGTCGAATGTGGTTTCGGCGGCGGCGAGCAGGATCATGAAGCGGGAATCGCGCGGCGATTGCTTGACGGTGGTGTGGAGGAAGTCGAGAAGCTGCGGCTGGCGGCTGTGTTTGAGGGCGTAGAGGGCGGCTTCCTGGCCGAGGCTCGCGTCCTCAGGAAATGCCGAGAGCAGCGCGATATACTGATCGGCTGCGCCGGGGAAGTCGTTGAGGCGGGTAAGTGCGGGAATGAGGCCGCGACGCAGGAGCGCGATGTCCTGCTTGCGTGCGTCGGCGGTGAGGCCGGGGGCGTTGCGGGCAGCGTCGAGTTGGGCGAGGTAGAACTGTTTGAGACCGGCGTCGTCGTGCACGCGGGCGTAGCTGGTGGCGATGATGTCTAGGACGCGGGCGTCGTAGGGAGTCTCGGCGAGCAGGCCGAGGGCGAGCGTGCGGGCCTGCGCGGAGTCGTTGGCGTCGTTGGCGCGGCCGGCGGCTTCGAGGGTGAAGTCGCGCGCAAGCGAGGGGGCGGCAATTTTGGCGGCATCGAGCAGCGTGGAAATAGCGCGCACAGGCTGGTTGGTGCGCGCGTAGAAATCAGTGGTGGCGCGGACGACTCCGAGGATGCGCGGATTGGCGGCGTGGACGGAGTCGATAATGCGGCCAGCGGTGGGGATGTCGTCGTGCGACTCGAGCGAACGGGCGAGCGAGTATTGGAGCTCGATCTTTTCGACGGGGTCGGCTGTGAGCGCGGCTTGCTTGGCGAGGGCGCGCTCGTACACCGCGGTGAGACTGCGGGCCTGCGCAAGAGTACCGACGGCGGCGGCCTCGTCGAGGGTGGAGGCGCGGTCGAGGGCCTGGTTGAACAGCGTGGTCAGCAGCGGAGTGAGTTCGGGGGCGTGATGCTGCGCGGCGAGGACGTCGGCGCGGAGGGTGAGCGCGGCGGTGTTGGCGGGGTTGTCGGCCACGGCTTTCGCGGTCGCGGCGTCGACGCTCGCTTTGGTGGCGGGTCGGGTGGCAAGTTGGATCAGGCGCGCGTTGGATTCTTCGGACCCCAGGAAGCTCTGCGCGGTGGAGCGGAAGTTGCTGTCGCCGGCGTCGGAGGGTGGCTTGAGCCATGCGTCGATGACGCCCAGGGCGGAGTCGAAGTGACGCGGGATCTCAATGGGATGGATGACGGCGTCGGTGTACTCGGCGACGGCCGCCGCGAGGTTGTGGCGGTTCTCTTCGATAGCGCCGGCCTCGTATCCGAAGAGCGCGGGCGAGTGGAATCGGCTGCGCGCGACGTTGACCTGGGAGAGGGCGTCGTCGAACTGGAAGTAGTCCCAGAAGATGGTGGCGCTGGTCAGGAAGCCCTGCGTCGAACCGGGGTGGAGTTCGGGGATGCGGCGCCAGTAGGGCGCAGCGGAAACGAGATCTTCGCCCCCGGTGCTGGTGGCCTCGGCGTAAAGGTCTCCGAGCGTGGCCAGACGGTCTGGGCTGTCGGGTGCGGCGGCGAGAAGGTTCTTCTCCAGCGCCACCGCGCGCAGTGTGGAGTTCGGCTGCGGATCAAGATAGGCAAGCGAACGATAAAGCGAGACGGCTTGGTCGCCGGTGTCGGGGTCCGCAGGGTAGAGGTCGGCGACGGAGCCGAGCAGTGGAGCAGCTTGCTCGAAGTGGGAAGTGAAGATGTCGATCTCAGCCTGTTCGCGGAGCGCAGCGGGGTTCGAGACTGACTGGGGCGTGGAAGGCTGACTGTTGAGGGACTCGAGTTGAGAGAGTTCGGACTTGAGCTTTCCGGTGCGACTGAGGTAGGTGAGGAATTGGTCGCGGAGATCGTCGGACTCCCACCATTGGCGGCGAAGCAGAGCTTCGTAGGCGGCGCTGTCGCGGGTTGCGGTTGCCTGATAGGCGTTGAGCAGGTTGTGGGTGAAGACGAGGTCGTGGGGGAAGCGTTTGGCGGCATAGAGGTTCAACTGCAGCGCGAGCTGCGGGCCGATGGGCTCGCCGGTATTCACGTTCGCGAAGAAGTGGTCGAGGTCCGTTCCGGAGAATATCCCGGTGACGCGGGTGGTGAGCTCGGAGAAGGCTTCGCGCTTGCGCTCGCGCAGATAGAGGCGGGCGAGCTTGTCGTAGTACGAGGAATCCTGGAACTTCGCGAGGGCCTGCTGGAAGATCTGCTCCTCCTGCGCGGAGAGGTTGTTCTGCTGGAGGAAGTTGGCCAGCCGCTCATAGAGAAGCGGGTCGTTGGGATTGCGGTCGAGCTGTGCTCGCAGCACCGTGAGCGCGCGGGGGAGCTGACCGGTTGCCGTAAGCCGGCCGAGATAGCGGTCGAGGACGGCGGCATAGGCGGTGCCTTCGGGCAGCGATTTGCGTATTGGCATCTGCGCCAGCGGCTGGGATTTGAGCTCCTGCGCAGCCGCCGCGTCACTGTCGACGGACTCCGGGTCCTGCACTCGGACGTAAAAGTTGACAGTGCCGGGTTTGGGAACGGGCTGCGGCGCTGTTGCCGCGGAGGTCAGGGGAAGGCCGGCGGTTTTGGCGGCGAGTTCGTTGAGCTCGGCTTCGTAGAGGGCGAACTCGTCGGCGGTATCGTTCTGGCGAGCGCAGGCGTCGGCCATCAGGCTGGCTACATCGAGGCGTTCGGGAGCGGAAGGAAACGAGGCGAGGTATTGTTTTCCGGCGGAGATAACGGTTGCAGGTTCGCCGTATTGGGAGAGCGCGCGGATGAGCTGTGCGTGGAGCGCGGGGCGTTCAGGCGCGGCGGGAAAACGCCGGTCGAGATCCGCGAGCAGTTCTGTGGCTTTCGAGCGATGGAAGTAGCTTTGCGCCCCCGAGGTTTCAGACTGGTACTCGGACTCCGGGCGTTCGCCGTTGAGCCACAGCGAGAGGATGCCGTTCCAGTAGCCGGGCCCCTGGTCGAGGGTGGCGATGTCGCGATACAGCGTGAGGGTCTGGGCGCCGATTGCGAGCGGCTGCTCGGGGGCATCAAGAAGGATGTCGATGAGGCCGGCGAGGCCAACCTGGGCAGCGGGTTCGCCGTTGGGCACGGCGCCGTCCGTCGAAGCCAGCGCGTAGTTGTAGCGTGCGGCCTCGGCGTAGGAGTGGATGGCTAGGCTGAACGTTGCAAGCGTATAGAGATCGGTAGGCGTCCAGGCCGCGTTGCGAGCGTCACGCGTTATACGGAAGCTGTCGAGGGTTTGCTGCGCAGAGGTAATGCGTCCCGCCTGCTGGTCGTAGTAGAAGATGCGGGCGAGCGCGTTGAGGGCTTCGGGGCCATCCGGGTGCGCGGCAAGTTGTTCCCGGGCCACGGCGACGAAGGCGCGCTGGCGGTGAGTCTGGTCGAGCAACGCGAAGTACGACTGGATCAGCTCAGCCGGCCAAAGCGGCTGGAAGGCATGGTCATAGACGGCGAGGGCGGCGTCGATGTTGCCGCGGCAAAACTCCAGCAGAGCCTGGGCGCGGATGGGGAAGATGTTGTCCTGGGGGAACTGCCGGCTGTAGCGCTCGATGATGGATTGGGCGGCAGGCCAGTCCTGCTGCTCGATCTGAAACTGCAGAAAGGCGGCGTAGAGAACGGGCTGGTCAGGATAGCGGGCAATGAAGGCGTTGAACGTGGACGCCGTCTGCGTAGGCGGCAGGCCCTGCAGGTAGATCGCGCCGAGAATGCGCTCGAAGGCCACCCACGAGCGCTGGTGGGTGGGGATGATGTAGGTTTCGGAAGGGATGTCCGGGGCAGCAGCAACCTCGTTGAGGACCGCAATCTCCTGCGGTATGAGGAGGCGGCGCTGATAGAAGTCGGCGAGCTCCAGCCGGGCAGAGATGGGGTCGGGTGCATGGGTGACGTAGAGCTTCCAATCGGACTCGGCGGCAGCTCCGCCGAGGGCTTGCTCGTCGGCCCGGGCGCGAAGCTGGTAGAGCTCGGCGTTGCCGGGATTAGCGGCAATAAGCTGCGAGAGTTCGGTCGCAGCCTCCTTCGGCGGACGCGGATAAAGGGCCTGGACGGCGGGGAGCTGCATGGCGCGATAGAGGGCGGACTCGACGGTGGAGGCGCCGACGATGTGCTGCAGCCAGGCGGGGAACGTGGCGCTGGCTGCTGCGGGAACGATGAGCACGCCGAGGACGATGCCGGCGCAGAGAAGGCTTCGCCTGAGTTGCCGCGATGACGGCCACAACCTGCGCGCTGCTTTACGGGACGACATCGATCGAAACCTCCTGGCTGCCCAGATTGTGGGCGATGTCTTCAGCGGTGACGGAGAGGGTATAACGGCCGATGGGAAGATCGCTGGGGATGGCGAGTACGCCGGTGTTGGTCTGGGCGCGCGGGTTCCAGCGCAGAGTGGCCGGTGCGATGCCGTCGATGTGGGCCGTCAGGGTCCGCGTGGACGCGGAGGCGGAGGCACGAATCTCGAGCGTCCCACCGCGGTGCGCGCTGGCCAGCGGAAGCTGGAGTTTGACCACAGATGGGCTGCTGGCAATCACGAAGGTCTTCGCCTCTCGATAGGTGTTGCCGTGAACGTCGCGCAGGATCAGGCGAACGCTGTAAGTGCCATCTTTCATCTCGGGCGGGGCGAGGAAGCGAGTCTCCCAGAGCCGGTTGGCCTCATCGCCGGGGGCTTGCAGGTCTTCGCTGGCGAGGTGCCGCAGCGGCTTGGTGAGTCCGAAGGGAAGGAGCGCGATGACTGAGGTGATCTCGGCATCGGTGCGGACGCGGAGGACGGGATCGCCGGGACGGATGACGCGCGGGCGGAGCAGCGAACGCGGGACGGCGAGGAAGCTGGTGTAGGGGGTGACAAACTTGTACCGGCGCGATAGGCGAATGATCTCGTCGATGGCCGCTTCCGATTCGCCTTCGCTATCGATCTGGGCAAGCAGCGCGTTGACCCGGGCCTGCGCCCAGATGCGCGGAAGCTGGGGATGCGAGAGGTCAATGGCCGGGAGCGGGGTTTGAGCGGTCGCGCTGAGCGGGGTCCCGTCCCGGGTAGCGCGCACGGTGAGGGTAAGAGGCTGCGGAGAGGGTTGATACTGGCCGACCCACTGCGCGATCGAGCCGGGGTAGACCGCATCGTCGAGCGGGTAGATGAGCGAGGTCTGCGCGGCGGACGACGCCGTCAGGGCCGCTCCCGCGATGGGGCTGCGGGTCAGCTTGGAGGTCCACGACTGCAGATGGAAGTCGACCGGCTCGGTGGAGAGCACCGGCTCCAGGAAGCCGTTATTCTGGGCGAGCTTGCGGAGGAGTGGAATGTCGGCATCGTCGCCGACGGCGAAAACATCCGTCTGCGGCGGATGCGGAGACTGCTTCCAGAGAGCGGCGTAGCGGGCGGCGATTTTGCTGCCGACGACGGTCTCTCCGCGGTCGGAGCCGCCGTCGGAGAAGAGAGCGACGGATGTGTTGGGCTGGGTGGATTGGGCGAGTGCGGCGGTGAGCGCTTTGAGCAGATCCGTCCCCCCGCGAAGGTTGCTGGAGCGAACGAAGTCGAGCGCCTGCCGGATCGACTCGGGGGTGGCGGCGACGGGCTGCGGCTGGAAGTTGGTTACATTCTGATTGAAGAGGAGGACGTTGAAGCGGTCCGACGGTTTGAGGGTATGCAGCGTGGCTTCGAGCGCCGCGTAACTGCGCTCCAACTTCTCCCACTGCATGGAGAGGGAGTTGTCGAAGAGCAGGACGACGGTGCGGGATGGGACGGAGGCAGACGAACTCGGCTGACCCTTGCTCCCGGGATCGGCGAGCAGGATTTGCGCCTCGAAAAAGCCTGGTTCCGGGGCGGACGAGCGCTGCGCCGCGACCGGTTCCCCGGCGGTAGGCAGCGGCGTGTGAGGATCGCGGTGCGTGATGATGGCGAGTTTGTCGGCGTCGGCCTGCGAGAGAAGCCAGTTGGCCGTGAAGTCTTCGTCGAGAGAGAGATTGCCGACTTGCATTGTGCCTTCGACCGTATGCGCGTCGTTGGTGGAGAGCGTGAGCGGGAAGCGCGTCGACGGCGCGGTGAAGGCCTCGATTGGATGCCCGGAGCGAAGGACAAAGTGGAGGGTAAAACTGCCGACGCTTTGCTGCTGGCCGGCGTCGGGCTTGAGCGAGAGTGCGAAGTATTGTTTGAAGTCGGAGGTGGCAAGGCGCTGGTGGTACTCGATCTCGAGGCGCTTGGTGCCGTAAGCCGGTATAGGGACGATCTTCGCCGTAAACAGCGACGTTGTGCGCGGGTCCTTGTTATCGCGCTCGCCGGCTTCGAGCAGTCCGGGGTCGACGGCCTGCAGGCGGGCCTGATCGTAGACCTGCTCGGCGCGTTTGCGCTCGAGGATGACGGCGGGGATGCGCACTGCTCCGTCCCAGACGGCGAAGTCCGAGACGGTGGCGGCGCCGGGGAGCGCGAAGCGGTAGGTGCCCTCTTCGATGGCGCCCGTGTGATTGGTAAAGATCTGGACGATGGAGACATGGGCGTCGCCGTTGTCGATGGCGATGTCGACGTGCATCTCGTCGAGCGAAAGGACAGTCGGGTCGGGGGCTTCTTTGTCGCGGGGAGTGAGCGTGCCGGAGTCGGCTTTCGCCGGAAGTGTGCAGCAAATGAGAAACAAGAGGAGAGGAAGCGTCTTCATGGGAGATTTGCCTCGGGAATGCGGACGAGGCCGTTTTCTGTGCCAATGTAGATCTCGCCGCTGCGGGCAGCGAAGGCAGTAACGTTGAGCGAAGGGAGGCCAGTGGTGACCGCGGACCACCGGCCGGTAGAGACGGAGTAGACCAGCATCCCATTACCGAGCGTCCCCGCGTAGACGTGCGAGGAGGTTGCGTAGAGGGCGTTAGGGTTGATGACCAGGTCGCGCGGTGTCCCGGAAGGCAGCTCGATGGGTATGAAGCGGCCCTGGCTATCCAGGGTTTCAAGGCCCGCGCCGTACGTTCCAACCAGCACGGAGTCGTCCGGCATGGGGAGCAGCGCAGTGATCCAGTTGTGCTTGAGCGCGGAGTTAGCGACGGTGAGATTGTGCTCGACGACGTTGGACCGGAGGATGGAGATGCCGCCGAGGGTTCCGGCGATCAGCTGGCCAGATCCTCCCGTGGCAGCGAGCGCGTAGACGTGGTTGTTGACGAGACCCTGGAAAGCGTAGAGGCTTTCGGCCCCGGAGGGACCCAGGAAGGTGATGCCGGCGGGTGTTGCCAAAGCGGTGCCGGCGCTCGTGAAGGTGACGTCGGTGACGTGGTCGGAGATGAGGCCGTCGCGATGGGTGAGGGTCTGGCGCGGTTTGCCCTGTGCGTCGAAGAGCACCAGGCCATTGGCGGTGGCGGCGGCAATCGTGTGGCGCTGGGGGTCGAGCACCAGGCGGTTGATGCAGAAGAGGGCATCGTCCTCCAGATGGCGGATAGCACCTTCCGGGCTGAGGAGGTCGATTCCATGGTCGAAGAAACCGACGTAGAGAGTGCCGTCCGGCGCGAATGCGAGGGCGGAGATGTTGGGGTCTGCGAGGGCTGCGGCTTCGGGCGGGAGCGCGGGTGTCCAGGCTGAGCCAACTCGCCGCAATAGGGTTCCATCGGCAAGGGCGTAGAGCGCGCCGGGCGCGGTGAGGAAGGCATCGACCCGCTGCCCAGACGCGGTCGCGGGACCGGCCGAGATGGAAACGCGGCGGAGGGAGGAACCGCCCTCCAGCGGGACCTGCTGGATGCCCTGGTCGAGGGTCCCGATGGTGAGTTGGTGTTCATCGAGTGTGAGGGCGTGGCCGAAAAGACCTTGCGCAAGCATGCGGACCGGGAGGAACGACGGCGCGGCGAGGTCGAACTCGGCAGTGCCGACCGGGGTGCCGACAAAGGCGTGGGTCGAAGACACGGCAATCGACTCGACCTGGTCGTCAGGCAGACCGGAGCCGGAGTTGGCGTGGTCGACTGTGCCGGCATGGACGTAGAAGACGCCCGAGTCGCGCGTACCGATGAGGAACGACGCGGAGTCGACGGCGGCCAGTGCCGTAATCTGGAGCGATGCCGGGTTTACCCCGGGGAGAGTAAACCGAAGCGGCACCAGCGTGGCGCCGTTATAGATGAGAACGCCGCGGCGGCGCGTGCCAAGCAGGACGTCTCCGGTGGCTAGGGGAAGCAGCACGGTGAGGTCGCCAGCATCCGCGGCGGCGGGGAGGAGCTGGCGGATGGTTGGGTTCGCGCCGGAGCCGGGTTCAAGCAGCAGCAGGCCGGCGCCGCCGGTGGCGAGCAGAAGCTGTGGCTCGCTGGTTCCACGGACGCGCCTGGCGGTCATGGCCTGGATGGGAGCGACAGGAAGCTCGAAACCGGAGCGGAGGTTGAGACTCGTGGTGCCGTCGGCGCGGAGGATGGTGAGGCCGGCCTGACCGCCGAGATACAGGTCGCCGAGGAAGAATGCCCCGGTGGTGTAGCTGGGGCCCGAGGCGATGGTCTCAGACCCCAGGCTTCGAGCCAGGTTGGAGGATGGGTCCAGAGTGCGCAGGGTGAAGGCGAGCTGGCCTTCGCTTGCTGCGGCTTGGGTAGCGTGGTTGAGAGCCCGGCGGGCACTGAAAACAACGGTGAGAGCAACCGTCGGCAAAAGGGCAACGGGGATTGCCAACAACAGCAGGCGTTTCGATTTTCCCAGTCCACTGGAGAGGTGCGGGGATTCCATTGCGGGCGCGAACTCCCGCTTCGCCTAAGACTCTGATGGCGAAGTGGACACAGCTTAGCACGGTTCCCGAACGCGAACGTCAACGGGATTGAACATCTGCGAAATGCCTAAGTAACGTAAAGGGATCAGGCCAGGATTGGTCGGCGGTGTCGTTGTTTGCGGGAGAGAATCACATGCTTGCCGCTTCGGGATAGGATCTTTTCACAATTTACCTGCACAGCTTGGCATACTGCTCCCGAGTCAGCTTCAACCAGACGGAACCTCTCCCCATGCTGATCTCCTGCTCGATTGCTTGACGGCCGGCGAGGTTGAACTCGGCGTCGCCGTGCTTGGCCAAGTCCAGGATTTTCAGTTCACTCTGGAACGCGAAGTGGCGGGGAAAAGAAGTCTTGCAGTCCTCCTCCAGGAACGACACCGACCAACCGTCCTTAGCCAGCATGAACTGCATCAGCGCTCTGTGGCACGGCGTACACCGCGCGCAATAGCATTCGCCGGGTTTCTGGTTGGACTCAGCCGACAGCGAGACCTTGCACCCGCAATAGATCTGGCAGGGCTGAGTTACGTACATAAAGTAGCCATCAGGCAAGGAGGCGCTCTTGGCGCCTTCTGTCTCGCATTCAGTAAGTGATTGATTGCAGATGAGATATTTGGTAGCGTTACCGGGGCTCGAACCCGGACTCTCCGCCTTGAGAGGGCGGCGTGTTAACCAGTTACACCATAACGCCATCGTCGCCGCTGCAGGAGGATGTTTCCTCCAGCGCAGTCTTTCAACTATACCAGCGGTTTGCCCCATTCTCAAGCCGGGCCAGAGGCCGCGCAGCAGGGCATCTCGAGGCAGATTTTCGCCATGCTGCGACCGCAGTGAAGGGCAACGGCAAGGGTGTTTCGGCAGCCGCGCTACAGAGGGTGATGAAGAAGGCCGGTGGCGGCGCCGGAAGAAGGCCCGAGGCTAAAGCCTCGTTGATTTGATCGACACATTCTCCGCGGGCTGAAGACCGCTGCTCCTCCATCTCCACACTCCTCCACGCCATCCCTGCGCCCTTCGCAGAAACCGAAAAGTGTAAAGGATGTCCCGAGACAATGTGTAAAGGATGTCATGCAACCGTACAGATTTATCCGTGCCCTTAACGAGAAAGCGGCTTTTCGGCATTCTCTGAAGCCCGCTGCTACTCCGGATCGAGCTGACGCTCGATTGCCATTCATCGCGATGAGGCTACGATGAAATGGGGCATCCGGCATTTGTGGCGCGACAAAAGACAATGCGGGGATTCTTCCTGCCCCAGCCAGCAAGCTCCCACCCCGGCGCTGGCCGGAGACTCCGTTCGCTCCGCTCAGAATGACAACTTTGGAAGGTCAGCGGCAAAAGGCAAATATGGCGAGCCGGCGGGTGAGTTCCGTTGAGGGTACGTCCCGCCTTTTCGTTGGGGTGCGCGGCTGGCCGCCGGGATATGATGACGGTGGCGATTCCTCGCGACCCTTGCTCAGGGCTTGCGATCAGGCAATCTGTTTTCGAAGGGTGGCTCGACGGTGCTGGATGCGCCAGAGCAGGATCGCGCCCAAATGGGAGCTAAAACGGCAGGATTCAAACGCGGCGCGGCGGTGACGGAGATGCCGTTGCGGCGCGACTCCTCGTACCCGAACGACTTCGCCGGCGATTACGGCGACGAGTCCGCCCCCGAGTTCGCTCGGCGCAGGCGGGGAGTCCGCCTCTCCTTCCATGGCGGCCTGATTCCCAGGACTTTGTGGGGCAGGCTGGCGGCGGGCGCGGCGCTGCTTCTGCTCACCGGCGCGGCCATCGCGGCGGCGTTCTGGGCGAACAGCTTTCTGCTGCACGACGCGCATTTTGTGGTGCCGGACTCGGAGTCGATCCAGATCGCGGGTAACAGCCATCTGACGCGCGCGCAGGTGCTCAGCGTCTTCGGCGAGGACGTGGGCCGCAATATCTTCCTGATCCCGCTGAACCAGCGGCGCGCCGAACTGGAGAGCCTGCCGTGGGTGGAGCACGCAACCGTAATGCGGCTTCTGCCCGACCGGGTGCGGGTGGCAATTCTGGAACGCACACCAGTGGCCTTCGTGCGCCAGGGTTCGCAGGTCGGGCTGGTGGACGCGAATGGCGTGCTCTTCGATCTTCCCGGGCCGGAGAGCTACCCCAGCGAGCAAAGACCGCTCGCCGGGGACCCCGTGGAAGATGCCAGCGGCACAGCCGCCGTTGCGCGCAAGGCTCCGCATTACTCGTTTCCCGTGCTCACCGGAATCTCCGCCGGGGACCCGCTTTCGACGCGGGCCGCTCGGATGAAGATTTATCTGGACTTCATGGCGGCGCTCGACGCAACCGGCGAAGGCATCTCGCACAAGGTGAGCGAGGTGGACGTGTCCAACCCCGAGGACGTGAGGGCGATCTTGCCCGACGCCGGCGCCGGGAGTGGGGGAGCGGACATCCTGGTGCACTTTGGCGATGAGAAGTATCTGGAGCGCTATCACCAATACCAGGCACATCTGGCAGAGTGGCGGACGCAGTATCCCAAGCTGGCATCGGTGGACATGCGCTACGAGCGGCAGGTGGTGCTGGAGATGCAGCCGGGCACCGCGGTCCCGAACGGAGACGCTGCTCCAACGGGAGCGGCGCCGGAAGCCGCGCCAGCAGCCGCGCCAGTCGGCGCAGCCGCAAAACGCAGACCGATGAAGAAGAACCCGGCTGCACTGGCAAAAAGATTGAAGGGCAAGCCCGCGGGCGCTGCCTCCCCGGGGATGCCAAGATGAATGCGAAGCAGGACAATTTCATCACCGTGCTGGACGCAGGCAGCAGCAAGGTCTGCGTGCTGGTGGCGGAGTTGCAGGATGGAGTGCTGCGCTATCGCGGGCACGGCATCGAACCGGCGCGCGGAATGCGCAAGGGTTTGATCGCGGAGCTGGGACCCGCGGCTGAGGCGATCAACCGGGCGGCGCTGACCGCGGAACGCGTGGCCCGCCAGGGGATCGAGACGACTGTAGTCGGCATTGGCGGCACGCACGTGCGCGGGGTGAACAGCCGCGGCGGCATCTCGCTGGGCAGCCGCATGCGCGAGATCACACGCGAGGAGGTGCGGGCCGCCGTGGACCGCGCCCGCTCCGTGGCGCTGCCGCCGGACCGTGAGGTGCTGCACCTGTTGCCGCAGGAGTTCATCCTGGACGACCAAGCAGGGATTCACGACCCGATCGGCATGGTGGGGAACAAGCTGGAGGTAAACCTGCACCTGTCCACCTGTTCGGGCGGAGTGGCACAGAGCGTGATCACGTGCGCCAACCGCGCCGGGCTTGAGGTTGCAGACACCATCTACGAAGGCATAGCCGCGGCCGAGTCTGTACTCTCCGCCGACGAGCGGGAGTTGGGCGTATGCGTGGCCGACATCGGGGCCAGCACCACCGAACTGGCAGTCTTCTTCGAGGGTTCCATCGCGCACACGGCCGTGCTTCCCATCGGCGGCGACCACTTTACCAACGACCTTGCCGTGGGGCTGCATGTCTCCGTCGAAGAGGCGGAGGAACTGAAGCGGATCTATGGGAACTGCGTGGTGACCGCGGTGCCGCAGGGGAATGAGATCGAGGTGGGCGGAAACCTGGCGCTCGGTTCATTGAGCGGACCGCAGACCGGGACCGGACGGCTGGTGCGGCAACGGTTTCTGGCGGAGATCCTGGAGCCGCGCGCGAGAGAGCTGTTTACCATGCTGCGCGATAACCTGCGCCAGGGCGGCGTACTGGAGGCGCTGGGCGCGGGTTGCGTCCTGACCGGCGGTGGAGCGCTGCTCGCCGGACTGCTGGACAACGCGGAAAGTCTGCTGCGGGTGCCAACCCGGGTCGGATCGCCGGTGCCGCTGTCGCGCATGCCGCCGGGGCTGGCCGGGCCAGAACTCGCCGTAGCCATCGGAATGCTGCTCTACACCCACCGCACCCAGGTGCGGCGCGCCAGCGAGGAACAGGGGTTGCGCTCAAAGCTGAAGGCGATATTCGCCGGTAGTTACTAAAGGTTAGCTGCGGAGAACTTCTGATTCTGCCATAGTTAGCTGGAGATAAAAACCACGCTGCGAAACCGTAGTGGTGCAGTTTGACAAGCGAACTTTCCTCCGGGGCTAAAGCCCTTTCGGTTCACGACACTTATCGGCGCGGAGACCCAGGACTAAAGTCCTGGGCTACCAGCCGTGCCCTTTCAAAGCAACTCGTACCAAGCGGCTGTATTCTTCAGTACCAAGCGGCTGTATTCTTCAGATGAAAGGCTAGCCAACGCGGGAGAAAAACCAGTATGTTTGGGTATGTCCTCCGGCAGCCGCAATTAGACCCTGGGCCATAGAACGCAGCGATATTCGGGAGTCCGATTGGCAACGAACAAGCTATCGATGTCGTGGCGAACCAAGTTGGTGGCCCTGTCCCTCGCCCTGTTTGCACCCACTGCCCTGATCATTCTGACCGGGGCGCGTCCCAGCTCGTTGCACGAGTACATCTCGAGCTGGGGGCACGGGCCGTGGGCGCAGTTAGGACACCAGGCGCTGGTGTTTTCGCTGATTGGCGATGGGCTGGCATGGCTGACCTGCCTGGCCTTGTGCTTTCTGATTGGCCGCCTGGCATATCGCCTGCGCGATCGCCTGCCGTTCGGCCTTACTCTTTCCATTCTCGCTTTGTTTATTGTGTGCTTCGGCCTGCAGCGGCTGATGGGGTACGCGTTTTGGACTCCCCTGGGCCGCATTGGTCCGGAACTGGAGATCGTCCGCGCAGCCGCCCTGGTGGTTGTCGCCATGGGCTCGGCGGTGCTGTATCCCTACGTGCGGGAGATGTTTGACGCAATCATCTTTGCCAACAAGGACCACGAGAAGTTCCTGGTGGCAGCAGAAAGCAGCCTGGACGCGTTCTACATCCTGGAGAGCGTTCGCGACGATGCGAAGAAGATTGTGGACTTTCGTTTCTCCTATGTGAATACCAACGGGGAGCAGAGGTTTGGCAAGCTGCGGACGGAACTGGTGGGGGAGCACCTGAGCGAAATGCTGCCCTATATGGTCTCCACCGGCCTGCTGGAGCGGTACAAGCAGGTGGTTCAGACGGGGCTGCCTTTCACTGACGAGCACCAGGTGGAGCGCGAAGGCACCGATCCCTATTGGATCGTGATGCAGGTAGTGAAGCTGGGCGACGGAGTAGCGGTGACCACCCGCGACGTAACCGAGGAACGCGCTGCCCTGCACCAGATCGCGAATCTTAATGAGTTTACCCAGTCGATGATCGAGAATGCGCCGTTCAGCATCATTGCCACTGACCCGGCCGGGACCGTGACGGCAATGAACCCCGCCGCGGAGAGCCTGACCTTGTATCGCAAGCACGAACTCATCGGGCAACACTCCATGGTGATGCTGCACGATCCGGGGGAGATGAGCGCACGCGCCGTGCAGTTGAGCAGGGCTCTGCGCCACCCGGTGCAGGCCGGATTCAACTCGCTGGTTGCGAAGCCGAGTGAGGGACAGACCGACGAACACGAATGGACCTACGTGCGCAAGGATGGATCGCGCATATGGGTGAACCTGGCGATGACCGCGCTGAAATCCGAGGACGACAAGATCGCCGGCTACCTGGGCATTGCCTTCGACATAACGGAGCGGAAGAAGCTGACCGAATACGTCAACCACCTGGCCCACCACGATCAGTTGACCGGGCTGCCCAACCGGGTGCTGCTGGAGGACCGGATGCGGCAGGCTATCCAGCGCGCCAAGCGCAACCGGCAAAAAGTTGCGGTGATGATGGTCGACATCGACTACTTCAAGCGGATCAACGATTCGCTAGGCCACACAGCGGGCGACAGCCTGCTCGATGCGGTTGCCAAGAAGCTCTGTTCGGCGGTGCGGCAGACGGATACGGTGGCGCGCATGGGTGGCGATGAGTTCGTCATCGTGATGCCGGAGTTCCGCGATGAGAAGGACGCGGAACGGTGCGCGGAGGCGATCATCCAGAAGGTTGCCACGCCGACCATGCTGGGCAACCGCGAGGTCAACGTCACGGTCAGCGTCGGTCTGTGCATCTTCCCCGACTGCGCGCCCGATGCGGACAGCCTGCTGAAGAACGCCGATGCGGCCCTGTACGAAGCCAAGGCAAGCGGGCGCAACGCATTCCACGTCTTCAACCAGAGCATGGTGGTGGCGACAGCGGACAAATTGGAGTTCGAGCAAGACCTGCGCCACGCGCTGATCAACGGCGAACTATCGCTGCACTACCAGCCCCAGGTTAACTGCGTTACCGGCGAGGTGATCGGTGTGGAGGCGCTGCTGCGCTGGAATCACCCGCGGCGAGGTCAGATTCCGCCGTCACAGTTTATTCCGCTGGCGGAGGCCACGGGACTGATCGTGCCCATCGGCGAGTGGGCCATCCGGACCGCGTGCTATGAAGGCATGGAGTTGCAGGAGAGCCTGGGGCGCGAGTTGATGGTTGCGGTCAACCTCTCGCCACGCCAGTTCAGGCAAAGGAACCTGGCGGCGCGCGTGGAGGCTGCATTGCGCGAGTCGGGACTGCCCGCTCGCAACCTGGAAATCGAGATCACGGAACAGACGCTGATGACCAGTTCGGCAGCCACCAGCGAGACGTTGATGCAGTTGCGCAAGCTGGGAGTCAGGATCGCGATCGACGACTTCGGGACCGGCTTCTCCAGCTTCTCCTATCTGCTGCAGTACGAGGTGGACCGGCTGAAGATCGACCGCAGCTTTGTCAACCGATCGGCCGACGATCCCAACGCGGCGGCCATCGTTCGCGCCATCATCTCGATGGCGCATGGGTTGAATCTGAAGGTGGTGGCCGAAGGCGTGGAGACCACCGGCCAGTTGAACTTCCTGCTGTACCGCGAGTGCGACGAGGCCCAGGGCTTCTACTTCGGCAAGCCGGTGCCCGCCGGCATGGTTCGCGAGGCGGCGCGCTTGATCTCCATCCAGCGCGACACGGAACCGCTGCGCGAAGCCGCCAACTTCTAGAGCAAAATCAGCAACCCTACCGGCTGAAGCCTCTGCCGCGAACCATGGCAACCACCGCGTCGAGCGCCGCGCCCCATTCCTCGAAAGCAGTCTGCCGGTCAGCGCCGAGCGCCTTGACGTACAGGCTCACGGCGTAGCCCTCGCGCGGGCCATCCAGATCGACCAGCGCAGGCCGCAGCACGCAATCGAGCGCCGCCGCGGGACGATCGAGCGGAGCGGCGAGGCGAGTGAGCCGGCGCAACAACTGCTCGTGCTTGTGAAAGGAAGTCAAGAGGGAGCGCTGGCGTGCGACCAGGTCGATGAAGCTGGCAAATCCATAGGACAGATCGGCGGATGCGTCAGAAGCACTCCCGTCGAGATTCAGTTGCAGGTGCTCCAGTTCTTCGTCCGCGAGCGGCCACGCATCGCACTTAGCGGTGAAGACGGGCGAACGCGCAGCATTCAGCGCACGCAAGGCCTGCATCAATGGCGGATATTGCTCCGCCTCAGGGATGGAGTCGAAGCCGCAGGGGTTGGCGCGGAGGTCGACGAAGGCTGCGGAGCCGTCGGGGTCCTTCCATGGGACGACGAGAACCGGGTCCTCGGCGGAACATTCGACGGACCACTCGGCAAGCATGGTTCGATTATCTCAGGGCAGAGTCGGCCCCGGATTGGAAACGATGCGGCTCGCGTCGGCCTTCCAGTTAGAGCATTTTCGCGTTAGGTGTATAGTGATTCCTGGCGAAACTCTGCGGCAAACGGACGATGGCGAAATCGTATGGCGACGATCTGCGTCGCAAGTTGCTGGAGGCCCATGATCGCGGGGAGGG
>Ga0224555_1001404_pt1 | contig 33396 bp, 28 predicted proteins | sample 714S23034metaG_FD_180687 | JGI IMG/M metagenome (GOLD analysis project Ga0224555, IMG submission 180687) | Peat soil microbial communities from Stordalen Mire, Sweden - 717 S2 30-34 | ecosystem: Environmental > Terrestrial > Soil > Wetlands > Peat | place: Sweden: Norrbotten County, Stordalen... | reverse complement strand
GGCGATTATCCAAGGCACCCTGCTGACAAATTCCGGCCGGAGCATGCCGCTCATCTCATGCAACTGGGGGGGCTTGCAGAGGAGACCAGTCCAGAGGAGGTTTGTGCGTTGGCTGCGATCGATCACCGGGGCAAAGAGGAGGCGGTTGAGCGCGCCAAAGAATTCTTCATGACGTATGCGTGCATGGTCCCGACTGGCTTACCGGAACTGCCGGAACCTTGGCTGCTCGGGCTGACAAATATCCTGTGGGGCTTGCGGCAACCTCACTGGCACCGGTTGCCATTCTTTATCAGCCGTTTGGAGATGCAGGACGGCGCCCTCCTGCTCCAGTTCGCCCAAGAGCTGCGTGAACCGGAGTCGCGCATCACCATTTGGGACCGCATTCGTTTCACGGTGAATGCCTGCCTATACCCGAGCCGCTGGAGAAAGCTCAAGCCACGGGATCAGGTGCGCATTCTTAACGTGTATGCATTCGAGGACAAATTTTCTGATGCAGCAAGCCACACGAGGTCGGCACGGAGGACCCATGCGCAACGATTTTAAGCACCTCATCCGGAAGGTTGCACAGGACTTGCGGGTGCTCTACCTGCTGCCGTTCGTCCTGCTGGTTTGGATCAGTGAGTTTTTGGACCGCCGATTGTGGCGCTACTGGAACATGAAATCTATGGAGAATTGGCGTCGGTTTCAATGGAGGTCGCCAGCTTACATCATCGCTCTGGTCGGCTGGCTTTTTGCCGCCGCCGCTCTCCTTTGCCTGATGCACTGGAGATTGTGGTGAACGACACCCAGAAACGGCGAACCGGTGCCGCAATGCGAAGTCAATACAAGCGCCCCGCTTGAACTCGACCGCCGCCAACTCTCAAGCAGAACTCACGCAATCAACCAGTAGTCAATACCAGTGATGAAACCGAGATACACAAACCAATCCACAGAACGAATCTTGCGACTGGCGAAATCATTTCCCTGCCTGGCACGGAAGCTCGGAGGCTGGCATCCAGCAGAATTCGACCCGGAGCAGTTTCTGGCGCTCACGGACGGATGGTCGCACGGTGAACTCCTGTGCGCCATGTTCATCGTCAGCGTCTGGGACCCGGGCAGCGCCAAACTTCGGGGATGGAAGTTCGATCTTTTTGAATTTGTCGGCACGGCAGACCCCGACCATCGAGTGGCCTTGATGCTGTGGCTGGCCTGCCCAAGTTGGTATTGAAAGCCGACTGCATCTTCGTCGACCAGATCCTCGGGCGGCGTGCCCCAAAAAGTGGCTAGTAAGTGGCTAGTATAGGGAATCCAGAAAAGGCTTGGATTTACGTAAGTCATTGATATTGTTGGTGCATCCGGCAGGACTTGAACCTGCAACCTTCTGATCCGAAGTCACCTACAGCTTTTTTTCCCCCTCGGAAAACAGACATCTTCCGAGGTAAATAAATCTATAACGGTGTCTGTCGGCAGACCCACGGTAAAATGGTCATGGGGAGTTTATGGGGAGCAAAACGGCTGCGCGTGTTTCAAGGTGAAGGATGGAGTGGGCGGATATTTCCACGGAGGCATTGCTCTGGCGAAGGCCATGCTCAACCAGCCGGCCAAGAATGGAGCGCTCAGAGCCTGGGCAACCCTTCCGTTTGGAACTTCTGGTCGAGTTCGGCAAACGCGGGATGATGGCCCGGCCAGAAGGAAGCGCGCTTGGTCGGTTTTGGAAACAGATGCGAATCGAACCGCAGCAGCCGGTGCATTTGATGAAAGGCCAGACCGTCCATCCCCAGGAGATTCTCGATCTCCTGGCCGCTACGAGAGGTCGTCCCAGCCCGGTCGCTCTTGGCCCGGAAGGCCGCGTGGTTCATGAGGTTGACCACCCCGGCCTGCCAGTCCAGCTGCTGATAGTAGTAGGACCGCATCAGCTCTGGCCCAAGATCACACTCCGACTCGCTGAGGTGGTCGGACAGACGCAGGTTTCCGCCCAGCCAAGAGTGCGTCAGGTGGTTGGCGAGCGGGTAAGTGCGGAAGTTGGGGGCGGCAGAAATGTTTTGGATCAGCCGCATGAAATTGGAGTAGTAGGGCTCGACGCGCTGGAAATAATTGAATCCCCGGATGGCGGCGTGCTGGGTGAAAACGGTGTAGGAGCTGAGATCGCCGGGCCGGTCCAGTTCCATTCGCCAATGGGTCAGGACGATGGCGAAGACCAAGGGCTGCATGGGAGCCGGCAGGGAGAAGGGCAGGCCATCGTGGGTGACGGCACCCCGGAGCAGGCAGGTGGCGTCTTCAAATCCCTCGCGGTCCAGCCCCAGCTCCTGTTTCAACGCCGGGTCCAAGGTGGCGTAAGCGCAAGTTTCGCTGCGACGGGCGACGACCCGCTGGCCGCTGGGCAAGAGCATGGCCCTGTCCTCATGGTCGTGCAGAGTGAAGTCCTGCATGGAGTCGGTGGCCGCTCGGAAGGGGTATCCGTAATAGCGATCCCCGTTGCCGAAGCGGGCTAGCACGCGCCAAGGGTCGGGTTCGCAGTCCACGCAGGGGTAGGCAAACCCGCCCGTGGTGGGCAGGAGGTCCGCGAAGATGGGGGCCGGCATGTTGGCCAGCCCGCCCAAGTGGGCGTCTGGATAAAGGTACCGCGCCGGGAACAACTGGACCGGGCCCAGGCCCCGGGCCAGCGAACCGAGGAACAGAAACACTTTCTCGAGCTGAATGTGGGGCGCGAGGGCGAACCCGATCTGCGGCAGGGCGAGGACGAGGGTTGTATGGACGCCTTGCAGCACCTTGGGCTTCAGTTCCTGCCAGAGGCTGTGGTGATAACGCAGATGGCGGGCGTTGATTCCGAGCCCAGTGGATTGCGAGGGTGATTCAAACCAAGGGAGGCCCTGGAGGGTGGCCGCTTCCGGCGGCAGTGGCGCCAACTGAGGGAGCTGCGGCTCCGCGCAAAACTTCGGTTGGTATTTCCAATCCCGGAGCGAGTCAGGGAAATTGCCGGTGACGGAGGTGGTGATACAGTCGCCGGCGGTCAACCCGGCGGGCATCTGGAAATCGGTGAGGGCATGGGCGCGCGCCAGGGGGACCGCGCAGTTCAACACCTTGCGCCCCCGGCCGCAACTGCGGATGAAATCGGTGAATGCCTGTTCGGTGTGTTCGGCGCCGGGATTGGCGATGACGTTCCATCGTTCTGCGAAGTTTTCGGTTTGTTGTGGCATCAGTTTGTTTGTCGGATCGGCACTCGCCAAGGAGGTGCCATGGCCGCCTTGAGGGACGTGGTTATACGGGTGTGGGCTTATGAAACGACCACCGACCCGACATGTTAAAGTACTATTGAGCGTAAGCTTCTGACGAGGAACCGACGCACTTCTCCTCCCAAACGCTGTCAGGCTCGTTGTGCCCGCAACCTGGAGAATGTGCCGCTGGGCGAGGAAGGCAATCGCGGCGGTCATGCTTGAGGGGGTTCGCTAACCAATCGCTCTTGCCCGGTGGATTTTATGGTTGAAATTGAAGCTGATGTTGCACAATGGAAAGGGAATCATATGAACCAAAGAAGACTTGGATCACAGGGATTGACGGTTTCGGCTCTCGGACTCGGGTGCATGGGAATGTCGGAATTCTACGGCGCGCGCGATGACCAGGAGTCCATCGCCACGATCCACCGCGCCGTCGGTCTTGGGGTGACCTTGCTCGACACGGCGGACATGTACGGCTGCGGTGAAAACGAGCGGCTGGTGGGGCGCGCCATCAAAGGCCGCCGGCGCGAGGTGATCCTGGCCACCAAATTTGGGAATGTGCGCGACGAGCGCGGGGGTTTCCTCGGCGTCAACGGCGCGCCCGAATACGTCCGCCAGTGTTGTGACGCCAGCCTGCGGCGGCTGGGCGTGGATGAGATTGACCTCTACTACCAGCACCGGGTGGACCCCCAGGTGCCGATTGAAGAGACCGTCGGAGCGATGAGCGAACTGGTTCGCGCCGGGAAGGTGCATTACCTCGGATTGTCTGAAGCGGCGCCTGCGACGATCCGCCGCGCCATGAAGGTCCACCCCATCAGCGCATTGCAGACGGAGTATTCCCTGTGGACGCGCGACGTGGAGGCGGAAATCCTGCCAGTCTGCCGGGAATTGGGGATCGGGTTTGTCGCTTATAGCCCAATGGGCAGAGGTTTTCTCACAGCGAAATTCAAGAAAACGGAAGACCTGCCGCCGGGGGATTGGCGCCGGAACTCACCGCGGTTCCAGGGAGAGAATTTCGAGCGCAACCGGGAACTGGTGGATCGAATTGTATTGCTGGCGGAGCGGAAGAAATGCACGGCGGCGCAATTGGCATTGGGCTGGCTGCTTGCCCATGGCGGCGATATCGTCCCAATCCCCGGCACCAAGCGGCGGAAATATCTTGAAGAAAACGTCGCGGTACTGAACATGGAGTTGACCCCGGCGGAAATAAAAGAGATTTCCTCCGCGATGCCTCCCGGGGCCGCCACTGGCATGCGATACCCTGAAGCCAGCATGCAGGCCGTCAATCGTTGATAAGGGATATTAATATGCCACTCCTAAAACTCGAAACCACGGTCGTCCTCACCGAGGATCAGCGGCAAGCTCTGCTGGCCTCTCTGTCCAAAATCGTCGCCGAAACCATTGGCAAGCCACAACAATACGTCATGGTGACCGCGAGCCAGGCCGCCATCCAGATGTCCGGCAGTCCGGGAGACGCGGCTTTTGTGGATGTCCTGAGCATTGGCGGGTTGACCGGCGTGGTGAACCGGAAGCTCTCGCAGAAGGTCTGCCAGTTGCTGCACGATTCTCTCGGAATCCCGCCAAACCGCATTTACCTCAACTTCACCGATGTCCAGGCGAGCCATTGGGGTTGGAACGGGAGCACGTTCGGATGATGGCGATGGACCTGCCCGAGGCCAAAGGAACTTACGTGCTGATCGCCTTCGAGGCCCATATGAAACGCCTGAAGATCGGGCGCCTGGGCGCTTGCGACATCGTGCCTGGCTATTACGCCTATGTGGGCAGCGCCTTTGGATCGGGAGGACTCCGCGCGCGGATTGGTCACCACCTGGAGTCCACGGCCAACGCCACCGCATACCGGCGATAAGGCCGTTATGTCAAAATTCACTCCATTGCTGCCCTGTCGCGAATTTCAATGCGCTTTTATTCGCAATTTGATACAGTGGGACACGATGAAACCGTTGGTTTTAGATTTCGATTGGACGCCGGTTGACACTGTCTATGGCCATGTCCTGGCATGCCAGCTGAAATACGAGGATTTCCTGAAAAAGCGTCGTGGTTTCATCGCGCTTGTATTTCGTGACGGATTCGAGAAAACTTCAATTTCCATGCCCTTCGCCAATTCAAGATTCGACGCGGTCGGCCAAGGTTGCTTTTCCTCCGGCAATATCCATTGTAGCCCTAACAGTGACGATGGTGAGCCAAGCGAGTGGAGTGCCACCGAGGTGAAGGCGCTTCCCACCGCCGGGAAGATTCGCCTGCACCAGTCGCAATTTGTTGTGGAATAAACCTAAATATGAGTACACATAGGAAGGAGGATTTGGCATGCCTGCGCTGAATTGGGGCGTCATTCAGGATGGCGGCACTTTTGAGTCGCTCATGCATGCGATTCTTTATGCCGAGGATCAAGGAACTATTCCTTTTGGGCGGCCAGGGAAAGACGCCGGTCAAGATGCTCGCTCTGGAGACGGTGCGGTGGTGTTTCAAGCGAAGTATCGACAGCATTTGACTATGGACGGGGCAATCAAAATTGCTTTGGAAGAGTTGCACAATATCAGGAAATATCGGAAACCGGAACATCCGAACAATGTTCATTGGCGAAATGTGAGTCGTTGGATTTTGGTCACCAATATCCTGGCAAATCCTAATGACGAAAAGGCTTGGCAAGATGAGGTCGTCGAGACTTTTCACAAGGACGGATTGAAGGCTGAGTACTGGGGAATCAAGACGTTGGAAGGAAAACTGGCTGAACATCCTGAAGTCAGGGATGTGTTTTTTGAGGGAGAGAATCGCGTTTTGGTAAGCCTAAAGGAGGCTCACGATCGCCTAAGGAATGAATGTCTTGGTGGCGAGTCCTTGGAAAATCCGCTTGTCGGACGCGAGGCGGAACTACAATCGATTGATAATTTCGTCAAAGCAACTGAAAAGAGAGTTCTCCCAATTGTTGGCCCACCGGGAATTGGCAAGTCGCGATTGATGTATGAATCATTGGCTTTGCTCGGGCAGACTGGTTGGCGTGTTCTTTGGGCTCTACCCGAAGCGATGTCACGGTCTTCGACTTGGTTTCAGCTGCTCAACGGCAATCAACCCACCTGCGTGGCGATTGACGATCCCAATGATCCCGATTTACTAAAAGCTGTGATCGAACAATTAGCACCGATCGAACGGCGCAACTGGAAAATCATCGTGGCTTGTCGTTCGCCACAAGCCGAGATGCTGCGGCGTTATCAAAGAGCGCCAGTGTTCGCGGAAGCAATACGGCTCGGCCCTATGGATGAAGCGCAGTCCAAACAATTGATCACGTTAAATTGCACCCGTTCCTTCAGCGGGGCAGACCATCTCGTCATTTTTACACACGCGGGTGGGGTTCCTGGATGGCTTTGCCTTGTAGCGGACCTTGCGAATAGGAACATGCTGCCAACCTTGCCGCGCACAGTCGATGATATCGCCTCGCTTTACGTTGAAAAATGTCTCGAGGGTTTGGAAGCAGCACAGCGAGACAAAGGCCAGGAGCTGTTGCGCTACCTGGCATTATGGGCAATCTTTGCGCGTAATCCAAATATCACAGACCACTCGCAGAGCAGCTTTTTAGCTGGCCAGGAACTCAGTGAATCCGAAGTGCGGAATCTCCTAGCCCATTTCGTCAAGGCTGGCATTGTTCGCAACTGGGGCTTTGAAAAACGTCTGTATGCCATCCAACCAATGATCGTCAGGGAGCACATCCTTTCTTCTTGGCTGTTCGATGGTGACGGAGACTCATATCGAGTCAACGCTGAGGGCAAGCGTATGATTGATCTTCTGGTAAAAGGCAAAATCCCGGCGGTCGATTCGGCGCTGCGCTCGATCACCCATTTGACACGATCTCGCCTGGAGTCTTCCAAAGGTTTTTCATTTCTTAAACCGGTATTTGAGGAACTGATGGTGGTAGCCCGAGATGGCACCGTTGTTGCCCAAAGCCAACTCTTAAGTCTGATTGCAATTCTTGGGGCATCTGATCCAGAAAGCGCTCTGGATTGTGTGAAAGCTATTCGCGAGAATGGGAAGAGTCCGGTTGAAGTAGAGGATCCTCTGTGGGGTAGGATAACTTTTACACATAAGTCAGTTCTGGCGAAATTGCCATGGGTTCTATTCCAGGTCGCCGCGTTCGTACGTGATTCGGTTGTTGCAACTCGTTACTTAGTGGAGTTCCGACATCTTCTCGAATGCGAAGCTGCTCTTGGCGAAGAAATTGAAACGGGGAAAGGCCCCCGGAAACTTCTGGAACAGCTTCTCTGTGAATCTAAGAATGCGATTGTATTTGCGGAGCCAGCTAAACAAACAGCTTCGAAGGAAATTGCAGACCCGGCAAGCTGGCCTTTCGTCGGGATCCTATTGGAATGTTTGTTAAAGCCTGAACGCGAATATGCCGAATGGACGTCGCGATGGACACTAACTCTAACTCGACGGGCGATTACTCCTAACTTCCCCGAATGGGATATGGCTGCTGCGCTTCGAGAAGAGTCATTTGAGTTGCTGCGCAGCAATTCGGATAGCGGCCTCCGCTCACTAATGTGGAGAATTCTTGCAGAATCTCACCAGCAGTTTCAGAGAATGGTATTGCATACTAGGCTTCAAGGGAGCATCGCGGAGGCGTACCGAGCGGTTCTCGTGAATGATCTGAAGACGTGCGCCGTAATCCTAGAAAAACCACCCATTCCGATTACTCTAGAAGAAACGGTAGCTGCGCGTAAAATGTGGTCTTGGAATTTGGAATATGGGAAGGAGGAAGATTTGGTTGCTCTGGCGAGACGTTGCGAAGAAGCGTGCGATACGCTATCCAAATGGCGCCTTCAGGATTTTTTCCGTTTCGCCACTGGCGACACTTTGGCCCCGGAAACCGAGCGCGTTGCCACTTTGCTTCGAAACGCGGCGGACACGGGTCCTTTTTCTGAGTTTTTCGCGGCAGTTAAAACTTACCTTAGAGCTGCCCGCTCAGGAGGCCAGGATATGGCTGATGCCATACGCATTACGGCGTTGGCCGACACTCTCTTCGACGATTTCGAGCCAAGGATCTCTCCCGATAAACCGCATAAGCAAGTCACGGCGTACGTGGCCGCAGTTCTGGCGCAACCCAGGGATGCTAATGAATTTGCCTGGTGGTTTGCGGTTCGAGTATGCCAGAAGTACCTGCTCCGTATTAAAGGGAGCCCACATAGAGATCGCGTCATTACCGAATTAAAGGCTTTGATAGGATTGTGTCAAGACAAGGGCCTCTTTTTATTCGAACTTTATGCCAACGCGCACCCGCTAAATACCGGCAACCTAAGTAGTGAGGAATTTGAATGTCTGATTGCAAACGAAAGCAGTTTCACAACGCACCGATTGTTCATTATATTTGGCGCCTTCGCATCACTAATCTGGACAACGGTAGAGCCGTACCTGAAGCGCGTGACCAGCAGCATGAAGGGACAGTCGGCGGAACTAGATCGTTGCATTGGTGCATTTGTTCATATGTTGGAATTCACTGCCTTGCGATACGGCCGAAACGATCTTGTCCCGCAAATTGAATGGATTATAGAGGCCATTATCGAGAACGATCTCGACGGCGCAATTCTCGAATCGTCTGCATTGACGTGGATGCGGAAGCAATGCGATTATCGATTGAACATCTCTCAATTGACGCGATTGCTACGCACGCGAATGGAACTCGAAGGGAAACCAAGATCAAGGGAGAATGTCAGCGTGCTGCCTTTCGACTTTGATATTTCCGAGTGGTGCCGCCGTGACGTCTTTCAGCAAGAAGACGAGAAAGCATTCAATGAACTCTGTTCTCTTGGCCTAAAGAATAGCTTTATTGGCATCCATGAGATGCCTAAGTTTATTGCACTGCTAGATTCTACTGGCAATCTGGTAGCACGCTTTGTGGAGCAACACCTCAACGCTAATCCGTCTATTTCATCGGATGAGTTGGCACGGTTGGCATACCTTGCCTCCGCGTATTCTGACGGATCGGCAGCCTGGGCTCAGATTGCTTCTCCGATATGTGCCAAATCGGCCGCCTTCACAAGGCAGGAGCGCGAGCGGGTGTTTTTTGGCCTGTCACGGAAGGCTAGCGGTGTTATTTCGAGCGCGCCGGGCGAGGTGCCTGACTATTACATTCAGATGCACAAGGCTTCTGTCAGCGCCCGCAATGCTGAGCCAGCTACATCCCCCCTACAGGGCTACCGCGAATGGGCGCTCCGTTGCGCCGAAACAGAACTTGAACGTCAACGCCAATTGGCAGAGGAGGTGTCAAATGGCTGATCTGCAGAATCAAGTTAAAACCTCCGCAGCTGATCTCGAAGCTGTATGGCGAAATCTATCAGGCAGAGCGGTAACAACTGCGTTACCGAGCGAATGTTACAAGCGCTGGGAAAGTGCTGCCTTCCTTCACAGGTCGCTGTCAGGAACAATGCCCCTGTTTGTGGTGCGGGAGAATGCGTGGCGAATCGTCGAATCGCTCGTTGATCCCAAGCGAATCGAATCTGAGAAACTGCGTGCAAACGAATCTGAGAAACTGCAAGCAAGAAGTCCACAGCAGGAACTACGGAAAACGTTATGCGGATTTTCCCACGATGGAATTGAGATGGACTTCGCTAGTGCGAGGCATTTAGCACTTATTTCTTATACGTCTGTATCTTGGTCGATTTACGACCGACTAACAAACGTCTGCGGGCGACTTGCGGCTACTGAAGATGTCGGCCAGCATCACAAGCAAAATCCTAAATTAGTCGAGGATTTACTTACTAAGCAAAAGGAGAGGAGCAGCCCGATGGATGCTGCCAGCATTGAAAAGAGGAAAAATCAACGTGGTCGTGAGGAATACGGGAATCAGCTATTTGCCTTCTCGATGCAATTCCATCTCAGGGCGGCTTACGATTGGCCAACGCGCGTCGTGTACACAATTAGGAATTGGCTAGTACATGAGGGGACTTCAATGGGAAACGTGCGTCTCTTTCACAGTGACCAAATCGAAGACGGCCTTCGTTTGCACAGTGAAGCGGTCGTTCGCATAGAGGATATGTGTAACATCATACGAGACGGCAATGGTGACCCTGAAAAATGTTGCCTTCGCGGTGCGGCCAACCCCTGGAAGGAAGGAAGTGACAAAGATTTGATCGAGGTGCTGAAACTTTATCACGGCGAAGTCGATACGATGCTCGTGGGATTGCTTAAATGGAGCGTTGATTCCTTTGTCGGACAATTCATCGCTTTTTCCGGTCGCGACAAAACTGTTTTGAGTGGGGCAGCCGTCGCTAAAATTTCATGATTGATGACCTATGGCAAGAAACTGATCGAAGTGGCGCTGCTGCGGAAGACACCAATTGCCACGCGGCGCGGGAGAAATCCAACCGCCATCGGCATCCTTGGAGGCTGTATAATTGGTAATGTGGAATCCGGGGGCGCCAACACAAAGGGAGACGCCGCTGCCGCTCAAGTTCAACTTTAGCCCTGGCAGGATGCTGACGCGCCGGCTGAAACGAAAACCCATAATGAATCAATCGTTCGATAGATCGGCCAATATGTCCCCGGTTTTTCTCACCAGGCCAATGCGGGGAAATATCTTGGTGACGGTGAGCGCGTGTTCCTCCGCCGACAGGGCCGCCATCGCGTCTTCCGCGAAAACCTGGTTGTACCCGTATTCGTAAGCGAACCGGGCGGTGCTTTCCACGCCGATGTTCGTGGAGATGCCGCACAGGATCATGGCCGTTATCCCGCGCCTTCGGAATTCCAAGTCAAGCTCCGTCCCGTAGAAAGCGCCCCACTGGCGTTTGGTGATCACCAAATCGCCCGGTTTGGGACCCATTTCCGGGACAATCTCAGTCCAATCCGGCGGCGGCTTTTGAAACTGCATGGGGGCATCGGCAACCGGATGCAGGGCGTTCTTTCCGTCCGGCGACTGGGCAACCCTGACCAAAAAAACCGGCATCCCGTGTTTCCGGCACGCCTCGGCCAGAGCCGCCGCGTTTTTTACCACGAGGTCCGACGCATGAGGGGCGGTTTGCCGTCCGACAATGCCTTTCTGGAGGTCAATCACCACCAGCGCTGTCCCTGATCTGTCAATCATTGTGTTTTTCATAATTGTCGCAGTGCCACTTTTGGATAAAGCCACATGCTAAAGATTGATGCCAACAACGTGAAAATGGCAAGTCCGCTACAGTGCAGGTGGTGAGCACGACTCCCGCACAATCCGTTGACTGGGCAAAAAGCGAAACAGTGGCCCGGCACCTTTTGCCGCCTTTCACAGGCGGTTGAAGACGCCATCCCATTGAGGCTAGGATGCGCCAAAATGATGACGGCTTTGGCATCTGGAGTTCTGCTGGGACTCTTCTGCGGCCTCGCCCCAGGCCCCCTCCTGGCGCTGGTGCTGGCGCAAACGCTGCGGCACGGCGCACGGGAAGGCTGCAAGATCGCCCTGACCCCGTTGGTCACCGACGCGCCGATCATCGCCCTGGCGATGGCGTTGGCAGCAAAGCTGGCGCAACTCCACCCTTTGCTCGGCATCGTCTCCATTGCAGGGGGAGCCTTCGTCCTGTACATGGCTTGGGATGGCTTCCGCCCGGTGCGTGTGGCCGCTGAAGCCCCGGCTGAACACGCCAGATCGTGGTTCAATGGAATCTTGACCAATCTTCTCAATCCGTACCCATGGCTGTTCTGGCTGACCTTTGGGGCGGCGACATTGGCGAGAGCGATGTCGCAAGGCTGGCTCGCCGCTGCTGCATTCCTGTGCGGCTTTTACCTGCTGCTGGTCGGCTCGAAAGTACTGGTTGTGCTGCTGGCGGCGAGATCCCGCGACTTGCTGGCCGGGCGGCCCTATCGGGTGGTGATGGGCGTCCTTGCCGTGCTGCTGGCTTTCTTTGCGCTCCTGCTGTTCCGAGAGGGATGGAAACATCTTGGATGATCAGCCTCAATTCATTCAATTCTTACCTAGCCTGGATTTCCACGAAACAGAATTCGCCTAAGGTTTGGGCTGTTTGATGGGGCCGCTATAGGTTATCAGGCGCAAGGGCAGCCCATTCCACCAGGGGACTGCAACGGGCTTTTCTACGAGGTTGGACGCCAGAATGATCGGCAGGTGGGCGCGGCGGTGAAAGCTTACGGTCACCTCTTTATCACTCACCTCGACGTCCGCCGGCATGTCAATTAAATCCCGGAAGATCTGGCGCGCTTGGGCGTCGCCGTAGCCGCGCATCCGTTGGGCCACCAGGCGGTAGAGGCCGCTGGCCAGCACCAAGAGGGCCATGTCAAAATCCACCTTCAAGCCCACCGCCGAGGAGAGCGCGTCGATGTGAAAGAAACGCACCGCGTCGGAGAGAGCGTTTTCGATGAGCATGCGCTGGGCATAGCGCGTGACCAGGGCTTTGGCCTGGGTGTGCCGCTGGTTGGTGATCAGGATGGTAGGGTCCTCGTGACCCAGATCCTGGATAAACATCTGCCGGAAGCTCCGTCCGGCCGGAACGACGGTCTGTTCATAAACGCGAGGAGTGCGATACTTGCGGGTGGGGACATCCAGCTCCACGGTGCGCCAGGCCGAAGGAGGCAGCCCATAGACCTGCTCCAACAACTTGCGGGAGCGCCGGCGCAGCGTGATGAAGGGGATGTTCATTTGATCCAACCGCGCCAGCCCTTTCTGGGTGGTGAGCTTGGAGTCGAAGACCAGGTGGCGAGGCAACTGGCCATGAGTGCGTTTCCAGAAAGCGACAAACCGGAAAACTTCCTCGGCTTCTTCGCCTTTGCGCAAATCCGCATTGGAGTAGCAGAAGACGTGACTGGCGGCATCCTGCGCCAGGAACACCAAGACGCTGGGCTGGCGGCGGCTGCGCATGGACACATAATGCCGCTCGATTAGGGGGTGTTCTCCGTAATAGGGCACCGAATGAAAGTCCAAGTTGAAGGACTCGCCCGCCAGGAGGTCCAAGCCGTGGGCTTGTTCGTGCCACGCGGCCAATAAACGAGTCGTTTTGCGGTGCTCGATGCGAGAGGAATACTCCGAGAGAAAGCTCTTTTTGGGGAAGGCGTTCAAGCCGGCAAAGAGGGCCAATCCCTCATCGGCCACGAGGGACATCACATGGCTCTTGCGCTCAATGGACCAGAGCTTGAGGGCCAAACCAGCGCGCAGCGCGTGCTCGGCAGGGATCAACTTGGAACCGGGCAATCCGGCAGCGTGGGCCAGGCGGCTGGCCCCCAGGCGCACCAGATCAGGGATGAACAGAAAAAGCCCCCCGTAGTCCGTGGTGAACTGGCGCGGAGCCAGGGAGAACTGGCGCACGTCGGCCACCGGTTCGACGGTGGGGCCCGGGGGATGAGGCCGCTCCTCATCCAAGCGCCGGGGCAGTGCCGCAAAACCCTCGGCCCTGAGGACTTCCCGCACGGCGGTCGGGCTGAGGGGACAGTGGCGATCTTTGAGCGTCTGGCTGATTTCATTGACCGAGTGGTTCTGTTTGCGCAGTTGGACGATCCAGTCGTGAGCGGCCGATTTCTTGGGTTGGGACTGAGGGCCGCGGCGCGGGGAGACAAAAAAGACCGGGGCCGGCTCCCGGCGGAAATGGTGGCACAGGACGCAAAAGGAATTGAGCGAGTAGCCAAAAGCGCGGGCGACCTCCCTGGAGGGCCGTCCCTCGACCAGGAAGGCGCGGAAGGCGCTGGGAATGGCGGTGTGGAACAACAGGACGGAGAACAGGTTTTCGGGGTTGCTGGCGAGATTGAGCGGGCCGGGTTAATGGCCGCCCGTGACCGTATAACCGGCCCGGCGTAAATCCTCCGCCAAATCCATCTCCATCTGGGCCGCCGCCTCGAAAGGCATTGGGTTCAGGTGCTCATATAATTTTGGCAGAAGGCGGCGGCCATAGCGTTTGACCACGGAGGCTGCTTTAATGCCTGCTTTGTGGTTGGCGAACCGTTCCGCCGGCGTCAAGCCCGTCATGCCCACGTAGACGCAGGGCTTCTTGGGATCGCACTTTGGGTTTTCAGCCCGGACCTTTCGGATTTTGCCCACTGCCGGGTCCAGCAGCACGACGTAAACATTGTGGTGAAGCTCCGGTTGAAGGCCAGGGCCGTGTCGCTTGAGGGCGCGGCGTTTCATTCAGCGTTCTCTCCAACTGAATTTAGGCCAGTTTGGCCACCACTCATGATCTTCACAATCTCGCCGTTCACACGCCACGACATTAACGGATGAGAGAGGCAGAATCCATTCGGAAGACAACCAGCCGCGCTCGCCCAACCTTGACCGCCAGAGCCAGGGTACTTGGCACAATTGCTCATTTATGGCGGAGTGGTGTATACATCCTGGACTTGAAATTCACGCGGGAGGAATTGAAGGCGTTCAACCCGGAGAGCAACTCGATGCATCCGTTCCTGGTTCACTCCGGAGCCCGGTTTCAAATGACAGCGGATTATCAACTGGGGCGAATCGAACCGCCGTCCTGGCTGAACCACGAGGATATTCAGATCGCCCCGGTCGAGTGAATGTTGATGAGCCAGCCGGCAGTAGTATCCTATTGTAGGCCGCTTTCTCGACTTGGGAATCTCGAGTCCACCGGAGACCTCTTGGTAGGGATCGTCCAGCAACCCAGAGATCGGAAGCGAACGGTTTTTCGATTGCGTAAAAATCGCAGCAGATTACGATTTGCACGATCTTTATGGGCATAAACGCAAAACCGCAGCGAACTGGTGTTTTCTTTTGGGCCACATGAGCATTTCTGCCAACGATCTCGCGGACGGCGTGGTCCTGAACGGTTCCCAGTTCAGCGAGGCCATGCAGGTCATCGGCAATCCCGCCGCCGGTGACGGCTTCGTGATGGTGAACCTCGTCGGCACGCGCTCGAAGACTTTCCGGGGCGGGGTCATGCTGACCAAGGCCGAACTCAATTCCATCGAAATTGAACGCCCGGAAGCGCAGTTTGGAGCGAAGCCCAAACTCGTCAAGCTGGCCGTCGAATCGCTCCGCATTTCGCTGGCCCAGGAATACGACCCGTTTTTCGGGTTGTCCATTTCGCGGGTTGACCCGTTGCCCCACCAACTGGACGCGGTGTACAACCACCTGCTCAAATCCGCCCGTTGCCGTTTCCTCCTGGCCGACGACGCCGGGGCGGGCAAGACCATCATGGCCGGCCTGCTGCTCAAGGAACTCAAGTTGCGCGGCTTGGTTGAGCGCGTGCTCATCATCTGCCCGGCAAACCTTGCCTTCCAGTGGCAGCGCGAAATGGCCGACCGCTTCCAGGAATCGTTCCACATCTTGCGCGGTGCCGATCTGCGCGTTCAATACGGCGTCAACATGTGGAATGAGAAGCCGCAACTCATCACTTCGATGGATTTGGCCAAGCGCGAAGAAATCCTGCCGAGTGTCCGCCAGGCCGACGATTGGGATTTGGTCATCGTGGACGAGGCGCACCGCATGTCGGCGCGGGATTCGGAGCACAAGAGCGAGCGGTATCGGCTGGGCGAAATTCTCCGCGAAAAGACATCCCACTATCTGCTGCTCACGGCGACGCCGCATAAGGGCGATCCGGTCAATTTCTCGCTGTTCCTCCAACTGCTTGACCAGGAAGCGTATGCTGACGTGAAATCCATTCACGATGCGATGGAGCGCCGCGAGGCGGCGTGCTACTTGCGCCGCACAAAGGAGGTCATGCTGAATTTCCCCAAGCCGCAGGCCGACGGCACTTGGAAAGCGGAAAAACTTTTCACAAAACGCTTCACGCAGACTGTCGCATTCAATCTTGAAGGCGACGAGATGGAACTGTACAAGGCTGTCACCCACTACGTTCAACGCCAGTCGGCCCGCGCCGCCGAGGCCGGGGACGAGCGCCGCGCCCGCGCTGTCGGTTTCATCATGGCGATGTATCAGCGCCGGATGGCCAGTTCCACGTATTCGCTGAGACATTCGCTCCTTCGCCGTGAGAAGGCGCTCAAGCAGCTTTTGGAGACGGCCAACCTGCTTGGCGAAATTCCGATGCCGGACGTTCCCAGCGAGGATGAATGGGAGGAAATGGACGACGCCGAGCGCGAGATCAAGGAGCGCGAACTGGAACGCGCCACGCTCGCGAGGCGCAAACCGGACCTCGTGGATGAACTCAAAGAAATCGCTGACCTCATAGCCCAAGCGCAGCGGGTGGAAGACGGCGGGCACGAAATCAAACTCCGCACGCTCAAGGATCAACTTACCGAGCGCGGCGTCTTTGCCGATCCCAATCTCCGCCTGCTCCTGTTCACCGAATACCGGGACACCCTCGACTACCTCGTGGCGAAATTGAGGTCATGGGGCCTGACGGTCGGCCAGATTCACGGCAGCATGAAGCCTGGACGCCGTGATGAGGAGGGCACACGTCTTTGGGCCGAGCGCAACTTCTGGGAGTTGACAACGCAAGTCCTTGTGGCGACCGAGGCGGCGGGCGAGGGCATCAACCTCCAATGCTGCCATGTCCTGTTCAACTTCGATATTCCGTGGAATCCGAACCGGCTCGAACAGCGCATGGGCCGCATTCACCGTTACGGCCAAACCAAGGATTGCCTCATTTTCAATTTCTTCGCGCAGAACACCGTGGAAGGCCGGGTTCTCCACAAGCTGATGGAAAAACTCCAATCCATCCGCGACGCCCTGGACGATGACGCCGTGTTCAATGTGGTGGGCGAAGTCCTGCCTTCAAATCAAATTGAGCGTTTCCTCCGCGATTTCTACTCCGGCAAAATGAGCGCCGATGACATCGAGGCCCGGCTTGAGGTTGAAGTGCGCGAAGAGGACTTTCGGAAAATCTGCCAGTCGGCGCTTGAAGGGTTGGCCAAGAAGAGTCTGAACCTGCCCATGTTGGTCGAACGCCGCGCAATGGCGCAGGAGCGGCGCATTGTGCCGGAAACGGTCGCCAGGTTCTTCGAGATTGGCGCGGGCGAAGTCGGCCTGCCGCTCACCCCGGTCAAGAATGTCCAGCGCGCTTTCGCCGTCGGCAAGATTCCCACCCGGCTATACGACCAGTGCCGGGCCAAAGACTGGCGGCTGGCGAATTTGGCCCGCAGCTACGACCGGATTTGTTTCGACCGCACCACATTGCTGGCGGACACCCGGCTCGAATGGGTCACGCCCGGTCACGCTCTGTTCGAGGCCGTGCGCCGTCAGGTTTGGGAGCAAACGCAGCCCCAGCTTCGTCAGGGCGCGGTCTTCTACGAATTGGAACGTGAACAACCCGCGCTGCTGGAATTGTTCATTGCCAGTGTGGCCGATGGTGTCGGCAATGTGCTCCACCGCCGCCTGTTTCTGGTGGAAACCAACTCCGACGGCACCCGCCGGCTGCGTGACCCGGCCTATCTGCTGGACCTTATCGTCCCGGAGAAGCCGCCGAAACTCCTACCCAACATGCCGGGCGAGGATACGCGCACACGGGCTTTCCTGGTTGAAAAGGCGCTTCAACCGTTTCTCGCGGAAATTGCGGGCGAGCGCGAACATGAACTCAATCTCATTGAGCGTAGCGTCCGCACTTGCTTTGAGGAACTCATCGCCAAACGCGACGCCGTGTTCGCCAAACATCTGCTCGCCCAGGACAAAGGCGATCCGACAGCCACGGGTCTGGCCGAGGTTGAAGCGCAGAAGGTTCAAGACCTCCAGCGCCGCCGCGAATTGCGGCTGGGTGAACTTGCCCGCCAGCGTTCGCTTTCATTGCAGGGAGTGGAACGCATTGGCGTGGCGCTCGTGCTGCCGCACCCGGAACGCAACATCCCCGCCCATACGAACCTCAAAACCGATCGCGAAACCGAGCGCAAGGCCGTTGCCGCCGTCATCGCCCACGAGCAGGCGCGCGGCTGCAAGATTGAAGACGTGCAGGATCAGAACATCGGCTTTGACCTCCGCAGCATCCATCTGGTCACAGGCGAACTCCGGCTGATTGAAGTCAAAGGCATCGGGGCGGCGACCGGCACCATTTTCCTGTCGCCCAACGAGAAACGCATCGCCGAAGACCGGCGCGACCTCTACTGGCTTTACGTCGTCACCCATTGCGACACGGCCCCCAACTTGGAAGAACCGATCAAAGACCCGGCGCGATTCCCCTGGCACGAGGTCAAAAAGATCGAGCACTACCGGCTCGACGTGAACGCCATGACGCAACCGATGGAATTGAAAGAGGATGCCCCACCCTATCATACAGGAGGCACGGCATGACCCAACTTCGTGTCTTTGTCAGTTCGGTCCAGAAAGAATTGGAGCCTGAGCGGGTGGCCGTCGCTTCTCTCATCACCACCGATCCGTTTCTCATGCAGCATTGCGAGCCTGTGTTATGGGAGAAGGAACCCGCGCCCGCTCGTCCGGCGGACAAACCCTATCTCGAATGCCTCCGAAGTTGTCAGATATACATTTTGCTCATCTTCAACGATTACGGCCAGCTTGACGGCGGCGTTTCAGCGACGCATCACGAGTATCGTCTCGCCCAAGACCTCGAACTGCCGACACTGGTTTTTCTCAAGGGTGCCGACGAGGCGCGCAAGCCGGAGACGCGGGACTTCATCAATGAGATCAAGCGGCACAAACACACGTATAAGCGCTTTGTTGACCGCGAGGACTTGAAGCCGGAACTCCGGCGTGGTCTATTGAATCTGCTCAAGACGGAATTTGAATTGGAGCCATCGGCGGATGAAGCCGCAGGCGGGCGAGAACAGATCGAAGCCTCTTCCACCTTTGAATCAAAACCGCTGCCGGGCGTCCCGTGGTCTTCGTTGGATTCGCGCCAGGTTTCCAGTTTTGCTTCCATCGTGGTGGAGAATCCGGGGATGCGCGTCTTCGAGGATTCTGTCTGCCCGCCAATGCACACGCGCGGACTGCTCTGGTGTGACACGACCAAAGGCGAGTTCTACGCGACTGCGGCTGGGCTGCTTATGTTCGGCCAACTTCCCGCCGATCATTTTCCCCAGGCCGCAATTCTCGCAGACGCCTACGCGGACACAAAAATTTCCGGGAAGCCGCGCGGCCAGTTGACCATCAATGCGCCGTTGCCCGTGGCCATCGAGCAGGCGCTGCAATTCGTGGACAAACACACTTTTCATCCGGCCCGCGTCGTCGGCATCAACAACCTTACCCTCGATGAATATCCGCCGCGCGCACTCCGCGAAGCCCTCGTCAATGCAGTCGCTCATCGCAATTACGAGGATGCCAGCAGGAAAATCATGGTCGAAGTTTTCACGGATCGCGTCGTCATCTCCAGTCCGGGCTATCCGCCTGCGCCCTTGACCCTCGCCAAATTGCGGCGCGGCAATTACCGGCCCTGTTCGCGCAATCCCGTCATTGCTCAGACCCTCGCCACGTTCAAGCTCATGGAGCAGCGTGGCAGCGGGTTTGCCCGGATGCGCGACGCCATGCTCAATCACGGCCTCAATGCCCCGGCCTTCTCCGAGCAGGATGGCTATTTCCTTGTCACCTTTCACGGACCGAATGGGGACTTTGACCGCCTCAAACTGCCCGAAAGTGCCACCGGCCTTGTCACCCCGGCGGTCGAGGCTCAACTGAATGAGCGGCAGAAAAAGATCATGGTCGAGGTGCAGAAGAGCGGATTTGTCACGAGCGGCTGGTGCCGCAAGGCGTTTGGCGTGGCGCTTCTCACCACTCAAAGAGATCTGGCAGGCTTGATGGATTGGGGCCTGGTTGAACCCAGAGGCAGAGGGCGTAATGCTCGCTATGTTCTCAAAGCCACACGATGAAGAATCTGCTACGAATCTACTACCTACACGACGGAATCTGCTACCTGTTCGCTCGGTGCAGCCGAAACAGCCGGTGTGGCCTGGACAACGACCGATGAACAACCGACCGATAATCGAAGGATGAATTCCCAAAATCTACCGATGGCCGCAGCAAAGCCCCGGCGCCGCTCAATCGGAAATCGGCAAACGTAAATCATAAATCCCGTGATCCCCACCACCTGCAAACGCCTGATTGAAGTGGATTTCCCGATTGCGGCGGTGAGCGCCCATTCGGCGCGTGAGAAATATATCAGGGAGGGACATCCTTCCACGCTGCATTTGTGGTGGGCGCGGCGTCCGCTGGCGGCGTGCCGGGCGGTGTTGCTCGGTTTGCTCCTGCCTGATCCGTGCGACAAGGATTGTCCGCTGGATTTCAAAACCGCAGCGCGGGAACTCCTCGCCAAGCGTTATGGCATCGCCAGCAAAACCGACGGGGAATTGCGCGAAATGCTCCTAAAATTCATCGGTGAATTCGCCAATTGGGATCACGCGGCCAACGCCCTGTACTTGGAAATTGGCCGAGGATTGGTCAAAGCTGCGCATCCCGAAGAAACACCCGTGGTGGTGGACCCGTTCGCGGGAGGCGGCTCGATTCCCCTGGAAGCTCTCCGGCTTGGCTGCGAAGCCTTCGCCAGCGACCTCAATCCTGTCGCCTGCCTCATTCTCAAGACCCTGCTCGAAGACATCCCGCGCTACGGCAACGCGGAGTTCAAATTGAAAGATGACAAAGGCAAAGAAATTGTGGTCCACGGCCTGGCCGATGCGTTGCGTCACGTTGGCAAGCAGGTGAAGGAAGCAGCGGAACAGGACCTCGCGCAGTTTTATCCACCTGAACCGGATGGTAGTCAGGCAATCGCCTACCTTTGGGCGCGGACAGTGCGATGTGAAGGCATCGGCTGCGGTGCGGAGATTCCGTTGGTAAGGTCGTTATGGTTGAGCAAAAAACCGGAGCGGAGGCGGGCACTATGCTATTGTATCAGACGGCCAAAAGACGAACCACCTCAAATCGTTTTTGAAATTCTCCAGCCAAAGACAGAAGAAGAAGTCGGCGCCGGTTTTGTGGCGGGTGGAAAGGCAACGTGCCCATATTGCAATGTTGTCCTGCCTGCCGTGCGTGTGCGTGCCCAACTGACAGCGCAACGAGGCGGCGGAGATGCTCAGTTTGACAAGAAAGGGCAAAGGGTTGGCGGGGCAATTCTGCTCGCCGTGGTGACGCTACGCGCTGACACAAGTGGCCGCGTCTATCGGCTGCCCTTGGATCGCGATTATGTTGCAGTTTGGAAAGCCCGGATGGCTGCCGATAAGTTGCCAGAGGGGATAATACCGGATGAACCTGTGAACCCGGTGCGCCCTTCTCCAAATGCGCGTGGTTTGTCGGCAGTCACACGTTTTGGCATCGTCACTTTCGGGGACTTATTCACGGTTCGACAAAAGCTGACCCTCGCCGCGCTCGGCAGGCAGTGTGCCAAAGCAGAGCCAGAAATGAGGTTCGCCCTTGCCCTGGCAACAAGCCGAGTCAGTGAACGTCTTACAACGTTATCCCGATGGGACAACTCCGCGAAGATGGAGAGCATTGCTGGCACCTTCTCGCGTCAAGCTCTGCAATTCGTTTGGGACTTCGCCGAGCAGAATCCTTTCAAAGAGATAGGTGGCAACTGGGATGGTGCTGTAGATTGGATTGCTCTGGTTGCGGGAGAAGGCGGAACTGGTTCAGTCGGACAAGTTGCGCTTGCAGATGCTTGCGCCTCACCGCTAATCCAGGGCAGTGTGGATTTATGGTTCACTGATCCGCCTTACTACGATTCAATCCCGTACGCCGACCTATCCGATTTCTTTTTTGTCTGGCTCAAAAGGGCCCTACCAAACCACGCCCTGCTCAATGCCCGAGGCGATCCAGGGACCGGATTGACACCGAAAACGGAGGAGTGCGTTTGGAACCAGTCTCACTTTGTCGATGGTCAGCCAAAGGATGGTGCCTTCTTCGAGAGAACGATAACACGGGCGTTTTTGGAAGGGCGGCGCGTTCTGAAAGCCGACGGGATTAGCTGCGTTGTTTTCGCTCACAAAACCACAGAAGGGTGGGAAGCGCTCCTGTCGGGTATGTTCAGGGCGGGATTTGTCATAACGGCTTCGTGGCCGGTGACGACGGAAATGGCGACCAGGGCAGTGGCTCGCGATACGGCGGCGTTGGCGGGTAGTGTCCACCTTGTCTGTCGCCCGCGCTCCATTGATGCGGGCGTTGGCGATTGGACAATCGTGAAAGCAGCAATGGAAAAGCGGATTCGGGAATGGCTGCCCACCTTGGTCAAACATGGAGTTCGTGGTGCGGACGCCATCTTCTCCTGCCTCGGTCCGGCGCTGGAATCTTACAGCAAATATGAAAAGGTGCTCACCGCCGCCGACCGCGAAGTGCCGCTGGGCGGCGACCCGGATGCCATTGAGCCGGAGCAGCGCGGTTTTCTCGCCTACGTGTTCGAGACGCTTTCCAAAGAAGCCCTGCGCCAAGTACTCGGTGATGCGGAAACGGAAGGCTTCGAGGAAGATTCGCGCATGACGGCATTATTCCTCTGGACCCTACAAGCCACAAAAACCAATGGCAACGGCAAGAAGCCAGAGATCAGCGGTCAGAAGTCAGAGGTCAGCGGTGAGGAGGAACCGGAAGACGAAGAGGAGGAGGACAAGCCGAAAAAGGCCAAAGCCGGGTTTTCCATGCCATTCGACACGTTCATCCGCATCACGCGCCCGATGGGGATTCACTACGCCGCCCTGAAACACCGGGTCATCGAAATTGAGAAAGGCATCGTGCGTTTGCTGCCCGTGCGCGAACGCAGCGAACAATTGCTGGGCGAAGCGGCCACGCGCCCCGGCCTGGAAATAAGCCTGGAAGACGTGAAACAAATGGAATTGGGCCTGCTGACCCAGCGCCAACAGGAAGCTGCCCTGCTTTCCAAGCCCAAGCGCGGCCAGAAATCCAAACCCGCCCCCGGCAAACCACAGGGGGAAGCCACATTTACGACACTCGACCGCCTCCACCGCGCCATGCTCTTGTTTAGCCTGGGGCGCAGCACCCTCTTGCGCCAGGTCTTGGAAACAGAGTTGCACCAGAGCCAGCGATTTGAAAGACTCGCCTTTGCCTTGAACGCCCTTTATCCAGAAAACAGCGACGACCGCCGGATGCTCGAAGGCGTCCAAGCCGCAATGAGAGGAGTGAAATAAACGAGGTGATATTATGTCAAATATAGACAGCCACAAACCCCCTTTCCAGTTCAACTTGGGCAGCTTAATCAAGCGTGCCCGACGGTTCGTGAACTCAAATGTCGAGGGCACAAACTTGACCCTGCCTGGAGTCACGTTTAGGATTCGGCCACTCGACCTTGAGGAATCTGTGGCACGCGAAATCGTGATCCGCATGAAAAATCGCCGCGTCTTGAATTCCAAAGAGTGTTGCGACGACTGCATTAACCAAGCGCTGACTTCCCTCCATGAAATCAGGACAATCCTCGTGGACAAACAGGTAGATCTGAAGACCATCCCAGATTGCCCTCTTTTTCTTCTGATTGACTTTATGATCGAGGGAATCAGGCAGTTTCTCACCTACGAGCAACGGCTAAAGAACATGCCCGCTCCAAAGCTGTTCGTTCCGAAACTGCATGATTTGCGGCGGCCACCTGAGCAGAGAGAAAAATACCAATTGGCGCTGGAAATGTTGAGGGCGCACCTCCATCAATGTTTAAGGCAAGTTTACGCCATAGCCGAACTCGACGCGAATGAGTTGAGCGCCACGGTGAAATATAGCGACCAGTGGGATTCGGCTGCCTACAAACTTCCCCCTTTGGAATAAGAGAAAATAGGTCTCATCAACGCAAGGACTCACATAATGGAACCCTGGTATAAAGTCGTTTCGCCTCGTCAGGAATTGCGCGAAGGCCGCTCGCTCGACCCCAGCGAGTTTGCCGTTCACTTGGAGCAGGTCGCGGCGGGCACCGCGCCCGCCGATTACGTGAAGCCAGAAAAGTTCTTCGCCCGGAACTATTTCTCAAATGCGCTGGTTGACCACTGCGGCATGGTGCTGCGCCGGTTGAACGGCGAGACGGCAAACACCGCGCCGGTGCTGTCCCTCATCACCCAATTTGGCGGCGGCAAAACGCACACGCTTGCCGCGCTCTATCATTTGTGCGACACCGGGGCTGCGGCAAAGAATTTCTTTGGAGTCGCCGACATGATGAAGGCGACGGGCCTGAAAGAGATTCCCCAAGCCAATGTCGCCATTTTCGTCGGCAATTCATGGGACGTTGCTCCTAATCGGGAAACGCCGTGGCTCGACTTGGCCGACCAGTTGGCCGGCGAGAAGGGCCGCGCCTTGTTCAGCAAGACCGCGCCGGGGACAAGGGCCATCGGGGAACTGTTTCGACTGGTGGGCAAGCCAGTGCTGATTTTGTTCGATGAGACGCTGAATTACATTGGGAGACACCCGGAGCAGGTGAACCAGTTTCATTCGTTCATGCAAAACCTGACAGTTGCGCTCACCTCGTCGGAACGGGCCGTCGGCCTGTTCAGCTTGCCCGCTTCCCCTACGGAAATGACCGATGATTTGCGGGAGTGGCAGGACAAGCTGACCAAGGTGGTCGGACGTGTCGGCAAAGACCTCGTGGTGAACGATGCGTCCGAAGTCAGCGAAATTGTGCGGCGGCGGCTGTTTGAGGAATGCGGCCGGGAAAGTATGCGGCGGGCGGTTTCCCGGCAGTTCGCCGGTTGGGTTTTCCATCACCGTGACCGGCTGCCGCCGGAATGGGGCCAATTGTCGGAAGACCAGGTTCGCGCACAATTCGAGGCGTGCTACCCGTTCCATCCTGCGACACTGACGGTCTTTCAAAGAAAATGGCAGGCGTTGCAGCAGTTCCAGCAGACCCGCACGACGCTGGCGATGCTGGGCATGTGGATTTCGTGCGCCTACCGCGAGGGCTACGGCAAAGCCCGGCGCGAGCCGTTGCTGACGCTCGGTTCCGCGCCACTGGCGGACAGGGAGTTCCTTTCCGCCGTTCTTCGCCAGATGGGCGAGCAACGATTGCAGGCCGCCATCCATGCGGACATTTCCGCGCCCATCGGCCAGGCCAAGTCCCATGCCGAGACGTTGGATGACGAGGATGCGGAAGGAGCCGGGCGAACAATGATCCATCAACGCGTGGCCAAGGCTCTGTTCTTTGAATCGTGCGGCGGGCAGACGGACAAGTCCGCACATTTGCCGGAGCTTTATTTCGCCGTGGGCGACCCTGACACGGAGACGGCGCTCGTGCATACAGCGGTGCAGGACTTGGAGCGGCGCTGCTATTTCTTGCGCGGGGTAGGCGTGGACGGCTGGCGCTTCGGCCATGTGCCCACTCTCAAAAAAGTTCACGCCGACCGCAAACAGGCGCTTGACCCGGAAGACGTGGCTCGCAATATGAGCGAGTTGGTGAAGAAGGTGTTCCAGAAGGATGCCGAGATTCACCTGTCGTTGTTCCCGAAAGACTCCACCGAAGTCGTTGACCAGGCCATGCTGACAATGGCCGTACTGCGTCCTGACGAAACGATTGATCCGGGCGAAGAATCTGGGTCGCGTCAGCGCATCACGGAATGGACGCGCAAATGCGGGCAATCCTCGCGCCAGAATCCCGGCGGTGTCCTTTGGATGGCGTGCGAAGGCAGTGGATCACTGAGGGCCGGGGTCGAAGAATTGCTCGCATGGCAGGCTGTCGCCGATGACGCAAACAGGGGAACCCTTGGCGATCTTGAAGCCGAAGACGTGCAGCGTATCCGGCGGGAATTGAACGAGGCAAAGGGACAAATCGAAGACCGGGTGTGGAGCAGTTACAACCGTTTGCTGTTATGGGACGCCGGCGACGCGAAGTTGAAGGAGATTCCACTGGGGCAACTGCATCAGAGTGAAGCGCGAACCATCACGTCGGCCATTCTGGCGCGGATGAGGCACGACAGCCTGTTGAGCCGCGAAATCGGCGCTTCCTACATCGAACGCAACTGGCCCCCGGCGCTCAAGGAGTCCGGCACATGGCCGCTGGCGGGCCTCAAGGCTGCATTTTTCCAGGGCCAGTTCACCCGACTGGAAAAGGCCGACGACGCCCTGCGTCAAACTCTGACCCGTGCTATCAGTCAGGGAGTACTTGGCCTGGCTTGCGGCAAAGACGCGGCGCAGTTTGATCGCGTTTGGGGCAAAGGCGACACCGTGGAGCAGGCGGACATCACCTTCGATTATGACACGTATGTCCTCACCGCGAAGAAAGCCAAGGCGTTGAAAGAGGCCCCAGTCAATCCGCCGTCCGGCAAACCAGTGCCGCCGCCGACAACCCCGGTGCCCGTGCCCCTGGTATTAGACCCGCCTATTGCGCCGCCGCCGCAGGAACCCCAATTGCCCGTGGTCAGTTGGCGCGGCCAGCTTCGCCGGGATCAATTCAACCTTTTCAGCCTCAAAGTGCTGACCCGTCTCGCCCAAGCGGAGAATCTGGAAATCGAAGTCCGGGTCCGGGCCAAACTCAAGGAAGCGGCCACCTTGGAGCAACTGAACGCCGCGCTCAAAGAACTGGGCATCGCCGATCAATTCCGAAAAGACTGACGGGCTGGCGTACGCAGACTCTCAACCTGGGGGAGGACTTTCGGCTTCACGGAGCGAGTCCACAAATTCATGTGGCGTGATTTCGTACGTCTGAAGTTTGCCGCGCTTAGATGCTGATACCGGGTAATCAAAAATGTCAATCACCACCAGGAAGATGGTCTTGTTGTTGTGCGAGATGAATGGGACGGACGATTCCTGATGCTGCGTGGGGATCGCCAAGTCCTGCTGGCATGTCTTAAAAATTACCAGATAGCCAAACGACTCGTTGAAATCCTTCAAGTAGTCATATATCTGTCGGAATCCTTTGATGATGTAGCCACGGTCTTGACCGCGCTCTGGATTGAAAAGCTTCGTGTCTGCGACGAGACGATCCTTTCCTGACTGGGCGGAGATCAAATCAACGCGGCCCGATGCCGATTCAGGCTCAATGTGGAACTGTAAGCCCTGGTCGTGCAGGTATTCGTAGAGGTTTCGTGCCAATTCCTTTTCCCCTTGCCCGGTGTCTTCCCTGAATTTCGCGAACAGCGCGGCACGCCGAAACCACTCACAGCGATGTTTGAACTTCTTGAGCAGCATCAGGGTCATGCGCTTGTCGTCAATCTGCTCGTCAATGTAGTCGAAAAGCGGTTCAACATACTCCAACCGAAATGTCTCTAAATGGCTACTCATATTTTCGAGAAGATCAAGCTGGAGATTGCCATGTTGATCCGAGTTTTGGTTCAGGGGCGCTGTCGCACAGCTCTTCACAACCCAATACGCTATTGCGTCATTTGTCAGCTCGGAGTCGGTGAGCGTCCTGCCCTCATTAGCGAGGACGGGCGCGGCCCATTTTTCCGCTTCTGGAACTCGCTTCTCAAGGTCGTCGAGTATGGCCTTCGTGATAGCGTCGTCTTGCAGAAAATTCCATGTCTGAGCCAGAGTCGCCCGGAAGGTTTCCTGCGTCGCCGAGTTCAACCGCTTCAACCGCTTTTGCAGTTTGTAGCGGACAAGTTGGATGTAATCGGAGTCCATATCAGGGCTTGATGTTGATGGTCATGGTGCCGAGTTCCCCTTTGAGTTCTTCCAAGGCTTCGTTCACTTGTCGTTGTGCTTTGCGAAAACCCCCAAGATGATCGTCTAAACGAATGTTCGCCTTGCAACCGCCGCAGATAATTGTTTCACGGTGACGAATCTGGCGAAAAAACGGTCGTGCCCAGAAATTGCAGCGAGGGCAATGGACATAAATGCGTTTGCGGTCGAGATTGATTGTCACGCCTTGCTTTTTCGATTTTGACCTATACTCAATGATCCGTCCAAATGTTTGTGCCACACTTTGACCGGCAATGAGGAGTGTAGCCCATACCCGCGCCAAAGGGCAAGCCCTCATGCACACACTTCTGCCCACGACGCCGAGGCTGGCGTCAGAGCCTGTGCCGCCTGCTTCTTTGAACTTCGCCGCCGGGGACTTGTGTGACCCGGCCAACACCTTTGACCTTCAACATCGCCTTGGCAACCTCCCGGATTCCCTCATCCGGCACTTTGTTGGGGAGCAACTGCGCGAAGCGGCCTGACATCTTATCCATCGAGGGCACATCAGATTCACCAAAGCCAAAGAAATTCCCATTGTCACTGCGGATGATGGGCAGGAACTTCTGTTTCTGGCCGTGTTGCGACTCCCCCAAGAGCACAACGACTTCCTGCCGGTCAAAAGCCTCGGAGGGCGGTTCCGTTTCATCGAACTTTTCACCTGGCTTGGCGGACTTGATCCAAGCCTCCAGCGCCATCACGCAAGCAGTGGCGGCATGGGCGATGCACATGAGTCGGGCAATCGTGGCGAAATCGTTCTTGTCACTTTCGTCAGCAAGCGATTCGGGCATGAACATCACCGGACCTTTCGAGCCGATCAGGAACAGCGTCGGTGGCAGGTGACCAATGTTGCGCATGGAGTGGTTGGCGTAATGCTCCGCCTGCGCCAAAAGGTCATCAAGGTTTTGGAGTCTGCTCGGTTGCACTCCCGGGATTTTGCTGGAAACCGGGAATGCGGGCAAGATGGATTCTGGGCCAAAATCTCCGTGATTGACTCCAAACCCCCGGCGGGATTACCAGTGTCCCATGACCAATCTGGTTGCTTGCCTCCAAAACCCCGCGCTCTCCACGCGACCTGCCAGTCAAACGGAAAAACGTGAATAGTTACAATTCAACCATGAAATCGTTTGCCGAGCCTTTGTGGTTTGAGGTTCCGACACGGCGCGGCTTTGTCAAATCCCTTTCAGCCGATCCGTTTGCATCCTCCCCCCGTTTCCGCTTCATGCGCTTGACCCTCGCTGGTGTTTCTCTCCTCTTGTCCATCACTTCCGCCTCTGGGGCCGGACTGGTCCTGGCCGATCATGGCCAGAGCCAGTACACGATAGTCACCGCGCTGGATGCCAGCGCGACGGTGAAGCATGCGGCGCAGGAGCTGGCCGACGACCTGAAGCAGATCTCGGGCGCTGTGCTGCCGGTAATGAGCCGGAATCCCCCCGGTCCGGCGATCTTCGTGGGCGCCAGTCCGTTTCTCCCATCCGGCTTCCAGAAGGAGCGGCTCGACACTCTTGCCGAGGAAGCCTTCGTGGTTCGCACAGACCAGCGCAACGTCTACCTGGCCGGCCACGATGACCGGGGCACGCTTTATGCCGTCTATTCCTTTCTCGAAGACCACCTGGGCGTGCGCTGGTACGCGCCCGACGCCACCGTCCTGCGGCCTCAAGACGTGGTGCGGGTTCCGGATCTGGATGAGACTCAGGCCCCGGCCTTCAGCTATCGGGACACGGACGAGGCCATGGTTTCTGGAAAAGGCCAATGGGATGCCCACCTCAAGCTCAACGGCGTCAGTGTTCCCGACCAAACCGAACTGGGCGGCATCAACCGGCTCTTCAACGGGGCGGAGAACTTCTACAGCCTTGTCGCGCCCAATCGTTATTTCGCCGGCCACCCCGATTACTACAGCCTGGTGGACGGCACACGAAAGTCCTCGCCGGACTCACAACTCTGCCTCAGCAGTCCGGGCGTCTTCAAGGTGGTGGTGGACGCCCTGGTGGCGGAGGCGAAGGCCAACCCAAAAGAGTTGACCTTGGGCCTTTCGCCCAACGACGCTGAACACGGAAACTGCCAGTGCGACGCCTGCCGGGCCGCCGACGCGAAGTTTGGCTCCCCGGCCGGGACGCTGCTGGACTTCGTGAACAAGGTTGCGGCGGCGGTGCAGGCGGCTTTGCCGGATCGGAAGATCTGGGTGGCGACGCTGGCCTACCAGTACACCCAGAAGGCCCCGACAACCCACTGCCACCTTGCTGCCTGACGGCAAGATGCTTGTTGCCGGCGGCAACAACCCCAGCGGTGACCTTTCCAGCGCAGAGATCTATGATCCGACGACCGGAAGCTGGTCGTTCACCGGCGTTATGCCAACCACCCGCAACGCCAGCACCGCCGCCCTCCTGCCGGATGGATGTGTGTTGGTTGCCGGCGGCTATGACAGCGACGGCATTTGCGGCTCGGCGGTGCTTTATGACCCGGCCACCGGTAAATGGAAAACCACCGGTTTCATGTCCGCCGGACACTACGGTCACACCATGACTTTGCTGGCTTCCGGTAAAGTGTTGATTGCTGGAGGCGAGAATGGCGGCGGCAGCGCAAAGAATTGTCCCAGCCTCAAGACGGCAGAATTGTTCGATCCTGGCACCGGCAGATGGACTCTCACCAGCCCGATGACCGCTCCGCGTTCGGAACACACCGCCACTTTGCTGGCCGACGGTCGGGTGTTGGTGACTGGCGGTTACACCGATGGGGGTCTGGGCGGAGAGAGTCTGGCCAGCGCGGAGCTTTACAATCCCATCACCGGGAAATGGACCGAGACCGGTGCGATGCACGTCGCCCGCTGTTATCTTACGGCCACATTGCTGCCAGATGGGAAAGTGCTGGTTGCTGGCGGTTTTGGAGGAACCGACTCTGCGACCACCGCAGAATTGTTCAACCCCGCCACGGGGAAATGGACACTCACCGGCCCGATGAAAGCGGAACACTCTCAGCACAAGGCGACGTTGTTGTCCGACGGACGCGTGGTGGTTGTCGGCGGGGATCCCAAGGTTGAAATTTATAATCCGGTAACCGGGACATGGACGGCAGCCGGCAAATTGAATTTTCCATTTGCGTTTGCGGATCATACGGCAACGCTGCTGCCCAACGGAAAGGTGCTCATCGCGGGCGGCTTCTATGCCGGCACACACGTGGCCAGCTCCGAAATTTTCGTTCCGTCGGCCGGAAAGTAGTCACGGTTCCGCGGCAGAACAACCCAAGCGCATAGGCGTCCATCAAATTCTCTTTGCGTCTTCGCCTGAAATTCTCCGCGTGCAAAGATTGGGCAAAAATCTTTTAATTCTAACAGCCGGAGCGGGGAAATCGGACTATGGATTTGGAACGTAACGACAGGGATGAAGCCAAGCCGGGCCGCTGGTGTTAACCGCGAAATGGACACCGCGAAATCGAATTGGGATGGCCATTGTCCCGCGCTCCCAACCTCAACCATTTCCGAGGTTGACTCCAAACCCCTTTCCACATTACCACTCTTGAGTGACAAATTTTAGAGATTTAACGAGCACCCAACTCCACCGCATCATTGCCATCAAGGAACACATTGAGGCATTGCGACGCCAAATTGATTCCATTGCTGGTGCTGGTGAAGTTCCACCACCATTCATCGAGGAAGCCCCCACTCCGGCCAAGCGCAAACTGTCCATCGCCCATAAACGCAAATTGATAAAGGCTCTGGCCAAGGCGCGGAAAATGCGATGGGCCAAGATCAAAGGCGAAGCAGCAACGGATTCAATGCCGGCTAAAGGGAAGGGTCGGAGGAGCAGTCGGGCAGCCAATAAAGGGAGGGAAGTGGAAGTCCATGAAACCGGGCGCGGATTGGTGGAGCATTTGGACGAGATCGGCAGCAAGCAGGGTCACGCCCAACTCATCCAGTATTTGACGAAGCTCCGCATTCACTACAAGGATGATGGCCTTGGACGGGGCAGAGGTCATGGCTCCCGCGTTAAAATCCGAGATCCATTCCATGCCGACACAATCCCGGATTGGCTTAAACTTGCCCAAGAACAATTCCCGGCTGTTGGAGAGGCGATATACAGTTTTGCAGACCGACACCGGGACAAGGTGTTGCGCCGGCATGAACGCAACGCCAACGTCAACGGCTTGTCGAACTTCATTGATGTCATGGTCGCAACGAGCAGGGTGCTTTTTGTTTATCTGCGGCGCGGGGTTTTGACACAGCCTCAGGTCGTTGCAAGAATGAGGGATTGTCTCAACATCTTTACTGGGACAATTCCGCAATACCGGGACGAGGAGGCAACCGGATACCTGGCCCGGATATATTCAAATGCCAACGGAAACCCAGGGCAATTGCAAAAGTGTTTGGAGGAGCACAACGTATCGGGTCATCTGCGCGCGTTGCTCCTGGTGGCGCAAGTTGTGCGGGGCAGCGCGGATGCTTCTGATGCGAGCAAGGCGGGAAGCCAACTTCCAATGCTGGTCGATCAGGTCAATGGCTTCGAGAACAGAATTGGGCTCGGCAAGGCGACGGCAGCTCAGATAGGCAAGGCGCTGGAGGATTACGGAATGCTGACTGAGCAGGAACTGGCAGTGTGGACCGAAGATTTGAACCGAAGAGAGGAGACGCCCAACTCCGTGATTGACCCGCAACCCCTCCCGGCATTACAAATTCCGCCATGACCAATCTTACAAATTTGACGACAACCCAACTCCGCCAAATCATCGCCCTAAAAGAGCAGATCGAGGCTCTTCAAACCCAACTCGACTCCATTGCGGGAGGTGAAGTCCCGACTCCATTCATCGAGGAAGTCGCCGCGTCCAACCCAACGGAAGCCCCAGTTCCGGCCAAACGCAAATATCACATGTCGGCCGCCCACAAACGCAAACTCATAAAAGCTCTGGCCAGGGCGAGGAAGATACGATGGGCCAAGATGGTGGGCAATGGTGGTGCGGATTCAGAGCCTTCCAAACCGGCTGAGAAGGGTAAGAAGAAGGATCGACGCAGCAGTCCGGCGGTCAAAGCCAAACTTAGAGCGGCGGCCAAGGCGAGATGGGCGAAGGCCAGGCTGGAGGGGAAGACGACGTTGTAGCCCGGTCAATCAGAGGATCGGACAGGCAACGGTTGGATCACCACCTGCATTTTTATGCCGCTCTTTTATACTAAATCCAAGCAGGTCGCCAGATCAGGTTTCTCACGCTTGAACGCATCCACGCCGAAGGCTAAAAACTCAGTGTCGGTTTGTGTGTGCTTTGTATAATTATCATCTCTGCCGTATTGCGGTGTGTACTCTGACCGGGTTGTATGGATGTCAATGTGGACAAGAATGAACTCAGTTTTAAGCTTCCAGTTGTAACAGAGGTATATCTGCACATGCTCGACTGGTCCGCCCCCGTTCTGCATCTTGCGGTCTACAACTTGATTGACAAGCATGTTTTCGCTCAGCACTGTAGCCAGTTCTACATCGTACTCTGCCCAGTGATATGTGTCGGCAAAACGATCATCTGCCGAAACATGCCCCCGTCTGTCCATGAAGTTTTTCTTATCAAAATTGGCGCACAGATAAAAATGATCCATGCCTCCAGAATTCCTGAGCCGTGGAACTTGTCAAGGCATTTGAGCACCATAGCTCAGTTTTTGGTTTTTTCATCATTCCCCACCGCCTGCCCCAATCGGCCAACTGGGCCTGCGCGAAAAATCGGACACAGGTAAAGAGAGACATAAAGAGATAAAGCAATTATGAATACACTTGTGATCCAATCCAAGAAGACCAAGAAGAAGTTCGACAAGACCTTCAAACA
>Ga0224555_1001400_pt1 | contig 33442 bp, 28 predicted proteins | sample 714S23034metaG_FD_180687 | JGI IMG/M metagenome (GOLD analysis project Ga0224555, IMG submission 180687) | Peat soil microbial communities from Stordalen Mire, Sweden - 717 S2 30-34 | ecosystem: Environmental > Terrestrial > Soil > Wetlands > Peat | place: Sweden: Norrbotten County, Stordalen... | reverse complement strand
GGCACCGGCACCGGCGGCACCATCACCGGCGTGGCCCGCTACATCAAGCCGCTGAAGCCCTCCTTCAAGGCTATCGCCGTCGAGCCCACCGACAGCCCGGTGCTCTCCGGCGGCAAGCCCGGACCGCACAAGATTCAGGGCATCGGGCCAGGATTCATCCCCGGTGTGCTGGACACCAGCCTGGTCGATGAGATCATTCAGATCACCAACGATGAAGCCATCAACGCCGCGCGCGAACTGCCGCTGAAAGAGGGCTTGTTTGTGGGCATCAGCTCGGGCGCGGCGGTGGCGGCGGCGCTGAAGGTGGCCGCGCGGCCGGAGAACGCGGGCAAGCTGATTGTCGCTGTTCTGCCGGACTTCGGCGAGCGCTATCTCTCCTCGCCCCTGTTTGAATCGCTCCGCCAGAAGGCTTTGGCGCTGCCCACCGAAGCCGTTGCAGTGTAAGCTGTAAAGGAACTGTTTCACTTTGCCTTGAAGGGGATGGGCTGAAGTCCGTCCCCTTCGGGGTTCAATTCAAGCCGGTTCTGAAGCCTTGCGGTTTGCCTGCCCAAAATGCCTCTGTTTGCCCGCATTCGCGAAGACATCAACTCCGTGCTCGAGCGCGATCCGGCGGCTCGTTCGCGGCTCGAGGTTCTTACCTGCTATCCGGGACTGTGGGCGGTTTGGATTCAACGCCTCTCCCATGCTCTCTGGCGCGCGCGGCTGTTGCTCATGGCACGGCTGGTCTCGCAGGTTGCCCGCTTCTTCACCGGCGTCGATATTCACCCCGGCGCGCAGTTGGGGCGGCGGCTGTTCATCGACCACGCCATGGGGGTGGTCATCGGCGAAACCGCCAGTGTGGGCAACGACGTGACGATGTACCAGGGCGTGACGCTGGGCGGCACCGGCAAGGGCCACGGCAAGCGCCATCCCACGGTCTGCGACGGCGTCTTCATCGGCAACAACGCCAACGTGCTGGGCAACATCACCGTCGGCGAAAACTCGCGCATCGGCGCCGGCTCGGTGGTGCTGGCCGATGTGCCGCCCAATTCGACCGTGGTGGGCGTTCCGGCGCACATCGTCTATTGCAACGGCCAGCGGGTGCTGATTACCGATCCGCACGACGTGAAGGACCCGCTCTCGGATGCGCTCATTGCTCTATCCAGCCGCGTCGAGGAGTTGGAAGAGAGGATTGGCAGCCAGGCACAGCCCGCCGAGCCCTTTGCCGCCGAAGCAGCCGAACGCGAGGCCTATCGCCAGGAGCTGGAGCGGCTGCGGCAGTACGTCTCGATGGGCGAAGGCATTTGAGAAGGAGCCTTGGCCCGGCTTTTTGATTGCCCGAGCCTTTCTCGCCGGTTTCTTCGCTGGCCGGGCCGCTTCCCGGCCAGCTTCTTCATCCACTGAGCCGCCGCATTTCCCGCCTTTTCTGCCGGCTCCCACGCCCGTTTTCGTTCCGGCTTTCGCTGGCCCGCCGATCAATTCACGCCCGCCGGAGGAACCGCGCCCGTCCTGGAAAAATTCATCCGCGCTCTCGCGAATCGCCAGCTTTCGCCAATCGCCAGATGTAACGAATCGCCGGTTTTATGACTCTCATAGAGTGAAAGGAATTGCTGCTTATGGAAGTGAAGATTACTCATCTCGATCAGGTCAGGTTCAGCATTCAGGCGCGCTCCCATACGATTCTCTGCGACCAGCCGGCGGAAAATGGCGGCGAAGACTCCGGCATGACACCCCCGGAGCTGCTGCTGGCCTCGCTGGGCTCTTGCGCGGCCTTTTATGCGGTTCAGTACCTGCGAACCCGCAAGCTGGCGGAGTCCGGCCTCGAGGTCACGGTTGCCGCTGACAAGCTCACGCAGCCCGCGCGGCTGGGCAACTTCCAAGTCCGTGTCGTCTGCCCTGTTCCGCTTAGCGAAGAGCAGAGGGAGGCCCTGATGCGCTCCGTGCACCACTGCCTGATTCACAACACGCTGTTGTCGCCGCCGGAAATCAAGATCGAGCTGGTAACGCGCTAGACTTGAATCTGGAACCCTTGATGATGAGATTTTTTAGCGGTAGAAAAGACAAACCGGAGAGTACGGCAGCCCAACCCAGCGGCGAAGAACCGGAGCCAGCAGCCCTGGAATCGGAGACTCTGGAGAACAGCTACTCCGCCGAGGCCGAGGGCTCCAAGCCCGGCTTTCTGGCCCGCATGAAGCAGGCTGTCGCGCGCACCCGCGAGTCCTTTTCGGCCAAGATCGAGACCATCGTCGCGCTCTCCCGCACGGTCGACGAATCCACGCTGGAGGATCTGGAGACGGCGCTGATTACCAGCGACCTGGGCGTCCAGACCACCACCGCCATCCTCGACGCCCTGCGCGACCGCGCCCGCCGCCAGGCCATTGAAGGCGGCGAGGAACTGCGCACGCTGCTCAAGGCCCAGATCTGCGCCATTCTCGAAGCTCCGCGGCGGCCCATCCCCGCGCCCGAAGCGCCGCCCATGGTCACTTTTCTGGTGGGCGTCAACGGCACCGGCAAAACCACCTCCGCGGGCAAGCTGGCCGCCTGGTACCGCGCCCAGGGGCACACAGTTCTGTTGTGCGCCGCCGACACCTTCCGCGCCGCAGCCATCGAGCAGCTTGCGGTCTGGGCCACCCGCTCCGGCGTCGAGATGATCAAGACCCGCCAGGGCGGCGACCCCGCCGCGGTGCTCTACGATGCCGCCACGGCCGCCAAGGCGCGCCAGATCGACCACCTGATTGTGGACACCGCCGGAAGGCTGCACACCAAAACCGGCCTGATGGACGAGTTGGACAAAATGCGCCGCACGGCGGCCAAGCTGATTCCCGGCGCACCGCATGAGGTCCTGCTGGTGATGGACGCAACCACCGGCCAGAATGGCTTGCAGCAGGCGCGCCAGTTCACCCAATCGGCCGGCGTCACCGGCATCGTGCTGACAAAACTGGATGGGACGGCCAAGGGCGGCATCGCCGTCGCCATCGCCCAGGAACTCAACCTGCCGGTGCGCTTTGCCGGCGTGGGCGAGCAGATGACCGACCTGCTCGAGTTTTCACCCGCCGAGTTCGTCGATTCGCTGCTGGGGTAATCCATGAACGAGGAAGATCAAGACCGGTTCTGGATGCAGCGGGCCCTCGATCTGGCCCGGCGCGGCATTGGCGTCAGTTCGCCCAACCCGGCTGTGGGCTGCGTCCTGCTCGACAGCGCGGGCCAGGTGGCTGGCGAGGGCTGGCACGAGTACGACCGGTTCGATCACGCCGAGGTTGCCGCCCTCAAGGCCGCCGGGGGCCCCATCCCTTCCTCGCCCTTTGCAGAGGGGGTGGAAAGCCGAGCCGGCAGCCGCCTGCGCGGCGGCACGGCCTACGTTACGTTGGAGCCCTGCAACCACACCGGCCGCACCGGCCCGTGCACCGAGGCGCTGATTGCCGCTGGCCTCCGTCGCGTGGTGGCGGCCACCATCGACCCCAACCCCGCCGTCGCCGGTCACGGCCTCGACCACTTGCGTGGGGCGGGACTTGACGTGGTTCTTGGCCCATGCGAAGCCGAAGCCCGCCGCCTCAACGAGGGCTTTGCCTGCTGGAGCCAGCACCGCCGTCCGCTGGTGCTGATGAAGGTGGCCATGACGCTCGACGGCCGCATCGCGCCGCCGCCCGGCGAACGCCCTCTGCGCGAACCTTACTGGATCACCGGCGAGGCCTCCCGCGCCGCCGTGCAAACCCTCCGCTGGCAGGCCGACGCGGTGCTGACCGGCGTGGACACTGTCCTGGCCGACGACCCCCTGCTGACCGACCGCAGCGGCCTGCGCCGCCGCCGTCCGCTGCTGCGCGTGGTCCTCGACTCGTCGCTGCGCCTGCCGCTGGACGCCAAGCTGGTGGCCTCGGCCCACGACGATTTGGTCGTCTTCACGGTTTCAACCGATGAGACCCGCGTCAGCGCACTGCGCCAGCGCGGTGTCCGCGTCGAGGTTCTGCCCGCCGAAGCCGGGGTCCCCGGCGACAGGTCTTCGTCGCTGGGGTGGGAAGCCGGGGTCCCCGGCGACAGGTCTTCGTCGCCGGGGCGGGAAGCGGGCCGCGTTCCGCTGGGCAAAGTCCTGGACAAGCTGGGCGAAGAGGGGATTCTGACCCTGCTGACCGAGACCGGCCCGCGGCTGAACACGGCCCTGCTCACCGGCGGCTTGGTGGACCGCGTTCAACTCTTCGTCTCTCCGCAGCTCATGGGTTCCAGCGCCGTTCCCGCCTTCTGCCTCATCGCCCACCCTCTCCGCATGGACAAAGTCGAGGTCGAGCGCTACGGCGACGACCTGGCGCTCTCTTCGCTGCTAAAAGACCCCTGGCCGCAGACCCGCAGTTAGAGTTCAAAGGTTGGCGCCGGGTCCAGCGGCCTACTCGCGCTTTGCAGAAAGCTTCCTGGCCGGCTTTTGAGCAGCGCGCTCAGGCTTGGCCGCCTGCGTTTCCGAGGCCGTTGGCGCCGTGACTTCCGCGACGAGAGGCTCCGGGGCCGGTTTCTCCTCGCGGGGAGCAAAAAAGCGAACGCCTTCCTGGCGCTCGCCGATCACATGCAAGCGCAGAAAGTTGGTCGAGCCGGACCGGGTGCGTGTGCCGGCGACAATGGCGATGACCTCGCGGGGCTTGATGTAGCCGCCCGCCACGAGCTGATTTTCGGCCAGCTCGACCAGGGCCTCGGTGGAGGTAACCTTGGGGCAGCGGATGGGAGTCGTCCCCCACAGCAGGCTGAGGCGGTTGATGGTAATCTCGACCGGGCTGAGGGCGAAGATCGGCGCCGAGGGGTGGTACTTCGACAGGTGGAGGGCCGTGGAACCTGACTCGGTGAACAGCGCAATGGCGCGCAGGGCCAGATCGTCGGCGGCGTGCGCCGTGGCCTCGCAGATGGTTTCGGCGATCGACAGATGGGGCCGCCTCTGCTCGCGGCGGTCAGCCTCCCCAACCTCCTTGATGTGGCGCTCGGCATCGACGATGATGCGCGCCATCATCGAGACGGTCTCGACCGGGTACTTTCCCACCGCCGATTCACCCGAGAGCATCACGGCGTCGGTGCCGTCGTAGACCGCGTTGGCCACGTCCGAGACCTCGGCACGCGTGGGACGGGGGTTTTCGATCATCGACTCCAGCATTTGGGTAGCGGTGATGACCGGCTTGCGGAGCTCGGCGGCGCGGCGGATGATGTGCTTCTGGATGGCGGGAACCTGCTCGGGCGGCAACTCGACACCCAGGTCGCCGCGGGCCACCATGATGGCGTCGGCCGCAGTCAGAATGCCGTCCAGATCCTCGATGGCCTGAGGCTTTTCCAGTTTGGCGATGATCCAGGTTTCGCCGCCCAGGGCGGTCACGCGGTTGCGCACCAGGCGAACATCCTCGGCGGTGCGCACAAAGGAGACGGCGATGGCGTCCACCCCGTTCTTGAGCGCGAATTCCAGGTCCTCGCTGTCCTTTTCGGTCAGCGAGGGAACACGCACCGGAATCCCCGGCAGGTTGATGCCCTTGTTTTCGCCCAGCAGACCACCGTTGACGATCTCGCAGACTACGTCGTCGCCGAGCACCTCATAAACGCGCAGCTCGATCAGCCCGTCGGAGAGCAGAATGCGCGAGCCCTGTTCGACGTTTTCCGCCAGAGTTTTGAAGGTGGTGCCCACCAGCGCAGCCGTGCCCGGAACCTCGCGCGGCGTAATCGTCAGCCGTCCGCCGGCCTTCAGCAGCACGGGCTGGTGATCCTGCAGCTTCGAGGTGCGAATCTTCGGCCCCTGCAGGTCCCCCAGGATGCACAGCGGCTTGTGCTCCTCGCGGCTCACCTTGCGGGCCATCTGGATCAGCGCCAGCTTTTCCTCGTGGGTGCCGTGGGAAAAGTTCAGGCGGACCACATCGACGCCCGCGCGGACCAAATCCCGGAAGACAGGTTCGGTGTTGGAGGCTGGACCCAGCGTGGCGACAATCTTGGCGCTGCGCTGGGGGACGGATTCGATCAGGTTCTGTTCTTCAAAGGTCATGGGTTTGCTCCAGGGAAGGTTTGGTGCCGCTCTCCAATGTCTGCGTACTCGTTTTTATGCGCCTTGTTCGCGCGTTCCCGCGCCCGGTTCAATTGCCCTCGCCGGCATGGCGAGAAATGGCTGTTTCCGAAAAGGCGCCCGCAGCAAAAGCCGCTCAGCAGCCTTGCATCCGGCGCATGGCGATTGGAGAACCGCTACAGTGAGCAAAAAACCGGATTTACGTGCATCTTATTCATTTGACGCGCGAGCTGGGTCAACAGCACCCACTCATCCATTATGCGGGAGAGAAGGTTAATGGCGGATGAAAACGGTCAAAAGTTGAAATTGTCAGAATCAGAGCCAGCGGAGGGGGAAATGTTTCCCTGGCGCTCCTGAAAGAGGACGCCATTCAGTTCCGCGCCCAGCAGCGCGCTGAAAGAGGTGATGTAGAGCCAGACCAGGGTGGCGATGCCGGCGCCAAAGGAGCCGTAGAACCTCGAATAGTTGGCAACCCGCGTGACGTACCAGCCGAAGGCCAGCGTGGACGGAAACCAGAGCAGCGAGGCGGCCAAGGCGCCCGGTCCTACCCAGGCCCAGTGCTCCTTGCGCCGGGTGCCGAAGTGATAGAGCGCGCCCAGAACGGTGGTGCTGGTGAGCAGCGCGACCGTCCAGCGCGCCATCCGCCAGAAAAACAGCACCATGCGGCGCAACTCGTGGCCGGCATTGGCGATCATCCATGCCTCGAACTGGCGGCCGAAGATCACCACCAATGTGGCCAGCGCCAGCGGAAGCAGCACGATGGGCACCAGCAGCAGCGCCCTGAGCCGCCGCTGCCAGAAGCCCCAATCGTCGCGCGGCTGCCGGTAGGCGCGGCGAAAGCCCTCCATCAGCGAGAGCATCAGGCCCAGGCCAGCGAAGACCGAAAGGCCGGCGGCCGAGAAAATCAATTGCGTGGAGTGGAGCGGCTGGGTTTCCAGCGAGGACTGGAGCAGGGACATCGAGTCGCCGGGCAGAAATTGCTCGAAGAAGAAACGGACCTCGCCCACCAGCGAGGTTCCCTCCGGCACCTGGGCCAGCAGCGCGGTGAGGACAAACAGCGCGGGGAACATCGTCAGCATTCCCGAGTAGGCCGCCGCCTTGGCCGTGTTGAGCGCATCGTGCTCAAGAGCCAGCCAGATAGTTTTGCGAAAGTGGCGAACAAAAGAAACCATACGCCTCACAGGAAAGAGTAGTGCATCAGGCCGCCTGCCACGAACGGGCACTATATCCTAAATAAATTTAGACGGTGGAAGGCCCGTTTCCACGACGATTCTTGCGCGGCTACTAAGCCTCGGCAAACCCATCCCGCCGCGCCGCTCTGCCGGTGCGTTAACCAGCAGAGCCAGTGCATTGACGGGCTTTTGTACACCTCTGCAAACCACTGAATCTGAGGACGTCCGCCCTTCTAGAAGCTGACCTTCCGCTGCGGGAACCAGGTCAGTTGAATGGTGGTGGCCGTCACGGTCTTCTGACCGGCGGGGTAGACAGGGCTGCCGGTGGGGTAGATGGGAGCCTTCCAGCGTTCATAGGCGAAGTTGCCGTTCACCTCGAAGTCCTTGCCGATGCGCTTGACCACCTGGAAGTTGATGTCGTTCAGGGTGGTGCCGCCGGGGATAAAGTCCTTGGCGGCCTTTTGATTGCGCAGCCCCACCTGGAGCCATTCGTTGCCGCTCAGATGATAGGTTATCCAGGCCTGGCCGCCCTTGTCCTCGCGCCCGATCCAGTCGCCGAAGAGCTGGCCCTGGTTGGTGTAGCCCTGCCTCTGGATGGTTTCCCAGTACATGAAACGGCCGTGTTGGCTGTTCGAGATGGACGGATCGGTCATCGCGGCTTCGGCGCGCAGGTCCAGTTTGGCGATGCCGGGCACGTGGGAGAGATAAAGGCCGGGACGGATGGCGGCGCGGCGGGGAGCGTCGATGGGAGAAATGTCGTCGTGCACCTCCGAGTCCGTGTAGAACGTGAGCCAGTTGCGGACAAAGGGCAGCCGGTAAGAGAAATCGAAGGCGCCAAAGCGCGCTCCTGGGTCGTTGCTGCCGAATTTGTTAACCGAGCCAACGCCGGCAGTGGTGCTGAAGAAGCTTCTCAGGAAGCTGTGAAGATTGACGGGCTCGTGACCCTTGCCGCCCCAGATCACGGTGCGCTCGAAGCCGAACTCGAGGTTTTCCGTGGGCCGGAAGCTGATCTTCTCGAGGTGGACCTAGGGATTTCCGGGGTCGATCACATTCGCCAGATTCGGATTGGAGCCGCCGGGATTGGCCGGGTTGGGCATATACGTGTGCCCCTGCAGCGGTCCCACCATAAAGTCGTAGCGGAAGGGGCCGGTGAGCCGCGAGAGCAGCGGAATGTGCAGCGGCTCGACGCGGTTGATGCGGAAGGAGTAGATGTTCTCGGCATTGTTCGAGTAGGCCATACCGCCGCCCACTCCGGGCCCCAGCCACTCGTCCTGCTTGCCGAAGGAAATCTCGTGGTTGAGCACGTGCGCGGAGACGAAGGCCTCCATCACGCGCCCGTTGGTGAGTGTGGCGATCGGTCCCATGGGGATGGTGGTCTGGTTGTAGCCGAAGGTCGTGCCGTCCACCGTACTGAGCGCCTGGGCCAGTCCCCGGGAGTAGCCGCTAGCCGAAGGAGCGGCCTCGAACTCGCCGCGCGCGTAGAAAGTGAAGCGGCCGGCCGTGGCGTAGCCGCTGGCGCCGGAGTAGTTGTTGAAGCCGTTCTCGTAGGGACGGCCGTAGTCGTTGATGATCGTCGAGCCGAGATGGAAGCTGTCGTTCAGCGGCGTTCCGCTGATGCCGCGAACCACGCTGTAAACCGATTCGACGCGGCTGCTGCCCCGGTGCGCCAGGCAGGGGCCTTGGCTGTCCTCGCTCAGTTCGTTCATCAGCGCCTCGTAAATCTCCTGCGCCTCATCGGTGGCCGCGCCCGCATTCGCGTCCTCAATGCGCGCGCCCGCCGCCTCGACCATGTGCCCCACGCTCGCGCGCGTCCACGGCCTCATGCCGAGAAAGACATTGTCCACATAGCCCAGCGAGTAGAGCCGCAGTACGGCCGGGTAAACCCAACTGTCCACAGGAATGTAGGGCGAACCCAGCGCACCGGGCGCGCAGACGGAGGCCACGCCGCCGCCTTGGCCCGACTGTCCGGAGCCCTCGGCCGCGATGGGACCGGCCGTCAGAAGGAAAAGTCCAGCCAGCAGCGTCGCGCATTGCACAACAGCAGCCGCGCAACCACGTTTGCTCAGATTCATACCCCTCACTCTATCACCCGTTTGCCCCGGTTGAATGCCGGAAACGGATCCCGCCGGAGGGCAAATCCGCAGGCCGTCCTGGGTGGGCACCTCAACGGCCTGTTAACCTCTTCGATTGATTGGCTGTTGCGAGGGCGGCCTTCAGCTCCTTCGTGAAGCTGGCCACAGTTTTGCTCTTCAATTCCTCGCTGAATAGCCTTTTGCGCGTGAGGTAAGCCTCCATCTTCAGAATCGGGTCGTGGGCCTTCCCGCCCGCGGTCTCGCATTCGATGAGAGTGGCCCCATTGCCCTTGCGGGCGTGCGCGATGGCCTCGGTGACCACGCGGTAGACGGCCACCACGTCGCTGCCCTCCACGGCGATAAAAGGGAGGCCGCAGGCCCCGGCCTGGCGGGCGATCTCGTCCCTCTCGGTTTGCGCGTTAATCCCCTTTTGCGCCTTCCGTTTGCCCAGCCTGGCCGGGAGACTGCTCATGCGGACAAAGAGAAGGGGCAGCCGGTGGACGCCAGCGGCGTGGAGCGCGTCAGAACAGGAATCGGGCCAGAAATCAGGCCGGAAATCAGGCTGGAAAACCGGCTCGGCTTCCTCGCCCTCCAGAAAAACCACCGCGATTTTGCCGTTCTTTTTCGTTTTGTTGACCAAGGCCGCGCCGATGGCGATATCGAGTTGGGCGGCCAGATCCAGACTGGTGGCGCAAGCCATTTGGCGGCGAAAAACCTCCTCCAGCGGCTCGCCCTTGACGAAGCCGGTGATCGGGCCGCGCTTCGAAGGGGCCACGGTGTCTTCTGGCCCGAGGTCGATGGCTATGCCCACCACGACCGCCTCCTGGCCCACCGCGCCACTGCCGCCGTTGCCGGCGAGTTTGTTCCGCTCCAGCTTCTTCTTCGGCTCGAACAGAACACGCGCCCGCTCCTCGATCATGCGGCACTTCACCATGGTGGTGTAGAGCTGGAGCAGCTTTTCGTCGGAGATGAGCGAAAACCCGCCCTCGCCGTCCGGCGCTGACGCGCGCGGCTCTTGCTTTCTGGTTGCCATCGTTCGCTGTAACCTCACCGGCTGCTGCGATTGTAAATGGGGCCGGGCCAACCAGAAAAAATCGTGCGGCGGCCCGGAAATCCCTGCCACTGTCCTGTTTTTAGACAGTATAAAGTTAGATTTTTCAAACGTTTGAAGATTTTCTCAAGTCGCCGCCTGCCCGCGCCGAAAGGCTCATTAACCAGCCGGTGAGGTGCGCGGTTGCTGCACCTGAAACCTGAGCCGGCCCTTGGGAGCAATCTTATGGCTTCATCTTCGATGGTTTTTCAGGCCTACCCGCCGCCAACTTCTCCCAGCGGGCAAGCCCGGTTGCAGGCTCAGTTGCGGACCTGGCTGCCGGTGCTGCTCTGCGCCTCGGTCTTCGCCGTCGAGTCCACCTCTTACTTTGGCGCTGACCATACCAGTGCTCCGCTGCAGCGCATGGCCGAGGCCATCTTCGGCGGCGGCGTGGACGCACATTGGGCCTTGATCCACCATCTGATTCGCAAAACCGGCCACTTCGCGGGCTACGGAATCTTTTCGCTGGTTTGCTTTCGCGGCTTCTGGATCGCCTTTCAGAACGCGGCGTCGCGGCTGCGGAGGCGGCTGCAAGCGCATGGCCTCGCGATTCTGGCCACCTTCCTGGTGGCCAGCGCGGATGAATTTCACCAGAGCTTTCTGCCCAACCGGACCGGCCAGTTCAGCGACGTGCTGCTGGACACCTGCGGCGCCGTGGTGCTGGGCCTGGCGCTTTTTCTGGCAATGCAGGTGGTCGAGGGCCACAGGCAGGCGCGCATCCGGTCTGGCGGCCGCCGCAAACCGGCCTGTGCCGGGGCTGCCGCTTGATTTGTGCCGAAGCCGCCTCTGTTTACTGATGCGAGGGTTGTATGTAAAGTAAAACCGCTCAAAACCCAAGAGCCGCAGCCGCACGATGGCCTGCTCGCTGGCTGCGAGCCTGGGGTCCGCTCTGTACGCTCCTACGCCTGCTTCGCCGGGCCGTCCCTGCGCAGGTATTTGGCCTCGATGGCCAGCACCTTCTTGAAGCGCCGCACAAACCGCTCTTCAGTGGCGGCGAACTTTGCCCCCACAAACCGGTCCACCACCTCGAAGGCCAGTGCCGAACCGATGATGCGCGCCCCCAGAACACAGACGTTCATGTCGTCGTGCTCCACGCCCTGGTGGGCCGAGTAGGTGTCGTGGCACATGCCGGCGCGAATCCCCGGAATCTTGTTGGCCGCCACGCAGACGCCCACTCCCGAGCCGCAGATCAGAATCCCGCGCGGCGCCACGCCCAACTGCAACGCCAGACCCACCTTTTCGGCAAAGTCGGGATAGTCCGACGGCTCCGTGTTATAGGCTCCCAGGTCCTCGACCTCGTGGCCGGCCTTGGCAAGATAGGCGCGAATCTCCTCTTTCAGAGCAAATCCCGCATGATCGGATGCGATGACGAGTTTCAAAGCGCACTCCTTTGGGGTCAGGGAACAGGGAATAGGGAACAGGGAGAAGCCGTTGGAATTCCCAAAACCTGTCATTCTGAGCGAAGCGCAGCGAAGTCGAAGAACCGCGGTTGCATTTCGCTTTTCCTAGCCAGTATCCTCAACCCTGCCGCAAACTTGCTGTTCCCTGTTCCCTGTTCCCTATTCCCTGTTCCCTGTCTTTTCCACCAGCTTCTTCGCCCTGGCGGCCATGTTCTCCGCATTGAAGCCCAACTCCGCCAGCACCTTCGCCCCCGGCGCCGAGGCTCCGAAGCGGTCCAGGCCGACGACGTCGCCCTCCTGGCCTACGTACTTCCACCAGCCTATGGTAGCCCCCGCCTCGACGGCCAGCTTCGGCACGCCGGCCGGCAGCACGCTGGCCTTGTACTCGGCCGATTGCTCCTCGAAAAGCTTCCAGCTCGGGAAACTGACCACCCGCGCCCGGATTCCCTCGGCTGCCAGCAGTTTGGCGGCCTCCACGCAGGGCCAAAGCTCGGCCCCCGTGCCGATCAGAATGATTTGCGGCTCGGCTGCCTCTTCCAGCACGTAGGCTCCCTTACTCACTCCGGCATAAACCTCGTGCGCCGCCGGGTCGATCACCGGCAGATCCTGCCGGCTGAGCGCAAAAAAGCTCGGTTTGCCGCGCTCCAGGGCCAGCCTCCAGGCCGCGGCCGTCTCGTTGGCGTCGGCGGGACGGAAATCCGTCAGCCCCGGAACCGCGCGCAGCGCCAGCAAATGTTCTACCGGCTCGTGCGTTGGCCCGTCCTCGCCCACGGCAATCGAATCGTGAGTAAAGACAAACAGCGAATGCACCTGCATCAGCGCCGCCAGCCGGATCGCCGGCTTGGCGTAATCGGAAAACACAAAGAAAGTTGACCCGAAGGGAATCAGCCCGCCGTGCGCCGCCATGCCGTTTACCGCCGCGCTCATGCCGAACTCGCGCACCCCGAAGAAGACGTTGCGCCCGGCCGGATCCTCGTGGAAGTTGGCTCCCGGCTTGAAGATCGTCTTGGTCGAGGAGCTCAGGTCCGCGGCTCCGCCAAAGAGCTCCGGCACGGCTTCCGCGATGGCGTTCATCACCGTTGAGCCGGCGTTGCGCGTGGCCATCGCCTTGCCCCCCGGAGCGAAGCCGGGAAGCGCCTTCTCCCAGCCGGCTTTCAGCCTGCCCGCCTGGGTGCGTTCAAACTCCGCCGCCAGCTCCGCGTGGGCTGCCCGGTAGCCTTCAAAGAGCCTCTTCCACTCCGCCTCCGCGGCCGCTCCGCGCTCCTGGGCCAGGCGCCAATTGGCCAATGCGGCCTCGGGAACAACAAAGCTCTGGTCTTGAGGGAAGCCAAAAAACTTCTTGGTCGCCGCCACGCCCTCCGCGCCCAGCGGTTCGCCGTGCGCCTTGCTCGTGCCGGCCCTGGGGCTGCCGTAGCCGATCACCGTCCGCACCGCAATCAACGAAGGCCTGCCGGTCTCGGCCCTGGCCCGGTCCAAGGCCGCCTCGATCGCGACCAGATCGTTGCCATCGGCCACCCGCTCGACGTGCCAGTGGTAGGCCTCGAAGCGCTCCAGCGCGTCCTCGGTGTAGCTCAGGCTGGTCGGCCCGTCCAGCGAGATCTGATTGTCGTCGTAGAGGGCAATCAGCTTGCCCAGCCCCAGCGTTCCGGCCAGCGAGGCGGCCTCGTGCGAGACGCCCTCCATCAGGTCGCCGTCGCCCATCATGGCATAAGTCTGGTGGTCCACCACATCAAAGCCGGGCCGGTTGTAGACCGCGGCCAGGTGCTTCTCCGCAATGGCCATGCCCACGGCCATCGCGATGCCCTGGCCCAGCGGACCGGTGGTCACCTCGACGCCCTCCGTGTGGCCGCGCTCGGGGTGGCCCGGCGTCCGCGAGCCCCACTGCCGGAAGCTCTTCAGATCCTCCAGCGTCACATCGTAGCCGGAGAGAAACAGCGTCCCGTAGAGCAGCGCCGAGGCGTGCCCATTCGACAGCACGAACCGGTCCCGGTCCGCCCACCTGGCGTGCGCTGGATTGTGCTTCATCAGCTTGTGGAAGAGCAAGTAGGCGATGGGCGCGCAGCCCAACGGAGCTCCAGGGTGGCCGCTGTTGGCCTTTTCCACGGCGTCCACGGCGAGCAGCCGCAATGTGTCGATCGACAGTTGATCCAGAGCTGGTTGGCTTAGAGAGTGTTCCGTTAGGCTGGAGGTCATCGTTTCATTTTCCTTATAGAGCATCATAAATCTTCAGTCCTGCCGCCAGAGCCCGGATCAACTTTCCCGCACCCTCCCGGCACTTTCCTGCATCAATTCAATGCGAGGTGATGTTGCAAGGCTGAAAATCAAGTTTCAAACCCGCCAGAACCGGCAAAACCGGTCTATTTCCTTTTGAATTAACGCAGAACTCAGCCCAACACGTACAATTCACGACGGAGGAGATTCCCACTATGGCATACGAACTAGCGCCGCTTCCCTACGACTACGCCGCCCTCGAACCGTTCATGGACGCCGAGACAGTGAAGATCCACCACGACAAGCACCACCAGACCTACACCAAAAACCTCAATGATCTGCTGGCCAACAACCCCGAACTGGCCGCCAAGCCCATCGACGACCTGCTGCGCAACCTGGCCCAGGTCCCCGAGGCGATTCGCACCGGAGTCCGCAACCAGGGCGGCGGCTACGCCAACCACACCATTTATTGGACCCTGATGGGCCCCGTGGGCTCGGATGGCATCGGCGGCGCGCCCATCGGCCCCATCGCCGCGCAGATCACCGCCGACTTCGGCGACTTCGAGGCCTTCAAAAAGACCTTCAACGAGACCGCCGCCAAGCAATTCGGCTCCGGCTGGGGCTGGCTGGTCTTCGAGGCGGGCAAGCTCAAGATCATCAGCACTCTCAATCAGGACACGCCGCTCTCACAGGGCCTTTATCCCATCCTGCTCAACGACGTCTGGGAGCACGCCTACTACCTGAAGTACCAGAACCGCCGCCCCGACTTCCTCGCCGCCTGGTGGAACCTCGTCAACTGGCACGAAGTCAATCGCCGCTTCGCCATCGCCAAGGGCTGAAAGCAGCTAGCTCTCTGACCGCCTGTTGTGCCCATCTGGGTGCCCCATCCTTTCGGCGTACTTGTACTTGCCGCAATGGTGGGGGCCGAAGCCGCATTCCAATGGGGCCGGATCAATAACTTGCCATTCATGCGCGGCAACGGCTTCGCTAACTCGCTAACTTGCTATTCCTGCGCAGCAGGTGCTAACTGGCTGCGTTTATGGAACATTCCCCAGGTTTTGCAGAGCAATTCCCCAGTGTGCGCGGCGTTTCTGGCGCGATGCTCTAGATCCGGATTCGGGTGTCGGGTGCGGGTGCACCAGGTCCGGATTTTCGGACCTGGGAGTTCTGCGGAACGCGCGCTTCTCCGCTCCACTTTGCCGAAGATAGCTCCTCGTTGGCGCACAATAATGAAGAGAAAAAGCGAAGTGAGCCGCCTCGGCGGCTTCATTCCTCCGCCCGGACGCAGTTGTTCGGCGACTTTTTCATTTTCGCCTGTGAAACTATGGAGTACTAACTAAATCATTAAAATTCAGTAATTTATACAGTGGCCGCCCACAGAAACACGCACTTCGTGAAGCTGTGAAACGGTGGCTCTGGAGCCCGGGGGCCTTCCTCCCTCACACCGCCCGGCCCGCCGCCACCGCCGAAGACCACGCCCACTGAAAGTTGAACCCGCCCAACTGCCCGGTCACATCGACGACTTCGCCGATAAAAAACAGCCCCGGAACGGCCCGCGATTCAAGAGTCCGCGCCTGCAATCCGCGCGTGTCCACGCCGCCCGCCGTCACCTCGGCCTTCTCGAAGCCCTCGGTTCCGACGGGCTGAAAGGCCCATCGGCGCAACTCCCGCTCGCAAGCCTCCAAAGCCGCATTCGACCAGCCCTGCGGAGCGCCGATCCCGGCCAGATGGTTGGCCAGGCGCAAGGGAAGCGCCTCGCGCAAGGCCTGCCGGAAGGCCGTTAAATCCCGTCGCGCTCCCGGTTGCAGCAGCACCTCCAGCAGGCCGCCACGCGCAGGTAAATCGGGCGCAAAATCCACCACCAGCGCATCGCCCGGACGCCAGTACGAAGAGGCCTGCAAAATCGCCGGCCCGCTCAGCCCGCGATGCGTCACCAGCATACTGTCCCTGAACCGAACCCCGCCCCGACCCCCGAATCGACCCTGGCGTCCGCCCCCGGCCCCGCGTACAGCCTTTCCGTCCGCTCCCTCCACCGTAGCCGCCACATCCGCCGCTACCCCGGCCAGTTCCGTCCAACTCGCCTCATCTCCGCCCAGCACGAGCGGCACCAGCGCCGGCCTGGGGGCCACCACCGCCAGCCCGAACTGCCGCGCCAGTTCATAGCCCAGCCCCGTGGCTCCCAGCTTGGGAATCGACAGCCCCCCGGTCGCCACCACCAGCGTCTCTGACTGGAACTCTCCCGCTGAAGTCTTTACGCAAAACCCACCGGGGGTGGCGACCTCGATCCCGCGCGCATTCAGCACCAATTCCACGCCGCCCCGCTCGCACTCGGCCAGCAGCATCTCCAGAATCGCCCGCGCCGAGCCGTTGCAGAAAAGCTGTCCCTGCGTCTTCTCGTGCCAGCCGATCCCATACCGCTCGACCAGTTCGAGGAAGTCCCGCGGCTGGTAAAGCGCCAGCGCCGATCTGGCAAAATGCGGATTTCCCGAGAGAAAATTGCCTGGCCCACAATGCAGATTCGTGAAATTGCATCGCCCGCCGCCGGAAACTAGGATCTTCCGCCCCGGCTGCCCATTGTGATCGAGCACGGCCACTCGCCGTCCGCGCGCGCCCGCCACCGCGGCGCACATCAGCCCAGCCGCTCCCGCGCCCAAAACCACCACATCGAATTGGCGCAAGCTGGGCGGCATAGAGTCCTGTTCAGAATAGCCGCCGAGCGTGGGCCCGCGGCGGCCTCTACACTATCTACAGCTTTATGACTGCTCCGGGGACGAATATCGACACCATCGCCGCCATCTCCACGCCGCCCGGGCGCGGAGGGATCGGGATCGTGCGTCTGAGCGGCCCCGAGGCCGCATCGATCGCCGCGCAACTGGTGCGGCTGCGGCAGCCGCTGGAGCACGCGCGGGCGCGGCTGGCCGATGTGCTCGATGAGGCCGATGATTCCGCCGCGCCAGGCCAGGGCGGTGCCGTGGATCAGGGCGGTGCGGCGGACCGAGGCGCTCTTGCCAGTGGCGGCATCGCCCGCATTGACGAGGCGCTGGTCACCTTTTTCGCTGCTCCGCGCTCTTATACTGCCGAGGATGTGGTGGAGATTGCCGCGCACGGCTCGCCGGTGGTGCTGGAACTGCTGCTCAGCCGGGCACTGAAGCTGGGCGCGCGGCTGGCCGAGCCCGGCGAGTTCACGCAGCGCGCATTTCTGGCTGGCCGGCTCGATCTGACCCAGGCCGAGGCGGTCCGCGACCTAATCGAGGCGCAGACGCTCACCCAGGCCCGCCAGGCCGCCAGCCAGATGGGCGGCGCGCTCAGCCGGCGCGTACGGCCCTCCAAGCAGGCTCTGGTCGAGCTGATTGCCTTGCTCGAAGCCGGCATCGATTTCGCCGAGGATGACGTCGAGGTTGCGCCGCAGGCGGAGATCGCCCGCCGCATCGGTGAACTGAGGCCGCCTTTGGCCGCGCTCGAAGCCTCCTTTGCCCGCGGCCACATCGTCCACGACGGGCTGACGCTGGCCATCGTGGGGCGGCCCAACGCGGGCAAGAGCTCGCTCTTCAACCGTCTCGTCGAGCGCGACCGGGCCATCGTGACCGCAACCCCCGGCACCACCCGCGATACCATCACCGAGCGGATTTCTCTCGACGGCATTCCGCTGGAACTGGTGGACACGGCCGGGTTGCGCGCCGATCCGGGCGAGGCCCAAGGTAGGGGGCAAGGCGAGGGACTGGGTGAGGGTCGAAGGGAAGGCGTGGGCGGGAATCCGGACGAGGGCCTCTGCGAAGGGTTGGAGGAGGCCGAGCAGTTGGGCATTCGCCGCAGCCGCGAGGCGCTGGCCGAGGCCGCGCTGGTGGTGGTGGTGCTGGACGCAACCCAGCCGCTCAACGACGAGGAGCGCCGCCTGCTCGAAGCCGTCGCGGGCCGTCCCGCCCTGGCTGTCATCAACAAGAGCGACCTGGTGCAAGGCAATAAAAGCGAATTGGTGCAGGGCTGCCAGAGCGAATTGGTGCTGGAAAACCGCCTGGGCGGCAATTCCGGTGGCAGCGAATTAGAGGCAAACAGCAGCCAGGTGGAGGAAGGAAGCCGCGAATTAGCGGGAAGCGGTCAGGCCGCCGGTTTATTCGCCGGCATTCCCACTTTACTCACTTCGGCGCTGACCGGCGAAGGCATTCCCGCGCTGCGTGAGCGCATTCTGGCTCTGGCCACGGGTGGAGCCGCCGCCGAGCCCGGCATTCTGACCAGCCTGCGCCACCGGCAGGCCATCGCCACGGCTTTATTGGCACTGGACGACGCCGCGCAGGCCAATGCGGCCTTCATCCCCCACGAGATGATCCTGCTGGACCTTTACCGCGCTCTCTGGGCCCTGGACTCGCTCACCGGCCAGACCACCCCCGACGAGATTTTGAATTTAATCTTTTCCGCTTTCTGCATTGGAAAGTAACCCGGCTTCCAACAGGGTCCAATAAAATGTAGAGAAGAAAGTAAAGCCATTGCTTGCACGTGGTTTATTGCCGCTAAAGCGGGACAATGGGCGCATCGCGGCGGCCATGCAACTTCGCAACGTGATAAAGCAGATGTTCGCCTACGCGATTGAACGAGGCTGGTGACGGTCAATCCCGCCGTGATGGTGGCAACGCGGTACATCGGCAAGGCCCGTAAACGGTCCCGTGTGCTCACCCCGAACGAGATTCGGCTCTACCTCCGCACCATTTACCAATCCAACATTCGGCGGCAATTCAAACTGGCGCTGCATATTATCCTTCTCACGCTCTCTCGCAAGTCGGAACTGTTGCTGGCGCAAAGGGGCATCTTATGCACATAGAGCATCCGGCCAAACACTCCCCAAACCCGTTGCCGTCTGCAAGAATGGGAGTTCGCCCCAGAGAAGCTGATGCCGCTTTCGCTCGCTGAATTCGTCACCCGCTGGAAGGCCAGCACGCTCACCGAGCGCGCCGCCGCGCCATGAGCCGCAAGATTCACCTCTGGTGGAGGCCATCGCAGAGGCCGCGCGTGAACTGGTAGCGAAGCGGGACGCCTGGCTCAATCCGCCGGACGCCAACCCGGAGGAATTGAAGCGCCGCACGCTCACGAATCTCTACAATGCCCGCCCTAGCTGGCTGGCGGAAGCGCATCGGAAGCTGGATGCGGCGGTCTTTGCGGCATACGGCTGGCCTCTCACGCTCACGGACGCGGAAGTGCTCGAGCGCTTGCTCGCCTTGAACCATAAGCGCGCCGCCGCCTCGCAGGAATAGGCTATCGCGGCTATCCCTTGGCGAACATCTGCTTGATGCCGCGCAGCGCCTGGCGGGTGCGCTCTTCGTTCTCGATCAGCGAGAAGCGGACGTGGCCGTCGCCGTAGTCGCCGAAGCCGATGCCCGGCGAGACGGCGGTTTTGGCTTCGATCAGCAATAACTTCGAAAACTCAAGCGAGCCGAGTTGGCGGTACCGATCGGGAATCTGCGCCCAGACGAACATCGTCGCCTTGGGCGAGACCACCGGCCAGCCCAGCTTGTTGAGGCCCTCGACCAGCACGTCGCGGCGCTTGCGATAGGTTTCGCAGATCTGATGGACGCACTCCTGCGGGCCTTCGAGGGCGGCGATAGAAGCTACCTGAATGGGCGTGAAGGTTCCGTAGTCGAAGTAGCTCTTCAGCCGCGCCAGGGCGTTGACCAGCACCGGGTTGCCCACCATGAAGCCGACGCGCCAGCCGGGCATGTTGTAGCTCTTGGAGAGGGTGAAAAACTCGACGGCAACCTCCTTGGCGCCCGGAACTTCCAGAACGCTGGGAGGCTTGTAGCCGTCGAAGGCGATGTCGGCGTAGGCCAGATCGTGGATGAGGTGGAAACCGTACTCGCGCGCCAGCTCGACCAGGCGAGCAAGAAAAGGCAGATCGACACATTCGGTGGTGGGATTCGACGGGAAATTGACGATCAGCGCCTTGGGCCGGGGGGTCATGCGCGGAATCAGCTCTTCGAGCTGGGCCAAAAACTGCTCGCGGTCATGGATGGGCACGCTGATCACGTGCGCGCCGGCGATCACCGGGCCGTAGATGTGGATGGGGTAGCTGGGATTGGGCACCAGCACCGTGTCGCGCGAGTCGAGAATGGCCAGGCAGAGGTGGGCGATGCCCTCCTTCGAGCCGATAGTGACGATGGCCTCCGAGTCGGGATCGAGATCGACGTTGTAGCGTGTCTTGTACCAGTTGCAAACGGCCTTGCGCAGCCGCGGAATGCCGCGCGAGACCGAGTAGCGGTGAGTGGCGGGCTTGAGCACCGCCTCCACCAGCTTATCGACGATGTGCTTGGGGGTGGCCCCGTCGGGGTTGCCCATGCCGAAGTCGATGATGTCTTCGCCCCGGCGGCGGGCGGCCATCTTCATCTCTCCGGTGATGTTGAAGACGTAAGGCGGGAGGCGCTGAATGCGGCTGAACTCTTCCATTCATCAATTTTAGGACACAGAGCACGGTAATGGCGGCGAGGGGACCGGAGGGATTACGGGGTGAGCCCGCGCCAGTGGACCTGAAGGGAAACCATTGGCCGGAGGGTACGGGCTTCAGCCCGTACATTCAGATGGTCTCTTGGACTGCGGCTTCAGCCCCCGGGGGAATCTTGGCGGGGCAAGAGAATCTTCCCTCAGGGGCTAAAGCCCAGAGTTGCTGCGGCTATTTATGTACGGGCTGAAGCCCGTACTCTTCACCTGAAGCCTGCACTCTCCGCACGCGGAATTTATACTCAGAGACGCCATGAGTACATTTCTACCTGTAGATGAACAGATGGACCTGCTGGAGAAGGGCGCGGCGGAGATTATCCGCTCGACGGACCTGCGCGAGCGCCTCGAGGAGAGCCGCAAAACCGGATGCCCGCTCAGAATCAAGGCCGGCTTCGACCCCACCGCGCCCGACCTGCACCTCGGTCATACAGTCTTGATGCGCAAGCTGAGGCACTTTCAGCAGCTTGGGCATACGGTCATTTTTCTGGTGGGCGACTTTACTGCCTTAATCGGCGACCCTACAGGGAAGAATGTCACCCGCAAGCCGCTGACGCGGGAGCAGATCGACGAGAATGCCAAGACTTATACGGATCAGGCCTTCAAGATTCTCGACCGAGATGTCACCGAGGTGCGCTACAACTCCGAGTGGCTGGAAAAGCTGGGTTTCGAGAGCACGATTCGGCTGACGGCGCACTTCACCGTCTCTCAAATGCTGGAGCGGGATGAATTCCACAAGCGCTACAACGCCGAGCAGCCGATCGGCGTGCATGAATTTCTCTACCCGGTGATGCAGGGCTACGATTCGGTGGCCCTGCAGTGCGACGTGGAACTGGGCGGGACCGATCAGAAGTTCAACTTGCTCTGCGGGCGCGAGTTGCAGCGGCACTACGGCCAAAGGCCGCAGATCGTGCTGATGACGCCGATCCTCGAAGGGCTGGACGGCGTGCAGAAGATGTCGAAGTCGCTCGGCAATGCGATTGGCATCAACGAGCCTCCGGCCGAGATGTACGGCAAGCTGATGAGCATCTCGGACGAGCTGATGTGGAAGTACTGGGTCTTTTTGACCGACCTGAAGCAGTCCGAAGTGGACTCGCTCCAGGATGAAGTGGCCGCCGGCAAGCTGCACCCGATGGAGGTAAAGAAGCGGCTGGCGCGGACCATCACCGCCGGCTTCCACGGCGAGGATGCGGCCCTGAGCGCCGATGAGAACTGGGCCAGAATGTTCCAGCAGAAGGAGACGGCGGAGGATCTGGAAGAAGTTGCTGTAGCCTACGCCGACGTGGCTGGACCCGCCCAGTCAGGTCCGTCCGAGACCGGACCGGCAGAGGTTTGGCAGATTCGACTGCCGAAGCTGCTGGTTCAAATGGGGTTGGCTGCCAGCGGCGCCGAAGCCAACCGCAAAATCGCGGAAAAGGCTGTGAAGTTGGACGGCGAAGTGGCGGAGAGTGCGCTGGTTACGGTCGCAGCGCTGCCCGCCCGGCTAGTGGTGCGGCTGGGTAAGCGAGCCAAAGTGGCGGTGATCGCGTAGGAGGCCGCGCTTTCTGCACTCTCTCCCAGGTGATATAGCGGTTCTCCAGTTGCTATAGAGGGGAACAACTGCCGCTCAGTGGCTTTTTCCTCTCCGGGGCCCCCGGTGACAGGTCGCGCGTCGCTGGAGTGGAAGTAAAAGCCACCTTCCGCGCCACCACTAACACTACGTGAGTAGGAGAACCGCTCTACCGGCGAGGGCTTCAGTCCGCTCCGCGCGCATTCATCCACGGACCATACTGCAGATCCAGGCCCTCGATGTGTTCGGAATACGATTCGCGCAAGAAGCCGAGCAGCGGGTGCATCTGCATCTTCTCGCCGTGCTGCACGCGATGGGCGGATTGGAGGGTCTGCGCCAGGATGCGCCGGTGCTCGACGCGGTGCTCGGCCAGACCGGGAAAGCCGTACTGATCCATCAACTGCTCCTCGCTCCAGAAGTGCATGCGCGTAAACTCGATCAGCCGGTCCAGTATCTCGCTGACCTGTTCCCGGCCCAGGCCGCGCACCGCCGCCAGACGGAGTTCGTTCATCGTGTCGATCAAAATGCCGTGCTGGTCGTCCATGGCCCGGACGCCCACGGAACTGGCGTAACTCCAAGTTAAAAGTGCCACAGGAACCTCCGTAAGTCACTGCTGAACCTATCGGCCAAGCCAAGCCGGGTCTTACCGGTAATTTCGCCACCCTGGTGACCAAGGTTTAGAGCGGTTCTCCAATTCACGTACACTGACCAACTCTGTGCAAGGTGGCTTTCACTTCCACCCCAGCGACGAAGACCCGTCGCCGGGGGCCCCGGGAGGAAAAAGCCACTCAGCGGCTGTGGCTTCGGTATATAGCGATTGGAGAACCGCTATAGCGTCGCAGCCGCGCGGGGCCGCTTATTCAAGGATTTATAGCATTTTCGGAATGGCTGTAGACCGAAATTTCACACTCAAGTGGCTTTTTCTTTAACGGGGTCCCCACGGACAGGTCCTCGTCCGTGGGGTGGAAGTAAAAGCCACCTTCAATGCACTCAAAAGGACTTGTGTACCTTCCGAAAATGCTCTATTCCAGGATGATGGCCGGTTCCGGGGTGGAGACCGCGGGGTGGCCGCGCGTGGTCAGGGCCAGGGCCGCCGCCAGGATGAGGCCGCCGCCCACCCAGGCGTAGGGGCCCAGCTCTTCACCGAGCAGCTTGACGCCCAGCCAGGAGCCGAGCACCGGCTCCAAGTTCAGAAAAACCCCGGCGCGCGAGGCCGGAACGTGGTGGATGCCCCAGTTCCACAAAAGCGTTGTGGTGGCCGTGCAGAGCAGGCCGCTGATGGCCAGCGCCATCCAGGCAGTCAGGCTGACGTGAGCCAAGGGCAGCGGCGTGGCCTTCAAGCGGGCAACAGGGCTCAGCCACGGGCTCATCAGCCAGGGGCCGAGTACCCAGGCGGCCAGCATCAGGGTTCCGGAGAGAATGGTGTAGGCCGTCACCACTGTCGGAGGGTGCGTCTCCATCAGCTTCTTGCTGAGCAGAATCCACACCAGCGCGGTTCCCAGCGAGGCCAGGACGAGCAGGTCTCCGGTGAGCGTCGGCTCACCATGCGCGGCCGGGCCCCGGTTGGCGCCCAGCGCGACCAGCGCCGCGCCCACCGTGGAAGCGCACAAGGCCAGCCAGCCGAAGCCGTCAAGCCGCTCGCCAATAAACAGCGCAGCCGCGGCGGCCAAGAGCACCGGCAAGGCGCCCACCATCAGCGAGGCGTGGCTGACCGTGGTGCGGGCCAGACCGTGAAACTGAAGCAGGAACTGGACCGGAATGCCCAGAAACGCGCAGAGGAGCAGCAGGCGCGTCTCGCCAGCGGTAAGCCGAAAGCGTCGGCGATGCAGCAAGGCCACTGGCAACATGCCCAGCGAGGCAAACAGAAAGCGGTAGAGAACCATATGCTCGACGCTCATCTCGTTGAGCGCCAGCCTGCCGAAGTAGAAGCCCGTGCCCCACAGGCAGCCGGCCATAAAGCAGGCCCCATAGCCAAGAAACCGGAGCCGCCGGCCAGTCTTGCAATTTTCGTCCATTCCTCTTCTACTGTCGCACACCCATGGGAGAGCTGAGCAGAACGGAATGGCTCTGACGGGCCGGCCGGTTCAATTTCGCAATGGAAGCGCCGTTCACTGCGCGGCGGGGCAGACGCAGGCCTTGAAGGCTTGCGCGGAGACGTTCGACAAGGTGCAAACGTACTGCGGCCAAAAGGCCTGGAGCACGGGTGAAAGGTAGCCCACGGAGAAATCCTCGATGTAATCCTGGCTGGCCTCGGTTTTTGCGCCGGGATCGGCCGCAAAGCCGCGAATCAGTTCACTGACCGAAGACGAAGAAAAAACAGCCTCGTGGAAGCTGCGCGCAAAATCGTATTCTTCCTTCCAGACTTCATCGGCGCCAGTCTGATTCGACGCGGTAAAAACCTTGTAGTCGACCAGCGCGGCCGTCGCGGGGTCGACCTGGGCGAGAGTGAACGATGGATTATTCCCGTTGATCGGCGAGATCGACGGGACCATCTTGACCGTAACGCCTTGGGCTGATTTGGCCTCGACGCCGTTGGCAGACGAGGAATTCCCGCCGCCGCTCTCCGGCTTCAGAAGCCGCATCTCGTCCATGTGGGTGTGGGCGAAGATGGCCAACTCGACCACATCGCCATACCCGGCCAGCAGATTCGCCAGTTTTTCCGAGGAAAGGAACATCTTCGGCGGCTGGCCGCTGCAAACGCCGACCATCCGGCTGACGGTCGCGTGCAGATCGACTCCCGGCGGAATGTGGCCCATCACCCAAACCTTCTGCTTGTGGGCGCGGGCTTCTTCAAGTTGCTGACGGAGCCAGGCAAGCTGCGCCTCCGCCGCGCTGGAATCGGCCTTGCCGGCGCAGGTTTGGAAGCCGGCCGCCATGAAAATGTCGTTCAGAACCAGCAGGCGCGCGTTCTTGATGGGTGCGGGCAGAGAAACGCTGTAATAGCCGCCGGCCGCGAAGCTCTCTTGAGCGCGCGGGCGCTCGGAGGCGGGAAAATCTTTTGTCACTTCCCTGCCGCTGGCTTCGAGAAACTGGCTGTGGGCGTCGAGCCGGTAGTCGCCGCAGTCGGAGTCGTTGTTTCCCAGGGCCACATAAACCGGCACGCCGGGAAATGAGCTGTACAGCTCGCCAACCACATAGTCCAGCGCCTTTTCAACGAATGTACGGAAGGCTTCCGGCGTGGACTGAGGGAAAAGCGCATCGTACTTGCATTGAAAGGCGTGGGAGATGAGATCGCCGCTCACGGTGACAAATCCGACCCCGGCGGCGTGGCCGCGCATGGCCTTCAGACTGGACTCGTAGAGCGCAAAGGAAGTGTCGGCGCCGCGGGCATGGCAACTCTCCTGCAAGGCCTGAAAACGCTGCTCCCGATCGGGCGAGGGCGCTGCGGCCAGAATCGCCGTCCACTGGCTCGCTGGCGCTGCGGCCAGTTGCGCGGCGCGGGCCGGATCCCAGAAGGGCTCGAAGTGAATGTCGCTGACCAGCAGAGCCGGAATGGTCGCTTTAGACTGCCCTACACCGCTGCTGGCCGTCGGCGCGCTCTGCGCCAGAGCCGCGCCAGCAAACAGAAGAACACAAGCCAGCGCGGCGCACCGCCCGGCAATCGCGCGGAGGAGGGTGCGGGCTGCGAGATTCCGTTTCATCAACGCTCCTTGTACTGCCGCTCAATCTGACATGAGCCGTGGTTGAGGAGGATGAAGGGCGAACAAGTTTTGCGATTCCCCAACTCTCGGGATCGAGACTTGGTGGGGATCCGGCGACGCGCTACCCACCCTAGCGACAAAAACAAGAACGTCGCGAGGGTGGGGCACCCTTCTTCGATGCATCAACCAGCAGCCAGAGAACTGGAGCGGTCAGAGAGCTGGCGGGGAAAAAGTCTTTAGCCGACGCGCTCGATGACCACCGATTCCAGGACCACCGGCTTCTTAGGCTTGTCCTGTCCGCCGCGCGGAACCAGGGAGATTTTGTCCACGATCTCCTGGCCCTCGACGACCTCGCCGAAGATGGTGTGGTTGCCGGTCAGCCAGGGCGTGGCGGCGACGGTGATGAAGAACTGGCAGCCGTTGGTTCCGGGGCCGCTGTTGGCCATGGCCAGCTTGCCCGGCTTGTCGAAGCTGTGGGGCGAGCCCTTGGTCTCGTCCTGGAAGCGGTAGCCGGGCCCGCCCATGCCGGTGCCGGCGGGGTCGCCGCCCTGGATCATGAAGTCGGGAATGACGCGGTGGAAGATGGTGCCGTCGAAGAGTTTGTCGGTGGACTTTTTGCCGGTGGTGGGATGGACCCACTCCCTGGCTCCCTCGGCCAGATCGATGAAGTTCTTGACGGTGATGGGCGCATCCGCCTCAAAAAGCCGGACGGTGATCTTGCCTTCGGTGGTGGAGAAGACGGCGTAGGTTCCTGCTGCGAGTGCCATGAAAAGCTCCTGAATTCTGTGGGGAATTCGTTCTCAAAATCGAGAGCCGATTCCCCGGATGGGGTTGAATCGATGCGAAAGGAGGGAGTCGCTGAACAGGTCCATACCGATATTCCCTCAGGGGCTAAAGCGTTTTCGGAATTACTGTAAACCGAAACCTCACACTCAAGTGGCTTTTTCCTTAAGAAAAAGCCACATTCAATGCACTCAAAAGGACTACGTTTATTCCGAAAATGCTCTAAAGCCCGCCTTCATTGTGCTGGGCAGATGTACGGGCTAAAGCCCGTACCCTTCAAAAATCGACGGAGGCAAAACGCCTCAGTGTTGGGGAGAGGCCGGTTGCGCCGCAACCGGCAAAGACGGCAGCGGCTGGCCCTCGCGCACGATCGTCACTTTCTTCAGCACCACCGGCTTGAGCGGCTTGTCGTCTCCGTCGCGCGGGACGCGGGCGATGGCTTTCACCACCTGAATGCCCGGCTCGTCACACTGGCCAAAGAGGGTGTAGTGCTGGTCGAGCGAGTCGTAAGCCTGCTCGGTGATGAAGAACTGACTGCCGTTGGTGTTGGGGCCGCTGTTGGCCATGGCCAGGCGGCCGGGTTCATCGAAGTTAAGATTGGGATCGAATTCATCCTCAAACCGGGAACCGGCGTCGCCCATGCCGGTGCCGGTCGGGTCACCACCCTGAATCATGAACCCAGGGATGACGCGATGGAAGATGGTGCCATCGTAGAAGGGCTTGTTGTGCCGCGTATTCTTTGTCGCCGGGTCGGTCCAGTCCTTTGTGCCCTCGGCCAGGGCGATGAAGTTGGCCACCGCTTTGGGCGCCTGCTTCTCATAGAATTGGCAGGTGATGCGGCCCATGGAAGTGTCCATCACCACGGTGGGACCGTTGGGGTGGATCAGGGCGGCTGCGGTAGCCTGGGGCGCGTCGGGCAGCGCGTCTGCCGGCGTGGCGGACTGCTGCGCCAGAGCCAGGGCGGCAAAGGCCGCGCCCAGAACAGAAACGAGAAGCGCAAATTTGAATTTCATAACGATTCTGAGGGTATAGCATTTTCGGAATTGCTGTAAACCGAAGCCTCACACTCAAGTGGCTTTTTCCTTGAGAAAAAGCCACATTCAATGCACTCAAAAAAACTACGTTCATTCCGAAAATGCTCTAAATCATGCGGCGGGGAAACGGCCAGTGTTCAGCAGCCCTTCTTGCAGCGGGCCATGATGGCCGAGTGGAGGCGTTCGCGCAGGCCGGTCGGAAGGTCGTAAATCTCATGCGAGCGGTAGATTTCGATGGTCTTGCGCGTGGTGTTGTAGATCACCTCGCAGTGCCCGCAGCGGCCCAGGTGGGCTTGCAGTTCAGTGCGCAACTCGGGACTCACCGTGCCGTCGATCAGATCATCGAGAAGGGCGAGAAACTCTTTGCAGGTCACTTTTCCATCCCCGTTTCTCCGAGCTTCGTTTCTTTGGGCCCCTTTTTCCTGCGGAAATAGCGGCTCAAACGCTCACGCAGTTGCAGCCTGGCGCGCAACAGGCGCGACTTGACGGCGGGAACGCTCAGCCCCAGCGTCTCTGCCGTCTCCTCGGTCGAAAGCCCTTCCACGTCCCGCAAAACGAACACGATACGAAACCCCGGCGGCAGGCCCTGGATCGTCTTGCGCAGAATCTCGGCCAACTCGGCCTGGTTGTAATTCTGCTCCGGGTCGGGAGCCCAATCGGCCAGATCGCGCGGTACGCTGCCCTCTTCGGTCTCGACATCCTCGTCGATCGAAACCATTCTGCCGGTGCGACGCTTGCGCAGCCGCATCAGGCTCTCGTTGACCGCTATCCGCACCAGCCATGTGTAAAACTTCGAATTCCCCTGAAACTGATCAAGCTTTTCGTACGCCTTCAGGAATGCATCCTGGGTAACGTCCTCCGCATCCTCGCGGTTCTGCGTGATGTGCTGGGCGATACGAAAGACCTGCCGCTCGTATTTGCGCACCAAGGCGTCGTAGGCCGAGACATCACCCCCCCGCACCCTTTCCACCAGGGCTACGTCGGGATGCGGCTCGAGTTCACCTGCTGTGGATTGGATGGTCGACATGGGGCTTGGATGCGATAAATCCGCCGGACCCGATGCGAGTCACGCACGAGGGGCCGGAAAATCCCTTCCGCAACAGATGAGTGTACCGGACAGCAGGGCGGAAAACCAAACGAGGTGGCGGAAATAAACGACGGCGCTGGAAAAGAAACGAAGATTACGTTACATGTAGCGTTTTGTGTAAATTGGGGCTGTCACATCCGGTCCACTCTGCCCAACTCGGCGCGCATTGCGGTAACCCCAGTGGTACTCGATGGCCGCACACGGGCGAAAGCGGCTTAAAGTGAAAGCATGAGGCTCGTGATTTCTCCAATTTCCGTCCCGCGGCTGGATTTCCGCGGCTTGGCTCTTCTGCTCACCCTTTTCATGGTGCTGCCGGTGGCAGGGCATTCCTCCGGCGCATCGGCCAGCGCATCGGCTGACCCGGCTGCTTCCTCCCAGGCGCACAAGGCTGCGCGCAGGACGAAGCAGAAGGCGGCGCCGAGAGCGGCGGCTCCGGCCAAAGCTGGCAAAAAAGGCAACGCGCGTAGTGAGGACAGCGCCCCGACCGGACAAAAATTCAAGAAAACCGGCCGGGCAGGCCAAAAGGGCCATGCGCGTGGTGAGGACAGCGCCCAGCCTGAAGTGAGAGGCAAGAAATCCACCCGGGCGGGCGCAGCGGCCCAGCCAGGTAAAACGGCCAGAGCGTCCCGTGGGGGCAAAAGAGGCAAGCAGTCCAGACGGCCCGTGCGCCGGGCGAGCAAGGCCGTGCGCAGAGCGCAAACCGCGCGCATCAGGCTGGCTTTTCAAGCCTCCGCCGAGTTGCGCCCCATGGCCCAGCAACTGGCCACTCTGCGCACCCCCTCGGCCTACGAGGGCGTGACCCAGTACGCGCATCAGCACAGCGGCGAGGCAGCGGCGGCGGCCTACCTGGCTCTGGGCCACGCCTCCCTGCTGGACCAGCACTACGCCGAGGCAGTGGCCGATTTTCGCCTCGCCCGGCAGTCGGGCGCGGAACTGGCCGACTACGCCGATTTTCTGGCGGCGCGCGCCAACCACGACGCGGGGAGTGACGCCGCCGCCGAGGCCCTGCTGAACGGCTTTGCCGCACGCTATCCCGACAGCATTTTTGTGGACGAGGCGCCGGAACTGGAGGCCAGCACACTGGTGGCCATGAAGGACCTGGCCGGCGCGCGGCGCGTGCTGGCTGCCGCGCAAGATACGGATGCCGCCGAACGCCCCGGTTACCAGCTTGTCGAGGGCCAGGTGCTCTTCCTGCTGGGGCAGGCCGAGGAGGCCGAACGCATCTACAAGCAGCTCCTGCTGGGCCGCCCGTTGAGCCCGGTGGCGGAGGCCGCCTGGGCAAGACTAATCTCGATGGGCGCGGAGAACAGCCTGACCACGGCCGAGTTGCGCAGCCTGGGCGACGCCTACTATAACGCCGGCCGTTACGAGAATGCGGGCGAGCGGTACCGCGCGCTGGCACGGCAGCCGGGCCTCGACGCCGCCAGCCGCTCGGGCTTTGCCGTGGCCGCGGCGGCCTGCGAACTGAAGTTGAAGCGGCTGACCACGGCCGAGGCTGAATCACTGCCCGACACGCCGGACGAGAGCGGCGCGCGCCGGCTCTACCTGCTGATGGAACTGGCCAGGGGCCGCGACGACCTGGACAGCCAGCGGCGCATCGTGGCCGAAATGGAGTCGAGATTTCCCGCCAGCCCCTGGCTGGCCGAGGCGCTTTACTCCAGCGGCAATCTCTACCTGCTGCGGCACGAGTATCCGGCGGCCGTCGAGTACTATAGCCTCCTGGCCACGCACTTTCCCTCGAGTAAGAACGCCGCGACTGCGCACTGGCGGGCCGGCTGGCTGAGTTACCGGCAGGGGCTCTACGCCGACGCGGCGCGTCTCTTCGACGAGCAGATTCGGCTCTATCCCGGCGCCAAAGAAACGGCCTCGGCCCTCTATTGGCGCGGGCGCCTTTATGAAACCGAGGAGCACAAGCCGGCCCTGGCCGCGGCCAACTACCGGGCCGTCATCCGCGCCTACCAGCACTTTTTCTATGCCCAGATGGCCCGGCAACGACTCTCCGCGCTCGGCAACTTGCAAGCGGGGGCGCAGGTCGGCGTGCAGTCCGGCGTGCAGTCCGGCGTGCAGTCCGGCGTGCAGTCCGGCGTGCAGTCCGGCGTGCAGTCCGGCGTGCAGTCCGGCGTGCAGTCCGGCGTGCAGTCACCAGCCCCGATGACAGCGCCGCAGCCGCAACTGGACGGCTTTCAGCCCCCGCCGGTGCCGCCGCTGATGGAGAATTTCCCCACCGACAGCCCGCATCTGGCCAAGGCGCATCTGCTGGCCAACGCGGGCTTGAACGACTACATTACGCGGGAGATTGCCGCCGACCCGGACTCTTCCTCCTGGAGCGCGCTGGCCGAGGCCGAGATTTATGCCTCCTATGGCGAGAACGTTCGCGCCATGCGCTCGCTCAAGCGGGCTTTGCCCTATGCCGCCTCAGCCCCCATCAGCGCCATTCCGCTGGCCTATTGGCGCATTCTCTTCCCCCAGCCGTGGTGGGGAACAATCAAGACCGAGTCGGCAAAAAACCATCTTGACCCCTACCTGGTGGCCTCGCTGATTCGCCAGGAGTCGGAGTTCAATCCCTCGGCCATCTCCCCCGCCAACGCCTACGGGCTGATGCAGATGCTGCCCTCGGTGGGCAAAGCAATGGCGCACGAAGAGGGGATGAGCCATTTCGAGACCTTCCAATTGCTCGATCCGGACACCAACATCCGCCTCGGAACCCGCTACCTGCGCCAGACCCTGGACAGGTTCGGCGGCGTGACCGAGTACGCCCTGGCCGCTTACAACGCCGGTGGCGAACGCGTGGTGGACTGGAGGGCCGCCGGCCCTTACCAGGGCATCGACGAGTTTGTCGAATCCATTCCCTTCACCGAGACCCGCGAGTACGTCGAGAGCATCCTGCGCAACGTGGAAACCTACAGGGCGATCGACGAGTTTGCGGCTTCAGGGGGCAAGACCGTTGCGGGGAAGGGACAATAAAGCAATTTCAGGATTGGTATAGAGTGAAGCCACTCCGAATGCACTTGGCGACTCTGCGGTAACCCGGAAAATGCTTTGAGGCGGAGGCTCCAGCGCGCGGAAGATTCAGAGCGAATGGTTACCGCTACGGGGATGGTAACCTTCTTCGGTACTGCCAGCCCTACGATTCCCATTGACTTCAAAGCCCACCACGCCCACACTGATTTCCACCGGAGGAGTCCAAACCTCCGGGATGCCATTCGCAGCCTGCTGTTGTTCGAAGACAGGGCTGGCCCGACCGACTGGACGCAGCCCTGTTACCTCAACCGACCGGAGGGCACTATGTCAGCCGATTTGCAGTTTCTGGAAGAATGGATTCCCGAAAAAATGGACCCCGGAACGGTTTTCGTGCTGGAAAACCAGGCGAAGCCGGACCATGCGCAGGATCCGTTTGTGGCCGTGATCTCCTGCCCGCGTTGCGGCGCCATGGGAGCGATCACACGCCGCCAGTTGTGCGGCGGCGAAACGCTGATCTGCGGCAGCGACCTCTGTTCCGCCGAGTACCGGCTGGACGGCGAGATCATCAACTATCGCAAGCCTCAGTAAGCGGCCGCCTATCAAGCGGAACCGAAGTAGAACGGAAACAGAGCAGAGCAAAACCAGGGTGGCCTATCCTGAAGCCGCGGCCTCCAAGAAGCCGCGGTCTTCAGGCCGGCGCGGCCCTCAGGCAGCGGCGGACGTGCGTCTTTGCAATACACGTCACGAAAACGGGGTACCCCAGATCCCGCTATTGGGAGCTGGGAGAGCGCGAATTCACACGCTCGTGGTACTGGCAGCTTCCGTCAAAAAGGTTCTTGCCACCGTACAGGTGAATTGCGCCTTTCAAGACATTGATTCCTTTGATGTTGCGTGCATTTATCTTACCGCAACAAGATAGAAATGTTGCAAATGCAGCGGAACTTGGACGGAACCGCACCAAAACTTGAAAATGCGAGTCCATGAGATGTGCCGCGCGGGCGCATCACGGGATGCGGGCCGGCCAGAATCTCCTGAGACCATTCCATTCAGCAAAACAGCTCTATTTGGCGGTCGCAGACTATCACTTGCCGCGAGCCTGGCGCGACACCCCAGTGACCAGGCGTACCAGGGTGCCTTTCAAGATAAGGCAGCAGCTGGAAGAAAACCTCCAGGAACTCGCACATCTCTGAGCCCCGGGAAAACGGCAAGGAGTGGGACGAGGCCATGGCATCATGGTTTGACCCGTAATACGTTTCCACCACTTGGTTTTACTCTCCAAGAACAGGTTGCGCCATAAGGGAAAACTCCTATGGCTTTCGATCTGTTGTCAGTTTGACAGGATCGATTGAAGTATCAAAGCTTCGATTAGCCGCTTTTGCTTCCCTGAATTTCTTCACACCGGCCTTCGCAAGCGTCTGCAAAATGTTAGCAGCAACCTCCAGTTGCAAGTTTTCTTCCTGCAACTTGAGGATTTCAGCACCCAATTGCGCCTTCATTTGGTTGTAGCAGCTCTTGCAAACTAACTGCTGGTTCTGCTCAGATCCGCACTCTTGGCATATAAGCATTTGATCCTGAATCTCCTTTTTGAACACAGACTCTCTCGAATTGTACTTCTCCTAACCGGAATTGGAAGTCCGACGGAGCGTTTGCGGTGGATAGACCGGGCAATTGCGTCCTGCACTCGCCCGCATAAACGGAAACCATTTTCATGAATTCATCCGACACCTGTTCCTCCTCGTGGGAGGAAGGAATAAGCGGAACCCCTGACACCGATCAGGTAAAAACACCGACCCTCTTGGCGCCAGCCGTTGGCGGCGATGCGGTCGACGTCGACGCCCGGGGAGGCAACGCGAATCGACTGAGCTTACTGTAACCCAGCGCGAGAATTCCTATACTAGACAGAAGAGAAGCGGAAGCCCAAATCTCCCGCCGGCTCTCAGCCTTCGGATACATCCTGCCTTTGGTTCATCCCA
>Ga0224555_1001399_pt1 | contig 33489 bp, 23 predicted proteins | sample 714S23034metaG_FD_180687 | JGI IMG/M metagenome (GOLD analysis project Ga0224555, IMG submission 180687) | Peat soil microbial communities from Stordalen Mire, Sweden - 717 S2 30-34 | ecosystem: Environmental > Terrestrial > Soil > Wetlands > Peat | place: Sweden: Norrbotten County, Stordalen... | reverse complement strand
GTTTCTTCTCGAAGACTGCGCTCAGTGTGCGGGGGGAAGTGTCAAAGGGAAGAAGGTCGGCACATTTGGGGATTTGGGGATATTCAGCTTCCAGATGAACAAGAATATGACCAGCGGAGAGGGCGGGGCCGTCGTCACGAATGATGCCCGCCTTTACGACCGAGCCTTTGCCTGTCATGACCTGGGCTACGCTCGGGACGATAACGGCCGGACCGTCTTTGACAACCTTGCTCTGTGTTTGTGGGGACGAGGATACCGGATCGATGAACTGCGCGCTTCCATCTTGCGCGTACAACTTCGAAAGCTACCGCGAATAATCGCCGCCATGCACAGCAGCAAATATCGCATTCGCAAGGCCCTGGAAACGTTCCCTCAACTGCGGCTGAGGAAAATGGTTGATCCGCAGGGGGACACCGGCTGCTTTCTGATTTCCACTTTTGACACGCCTGAAGTCGCCAACCAAGTCAATCGAGCATTGCGCGCCGAGGGCATCGTAACCTCATCCCAGGGCGTCAATAACGTTGTGATGACCAATTGGGGTCTTCATATTTATTCCAACATTCCCAGTCTGGTGAATAAGACGGGCGTGGACAAGAAAGGGTCGCCCTGGGGACTTTTGGAAAATCAAGGCTCTACTGCCAGTTATCATAAAGGCACTTGTCCGGTGGCCGATAGCTTATTCGAGCGCAGCATCTTGCTCGCGATTCCTTCGTGCCTTACAGATCGGGACGAACAAGACATTGTGCGCGCCTTCCGCAAGGTCTTAGGCAAGCAAGCATGAAATCCCGGAAGCGACTGAATGTCGCGATGATCGGCCAGGGGTTCATGGGACGAGCGCACTCCAACGCCTTTCATCAGGTTGGCCATTTTTGTGAATCCTCCTACGACCTTAGATTGAAGGTTATCTGCGGACGGAATCAAGCGCAGCTTAAGGCGATGGCTGCGCGGTGGGGCTGGGAGGAAGTCGCAAGCGATTGGGAAGCCGTAGTAGAACGGAAAGATGTGGATGTCATCGACATCTGCACTCCCAATTATCTCCATGCACCGATTGCGATTTCCGCCGCCCACGCGGGCAAAGTTGTGCTTTGTGAGAAGCCGCTCGCCATGTCAGTAGAAGAAGCAGAGCGCATGGCCAATGCGGCGCAGAATGTACCCACGCTGGTGTGGTTTAACTATCGCCGCGTACCCGCGATTGCTCTCGCCAAGAAATTAGTGGACGAGGGAAGACTGGGTCAAATCTACCATTACAGGGCCACGTATCTACAGAGCTGGGGAGCCGACCCAGTCAGTCCGGATGCATGGAGATTCAAGCAGTCTGAAGCTGGCTCTGGAGCGATGGGCGATCTGCTGTCGCACTCAATCGACTTAGCTTTGATGTTGAATGGGTCGGTAGATGAAGTTTCGGCTCTGGTCCACACCTTTACTTCAGCTCGCGAGGTAGATGACGCCGTACTAATGCTTGCGCGTTTTGCGAATGGAAGCGTGGGAAGCTTCGAGGCCACCCGGTTCGCGATCGGCTGCCGAAATCGGAATTATTTCGAAATCCACGGGGCAAAGGGCGCCATCCGTTTCGATTTGGAGGATCTTAACCGCCTTCATGTGTTCAACATCGATGACGCCACGGAAGTGCAAGGTAGTCATAACGTCTTAGTGACAGGCCCTGGACATCCTTACACATCCAATTTCTGGCCACCCGGACACATTCTCGGGTATGAGCATACGTTCATTTTGACTCTCGCGGATTTTCTGCAGTCCCTTGAGAGGAATGAGACATTTCATGCGAATTTTCAGGACGCCGTAGACGTGCAACGAGTGCTGCGCGCCGTCGAAGAATCCGCTCGAACCAGATCATGGGCGGGCACAGAAGGGTGAAGACTTCCACGGCAAGTGCTGTCTCTCCGGCTCCGCGCCTTCGCCGATCTCTCACTCTCTGGGACCTAATCCTCTACGGCATTATTGTTATTCAACCGACTGCGCCCATGCCAGCTTACGGTGTTTTTAGCAACGCTGGCCAGGGAGACGTAGTCACATCCATCTTGATCGCCATGGTCGCCATGGTTTTCACGGCGATGAGCTACGGCCGCATGGCGCGCGTCTATCCCAGCGCTGGTTCGGCCTATACCTACGTGGGTCGCGAGCTGCATCCCTCCCTTGGGTATGTCACCGGTTGGAGCATGACTCTGGATTACCTTGTCAATCCATTGATCTGCACCGTCTGGTCCGCCAAGGCGATGGCCGATCTGCTGGGTGGAACCCGTTATCAGATTCCTTATCCCGGCCTGCTGTGGCCGATATTTTTTGCAGCGTTGTTCACGGTGCTGAACCTGCGCGGTGTGCGAACATCAGCCCGAATCAATAAGACTCTCTGCGCGATCATGGGAGCCGTCATCCTGGCGTTTTTCTGGTACACCATTCGATACATCTTTCATCTGCCGCAATATCCCGAGGCCTATTTTCTGCGTCCGTTCTACAATCCGGAAACTTTTACGATCAACCGGGTATTCCACGGCACGTCGGTTGCGGTGCTCACCTATATTGGATTCGATGGCATCTCCACGCTGTCGGAAGAAGTTGAAAACCCTAAGCGCAACATTTTCCTGGCGACCGTGCTGGTTTGCGTCATTACGGGATTTCTGGCCTCAGCTGAGGTGTACGGGGCACAGTTGTTGAGTCCGCAGTACATGTTCCCGGCGAGCGAGGTGGAGAACGCTTTTAGCCACGTAGCGGCTATTGCGGGCGGCGCCCTGCTGACCAAGGCGATCAGCCTCACGCTGCTTATCGCGACCGTCGGTTCCGGGATGGGATCGCAACTGGGCGCGGCTCGCCTGCTCTACGGCATGGGACGTAGCGACGCCATTCCCAAGAAGTTCTTCGGCGCCATCCATCCCAGGACCCGAATTCCCGCCAACAACGTGGTTTTCGTGGGAGTGATTGCGTTGATTGGCGCCTTCCTTATCAGCTATGACAATGGGGCCGAGTTGCTCAACTTCGGCGCGCTGATCGCATTCATGGGCGTCAATCTGGCGTCGCTGACCCACTACTACATCCGTGGCGCAGACCGAACCTTGTGGCAACTGATTCCGCCGGTACTGGGCTTCTTCATTTGCCTGTTCATCTGGATTCACCTGTCCAATCTGGCGATGGTCGTGGGTTCCATCTGGATGATCGCTGGCATCGCTTATGGAACCTGGAAGACGCGAGGCTTCCAAAGCAGTTTGGTAAACTTCGATGTGCCTCCGGACTCTTAATGCGAATGCTGGACCACTCCCCTCGTTCCAACCTTAAGTTATCGCTTAAGAAAGAAGAGCAGAACCCTCATCGGAACCATGAAACGATGGGAGCTGAATGAAAACTGAATGAAGAAGTTGCCTTTGTGGCCTTTCTTGGCATTCCGGACCATCGTAGAATCAGTAAGTTGCACGGAGTCAATGAGCGACTGGGGAACAAATCCATCCCCCGCCGCGGGCTTAACGACTGATACCAGTGATACCGTTTTTGTGCCACGCAGAAACCTTTTTCCCGGAAGAGATGAATCGCCTGATCGACCAGCTCAGAATGCCGTGTGCCTGGACGAAGATGAAGACGTCCGGTCAGGAGACCTTCCAGGTCCTCAGCTTGTCGACCGGTGTGGGAACCTCGCACAGCCTGTCCGTGACAGACGTGCCAGTCCACACCTCTTCCGGACCGATAGAGCGCTCACGGGGTCCCCGTGTGTTCGAATAAGTGGCCTCATTGGCTACAATGCTTACACGCACGCCAACGAATAGAGTCCGCGCTGGCAGGGTCAAATGAATCGTGCCAGGAAGCGGGTTACGGACCTATATTGAGGTGATCCTTCGATGAGCACAATTCTTCAATTCCTGCTCAAGCCCACGCAAGCCCCACGCAGCGTGCTGCTGGTTCGGATTGCGGTGGGGCTGATCTTCTTTAGCCAAGGCATTCTGAAGTACATCGATCCCAACATGGGAGTGGTTCGCTTCACGAGAATCGGGTTTTCACATCCATACTTCACCGCTCATTTTGTTGGCACTTTCGAGATTCTCTGCGGTCTCCTGCTTCTACTGGGGATTGGGACGAGACTCGTGTCTATTCCGCTACTGATCGTGATCATGACTGCGATTGCGACTACGAAGATTCCAGAATTGTTTCGCGCAAACCAGGGTTTCTGGTACATGGTCAGCGATGCCCGCACCGATTTCGCCATGTTCTGCTGCTTGGTCTTTCTCATCTCAGTAGGTGGCGGGAGCTGGTCTCTTGATGCAGGGCTCGCCAAGCACAACCGAAGTGGTGGCTGATATGTCCCGCATGCTGAGGGCGAGGATTATGAGGGAGGCTCGATGAACGAATCGTCTGAATCCAGGCGCCGGTTTCTAAAAGCAGCGGGTCTATCAGCGGGAGCGGTTTTCCTCTCCTCCGGCACTGTCGTCGCTGAATCGCGTCTTTCAACACAGAGCAACGACTCATCTGCTGCGTCGTCGGAGTCCGGCTCTTCCGACTACACGTTGCACATCAAGACGTCTCCTATCGAGATCGCGCCCAACCGAATCATCTCGGCGACCACATACAACGGGCAATTCCCCGGTCCGCTGCTTCGCTTTAAGGAAGGCCAGCAAGTCACAGTAGACGTGTATAACGACGCGGACACGCCGGAGCAATTGCATTGGCACGGCCAGATGGTACCGCCTGACGTCGACGGAGCGTCAGAGGAAGGCACTCCGTTCATTCCTACGCATGGCAAGCGGCGGATAGCATTCACACCAAGACCAGCGGGCTTCCGCTTCTATCACACGCATAACCGCGCGGGAGCGAATCTGGCGGCCGGACAATACGGGGCCCAAGTTGGGCCCGTGTATATAGAACCGAAGCATGAGCCGGGCAACTATGACCGCGAGGTCTTCCTTGTGCTGAAGGAGTTCGAGCCGACTTTCAGCCGCGGTGGAGACATGACAATGGATTTCCTTTCTCCCGTGACTAAAGTGAAAGCTCTCGAAGAGCAGGGCGAGTCGGCCATGAAAGCTTCCCTCGCGAAGGGTATGCCGCACGGATACGAAGTGGGCTACGGTTCATTTACGATCAATGGCCGGATGCTGCACCACGGGGAGCCAATCCGCGTGAAACAGGGAGAACGAGTTCTGTTCCATGTGTTGAATGGAAGCGCGACCGAGATTCGCAGTCTTGCCCTGCCCGGCCATTCCTTTCATGTGATCGCCTTAGACGGCAATCCCGTTCCGAATCCCGCAAACGTTCCCGTACTCTGGCTGGGCACGGCAGAGCGAGTTTCCGCAATTGTGCAGATGAACCACCCAGGCGTTTGGATCATGGGGGACACCGCCGATGACGACCGACGCCATGGCATGGGAATCGTGGTGGAATATGCGGGACGCGCAGGCAAAGCACAGTGGGTTGCGCCGCCCCGGTTCCGCTGGAATTATGCCAGCTTTGCCAAACCGGGCGCAGCCGCGCCAGCACCGGACGAAACTATCGAAATGATCTTTGCAAAAGACAATGCCGTCGAAGAAGGCTTCAATCGCTGGGCTATTAATGGAGTCTGTTACCCGATGACCGACAAAATGGCTCCCGCCTCATTTCACTTGAAGCAGGGCAAGCGGTATCGAATCCACATGCGCAATGCCAGCGACGACATCCACCCGATTCATCTCCACCATCACAGCTTTGAGCTGACCAGCTTGTCGGAAATCCAGACTGCCGGAGTGCTGAAAGACGTGGTCATGGTGGGAGGGTACCAAGAAGTTGCGGTAGACTTCGTCGCCGATAATCCAGGGCTAACGCTGTTCCACTGCCACCAGCAATTGCATATGGATTTTGGGTTCATGACCCTTTTTGATTACGCGTAATTTCCGAAGCAAGGTCGATCCTTTACGTCTCTGCTCTCAGTCGGATACAGAAGAGGCAATTTCAGGATTCAAAAGGCGAAGCTCATCTACGAGCTAGCGAATGAATTTTCCAAAATCCTCTTGCGTGCGGATCCAGAGGACGAATTTGAAGTAACCGAAGCCCGATTCGGGTGGTCAGACGCTTACGGACGACTTTGACTCTGGGTGAGTCCATGAGTCCAATGTACGGGGAGCATCTGGCGGGGTCTCGGACCACAATTCTAGCCGCAACAATCCAGCCCCTGTAGCTTGCCTCCTCGCTAGAATCAGCCCCTTCGCAAACTCAGTCTTGTTTTGCTTTCCCCTCTTGCCGAGGGTTCGCCGTCTCCGAGCATGGAATGCCGCCTGGGGACACGCACGAGCAGCCCGAACCACTGTTATACCGGCACTGATCTTCCGGATGGTCAGGCTGGTCACAAACTGGATTGCCACATCCGGGAAATTTGGGAATCTTCATGCATGCAGAGTTTTGGGAAAATTTGTGTGATTGTTCCCACAAAGCGATTTCCGGAGCTTCAAATCGCAATTCTTCATGACTCAGCACATGAAGCTCAACTCCGTGGGGACCTTTCACCTCCTTCACCCCTCCGTTCACATCTAGGGAATACGGGCCTGAAATCGTAATTCGCGTGTCGCCTGATTTCACCTTGCCGGGAACGAAGTTGATTGACACTGCGGTCTTGCCGTCCGCCGCTCTGGTGACCGAGACATCACCAGCGGTGACGATAGTTACGCTTTCGCTATTGTCCTGTTTTAGTGTTTCCTGAGCTAGTGCGATGTTGACCATGAGCAATATGCATGCAGTGATTGTGAGACCCCACCTCAGCCGTGTTTTCATTAGACCCCTACCATCTCTCGAAAAGATCAGAGCCAAACGTATCACGATTGCCCGCTGAGCGGCTGCGATTCTCTCTCTGTCTGCCGTTGATATTATGCGCTTTGGTTTCGGCGCGTGATTTTTCGCCTTTGCCAGCTTGAAACAAAGGCCACGTTGCGAAATCAGCGCGGCCTTTTCCTTATTGTGTTGTTTGCGACCTTGGTGCTTATGCTGCTGCTTGCTGTTGATAGGCCGGGACGAAGGCCTCGGCTACGAAGGTTTCGAAGTTCGTTGGCGTTGTATTGACGGCGGAACGAGGTTCCAGTGCGCGCATGTGCGCGGTGTTCAGGGCGCCTGCCATCTCCAGGATCAGGCCGGCGAAATTGTCGGACATTCCCATCTGAACCATCGCGGCTCGAATCTGATTGTCGGGCGCTTGGATGTATCCAAGATCGGTTTTGCCGATGGCCTTGCCGATAATAATGGCGGCTTCGGTATAGTCGAGATCGCGCTGCCCCAGCAGCTCTTGCGTCTGCTTGCCTTGGAATGCCAGCCGTAAGAGTGCGTCGGCCGCTGCCGCTCCTATGTCGCGGGTGGCGATCATGGGGAGCGTCAGATTCGGACTGACCGGTCCGATCATACTGCCGAGCGTGCGAATGGCACCCACTTGGGGCAGCGTGTTTTCCATAAAGTAGCCGGCGCGCAGGTGGAGCACGTTCGCACCGTTGATCTGGTTGAGCTTTTGTTCGAGGTCGTGGAGGCCGGCGACGGGGCCGGTTCCGGTGGGTTTATCGGCTCCGAAACTGCTGAGCGAAACAACATGTTTGACGCCCGCGTTGTGTACGGCCGCAGCGATCGCGTCGCTGACCCGGTCCTCGTAAGCGCGGACGTCGTTGCTGGTAGGGTTGGGCGGAATCATGACGTAGGCTGCGTCTGCTTTGTGGAAGGCTTTGGTCAGGGTGGTTGCGTCGAGGACATCGCCGATGAATATCTCCGCGCCTTCCGTCGCGAGAGATTGCAGATGAGCCGCGTTTCTGCCGACAACACGAACCTTCTGCCCGCGGGCGAGAAGGTTCTTCGCCACTACGTGTCCAGTGTTGCCGCTTGCTCCAAGAACGACGTACATATTGGCCTCCATTCTTATCTTCAATTGGATGCGGCGGGTCGAGTTTAGGCTCTAGGCAGAAAGGCAGCGGGGAGCGTGGCACGTCACGAGGCTCGATATCCGAATAACTTTCGGCACTCCAGTCTCAAGAATTTGTCGAAGACGGGGATGTGAAGGCCGCCCTTTTCAAGGACGAATTTGCATGAAATCAGACAGGCACGCCATTTGAATTCCTCGGTACCGTGTTTCTTGCCGTAGGCAGTGATATCTCTTGGGAAACGCCAAATACCACCGCTCCGATTTTGGACCAGACGCAGGCACCCGCGCACATAGCACAAGGTTCGTGCGTGGAATACAACACGAAATCCGGTAGATACCGACCGTAGCCGGAGGAAACATATTTCAAGGTTTCAAGTTCCACATGCTTGATGGATGACCCCGAAGTTTTCACCCGGTTGCCGGCAGACGCGATAACCACTTCCCGTTTCCCAATAAGACGCGTGATGACCGCACCGATAGGGTAGTCGCCCCGGTCGCGGGCGCGCTTTGCCTCCGCGATCGCAAGCTGCATAAACTTTTTCTTCGGTTTGTAGGTGGGAGGAATCATTGTTTCTCTCCGAGTCCGAAGGTACGATGCCGCCTTCTTCGCACGGACCTTTGCCCATCGTGCCCGCTGTCGCCGCCAGTCTACTCCCTGTTTCGGATGAACTGAATGCTCAAATGTGCAGCTTAACTTAGGGTCTCAAACGGCCCCATTTCCCGCTGACGTGAGACAGGCAGACAGGGACTGATTCGTTCGCTAGTTGACCTGCGTCAGGGCCGCCCAGTCTCCGAGCGATGTGCTTCTGATTCTTGGGCTAAACCGCCAGCAACCAAAACCGGTGAGTCTACCGAATGTCCAGTGTTTGCTCGCGGCGCGTGACGGTTACGTTATAAGGCTTCCCGTCGCGCTGCTCTTCGAGGGCCTTCAGAATTTTCTCTGGCGTAACCGGCAGATCGCGGAGCCGAACGCCAACCGCGTCCTGAATCGCGTTAACGATGGCCGGGGCGGTCGGCAGCAACGAAGGCTCTCCGATTCCTTTGGCTCCAAAGGCCCCGGTTGGCTCGGGCCGTTCCACGATTTTGGTAACGATCGTCGGCACATCCATTGCGGTGGGAACAATGTAATCGGTCATTTGGGCATTCTTCACCCGGCCGTGATCGACGACCATTTGTTCCATGGTTCCAAAGCCGATCCCCATAGCGACGCCACCCTCGATTTGCCCCTCGACGAACATGGGATTGATAGCTTTTCCGCAATCATGGACAGCGGTAATTTTCAGCAACTCCACTTCACCCGTCTCGGTATCGACCTCGACCTCGGCAATCTGCGTAGCGAACACGTAAGTCCCAAAGGGCTTGCCGTGACCTGTCTCTTTATCGAGATAGGTTGTCACCGGATTGAACGTTCCACAACTGAGGACCGGGCGGCCTTTGACGTTTTGGGCTTTGTCGGCAACTACGCCGATAGCGATTCTCCGCTCGGGAAAACCGATGACATAGATGCAGCCCTCTTGCGACGCCAATCCAGCCGGAGTGACTCCCAACTCTTCGGCCGCGACTTCGAAGAGAATCTGTTTTGCCTGAGCGGCGGCCTTCTGCACGGCGTTTCCCACGATATAAGTGGTACGGCTGGCGCGGGGTCCGAAGTCAAAGGGTGTCAATTTCGTATCCGAAGAGACGACACCCATGTCCTCGAACTTGATACCCAGTTCCTCGGCCGCGATTTGCGCCAGCGCGGTCACTGAGCCCTGACCAATCTCCGTAGCGCCAATGTAAAGGACAGAGGTGCCGTCGGCGTTCACCTTGATGAAGGCGCTGCCCGCATTGGCATAAGAGGTCCCGCCAATCGGATAAAACATGGCCGCTATGCCTTTGCCATATTTCTTCACGGGATGTGGACCTCCTTTTTCCAGCCAGCTTTCGCAATCGCTTCTTTCATGCATTCGGCCAGGGTTACAGCTTCGACAATCTGGCCGGTACACTTCAAGAGTGGGGCGCGCCCAAGTACGGTAAAGAACCGAATATCCCGGCTCGCCGGTCATAAGCTTGGAGCCGACTTTGGTCTTGCGCTAGTGCTCTTCGTTGAACGGAAGCCGCTGCCACGCTTTGAGCTCGTCCTTCGTCGGGGCCTTCACGTTCTTGTAGAAGCCCGGAATCAGGATCTTACCCTTCGAATCCGTGATTCCTGCCAAGGCCGCCGCCAAGGTTTCTATGCGGATGGTGCCGAACCAGGACCCGGACGACGTCCTCAAGCGCTCACCGCCTTCGTCAAGAAACTCACGCCCAAGGGGATTGAGACCAAGATCAAGGTCTGGAGCAAAGGCCCAGCTTGTGTGGTTGGCACGGATAACCACTTTACCCGGGTCACCATGGAGTCGCTGAAAGACACGTTCAAGAAGAAAACCGTGTTTGTCCGCGACGATGGGTCTCTTCCGATACAAGTCCGGCTCTCTAAAGTAACTGCGTGTCATTGCCGATAACACGCGTGTACCGGGCAGAGCGTTGCTCGCAATGTCGCTTTCGGCTTGCTTGTCGAAGCCTGGGTGAATCGCGTCGTCAGGCCGCTGGAACAGGAACGCTTCGCAGTTCTCGACGAGCTTAACGCTCTGGTTCGGATACTTGGGATCGAAGTCGTCCAGCGAGTTCCGCGGCACCACCACTGACGCCGTGATATCGTCCTCCACCTGGACTTTGTCAGCTGGGTGGAAGTCCGGGCGCAGCTTGAAGATCCGCCAGGAGCCTTGGGGATCGAAGCCCATCCGCAGATAATTGCCCACCAGCTTCTGGTTTTCGTACTTCAGTTCGTGTCCGAGGAATCCGTTGACCCGGTCCACCGTGAAATGCTCGCGCCAATTCTCGCCCCATTCGGGACGGTAGTACCTGGCGACGGTGAATACGAGCTGACGGATGGTCTGTGGCAGGTCACGCAGCCAGGCGTTGTATTCGTCTGTATACTCGGCGGAAGCCGTCAACAATTTGATCACCGACCCCAGAGATCGATCGGGACTCAGGATGGGCCGCCGGGCGCGCGTCTCCGGCTGTTTGTAGATATTCGAAAAATCCTTGTGCAGGATGCGCTCCACTTCGGCGAAGTCCGGAAAGTAGTTCCGCACGAACACCGGCCCATCCACCAGCACGTTCGCGATCGACTTGGAGATTTCGGACTTGCCGCCGCCTGACACGGTGCACGGCTTGTGACAGAGCGTGCCGTGCGCCACCGTGCCCACCAAACGCCAACTGGAGCCCCCAGGTTGTTTTTCGAGCCACACGTGGTAGCCCGAAGGCAGCACGTAAACCTCGTCCGGCACGATGTTCAACTTGTGCTGGCCAGCGTCCCGCGACCAGGTGACGAAGCCTTCTCGGACGTTGAATGCGGCGTGCTCGGGGACGTAGACGATGCTGGGGAAAGCGCGGTCGATTCCGTAGCCTTCGGGTTTCCAGTCCACACTGTCTTGCAGAAGTTTCCTGGCGTCCTCGAACGCAGCCTTTTTTATGGAAGTCGATCGCTCCGCCGAGAATTCATTGCCCAGCACGTACGCGGGATAGGCGATGGCGCCACCGGAGTGTTCCTCCTCGCATCCGCCCGACAAGTTCGCCGCGTAGCTGATGTGGCTCTTGACCTCTTTCTTGCAATAACCGTAGTAGTTGTCGGCGATAATCGTGACGATGATCCCGCGGCCGTCGCGGCACACAACTTTGAATGCCCGGCCGTCGTTGTACAGTTCTTTCTCGTCGCGCCAGCACATGCCATCGCGGCGCTGCCGCTCCGTCGCGTCCTCGAAACGCGGAAGGCCGAGGTTCTTCTTCAACATCGAAACCAGGTGCGGCGCCAGAATGGCGCAACCCGTGTGTCCGGTCCAGTGCGCGGCGTCGAGCGCGGCGTCGTTCTCCGGCAGATAGGGATCGCCGCCGTTGCCGAAGATGGCCTCCACAAAATCCAGGTTGCTCACCAGCGTCCCGGGCGCGAAGAAGCGTATCTCCATTGTCTTCTCGGGGTCGCGGCCGGTGGCTGGGCACACCACCGGGCGCAGCAGGAGGCTGACGAAGATCCGCGCCTGCTCCTCTTCCTTTTGGTCGGCAGTGAATGGCAACGTCAGGGCATCGGAAGGCGGCCGGAGCGCCGCCGCCAGAAGCTTTGCGAACGTCAATCTGGGCACGGCTGCTTTGTCGGCCGGCACGGGCAGTCCGTCCTCGACGATATGAAACAGGCCTTGCGTGGTGCGCCGGTCGTTCTTCGGATTATGGAGAACTCCCTGGGCCACGCGATAGGAATGCAGATAAGGGGACGAAAAGCTGTCCGCACCCGGAGGCAATGACATTGCCCGCGCCAGCCCCGGCCGGTCGAGCGTAAAGGTATTGGACGGCAACCGTGGCGTTCCCTGCGGACATATTCCGTCCAGATAGGAATCCAGGAACTCCTACACGCGAGCGTCAGCGGGGCACAACCGGCCGGCCAGCAATTGATCCTTCTGATAGTAGTTGCGGAGCAGGGGAGCTGCGATCTCAAGGAAGTACGGATCTGCCGTCGAGCGACTGGAGGGCTGCCCGAGAGCGATCAGTTTCAGGTTGATGTAACGAAAAAGCTGGTCCGCCTGCGCGGCGTTAATTGCGGCTGGAAACGGCAGGTCCACGGAATGGTCCATCCATTACATTGTAGTGTAACAACTTACTTAGTTTGCCAGGCTAAGCTTGGGATCGATCGCTAGAAGTCAGTGCGCCGGGATGCTTTGTGGGCCGTCTCTTTCTACAGGTTTTCGAGCACCAGCTTAAGGTAGTTCCAGAAGCTTTCCACCGACGAGATCTGACTCGCTCGTTCGGACTGTGCGGATCCACGATCGTCGGACCAAAAGACACCGTTCGTTCGTGGTTCGCCGGTCGCATATTGCCGGTCACGGAAGTCATTGCCGAACGCTGGGGACATTTGGCCGCAACTGCAAAGCAACACGGTTTGACCTTGGCAGTCGTGGATGGCGTAATTGCGGAACGGAGACGGAAATTCTGAGCGGTATGGGACAGTAAAGACGAGCACGCTTAGTCATCAGGCGGCACGAGGACTCAAGGTGGATCTGGCGCTCACGTCCGGCATCGTGCGATTCCCGATCGAATCGAATGCCGCGCGGTGGCATCGCACTTATCCGCGTGCTTGACAACACAGAACATTGCAAATCCGGAGCGCGGATCCCATCTCCGCGCTCCGGCACCGTCAGCCAGGAGACCAGCTGCGGCGAACTCTGGGATTGAGAGCGGTCTGGCCCGTTCCGTTGCAGTCCGGACGAACCGCGCCGTTCGCCAACCGCGCTGCGCCCAGGTCGCGCCCAGGAATCGGGCTCGAACCCAGGCACCTTGCAGCGGCTCTCAATTGATGGTGAATGTCTTGGCGTTGCTGGTACCGCCTCCAGGCGTTGGGTTAACGACCGTAACGCTCGCCGTGCCTGCGGTCTTGATGTCGGCCGCCGATACAGTTGCCGTCAAAGTCGTGCCACTTACATACTTCGTGGTCAGTCTCTTTCCATTCCACTCAATCACGGAAACAGACACATAGCCGGTTCCCGTCGCGGTGAGAGTGAAGGCGGGGCCACCGTGCGTCGCCGAGTCCGGTGAGATCGAGGTCAACGTCGGCACCGGATTGGTGACGGCGAAGTTGAAAGCCGCGGATGCACCGCCTCCGGGTGCGGGATTGGTAACCGTGACCTTGAAGGTTCCGGCCTTGGCAATGTCGGCAGCGTTGATGGTGGCCGTAATCTCGGTCGCACTTACAAACGTCGTGGCGCGAGGAGATCCCGCCCAGTTCACCACCGAGGCGTTGATAAACCCCGTGCCGTTCACGGTGAGAGTGAATCCGGCGCCCCCCGCGAGCGCACTGCTCGGCGCGAGCGAGGTAATTGTTGGCTTGGGGTTCACCCCGGCGTTGAGTTGAACGGTCTGGGTGCCTACAGAGTCTGTGATACTTAGAGTCGCGGTGACGCCGCCGGTGACTGCGGCGGCGTACTTCACGGTGATCGTGCAATCCCAGCTGGCCTTGACGCTCGACTTGCAGGTCGACGTCTCGCTGAAGGCGCCCGGGTCCGCTCCGCCCAGTGTAATGCTGTCGATGGCCAGCGGAGTGTTCTGGTCGTTGGTGAGAATGATCGTTTCCGATTTGCTCGCGCCGACCGCGACGTTTCCATAATTTACGATGAGCGGCGAAACGCTGACCGGCTGCGTGATGTTCTGCATCACGGTGACGAATTCGGGCCCCGCGCCGGAGTGCCACCCATCGCTGTTCAGTACAGCGATGTCCGTCATGCCATCGCCGTTAAAATCGGCGGCTACGGCGCCGGGGCTCGTGTCGCCGACGTAGAAAGTGCCAACGCGGTTAAACGTGCCGTCGCCGTTGCCTTCGAGCAACGCGGGGCCCAGCGCTATGCTGGTTTCCGACTGAAGCAGCGGGATGAACGCGTCCAGCTTCCCGTCTCCATTCAGGTCGGCGACCACCGGATAATACGGACCGTTGCCGCCGATGCAATTCACGGGGCCAGCGGTAAAGGTGCCGTCGCCATTGCCCTTGAGAAAAGCATAGGCGGCAGCGCCGTGATAGTCGGCGGCGCATTCGCCCGTCAGGGTGACCAGCAGGTCCATCTTGCCGTCCTTGTTGAAGTCGCCGGCAGCCAACGCGTACGTGTAGTTGTACAGCGGGGCAGCCGTGACCGTGATCGGAGCTTCGAACGTTCCGTCGCCCTTGCTCAACAGGATATACACGACATTGGCGCTGTTGGCCTCCCACCCGTTGGTCGCAACCGCGATGTCGGCCTTGCCGTCTCCGTTAAAGTCGGCAACCGCCAAGGTGTCGTTTCCATATGGGTTCCCGAGCCCGACTATGCTCGTGGTAAGCACAGCTGGGCTAAAGGTGCCGTTGCCCTTGTTGAGCAGTACGCTGATGGTGTCGTCTGCGTTTGAGGTAATGATGTCTAGCTTGCCGTCGCCATTCACGTCGGCGAGGAACACCTCGTACGACTGTGCGGTCGCTCCGGTCGAATAAAGGACAGGCTTGTTGAATTTTCCTGTGCCCAGGCCGGTCAGAACCGCGACTTCGTTGTTGGCGCAGCCGGCAACGTTGTAGTTGGTGAGCGTCGCGACGATGTCAGCTTTGCCGTCGCCGTTCACATCGCCCGCGGCAATCCACTCCGGAAGATTGTAGAGGCAGCTGGCCGAGCCCACAGTCACGTAGGTCGGGGCCGCCAAAGGGCCGTGCGAGCTTCCCAGCATGATCCCGAACGCCGGCTGGCCGTCATAACGCGCATACGAGAACGCGACATCCGGGAAGCCGTCACCGTTGAAATCGGCCGTGACCAGGTTCTGGCCGTATGAGGTATAGCCCCACCCGTAAGCCTGGTTGCTCTGGAAAGTCCCATCGCCGCGGCCCAGCATCACCAGGCCGGATTGAAACTGGTCGCCCGCTTTGAAGAGGTCGAGCGCGCCATCCCCGTTGAAGTCGGCTAGGACCAGGGTCGTCGGTTGTGCGTCCCCCACCTGCAGCGGGTAAACGGGGCCGGCGGTGAAGAGGCCAGTGCCCTTGCCATAGTAGGTAAAGATCTCCCCGTATTGGTCGCTGACAATCAGGTCCGGCTTCTTGTCGCCGTTGATGTCCGCAATCGTTACCAGCCATGAGGGCCGTGCGAGCGTCGCGACGACCCCCTTGACCGCAAATTTGCCGCTGCCCTGGTTCAGATAGACCAGGATCCGGCCGTAGTAATCCGTAATCACGATGTCGTTTTTCTTGTCATTGTTAACATCGCCAATCGCGATGCCTTGCTCGCTGGCGAACGGAGCGATGCCGGAATCGTAATAGGCGGCGGTTCCGAATGTGCCGTTACCGTTGTTGAGCAGAACGGCCATGCCGCTGGTCTCTGTCACCGCGATATCGATCTTGCCGTCGCCGTTCAGATCCCCCACCGCCATGCCCACGGCGGTGTAATCGTTGGTGTGATTGGGATCGACGGTGGAATAGCCGACGGCGGGCTTGAAAGTGCCGTCGCCGTTGCCGATGAAAATGAACACGCCGTTGTAGGGAGTCAGCGCGGCCAGGTCCAGCTTGCCGTCGCCGTTGAAGTCGGCGACGTAGAGGCTGTTTGAGCCGGGATTGAAGTCGGTGCTGTTGGGAGCTGCATACGTGCCGCCCATGGTGAAGGTTCCGTTACCATTGCCCAGGAAGATGATCACTTCGCTGGTGTTCCCCGGGGCATAGATACCCCAAACCGCAACATCGAGCATGTGGTCGCCATTGAAGTCGCCCACGGCGATGGCATAAATACCTTGCTGGCCACTGGGAAAAGTGTTCTGGACCAGCACGGGTTGGAACGTGCCATCTCCGTTGCCAAGCGCGACGTCGAGCTCAAATATGCCGCCGCCGTTCTCCCAGGAGACGGTGTCGAGTTTGCCGTCGCCGTTGAAGTCACCCACCGCGGCTACCTGGACATCCGAGATCGAACCGCTGACATCGTTGGTTACAATAAAAGTCGTGGGATCCGGAAAACGTACCGGATAAGTTTGCGCCTGCGCCGGGATCGCGATCCCGGCCAATATCACCACCGCGGCGAGTATGGTAAGCGCAATTGCGGCCATCCTCGAATACTTCACTTGCCTGTAGATTAAGTTCATATGATGTCTCCTGGGAATCACACTGCTTCTGTCGTTCTTGAGGACATACGGTCGTACGTATCCGCGCCGACTTTGACGCTAAGGCGGGCGTGCGGTCAATGGTCTGGAGATAACGCGTGTGCGACGCGTAAGCAACGCGATAACGTCCCAGCTTGCAGAATGTTGGAGAGGGTTATGGTCCGGCGACGGGGCCGGTGAGAGCGGCCCGAAAGTGCCAGTTCGAAGAGATTCGTCCGGGTGTTAAAATATCTCTCTACACCGCAAGCGCGTCGTCCTATGCGCTCTACATATGCGTCTCCGGCGGTTGTCAGCTTCGGTGTGTTCGAAGCCGACTTCCGTGCCGGCGAACTGCGGCGGAGCGGCGTCAAGGTTCGGATCCAGGACCTGCCGTTTCGCGCCCTGGCTGTTCTGCTGAGCCGCCCCAACGATGTCGTCACCCGCGAAGAGCTGCGCCAGGCGCTTTGGCCGGGCGACGTCTTTGTAGACTTCGACCGGAGCATCAGCACTGCCATCAAACGCCTACGCGACGCATTAGGCGATTCCGCCGTCAACCCAGTCTTCATTGAGACCATTGAACGCCGCGGCTACCGCTGGATCGGCCCTGTACAAGGCCGGGAACTTTCCGCGGAAGCCGCCGTGCCGCTGGGTGGCCGGGTGGTTGCGTCGCCTCTGCCCCGCGCCTCGCCGCGCTGGAGATTCATCTTCGCGCTCCCGGTTTTGGTTCTGCTGTTTGCGGTGTGGATTTTCAGACCCAGCTATCGCGCGGCGAAAGCGGGATCGAAGACGCAACCAGCCACTTTTTCGTCCGGCGCCGGCTTGCCAATGCACGCCAACCGCGAAGCCGAAGAGTTTTACCTAAAAGGCCGTTACTACTGGGAGAAGAGGACTCCCGACAGCCTGAACAAAGCGGTGGACTCGTTCATGCAAGCCATCGTCCACGACCCAGGCTACGCACCCGCCTACGTCGGACTCGCGGATTGCTACAACCTGTTGCGCGAATACACGGTGCTGCCGGCCGCAGAGGCCTACCCGCGCGCGCTGGCGGCCGCGAAAAAAGCGGTCGAACTCGACAGCCAGTCCTCCGAGGCGCACGCATCTCTTGCCTTTGTCTCCTTCTTCGGGATGTGGGACGCCGCCACCGCCGACAGAGAATTCCGGCGAGCGCTTGAACTGAATCCCAATAACGCCATCGCCCATCACTGGTACGCGACTTACCTGCAGTGCCTCCGCCGTTACCCCGAGTCGTTGGCGGAAATCGAGCGCGCCCAGGCGCTGGAACCCGCTTCCAAGTCCGTCCTGGCCGATAAGGGCGCCATTCTTTTCGACTCCGGCCACCAACTAGACGCCATCGCCATGCTGAGGCAGATGGAAGAGAACGAGCCGGACTTTATTTCTCCCCACCGCTACCTGAAAAACATTTACCTGCTGACGGCGGACTATCCTCACTATCTGGCGGAAGCAAGAAGCGAAGCCGTTCTGATGCACGACAGCTCAGCTCTCGCCATCGTTGAGGCGACCGAGAAGGGTTTCGCCGCGGGAGGCGGAAAAGGCCTGCTTAAGACGCTCCGCCAGCAACAAACAAAGCTCTATGAGCGCGGCCTGTTGTCAGCGTACTTTCTCGCGGTCACGTGCTCACTCCAGGGGAACCGCCAAGAAGCTCTGCGCTATCTTAAGACCGCCTACGATCAGCACGCCGACGCCATGTACCAAATAGAAACCGATCATGCTTTCGACATCCTGCACAACGAGCCCGCCTTCCGGCAGTTAGTCGCCGACTTTGGCCTGCCGCCGCTTTCGTAAGTACAGATTCCCATCGAATCACGGGCTATACAGAAGTTGGCAATTCAGAAGGATCAGTTGAGGGGCGTCGATGAACTTCCCGCCCTGCCGCCGTTATCCGATGCGTGCCCCACCAGGTATGCCTGTCGTTCCACGAACGATCGTCCCGCAGATCAAATCAGGGCACAATTACAGATTTGCGTGCTTGCGAGAAATGGGGCAGGTATCCACCTCAATCTTCAATCCGTGGACAACTGCCCTTTCTTTTTACACGTTCTCGATTGGGGTCTCTTGATTGAGTACAGTCAACGGCTGGTATCGCTTAGTGTTTGCCCCCAGCTGTGTGACCGCGTCCATCACGCACTTCGTTTCCTTTGAAGCCGGCAACCTTGTCGAGACGCTTTCCCGGCTCGGGTTTGTCGCCACGGTTTGGCTTTGGGCCGCTATAGCCATGCTCAGGATGGAAACGGTTATTTACGTGGCCTTGGAAGTTGGTAGCGCCATGAAACCACGGGCCAGCGCCAATGAAGACGCCACCGGTAAACCATTCCGATCCGTAGTAGCCGTAGGGGGCGCATTCGTATGGAGCGACGTCATAGTAACCGTAGGGACATTCCGGCGCGACTCCGATGTCGACGCTTACCTGAGCCTGTGTTTTGGGAGTAGTTGCCGCGAAGCAGATTGCAGCAACAGCAACTAACGCAAACAACTTAAATCTTTTCATAAATTATCCTCTCCATTGTCGGGGCGGTAATCTACCTGCCCATGCGTTACTGTAACGATTCAGATCGTCTTGATCTGAGCAAAATCGAACACATACGTCTAAGCCTGTGGTCATCTTCAACTCAACCACGACCAGGTTGCGGTGGGTCAGACGAGTCCTGGCAAACTGATCTGGACGTCATGGACAATGCCGCCCTGGATTGCGTCTGCGACATCAGCACGAGCCGTAGCGCTGCCGCCGCTTTGCAGCGAGATCTGCCGAGCATATTCCCTGTCGACTGTGAATCCTTGAGCTGCATTGTCGAGGATGAACCAGCCGGGGTGGTCATTTACCTTGGCACGCACAAAAATCAGGCCATTTGCGATCAGCTCGACCGGAATGTTCAAGGCCGCAACACCGGATGAAAGCCGATAAGAAGGTGATGGTGATGAGGGAAGTTGTCCGACCGCAAATGTCGCAACCAGAACTGTAATGCCACCCGAAATACAGAGATCACTGAAAATCGCATCCCTTCACCCCATCGCGACAGGCTCGTAGCCACCGTGCCAGAAACTCCCATAACCCTTCTGGCGGCCTGATCCACAGGGCAGCCGCCGTTTCACGCCATTCGGGGCGAACCAGCACGCTTAGGCCCAGGGTACCAAGAGCTAGAAAAGCCCGCTCGTCGGTTATGTCATCCCCCAGGTAGGCGACGGGAACCTCCGGGCCGACTTCATCCAGGATGGTGCGGACGGCATCCCCTTTATCACGACCCGGCATGCGCATTTCAATACCGCCATCGAATTCCAGCAGCTCCATTGGCGTACTTTGAGCGATGGGGAGCCAGCCCAGCAAGACCTGTCCGCGGGTTTCCGCCATCGTCGATTCGTCCAACCCGCGCCAATGGATGGCGACGGCCCCGGTCTTGAACTCGGCCCGGTGGTGCAATCCCTGATTCCTCAACCAGCGATCTGCGTGAGCCAGTGCGTGCATCACAGGCTCTTCCACGCGGGGTGCCTCGCAGGTTCCATCCGGTCTCAACCGCTCCAACCCATGGCATCCCCAGATCTCGAGAGGAGGGTGAATCGCCAGTAACGGGATCACTTCCTCGGCGTTCCGTCCTGTAATGATCGCCACCCGGGTGCGGCCACAGGCGATAATCTCCTGCAGAAGCGCGGTCATTCCGGGATAGGGCAGAGCTTGATCGCGATTGAGGCAGAAGGGCGCGAGAGTACCGTCATAGTCGAGCAGAAGCGTGGAAACCGGCGACTGTGCCACCGCGTTCATGAACCGCTCGACTTCGGCTGGATTCACCGTGCGGGACAAGCCCATGTTCCTCATCGCCAGGCAGCGGTACTCGCCCGGGGCTTCTCCTTGCTTTCGTCGGACGCGTCCAGGCGCAGCTCGCAGAGCGCCGCGATGAGGCTTCCTGCCCAGCGGTAAACGTTGTGTTCCCTGACCGTCTTCCGCATGTTTCGCATACGCAATTCCTTTTCCTCCGGCTCCATGGCGAGAGCCAAACGAATGGCCTCCGCCGTCTGGTCGATATTGTAGGGGTTTATCTGCAAGGCATCGCGCAACTCGTGGGCGGCGCCGGTGAAACAACTCAGGATTAAAACACCCATTTCGTCGTGCCGGGCGGCCACGAATTCTTTCGCCACCAGATTCATGCCATCGTGCAACGACGTAACCAGGCATAAGTCTGCGGCGCGGTAGTAGCGTTGAATCTGCTCGTGGTTATGTTGGTGGTTCAGAAAGACGATGGGCTTCCATTTGTCGGTCTGGAACCGCCGGTTGATACGGTCGGCCTCCGCTTCCACTTCCACCATCAGATCGTGGTAGCGTTTGAGGTGGCTGCGGCTGGGAGCGCCAATCTGCACGAATGTGAACTGGCCCTGATAGGTAGGATACTTCTGCAGAAAACACTCAATGGCGAGAAATCGCTCCAGAATGCCCTTGGTGTAGTCGACCCGGTCTACGCCCACACCCATAAAAGTAGCCTCAACCCCCAGGGCTTTGAACAAAGCGGAACGTTCCGTGTAGGAATCCGGTGTCGACTCCGGCTGTGGGACATCCGTAAAGTCCACACTGATGGGAAAGGGACGCACCAGGGTGAGATGATCGCTGCGTCTCACCGAAAAGTGTTCCCAATCGCTGCGTGACTCCACTACCCGGTCCACCGTCTGCAGGAAGTTATTGCAATGGGACTGGATGTGAAACCCGATCAGATCGGCGCCGAGCAGACCATCCACAAGTTCGCGCCGCCACGGCGAGATGTCGAATGCCTCCGGGGTGGGCCACGGGATGTGCCAGAAGATTGCCACCCTGGCCTCCGGTCTTTTTTTCTTAATCAGCCGGGGCAGCAGCGCGAAGTGGTAATCCTGCACCAGCACAATGGGCTTCTTCACGTCCTTCATCTCTTCGAGCAGCGCATCGGCGAACTTCTGGTTGACGGACTGGTAGTATTCCCAGTCCTCCGCGCGAAAGATCGGGCGGGTGTGCGCGATATGACATAGAGGCCAGATTCCCTCGTTGGCAAATCCGTAGTAATAACCTTCCTCTTCCGCCTTGTTCAGCCAGACCCGGCGCAAACTGTAGTGAGGATCTTCCGGAGGCACGCGCAGCCGGTCGTGCTCATCCACCGTTTCGAGGTCGGCATCCCCATTGCCATGAGCGATCCAGGTTCCGTCACAGGCGCGCAGTATGGGTTCGATCGCAGTGACCACCCCGCTGGGCGGCACCATCACTTCCACTGATTTGCCGCGCCGCATGTGCACGTAAGGCTCGCGATTCGACACGACAAAAAGACGCCCATTATCCAGTCGTGCGCGCACGTGCGCCGCCAGTCGGTCGGCCGTCCACAGAGACTCACCCGTGTCCCGCAGGCGGGCTTCCGTCTCGGCCGCCGACCGCGCCTGGGTAAGACTTTCGGCGAAGGCAGCGACCTCCCGCACCAGGGGACGAAAGAGATCCAGATCTCTGGCACTCTGGCGTGAAGAGACTTGCCCCGTCCGCAAAGCGCGCATCCACTGCGCCGTACGTGCGATGGGTCCGGCAATACTCCAGCGAACAATCAACAGCGTGATCAGAACGATGAGAAATACATGGGCCAGCACCCGCAGGAAGGTTTCGCGCCAAATGTGAAGGCTCTCCGCCCGAATATAGCCGGCATCATGAACGATGGCGAGGCCGCCGATGACTTCGTCGTGCTGGTGAAGAGGTAGAGCGTAGATGTGCAGCGAGGCGTCGCCCACTCGTTGAAACTCGCCCGCTCCATGGTTCTCGCGCAAGGCTTGAGACATTACGGAGGGAACGGTAGCCAGCGTGGATTTTAGCTCCGGTGTAACTGCCAGCAAATCGCCCTGCCGGCCGTAGATAGCCAGTCCCGAGAGATGCTCCCGGTTCCCGAAGTGCTCTACGATCCGCTGCAAATCCTGCGCAGAATCTTGTTCCAGGTCGCGTTCCACATTGCCCGCGAGGCTTTCGCCCAATACCTCGGCGCGCCGCTCCAGGTCCCGGCGCAGAGCACGTTTCTCACTCAACGCCTCGTAATACGAGGAAGAGAGCGAGACCAGCGTGATGCCCACGATGAGGGAAACAATGAGCCGGATGCTGAGCAGTCGCATGGCGCTAGCCTCCAACATGGAGCAGAGGGGAACTTTCCATCGTACCGCAACGGACGGTTAGTTGGCATTTCCTGCACTAGAGCGGCGACAGTTCGTCTTCGTTCTCCTCCTTCTTCCCGCGAACAAACCTCTTCTCCAGGAAACGCTTGGCCAAGTCTCGGCCCCCCATGCCGAATGCGATGGCCAAGCCGAGCATCAGGGCCCCGAAGGCGATTCCGAAGGCAACCAGCATGGTCTGCTCCGCCAGACCCAGTTCCTCAAAGACGATCGACAATACGAAAACAATGATGATGCTGCGGAGGGCGAGGCTCAAAACCCGGGGTGAAGGCACATTCGCATTGACCGCAGCCAATAGCGCGGCGCGAGAAAAGAAGCTGGCTGCCAGCAGTCCGAAAAACAGGATGAACAGCGCGACGAATAGGCGCGGCAGGAAGAGAAAGAATTTTGCGACTTGCTCCTGCAGACCGAGGATCCCGAGCGCGCGCACACCCAGCAGAATGATGCCGAGCCAGGTCACCCAGAAGACGAACCGGCTCAACATTTCCGTCGCCGAAGGCAAATCGGCATTGGTGAGCAATTGAGAAGCGCCTGCGCTTTCTGAAAGCTTGTCGAACTTGATGAGCTTCAGAATGCTGCGCAGAACCGCTTTTACAACGTACGCGATCACCCAGCCCACAAGTGCCAGGATCAGCATCACGATGAGACGAGGAAGGAAGTGGGCGAAACTTCTGGCAATCTCGTGCAGTGCCTGACTCAGTTCGCTGATAATCATTTCCCGCATAGTTGCCTCACTCTCTTGATTTCCACAGCTGTAGCAGATACGGTTTCAATCGCTCGAACTCAAGGCACAAACCTTCAATATTGTTCTCGACGTCCTCCGCAGAAGCGTCGCGGTTCTCCGTCAGGAAGGTGAACACTCTCCCGCGGAAAAGCGGTGCCAGGGCCTGGATGATATGATCCCGGCTGATCACGGATTTCTGATACGAGGCGGCAAACTCGTAAACCGTCCTGACCCACAATTCCGCGGGGTAATGAAACTCCTCTTCTCCCAGGCGGGCGATGCGCTGGAGTTCAGCCAGGGTGGAGGGGGAAAGAATTGACTGGAAAACAGACTCCAATTCGGCAACTCCGGTCGAGAACATCTCGAGCAATCGTTTCCGATTTACTCGCAGTGGTTCCAGAAGCACTTCGTGGTCGGCCCCGGTTGTAGGTGGCGACTGGGAACCGGCCACCGCACTCCAGATGGGAAAGTCTGGCTCCAGTGCGGAGAACAGGGTGCCGACGGTTTGTCGCAGCGCTGGCACCAGGTCGGCGGCATGGTGCTCGATGTGATCCTTTTCTCCGAGGAAGGACTGGCAGATACGGCATCTTGCCGCGATTGCAGCCAGGGTGAACCGGAGTTCCACCCCGGCCTCCCCGGTGCCATCATTCCAGGCATTGTGTCCAAGAAATTGACTTCCCAGACGGCCGGAGAATCCGAACTCAAGCGAGTACGCCTCGCGGATTCTTAACCCGTAAAGGGCGCGAGTCATCGGGTATAGGAAATTCGTTATGAGCAGCCCGTCAAACTTATGTCTCCGATATGTGGGCGTCACCAGATCGAAGCCGCCGTCATAAATGGGGCGCAGAAGCTGGGAGAGCCATTCCGGTTCGATGTTCGTGGACTCGGGTGACATCACCACACAAGCCTTGGCGCGGACCAATTCGGCGGCAGCCAGAATTGTCCGAAACGCAACTCCGCTCGCCGGGCTGCTCGCATACTTCGTGCTGATTGAGGGCAAGGTGCGGAGAGCGTATAGATTGGAGGCTGGGTGCAGGTCGTCGATCGAGACGCCCGTGACCAGTTCGGGTGTGCCATCACGCGACCCTCCATCGACATTGACGATCACGGCTCGCTCTCGGGGAAACCCGCTCAGGATGCCGCTCTGAATGGTGTGGACGATCGACCCGATAGTTTTGGCGTTATTGTGAGTGGGCAAGCCCACGAGGATGTCTACTTCGCCAACGTTGATCAATTGGCGAAGAAAATCATCCGTGAGATAGCTCTCCTCTGACAATTTCATCTCCGTTCGAAGTGCGCCGCGTGTCCTTGCGTAGACGCGCGACCAGTGACGTCGTTTTCACAATCTACATTCGCTCAAATTCGGCGCAGCCGAAACCAGTAAAACTGGTAGGGCCCCATCGTTAGCGGGTAGGGCAGGTCGCCCACACGCGGAAACATACTCCTGCCAGACATCTCGATCGGAATACTTCCCTTGTAGCGCCGCAGATCCAGTTCTACCGCTTGTGCGGTACTCGAAAGATTGTTGACCACCAGGATCGCCTCGTTGCCCAGTTGCCGCACATAGGCCAGGATTCTGTGATTGGCTGGGTAAAGAAACTCAATCGATCCCCTGCCGAACGCCCCGGCCGATCTGCGCACCGCTATGATGCGTTGCATCCAATTGAGCAGCGAATGTTCGCTCGCCCTTTGCCGCAAGACGTTCACGGCAGGATAACCATATACCGGATCGTCGATAAGGGGGGCATACAGACGCTCCGGGGCCGCGGTAGAAAAGCCGCCGTTCGTCCCCCCGTTCCACTGCATCGGAGTCCTGACTCCGTTACGGTCGCCTAAATTGATGTTATCGCCCATTCCGATTTCGTCGCCGTAATAAACGATAGGAGTTCCTGGCAACGACATCAGCATCCCGTTCATTAACTCTATGCGCCTGCGGTCGTTGTCCAACAAAGGAGCGAGCCGCCTCCGAATCCCCAGGTTCAGCCGCATCGTCTTGCGTTCGGCGTAGGCGTCATACATGTAGTCGCGTTCCATGTCGTTTACCATTTCCAGGGTTAGCTCGTCATGGTTGCGCAGGAACAGGCACCACTGGCATGAGGGCGGGATTTCCGGGGTCTGCTGCAAGATTTCAGTGATGGGCTTGCGGTCCTCCAACTTCAGCCCCATGAACATCCGGGGCATCAACGGAAAATGAAACGCCATGTGGAATTCATCTCCGTCACCGAAATATGGGCGAAGATTCGCGGGCCACTGATTGGCTTCCGCCAGAAGCATCCTGCCCGGGAATTTTTCATCGAGCTTTCGCCGCAACCCCTTCAGGACAGCATGGGTCTCCGGCAAGTTCTCACAATTTGTGCCCTCCCGTTCCACCAGGTACGGCACCGCGTCGAGCCGGAAGCCGTCAACCCCCATCTCCAGCCAGAACTTCATCACATTCCACATCTGTTCCCGAACCGCGGGATTGTCGTAGTTGAGATCGGGCTGGTGACTGAAGAAACGATGCCAATAGAAAGATTTCGAAATCGGGTCCCACGCCCAGTTGGATGTTTCGGTGTCCAGAAAAATGATGCGGGCTCCCTTGTACCGGGTGTTGGTATCACTCCAGACATACCAATCGCGGCGTGGATTGTCCCGTGAACTTCGCGACTCTTGAAACCACGGATGCTGGTCGGAGGTGTGATTCAGCACCATTTCAATGATGACTCGGATTCCCCGGTCGTGGGCCGACCCCAGAAACTTCCGGAAATCCTCCAACGTTCCATAGCTGGAATGAACCGCGGTGTAATCCGAGATGTCGTAGCCATCGTCGCGCAGAGGAGAGGGGAAGAATGGCATTAGCCATAGCGCGCTGATCCCCAGTTCCTGAAGGTAGTCGAGCTTCTCTTCAAGCCCTTGAAAATCACCGATGCCATCCCCGTTGCTGTCGTGGAAAGTGCGGACGTGGACTTGATAGATGATCGCGTCCTTGTACCAAAGCACATCCCGGTTTAGTGGCACACCGCTTCCTCCTGGACCAATTTCAGTGCCTCAGTCACCGTCCTCTTATGCATGTTATCCCTTGATAAATGCCTGAGTCCGCACTTCCTGCGCGCCACAAATATTCACAGCCCTAAAGCAGCCATTGTACAAGTCTCCGGTTGAGCGGTTCGGCAATGAATTTCCTTCCGCTGGAACCAGGCGGCTCGCGCCGAACACTGGTTTTTCCTTGACAACCACCCTAAAACGAAAGTAAAAGTAAGCATTCGTAAGAAACCGAATACCCGCGCACTCTCAACCGATGAGGTCGTGGCTTCAAAAGAGAAAAGCTTATGCCACGCAATGTGTCGATTATGCGGAATGTCGGCATGGCATATGCCGCGATCTTCGTGATCGTCCTGACGCTGGCGCAGTCACTTGCCGGACAAATCGGGGCTGCCTATTTTGTGTCGAAAAAGGGTAGTGATAGCAATACCGGCACAATCTCCTTGCCTTGGTTAACCATCCAGCACGCGGCGAATTCGGTCTCGGCAGGCGCCACGGTATACGTATTCGGCGGAGTTTACAACGAGTCTGTGAACTTTGTGGCGTCTGGAACAGCGTCGGCGCCGATCACATTCCAGAGCTATCCCGGCGAGACCGCGGTGATCGACGGGACCGGCTTGAGAGCAACAGGCACACAGGGTCTCATCAATATCGTGGGAAGGCGGAACTACATCACCATCAGCGGATTTGAAATCCGCCATTACACTACCAGCAACGAAAATGACACTCCGACTGGCGTGTGGGTCACGGGTTCGGGCACGGGAATCCAGATTCTGAACAATCGGGTGCACAACATCACGACCAAGTCGGAAACGAACGGCAACGCTTTCGGCATCTCCGTTTACGGCACGTCGAAGACTCCCATCACGCAGTTGGTCATTAGTGGCAACGAGGTCTACGACCTGAGGACTGGGAACAGCGAATCGGTGAACGTGGATGGAAACGTGACCTATTTTAAAATCACCAACAACCTCGTTCACGACAATGACAACATCGGCATAGACGCGATTGGATACGAGGGCGTCGGTCCCGTCGGCTACGACGAGGCTATGTATGGGGAAATCAGCGGGAACACGATCTACAACATCAGCGGGATCACAAATCCCGGTGAGGGCTATGGATACGACGCCGACGGACTCTACTGTGACGGCTGCGCCTATGTCACGTTCGAGCGGAACGTGATCATGCAGGTCGACTACGGCATCGAAACTACCAGCGAAAATCAAGTCTGCCAAGCCAATGGCACCGAGTGGTCTGGCCCCAACGATACCGGAACCGCCGCTAAAGGTAAGTTCCCGTGTTACGGCAGGTATGCTACGGTGCGTAACAACATCTTCTACAACTCCAATGCCTGCGGTAACTCCATCGGCGGTTATGCGGCCGCGTCCAAAAACGGAGGCCATAGCAATGGAGGAGGCAGCAGCTACCACGACGTCTTCATCAATAACACTCTGTACAACAACGCTACCCAACCCGGCAACGAATCGGAAGGCGGCTCAACCGGCGAATTCCAGATTCAGAACCAGGTGGGCAGCGAGCAAGGGGACATCTTCGAAAACAACGTGGTCTACGCCGGCGCCTACAATACCTGGATCTTCAGCTTTGTCCCCTTTTCGCAGACGTACCCTGCCCCGCCGGCAACGCTCAATTGGAACCTGTACAACTCGGCTGCGGGGTACGTGGAAGGAACTTCGATCTGGTGGGGCAACGTGAGTAGCTACACGAGTTTTTCAAACTGGCAGATCTCCAGCGCGGAAGATGCCAACTCCGTGAACGCGGATCCCCTCTTCGTCAATCTGGGAGCCACGCCGCCAAACTTTGACACCATCCCTTCTTCGCCGGCCGTCGGCGCCGGCAGCACCAGCCTCTCGTGCAGCGTCGGCTGGTGCGATCCCAATGGCAGTTCCCCGGACTCCATCTATGGCAGCAGCGACTTCCTCGGGAATCCTCGGACGAACGGCTCGAACATTGACATTGGCGCCTACGAGAACACTGGACTCGCAATCGCCAACTCACTGGCCGTGAAGCTGACCTCGGGAACGTACACTCTCCGGCCAGGTCAGGCGACCACTCTTACGGTCACGGTGTCCGCCAGTCCCGGTGGCGGAGGTGTGCCCAGCGGTACGGTGGACTTCATGCTGGGGTCAACCTTGCTGGCAAAGCGAACGCTGCTGCCGACCAGCGCCACGGAGTCTGCGGCAAGTTTGCCGCTCCGTGCGTCACAACTCGCGCCAGGCGCCCACACGTTAACGGCAGTGTACTCGGGGAATTCGATCGCGCCGTGTTGTCCTGTATCAGGACCGCCGGTTACGGTCTACGGAGGCTCAACCTCGGCGCCAATCGTCGTGAGGAAGAAGCGCGGCGAGTCGCCCAGCTCTTAAAGTCATGGGGCTGACGATTCAACAACTCAGTCAACAAGTCCGCAGCCGCTCTATCTCGCCGGTCGAACTGACAGAGGACTGTCTTGCCCGCATCGAAAATCTCAACCCGGAACTCAACGCCTTCATTACCGTCATGGCCGAGTCAGCTCTCGACCAGGCCCGCTGCGCCGAGCAGGAGATCCAGCGTGGCAACTACCGCGGCCCGCTGCACGGCATTCCCATCGGACTCAAAGACATCATCGATACCGCCGGCATCCGCACCACCGCCGCCAGCGAACTCTTCAAAGACCGCATTCCCACGGAAGACGCCGAAGTCGTCCGCCGCCTGCGTGCGGCCGGCGCAATCATTGTAGGCAAGCAGAACCTGCACGAGTTTGCCTACGGTGGCAGCTCCATGGTCAGTTTCTTTGGCGAGATCCACAACCCGTGGGATGTGAAGCGTCTGACTGGAGGCTCCTCGGGAGGCTCTGCGGCGAGTGTTGCCGCCGGGCTGGGTTTCGCGGCGGTCGGCACCGACACCGCCGGTTCCATTCGTCAGCCCGCTAACTACTGTGGAGTGGTCGGACTCAAGCCGACCTACGGCCGGGTGAGCGCGCGCGGCGTGGTGCCGCTGGCCCACTCGTACGATCACGTGGGCCCGATCGCAAACTCCGTGTACGATGCGGCGCTCATGCTGCAGGTACTCGCGGGCTACGATGCGGGAGATCCAGCCAGCGTGGACGCGCCCGTTCCGGATTTCGTGACCGCCATCGCCCAGCTTCCGCCCGGGTTGCGCATTGGCGTCCCGCGGGCTTTCTTCTTCGACGATTTGCACCCTGAAGTAGCCGCGGCGGTTGAGAAAGCTATCGAGGTTTTTCGCAGATTCCACTCCGAGATTCGCGACGATATGAAGCTCGAAGTCTCAACCGATCGCACGCTGGCGAGCGCCGAAGCCTATGCTTTCCACGAACCGTTCGTGACTCACACGCCGGAGCTGTACCAGCCGGCCACGCTCGCCCGCATTAAGTCAGGCGAGAACATTTCCGCGGCCGCCACACTGCGCGCCAGCCGCGATCTCCAGGCCAGGCGCCATGCCATCCGAAAAGCATTCGACGAAGTGGACGCAATTCTGACGCCGACCGTTCCTGTTCCTCCGCCAGCCATCGCCGAACTGCGCGCGGACCCCGACAACTTGCGTCTGCGGGAGCTGATCACGCTGCGCAACACGCGGCCGTTTAATGTCTGGGGAATTCCCACAGTTTCCGTTCCCTGCGGATTCACAAAAGATGGCCTGCCGATCGGTTTGCAGTTGGCCGCCGCTCCCTGGCGGGACGACCTGGTGCTGCAGGTGGCGCATGCCTACGAGCAGGTCACCGACTGGCACACGCGAACGCCTGCATGCCGCAATTTCAAAGGATGCTTTGGGAGCGAGCATGGCCGCGGGTAGTGTCATTGTGCTCTATCGTCAGGTTAAGCGCTGCACTCTTCGTCTTCGTGCTTAGCCGCGCTCAGTTGTGGGGGGAACCAGAGATGTCTCTACCCTTGTGCGCGACGCAGCGCTACTGTTGCCTGGGTGGGGGGAGATGGCGGTGGTTATCCGTCTGTCCCCCTTTTTTCTTGCGCGAGGAGGGCCTCGCAGGCAAGAACGTATTCTCCACGCTGCGTGGGCCGATCTCGGGAGCTTCGGCACGATGCAGCGTTACGTTTGTATTCATTGTCATTTCTATCAGCCGCCGCGGGAAAATCCGTGGCTCGAAGCGGTTGAGCTACAAGACTCCGCTTCTCCCTACCATGATTGGAACGAGCGGGTCACGGCGGAGTGCTACCTGCCGAACGGGGCCGCGCGGATTCTAGACGGACAGTCCAGAATCGCGAAAATCGTCAACAACTACGCTCGCATCAGCTTCAACTTTGGTCCGACGCTGCTTTCCTGGATGGAGCAGAACGCGCCCCAGGCTTATGAGCGGGTCCTGGCGGCGGACCGGGAGAGCCAGGAGTTTTTTTCGGGTCACGGATCAGCGCTAGCCCAAGCCTATAACCACACGATCCTGCCCTTGTCCAACCCTCGCGATAAGCGCACTCAGATCATGTGGGGAATGCGCGACTTCCAGCACCGCTTCGGACGCGATCCGGAGGGCATGTGGCTGCCGGAGACTGCCGTTGATGTGGAAAGCCTCGAGCTTCTGAGCGAAGCCGGAATCAAGTTCACCGTCCTCAGTCCTCACCAGGCGCAACGGATGCGCAACCGGCTTTGGGAAGAATGGCAGAGTGTGGAAGGAGGCAGGATCGATCCTACGCGTGCTTACCAGTGCTACCTTCCTTCCGGACGCACGATCAGCTTGTTCTTCTACGACGGACCCATCTCGCATGCCGTCGCTTTCGAGAACTTGCTGATGGATGGGGAACGATTTGCGCACCGGCTGCTGAGCGGTTTTAACGCGGAACGCAACTGGCCGCAGATGGTGCACATTGCCACCGACGGCGAAACTTACGGCCATCATCACCCGCATGGCGAGATGGCCCTGGCCTATACCCTCGATTACCTGGAACGCAACCAGCTTGCCCGGATCACCAACTATGGCGAATACCTGGCCATGCATCCGCCAGCAGAGGAGGTGGAGATCATTGAGAAGACTTCCTGGAGTTGTCTGCACGGCATCGCACGATGGGTAAGCGATTGCGGCTGCAGATCAGGCGGTGGCAATTCATGGAATCAGCAATGGCGCCGTCCTTTGCGGAATGCACTGGACTGGCTGCGCGACGACCTGAGCGCGGTGTACGAGACCAGGGGCGCCAGCCTGTTCATCGATCCCTGGGCCGCGCGCAACCAATACATCCAGGTGGTGCTCGATCGTTCTTCCCAAAACAAAGACGCCTTCTTCGCGCAGAACGCCCTACGGCCGCTCTCCCCGGCGGAACAGGTGGAAGCTTTGCGCCTGCTGGAAATGCAGCGCCACCTCATGCTGATGTACACCAGTTGCGGCTGGTTTTTCGATGAACTGACCGGTCCGGCCACGTTGCAGATCCTGCAGTACGCGGCCCGTGCTTTGCAGTTGAGCCGGCAGGTCACAGGCGAGGATCGGGAAGAGGCGTTCCTCGAGCGCTTACAGGAAGCCTGGAGCAACGTACCCGGTTTGGGAAATGGCCGGCACGTCTACGAGCGGTTCGTCAAACCCACCATGCTCGATCTGGTCGGGGTGGGCGCGCATTACGCCATCAGCTCGATCTTCGATGGATACCACGGAAACGACTCCATCTTCTGCTATCGGGTCGCGCTGGAGAGGTCCCAGGTTCTGCAGTCCGGCAAAATGAAGTTTGCCGCGGGCGTGGCTCTGCTCACATCCGATACGACTGACACTTCGTTGCGAGTGGGCTTCGGAGTACTTCACTTTGGCGATCACAATCTGAGCGCGGGCGTGCGTCCGCTCGGCGACGGCCCAGAGGGTGACGGCTCATGGGTCGAAGAATTCGTGGATCAGGCCGGTAAAGCGTTTTCCGGGGCCGATCTCCCCGCCTGCCTGCGCCTGATTGACCGCCACTTCCACGGCTCAACCTATTCGCTGAAATCGCTGTTTCAAGACGAACGCAGAAGGATTGTCAGCCAGATCATTGATTCGACGCTGAGCGAAGCCGAGACGCTGTACCGCCGCGTGTACGAAGACCACGCACCACTGATGTCCTTCTTGTCGGAGCTACAGTTTCCTCTCCCGCCAATTTTGCGTCTCACCACCGAGTTTGTTCTGGCCACGGCCGTGGGTCGCGCTTTGGCAGATCAAGGGACGGAGTTGGAGATGGTCCGATCGCTCTTGGATGTAGTCCAGCGCAGTGGCTTCAACCTGAATGCCTCCAACCTGGAATCTGCGGTGCGCCAGCGATTGAACGCGCTGATCGAGCGTTGGATGCGGAACCCCGGCAATCTGGAAACTCTGGAAGAGGTGGAAAACGTGATCGCGCTGGCGCGAGTCCACCCCTTCGAGCTGAATCTCTGGAAGTCACAGAACGCGTATTACGAGCTTTCGCAGGCGGTCGCGGGCAACGGAGCCGGAATCGTGAATGAGGCTTGGCTCAGCCATTTTCGCGGGTTGGGGCAGTGGTTGGGCGTCGCGCTGCCTCAATTGCCGGCACCGCGGCCGCACATGGAGGACGATCCGGCCGCTTAAATCTCCGTCGGAGATCGACGATCAAATTTGTTGCTATGGCGAAGTTGCAGTGGACGAGAAAAGCAGTGCCGGAGTTCAATATGCGATCATTTCGCCGCTTCTTTACGAGCTGGAGTCGCGTATTCCTGAAGACAAGATTGATTAGGGACACCGGCTGCCACCCCAATCTGCATGCATCACCATCCTGGCGAGCGCTCTATGTGGCCGCACTCTTTGAGACGGACGAGGGACGTAAGGTGCAGCGCATTCACGAAGCCAAAACAGCGTTGGTGATGCGCGCCCGTGAGCTTTTCCAGACTGCGGGAGATCATCTGGAGGAGCAGAGCGCCATTGAAGAGACTCTCCAGTCTTTACGCGTGCTGGAGCAGTGCGTGGTACATCTGTACCCGGAGGCGTTGAGTGGCCAGCCTGACGGACGTGATTTCGACTATCCAGCAGGTCTAGGAGTCTGTCGGGAATAGGCAAGCACACGCTGGAGGTTTCCCTGGGGGAGGCATGGAGCAGCGCCGGATTCCGCAGGGCAGAAACCAGATCGGCTGCGCGGTGCGCTTTCCTCACCCGGAA
>Ga0224555_1001398_pt1 | contig 33505 bp, 18 predicted proteins | sample 714S23034metaG_FD_180687 | JGI IMG/M metagenome (GOLD analysis project Ga0224555, IMG submission 180687) | Peat soil microbial communities from Stordalen Mire, Sweden - 717 S2 30-34 | ecosystem: Environmental > Terrestrial > Soil > Wetlands > Peat | place: Sweden: Norrbotten County, Stordalen... | reverse complement strand
CGCGTGTTCAAAATCTCGCGCGTCGTCGCGTTGACCAAAAAACAAGAAACCATCCTCAAGACCATCGACCGCAAGCTTCTGGCGGTGGAGAACTGATGTAGTGAGTACTTTTTAGGTGGAATTCAGGCAATGCGTCAAGTTAGTGGACGTTTGAACGGCGTAATTCAGGCCCGAGCCACCGCCAAACGTGAACTCGAAATGCCCGCCAGCCAACTTGGCCGCACTGACCGGGATCGCCGCCACGGGATTGACGGTGACTTGGAAGCTCGTGCTCGCCGTCTTGGCGGGAACTCCATTGTCCGCCACTTGAACCGTGATCGTGTTGACCGAGTTCGCCTGGGCCGCCCCCGGTGTCCAGGTGATAACGCCTGTGGTGGCATTAACCGCGGCGCCGGCTGGAGCGCTCAACAGGCTGTAGGTCAACCACACGCCGCCCGGCGTGTTATCGCTGCCCACGGCGGTGACCGACAGGGTCGCACCTGGGTTGACCGTTTGACTGGTGATGGCAGCAATGGTCGGCGTGTTGTTCGTGTTGGTCGGCTGTTGCAGCACGATGTCAATGGACTGGCCGTCAGCATCGAGGGCCAGCGCAGCTCCCGCGGCGGCCTGCGGGTTGGTGGCGCTCAGGCTGAAGGCGCTGACGCCGGAGGAATTGGCGGCGCATTGGATCAGCTTGACCGTGGCCGGATAAGATCCGAACGGCGGAACCGACAGGATCTGGAGCGTGTTGCCGCCAGCGCTCGTCAGGGTCTTAACCAGCGCGCTGGGCGTGCCGTCGGCATGAATCGGCAGTCCCAAGAGGGCGCCGCTGACGGACAAAGTGGAGAGGGCGGAGCCAGCGACGCCGGCGTTGGTGGCCACCGAATTGCTCACGTACAGTGTGCCGCCGTTCATGTTGATGGCGTTATTGGCGGCGCTGTATCGGCCGACCGTGATATTGTTGGCGTAAACCGTTCCGGAATTGATGTTGAGCGTGCCAGTCGCCTTCTGGCCGGCGGTGGTGTTGGCGACCGCGTTGGCCAGCGCCAAAACATTGTTGACGTGGAGAACGCCGGGCCCATACACATTCATCGTGCCGAGCAAGAGAGATTTGCCGGCGGAGTTGCCAAAGTACACGTTTCCAAGGTACAACGTGTTCACATCCACGTTTCCCTGCCCAAAGGTGAAACTGCCCGACGAAGCAGAGCTGCTGCCCATGCTGCCCGGCCCGTCCTGGGCAAGAGACATCGTGTCCACCATCATATCCACGGCGCCTGAGCCGCCGCCGGATGTTTGGCTGGTGAAATCCACATAGCCATTGCAAACCCCGCCGCCTGTGTTGGCGGAAACAAACATGGTCCCCTCGGTCCAATATCTGATGCGGCTGTTATTGCCATTGGTGCCGCGGAAGTAAGCCGTTCCCGTGCTAACGCTTGGATTGTATTGCATGTAGCTGCTGTTCTTGATCATCCCCAAGGCCAAGCTGTCAATGTAGAAGGTATTCTGTTGTCCGAGATACAGGTAAGAAGTATTACCCTGGCCGGTGTTGTTCCTTCCCACCATAATCGAGGCCGACCCATACGAGCCAGCATAGTTGGTGGCCGTTCCTGCAAGAAGGTTCGTGAGGATGTTCGTTTGCGCCAGAAGCACTGTGCCGGCGGCATAGTTGTGGTTGGCTTCAGTGCTGCTAGCGCCACCGGGTGTGATATTGTCTCCAACGGCCATGAGTTGCATATACGCCGTAAATGTGCCCAGCGCGCTCATGTCCAAAGTGGCGCGCAAACCACTGCCGAGTGTGACCGCGCTGACCTGGCCCTGAGTAACATCCACAGCGCCGTTGGTGTTGCTCACGCAGAGTGTGCCCCCTCCGGTGAAGGCCGCGTACACGGTCTGGTTGTTTCCGTTGTCCGTCAGAGTCCCCACTGTCAGATTGTTGGTGTTGGTCCCGGCAACCACCAGGACATTGCCCAGCGGAATCTGCGTGAGGTGAGAGTTGTTGGTGGTGGCGTATTGGAGGCCCCCGATGGTGCTGGAGGCGTCCACGATATTGTCCACCGATCCGCCCGAGTATCCAGGATTGCCTTCGGCGTCCTCAAATGTGACAAAATCGTTCGTTCCGGGCTTCCCGTTGGCGCTTCCGCCCGCCCAGTTGTGGTAATCCGACCAGTTGATGTCGGTGTTGCTGTTGGCTCCGGTCCAGATCGGACTGCTGAGCGCGACAACGATCAACTTCGCCGTGGAGCTGGTCACGGTGCCGGCAGCATTGCTGGCGATCACATAAACATTATAATTACCGGCGTTGGGCAATTCCGCGCCCGGAATGGTATAGGTGGCGCTGGTGCCAGTGGCGTCGGCAGTGCTGTTGGTGTACCATTGATAAGCCGGCGCAGGCACTCCGGTGGCGGTGACGGTGAAGGTGGCATTGCTGGTGGCGCTGACCAACGTCGGGTTCGCCGGCTGAACGGAGATGCTTGGTTTGACATAAACGGTCAACGAAATCGTGTTGGTCGTCTTCCCCACGCTGTTCGCAGCCACCAGGCTGTAGCTGCCCGCGCTTGCGTTATACTGGACATTGCTGATAGTCAAGTCGGGGGTAAGGCTGCCGGACAGGGTGGAGCCGTTGCCCTGGAGGCCGTCCGACAGTGACACCCCGTTCTGATACCACTGCTCGGTTGGCGACGGATTGCCCGCAACGGCAGCCGTGAACGTGAAAATGTTGCTCGCAACGGCGAACGAGTTGCTCAAGCCGGTGATGCTTGGCAGCGTGGGGGTCCCAATGACGATTGAGGCAGCCGGAGAGCTGGTGACCACGCCATAAACATTGCTGACCACCACCGTGTAGTTGCCGTTGTTGGCTGTCTGGGCATTATTAATGGTCAACGTACCGGTGGTCGCGCCGGAAATCGTGGAGCCGCCTCCACCCGCGCCATTGGTCACCAGTGTCGCCCCTTTATACCATTGGTAGCTCAGAGGAGTCACACTGTAGGCGGAAAGACCCACACTGAGGGACGGCGAAGTGCCAACGGGGCCGCCGAAACCGGCTGGCTCCGTGGTGATCACAGGCGCGGGAGAGCCAGGCAGGCAGAGGTCAATGCTGGAATTGGCCGTATTGTTGCTGAGAAAAGCCCCGGGAGCGGAGGCTGGCACATTGCTCAGGCCAAGATTATAGCCGGCGGGGCCGGTGAGCGAAGTGTATGCAATCAGCGGGAATTGAACGGGATAGGAAGCGGTTGGGAACACTGGCGCCGACAAGAGTTCAAGCACATTGGTGTCGCCGTCGAATGCCAGGAACTCCGCCTGAGCGGAGAGCGACTGGGCGGGGCTGGCAGTGAGTCCGAGTATCGAGTCGTTCATGTACATGGTTACCAGAGTGTCCGCGTTGGTAGCCAGCGCATTGGTCACAATCAGGGTGCCGCCGTTCATCAGGATCGAGTTGCCGATGCCCGCGATATTCCCAAGATTCCGGGGGGCGAAGGGGCCGACCGTGATGTTGTTGGCATAGACTATTCCGTTGGTGATGGCGAGGGCCCCTTGGGTGGCGACGGCGGCCTGACCGCTGATGACGGTGTTGCCTATCGTCATATTAGAGTTGACCGTAAGAACACCAGGGATGTTGTCGCCCTCTTCGTCCTGTCCGCTGAGCACCCAGAAAAGGCCCTGCTGGCCGGCTTGACTGGACGGATTGCCAAAGTAAGAGTTGCCGATGTACAAGGTGTTCACATTAACACTTCCCATTCCCATATAAAAGTTTCCCGACCCGGCAGGCGTGCCAGACGTGGCTCCCGCGGAGTCGCGGGACAGAGACATCGTGTCCACCAGCGCATTCACTGAGGCGAGAGTGAAATCGCACGTGCCATGGGCCGTCACGCTGCTGGCGACCGTGCTGGACATATCCGCGATGGTCCAGAATCTGATGCGGCTGTTATCGCCACCGGCGCCCCGCAGCCAAGCCATCCCTCCACTGGAATTGTTTGGATTGAACTGGAAGTGCCCATTGGCCTTGTTCAACCCCACGGCGATGCTGTCAACGTAAATGGCATTCGACACTCCGAGATAAAGGTAACTGCCGCCAGCGCTGGCGACGCTGTTTCTTCCCACCTCAATCGCGCTGAGCGGATAGGCGTCGGTGGTGTCATTCACGGGCGATCCCGCAAAATGGTTGGTGATGATGTTCGTTTCCGCCAGATAAACTGTGCCGGTGCAATAGGCGTAGGTATTGGTATTGCCGAGACCGGAGACGTTGTTGTCTCCAATTCCCGTGCGGCTGACATTGGCGACAAATCTGCCCAATCCACTCAGGTCCAAAGTGGCGTTCAAACTGCCGGTGCTGTATTGGTTGGACTCGCCCTCGCCCACAAACAGGACGCTGTTGGTGTTGCTGACGCAGAGTGTGCCCGCCCCGGTGAAGGCCGCGTTCACCAGCTCGTTGACAGAATCGTTAATATAGGTCCCTCCCACAAACAGGCCGTTGCTGGTGGTCCCGCCAACCAACAGGGTGATGCCGTCTCCAATCTGCGTGGTATGATAGTTGGTGAGGCCGGTGTCGGTGGAGGCGAATGTCAGCGACCCGATGGCGCCGGCGGCGCTGGTGTCCACGATATTGTCCACATTGCCGGAATATGGCAGCGCCGCGGTGTCGTTAAACAGAACATCATCGGCCAATGTCGGCACGCCGCCGGTGCCGCTTCCGCCCCCGTTCCAGTTGGCGGCATCGGACCAGGACAGGTCGGTATTGGAGTTGGCTCCGGTCCAAATGGCCGTGCCGGCCCAGGCACTTGGCGATGCCGCCAGGGCGGCCAACAGGAGGAGAGGGATTGCGTTTATTTTACACGATGAGGGTATTTTGATAGTTGACATAATATTTGATAGGTTTGTGGTTTGCTTGAAATTTCTTGACTCATTTGAGGATAAACTGTTTTGGGGTCATTTCTTGCAGGCCGGCAAAATTCATTTTGACATGCCAGAGCTTTGTCAGGCGGTCCCAGAACCAGCCGGAGCTGGCCGCTGTTAACCACTGCAAACTGCTTGCTTCCTTCAGCGCGGCGCCTTCGGCTTCCACCCCGGCGGGACGGCGGGCCGCATAGCCGACCGTCAGCGGGTTCCACTTCTGATTTGAAATCACCCCCACTCGCAAGCCTTCCCCCGAGGCCTCGACTGAGGCCATGCGCATTTCGGCCATCGTCACAAATTTTTCCACGTCCCCAAAGACGGCCATCCCATTGTTAAAGAGCGGGGCGAGAACAAAGTATTCATGTTTGACGCCGCGCTGCAGCGCTATCGGGGAAGCCGCCTCCAGGATCGAAACGGCCTTGGTTTGGTAATTGTACACCGCCCACGAGCCCGTTCCCCCCGTGTCCTGGGGGCAAAACTCGGCAAGGTAACCTGAAACAGGCAGGCTCAAGACGTAGTACCAGGTGTTGCCGTTGTGGCTCGACTCGCTATAACCAACCACCCCGCCTTGGATGTAGCAGCGGTCAAGAGGCACGATCGGCCGGTCAGGCTTCAAGACTAAGCAGTCGCCCTCTCGGTATGTCCTGCGCACCAATTCAAAGTCACACTGCCCGATTCTGTGACCCAGTTGAATTTCTCCGCCCAGAAGATTGGCCAGCAGCATATCCTCGTACGCATTGGGGTCCGCCACAGTCTGGATATTGTCCCGCGAGGGCCAGATCCCGACGGCTCCATAGAACGCACTGGTAAAAATCAAGTGCTTCCAGGCAAAGGGGTCGTCGTCCTGATGCTGTGGATGCGGTTCCGCCGAGGCAACGTGGTGATCCAGTGAGCCCTGAAGGGAAGTGACGATCGGATTTTCGGTGGACTGCAAAATATTGCGGGGGCATTGCATGCAGTACTGAAGGGTCATGCTCTTCTCTTGCAGGGCCAGGGCCATGTTCCGGAAGTAATCGTTCATTTTGCTCAGGCCGGACATCATCTCCGCGTTGGCCTCATAGACATTTTGAAAATCCTGCTGCAGCAAGGTCACCCCCCAGGAGGCCATTTTGGCGGCGGTGTCCCTCCAGTATTCCAGCGAGTAAAAGACGTCGCCCATCGAGTGGTTCGGAACATCTCCCTGGGGCGTGGCAAAGAAGGGATATTTTTCCCGGTAGGGGCCATTGGGCGGCAGCCAGGCATTGTAGGCTTCCAGCGGCGCGCCCAGTTTTTGGCGCAGCCACGCCAAGCCGTGAGGGAAGAGGTCTTGCCGAGGCTCAAAAAGCCCCTCTCTGTAGCGCAATTGGTCCAGATCCTGAACCTGATAGGCCCCTATCTTCAGCCCATGTTTTTTGGCATCTTCGCCGACGGCAAGAATGATCTCCTCATAAGAATGGAAACCCTCCTCTTTAAAACCATGCTCGCGATAGTAAGCGCCATAGTCATCCCAGTACACCGGATACTTCAGATTGTCGCCCGTGTACTTCGAGGGTATCTGCTTGCCGGACTTGCGCAGGAGCGCCTTGCCCCAGGAAGCAAAGGTGCGGTGGATTCCAGTGCCAACCACCAGGATATGCTGGTGCTCAAAACCGGCGGGAATTTCCTTAACCAATCCCTCAATGCCGCAATGAATCGCGGCTCTGGGAGCTTTGCCAGCCTTCCCCACAGCCTCGGATGCGGATTGTTGCGTGGCGACCAGATAGTTCGCAGAAGGGGAGAGAATCAGCGTGTTGCTGGCGGCGTCTGCCAAGACCAGAAGATCAACGGTGCCCCCCGAGCTGCAAGCGCTTCCGTGGCCGAAGCGATGAGAGAACATTCCTTCGCTGACCCAGGCATAAAGGTCGTTGCGATCGTCCTCTTGCGGCAGGAATTGAGGGAAAACGGCGGCAGGCACCGTCCATTGGCCGCTGGCATAGTTCTCGAAGCCGTGGGGGAAACGCTGCACAAAGACCAGGCAGGGAGCATCCGAATACAATCGGAAGCCGGTTATGATGTCGGTTGCAGAATCCGGAACCTTCCAAGTCAACTCGACGGACTCGTAGCTTCCCAGACTGTCCTTGCTCCTGCCGGCAGTCACGCCGGCCAAGACCAGTTTTCCCGGCGGATGGTCATGGAAGATGGTCTCCGGATAGTTGAGTTCGGCGCTGCGATACCAGCGGTTGTTTGCGAGCACGCTGACGGCGCCATGGCCCAACCAGCGCTGTCCGTGGCAGCGGATGGAATAACATCCCTGCTCCGGCTCAATCGTCAGTGAGATCCCAAACTGGTTTTCCAGCATGCGCTTTGACCGGCCATCGGAAAAGGCCGAGTCGGCCTGGGCGGTCGGGACCGCAAAGCCCAGGGGAACTGACAAAGCGCCAATTCCACAAGCCACTGCTTTTCCAAATTCTCTGCGGGTAAGGTGCGTCATTGGGTTTGGGCGGCCGTTTAAGGACTTAGATTTGCCAGGGATAAAGAGCGGTAACTGGTGGCTTCGGCGTGGCCATCGGCATAGGTGCAGTCGGCTTTTCCGCCATGACGCATGGTCAAAGTGTTGTTGAGCGCGCCGGTCGGCAGGCCGGTGGCGCTGTCACAGACCAGAGCCTGCCACTCGCCGTCATCCAGACACGGGGGCGGAGATAACCTGTAAATGGGGGGCATTTCGTTTGGGGCCGTGGAGCTGGGCTCTTCGGCGAGCATGATTTTGATTCCGGGTTGGGTGAGCAGGGCCTGTTTAAAGGGAACCCAAAGGCCGGATTCGGTGTACAGGCTCGAGATGCCCAAACCGATCCCAGCCCCCATTGATCCCACGTTCAGGAAGGTGTAGCTGTATTCATAGATATTTTGAACGGGATCGCCCAAAAGAATGGCCTGTTCCTTCCGATAAGCGTCCGATGTATCCATGGGACAGCGGAACAGATTGGCAGCGGCAAGGGTGTTGGTAATACTGGCGGCGCCAACGGCCCCGCCCAAGGCGGTGACCACCGGGCTTTGCGCCAGCGTGCCGCCGAATTCGCCCGCATATCCTCGGTTCCAGTAAATCCAGTCCTCCTTATGCGGGCCGGCATGTTTGGAACCGCAACTCGGAAAAATATTCAGATTGTCATTAACATACATGATCATCCCCTCCCCCAACTGCTTGGAATTATTCAGGCAATACATGTTGGAACCATTATCCTTTGCCGCGGACAAGGCAGGCAACAGCATCGCCGACAGGATGGCAATGACGGCAATAACCACCAGCAACTCAATGAGCGTGAAGGCCCCGCTCGGCCTCATGGCCGTTTGGGGCGGACGCAGATCGACAAACTTCTTCCGGTAAAGAGATGAATGGGTGCCAGGCCCGCAGGAGTCAGCACGGCAAGTCATCACTGGGTGTGTCATGGTTGAAGATCATAGGGCAATGAGGAAAAGCCTGCCATCCCTCAAATGGCGTATTTTTCGGCAAGGGCCGGGGGGTGGCGGCTCCTTGCAAAATCCAACCCTCATTTGAGCCCCGAGACTTTAGACGGAATGGCTTTCCGGTTTGGTTTCCGATGTTAAAAACCTCTTGACAGCCTCGGTTCGGCCTTGGACGTGAAGTTTCTCGTAGATATGCCCCAAATGAGTCCGCACCGTTTCATGACTGATGCCCAGCCGGCCGGCAATTTCCTTGTTGGAAATGCCATCCGAGAGCGATTGGAGAATTTCCATTTCCCGCCGGGATAACCCTTGAATGCCGCCGGCCAAAGGCGCCTGGAAGGATTGGACAATGAGACGCGCAATTTCTCCGGTCATGGGGGCGCCGCCCGCGCGCACCTCGCTGATCGCCCGCAAAATCTCCTCCGTCGTTGCCCTTTTGAGCAGATAGCCGCTGGCGCCGGCTTTCAAAGCCTGGAAGATCACCTCGATGTCTTTATAGACGGTGAGCATGATGACGTGCAAACCGGGCAGGCGTTCCTTTAAGCGGGCCGTGCAAGTGATGCCCGATTCCCCCGGCAGATGAATGTCCATGAGCACGACGTCCGGGCGCGCCTTGGGAATTTCCCCCATGGCTTCCTTAGCCGTGCCGCAGGTGCAAACACATTTATAACCCGGCGCCGCTTCGATCAACTCGCGGAGGGTCTGGCGAACGGTCTGGTTATCTTCAATAATGGCAACGGATATCATTGGGTTGTCCTGGGGCTGGGTCGTGGTTTGCCTTTTGCCTTGGTTCCCGGTCGTTTGGATGCGGAGCGGCGCTGGGCAACTCCGCGGCTAAAGGCAAGGTCAGGAGGATGGTCGTTCCCTTGGCCAATTGCGAGTCAATGCGACAGCGTCCCCCCATTCGGCTCATCCGTTTGTCGAGATTCAGCAATCCGTCGCCTGCACCCTGGTCCGTCGGGACAAAACCGCAGCCGTTATCGGAGAGGCAAAGGCGCAACTCCCCGTCTTGGACTGAAAGTTGCATCATCACTTCAGTGGCATGGGCGTGGCGCACAATGTTGTTGAGACTCTCCTTCACGGCCAGGAACAGACCGTGGCGCATCTCCGCGCTCAAGGGCAGCGGTGGCAGATCCATCGGGATTTTCAGCCGGCAGGCCACCTTGGCGGCAGCCAAAAACTCCTCCGTGTGACTGGCCAGATAATTCGCCAGATAAGGCAGCGCGTCTTTGCGCGGATTGACTAACCAGACAATAACATCCAGAGCGTTGACGAGGGAGCGGGCCTTTCCGGAAATGAGATGAAAGCGATCGCCCGCTCTTTCCAGGCTGGGTGGGGAACCAGGCCCGGCGTCGGCCAGGAGGCTTATCTCGGTGAGGCTGGAACCAAGATCGTCGTGCAAATCCTGCGCAATCCTGGACCGTTCGGCTTCGATGGCATGCTGGTGCTCGGCTTGTTCGCGCTCCTGAATTTCCCGTTGCCATTGCGCGGTTCGCTGTTCCACCTGGCGCCGCAGCAGGGCAATCCAGATCGAAGCGGTCAGAATACCTCCCACCAGAAGGCCCACCGCGGTCGCCAGTCGTTTGAGCGTCCACCAGGAGGGGCGTTTCAACACCCGGACATCCGCCGGCGAATTGAGCAATAATTCAAAGGATTGGAGGCGCTGCCCCGGCGCGCTGCTTTGGCCGGCATAGACTCCGGTCAGGTCCAGCAAGCCGCCCACCGGCAAGTCCCCCAAACGGCCCTGGTGTTTATCCAACCGCGCCAGAAACAAGTGAGACCCCAGTTGCAAGTTCAACACCTGGTCCTCCCGTTCCGAGCTGATATTCATCAACTGCGCCTGCAGTTCAACGCGCGTGGCATCATAGCTGGGGTTCAAAACCAAAGGGGCGCCGACCACCCACCGTTGCGGAGGTGGCAGCGCGGCCTTTCCGATTTTGCGCACCTGGGCTTCGCGCAGCACCGGCGAGGGGCCAAGCAATTCCGGAAAACCGACCACTTCCACCAGATCGCCCGCCGCCAATTGCAGCGGCTTTTTGGGGGAAAAACGCAGCCCCTGCTCGTGATCCATTAAAAAGAACTCGTCCGCGCGCCCTTGCACGATCTGGCCGGTTATTTTGACCGGCTGAAAGGCCGCCGCATGGGCATCAAACATCAACAGTTGCGCCACCCGTTTGCCGGGCGCATCGAAGGGGTCCGCCGGCGCGGCCCGGTCCACATTCAAAAGCGGCGCCCGCATCTGGATCTCGCCCACTTTAAAAGTTACGCTATTTTTGACAGGAGACAATGAGCCCCGCAGGCGAATCAACGCGCCTTCGTAAGATTTGAGCGCCTCCAGGTGCGTGGGACTCCACCCGTTGCGGATGCCGCCGTCAGCGGTCAGCATGGACGGTTCGCCATCCCACATGGGCGGCACCAGGTAGACATGAATCTCCCCTCCTCGGGTAAGAAGAGTCAATCGGTTGGTGAGAACGTCGGTGACCACACCCTGAATCTCGACATACTGAGCGTCCATGGTGCCGTTGAGTAACTGATCCAGCACGGGATGCGCCGGTTCGGGCATCGTTCCCAGGCCCAGCCTTACCCCTCGGCTCGCCAGAATGACCGGAGAAAACCGATCCTCGGTTCGGCCTTCAATTTCCCAATAGTCCCCGACGCGAAATGGAAAAGAGCGCTGGTCGTTGAGTTGGCGCACGTCCACGTAAATACCGGCTGTGGAATCACAAATCTGACACGCATTGACACCGCTCCACACAATGACGCCCCGGATCAGGACCGGATAGCCGCGGGCCGCTTCTTCGCGCTTCATGCCGATGATTTGCCCCAGCTTGGTCAAGACCGGGAGAGGCCCCTCGCCGGCATTGGTTTCAATTTGCCAGCGCTCGGAGGCGGATTCCAACACGTGCAGATGATCGAGATCGGGCACCCACAATTCCGCCGCGGCAAGATGGCCGTCCACGGTATAGCCGCTGCGGCAAATCCCCTTGGCACTGACGCGGCTGCCAAGCAAAGTGTCAGCCAAAACGCCCTTCCCATCGTCCATCTCCACCCTTAGCCGCCCGGTCTCTGAACTTAATTCCATTTGGTATCCATTCAGACCTTTGCGGCTGATGAAGGCCACCAACCCTTCGGCTTCGCCCCAGGCAGATTTGACATTAGGAGGCAGGATTTGGCCCAACGAAAAATGGCGCGCCGGAGGCAGGACGACCGAGTGGGTCACTCGCGCTTGAGGCAGCTCAACAAACAATTGGCTGGCGCCGCCACAAACGGTGGAAAAAGCATACAGGCCATCCTCCGGCACTTCCAAGTAACCTGAAAAGCGCAGCGCCACGTTGTTCTCCCGTGTTTTGAGGCCTAAATCAAAATTATTGGCCGCACTGGTTTTGACTGGCGTGAACTGGAAAAAATCAGGCAACTCCCCCCACTGGCCTTCAAAGACCTGGCAGTCGAGCCCTTTTACCCAATGAAAGGCCCCGGACAACGGCCCGGTCACTTTGCGAAACAAGCCCGCATCGGAAAGTTTTTGTCGCGCCAACTTCGGCCCTTGCAAATAAATTTCCAAGTTGCCGGGGCTGCCGTCACTGAGCCAGCAAACGCATAACGGCTGCCGCCCAGCCTTCAGGAATATCGTCGCCGATGGCGGGGATTCTCCTCCATGATTATCAATCAACAGACACCCTCCGATGCGCACTCCCGCCCCACACCCGTTGACCGAGCCATCCCCCTCAACGACCACCGCTTCTCCCGGCTCAAGGGGCAGGCCCGGCGGGTCCACTTCCACCAGCGCGGCCCCCGACTGATCTTGCAAGGCTATCAAATTGCCGGCCGGATTGCTCCAGCGGACGACGCCCGCAAGCTGCAATCTAAGCGGCGCGTGCCGATTTTGCTCGGCCAAACTGTCAAATTCGAGCACCTTGGTGATTAAAGGAGAAGTGGATTCTGAAGAAGGTTCAGCGCCGCGGGAAACCCCAGGTGCGGCGAGCGCGAGAAGGCAAACGGCAATCCAAGCCAGGCGAGTAGAAGCCACGCAGATCACGCGGAAAGTTTAACAGGGCGCCTACGGTCTGCCAACCAAAATTCACCAATCGTTTTCATAGCTTCTCTATCTAATTCGCGCCGATTCTGAATGACTTTGTTTTTCCAGCTTCAACACCTCGGCCAACATGTTGAGGGTGAATTGTTCGGCCACCGGATCGTAGCGAATACCATAAAGGCCTGGCTCGTGATGACCCCGCGCCAACCGGCCGGCGGTCAGAGCCTGAGAGAGCAGCACCTTGCCTTTGCCCTCTCCAAAGGCCAGTTCAACAATGGGGACACGGGTGAGATTCTTGCCGCAATTGGCCAAGGCGGTGAGCCGCAAGGCCCTGCCCGTTTTGCCGCTTTGCCGATAGCTCTGCGACAGGTCAATGGTTTCAATCGGGGCGTTGGGGTTGAGCCGTTCCCGAAGTGTCGGCGCATCCTCGGCCAGGAACTTGACCTTGTCACGCAGTTTTGTCATGGTGTTTGTATCCTTCTGCCGGGGCGAAAACTCATAGAAATCAGCCAATTCATAGGCATAGTAATCACCCTGATGGCAGATGGCTTGCTGATCGGCCCCCCGGCTGGACCAAAGGGATAACAAGGCTTCCGCATTCAATCCCACCGCCTCCATATCCGCCGCTGGCACCACCAACCCGCCGCGCAAGCCATTCCAAAGCCAGGTGGATGGCCGCGGCAGCCCCGCCCAGAGGGAATCATTGTCGGCGGCCGGGTGCAGATGACTTTCTGGCTCGGCGGTTTCGCGAAGTGTGACTTGGATGCCGGAAAACAGATCGTATTGTTCCACCCGGGGAGCGGCAACCTGCGGCGCTCCTTCCAGCGGGCCTAAGCTTCTTCGCTTATAGCCCTGCCCTAAGTCGCGCGGTCCGATGTCCAATAGCACCACCGAGCGCCCCTCCTCAACCGCCTCTCCCATGGCACGAAGCAGTTTGCGTGATTGCGGCAGCTTTGCCCAAGTCAATTTTGAGGCTAGCAAGATTTGGGCCCGAGGATCATTGGGGTTGACAGTGCGAAGGCCGTTCTGGGCGAGAAACTCCCGCAGTTCGCTTTCGTTCTCAGGCACTCCCACAGTCGTGCTCGTCAACACAGAGGGAACAACAACGGACAAAGTCCGACAGCGCCAACTGGAAGTAACCGGGAATATCACGCCCGGCACGGTCCCTTGGAGCTGCGCTTCCAGCCGCCAGTTGCCTGGTTCTGATGGAAAATGGATCTGCACCGTTTTTTTGACAGTACCATGAGCCGCGACGGCGGCGCTAACAAGCTGGGCGGGGATGGTCTCGTCCGCAGCCTCACCGCGCACCAACCGGACCGAGGCGGTCAGTTCCTGGTTTTTGCTGGTGTCGTTAAAAAAATAGAGCGGCACAGCCACCGTTTGTCCCGGAGTGAAGTTTCGGTCCCACACCTCCAGGCTCAAGCTCAACGGAGAAAAGGCGGCGGCCAAGGCCTCCCAGACCGGTTTAGGTTGCGGATGGGCCAAATCGCCTAAAAACCAGGTGTTGCCGTCCTGGGGGCTGCCCAAAATGCAAAAGGGCAGAAATCCCGCGGCGCCGATTCGTCGCCAGTACTCCGCCACTTTGGCATTGGCCTCGGCCTGAAACTCAAGGCGTTCCTCGCGCGTTTGCTCCCGGCCAAGAAAACGCAAAAGACTTTCCCGCACGCTCGGATAGAGTCCCGGATCACCCCTGCCATCCAAGTAGTTGCCGCCGAATTCATCAACCATGATCGGGCGATCAAACTGCTCGGCGGAATCGTAGTACAAACCCAGGTTCTCAAACAAACTCCACCAATACTTATGAACATGAATGACGTCGCGGTGTGAAATCACCAAGGGAGGATATTGCGGCAACAGCGAATCCAGAGCCGACCAGGCCTCTTTGAGGGACTTGCCCTCCATTTCATTCCAAGGGTGAATCAGAACGACGCTGGGATGACGCATGGCCACGTCAAGCCATGCGCGCCATTGTGCCCGCATGCTTTCCGGAGAAGCCTCAATGCCATGGAAGAAGGGCCATTCCAATTGCACCAGAAGGCCGTCGCGATCACATAGGTCCAGAAACCGTTCCGGCGGCAACCCCAAATGAAAGCGCAGCGTGTTCGCCCCCAGGCTTTTCAAACGACACACGATGTTCTGCTCGAACCAACTGCTGTCAAAAGCAATGGTTTTGGCCTCCGGGTCACGCAGCCAGCGATGCCAAACGACCGTCCCGCCCCGCAACTGAATGGGTTCGCCATTCAAGACAAAACGCCGGTCCCGGCAACGGAAATCGCGCAGACCCCAGGTTAGCTCGCGGCTGTCCATCCTGCGCTCGCCTTCCCGCAACACCAGGCGAACGCGGTAGAGGTTGGGAGAATCGGGCGTCCAAGGCTTGCACCCTTGCTTGAGCGTCAACCGCGTGACCCCCTGGTTCTGACGCGCGTTGGCAATGCCCGAACTGGCAACCACTTCCCCCGCCGGGTTGAGCACCAGTGCCTGAATGGTTCGTTTCGTCGCGTCACCACCCGCAATCTGCCAATGGATAGCCAATCTGTCGGCGGCAAAATCGGTCCACGGAATCAATTGAACGATCTGGGACTCACCCGAAAAATGGAGGACAACCCCATCCCACAAGCTGGAGGAGTTATCCGAACGCCACCGGTCGGCCGCGGGAACGCAGGAGGCGTCGCGAGGGTCCAAGTCGCGCAAGGATTGAAGGGCAATTTCAAGCAGGATCGTCCGGCCGGGAGCAACATTGGTTCCGCGCAATTTATGTTCGCTGGGCGCCATGCCCCCCGCGCTGGCCGAAACCTTTTGTCCATCGATATAGACCTGCGGAGCAAAACGCGCGCCCTTGAGCCACAGGGTCGCCTGGGTCCAGTCACCCGGCGGCAATTCGACTCGCCGCCGATACCAGAGCGTGCCTGGAGACATCTCGCCGGGAGCCTGCGCCAAACCGGGAACCAGAACTTGATCCTGGTAGTGCCGCTCGATTCCCATCTCCCAAACCCCATCCAGGCTCAGTTCGCCACCCTCTTCCATGGGCACAATGGCAGCGGAGCGTTGCGATAGAGAAACCGCGAACGTCAAGAGAGCCGTCACTCTCAGCACCCGCCAAACCTTTCTTAAATCGCAAATCGCTTTCATTATGAAAATGCAACGATGCGATTCTGGCCCAGCGGCGTTCGCCGTGCTATCCCCCGAATGGCGTAATTTGCGTCAAACGAATTGAAGCCCGGAGGAAGGAGATGATAATAATGGTCAATCTGAATTCATCGTTCCTGTTCCATGTTGAGTTTTTGGCGCGCCATGCGGGAGCGGAGTTTCGCCTTGGATGCCTTGCAGGGCGGGCGAGTCGCGCACGAGCAATCCTCTGACGCCTTCGAGCCGGGCCGGAACGACGTCCCGCGCGATTTGCGCCTTGAAGTTGTCGATTTCCAATCCGTCCACGTCCACTCCAACCAGCACGGGCCGCAAATCCTCGGTGTCAAAACCAAGGCGGATGTCGGCCATCTCCAGACCCTTGACGTGCCGGGCAAAAACTCCGTACGCCGGCATGACGCCTGTATAGCCGGGGTCGGGATAGCCGGCGCCCAATTCTGCGGGGGTTCCAATAGCGTCTTGCCTGGTTCCCCCGCCCTTGAACTGCAACCGGATATTTTGCAGCCGCACTGCTTCGATGGGCTGTTGGGGCGTGCCGGTGATTTGGATTCCGCTCGTTTTGTCAATCCCTGTGGCGATGAGGTTCGAGATGAGAATATTTCTCATCCTGCTGGGGGTGGTGACGTTCGGCCCGCGATTGCGGTTGCCCAACGTGAGATAAATGGGATAGCCCACGACATCCATCATGGCGATGTTGTTGATCGTGATGTTCTCCATAATCCCACCATCCACTTCCTCGAGGGCCAAGCCGCGGCAGGAGCGAAAGGTGCAATTGGCCACGGTCACGTTGCGGAAGCCGCCATTGGCTTCCGTTCCAAATTTGATACGGCCGTATTGCCGCCGGGAGGGTTTCATGGTGCCATCCACGAGCGTTCCCTCTTCAAAGCCCGAAACCTGACAGTTGATGATGGTGAGGTTTTCGGTGATGACATTGCGTCCGAGCGCGAAACTGCTTTTGGGCACCAAGGCATCGTCATCAGGTGAATTGATCCGGCAATTGGAAACGGTCGTGTTACGGCAACAATCGATATCAATCCCGTCGCGATCGGTGTCAATCGTCAGGTTGTCCAACGTCATGCCATCGCAACCGGTGGCCAAAATCGCAAAATGTCCGCCATGCAAAATGGTCAGGTCGCGCACCAGCACTCCGCGACAGAGCTTCAAGGCGATGGATTTGTTGCCGAGGCGCAGGGCGTTTATATCCGAAGGGCGCGGTTGGGCGGCGTGGCGGGGGCCAAGTCCGTCGGAACCAATGATGCGATTGATCAGCGCCGGGGCGGTGGGCATCGCGGCGCCATTGATGGCACCCTGGCCGGTGATGGAGACGTTAGTCAGGTTTTCGCCCCAAATGAGGCTGTTGTGGAAGAAGGTGTGGCCGCCGTCCTGATAGGCCGGAAGCTCGAACGGTTCCGCCGGATCATAGGCGTTCATGTCCAGCGGTGCGGCAACAAGGGTTGCGCCCGCGTCAAGGAGCAGATGAATATTGCTTTTCAGACGAAGGGAGCCGCTCAAGTAGGCGCCGGCCGGCAGATAGACTGTCCCTCCTCCAGCCGCGGCGCAACTCTCGATGGCCTTGTTGATCGCCGGACTGTCAAGCGTCTTCCCGTCACCGGCCGCCCCGAAAGAGCGCACGTTGTAAAAGCCGGCGCCGGCAGCCTCGGCGGCCTGGAGCGCGCGCCCCGGCGCCACCAGCCCTAAAGCCACGACGACAAGCAGTCTTGTTCTGGCCAGCATTGAGAGAGAGCAGGTTTGCGTTTGGATCATTTTGATTTTCATTGTGTTTGTCCTATGCTCGCCATCTGGCTGCCAGAATGGGCCGCCATCGGCATCATGTCCAGAAGTTATTCATAGAGACGGGTTCTATAAGGTCAACTGCAAGTGTTTGACAACGCGGCCTGTGGGAATATGGTTTGGCATGACTCGCACACGAAATGAGTTCTTCGTTCTTCCCATCGGCGTCCACGGCAAATTCTGGCGCGCCCTTGTGAGCGCCTTGATCGGGCTGTGCCTCATGCTTCGCGTGGGCGCGCACACCCAGGAGCACCAGCGCGCCGATCCTGAGTCCATTGTAAGTTATTGCAAGACAATTGCTTTTGATTGTGAAGTGGATCTCGAATCATGATCCGGGTTGCCGGCGGATTTTCGATAGTTGACAAGACGGTGGTTTTTGGCAAAGATCGGCCCATGAACGAGCGCGAACCCAATAATTATCCAAAATTGCACAATGCCCTGTGGCCGGGCCTGGTCGGCAAAGGCGGACCCGGGGCCGAACCGAGCATCGGCCTCGATGCCATGCTCGATCTGACGGCCAAGGCCGAAGTCAACGGGGTCAAGTTCGACGGTGTGGATATCTTTCTGTTTGATCCGCATGTCAGCATTGACATGGGCGACGACGAGTTGAAGCGGGTGGCGGATAAAATTCGCGCCAGGGGACTGGTGGTCGGCTCGGTCGTGGCGCCGGTCTGGCCGCCGACGGGCGGCGGCTCCGCCATGGGCGGAGCGGAGGAACGCGCGCGGTTTGCCGGCCAGGTGACCAAGGCCTGCCGCATCGCCCGCGTCTTGAGCGAGTTGGGCGTTCGCCCCTGCGGAGTGGTGCGGATTGATTCCGCCTGCGGCGTGGCTGATTGGGAGAAGGCCCCCAAGCTCAACACCAAACGCATTGCCGCCACGTTCCGGGAAGCGGCCAAAGCGGCCAAAGACAACGGCCAGCGTCTGGCGGCGGAAGGGGAAATTTGCTGGGGCGGCATGCACAGTTGGAAATATATGACGCAATTGCTGGAGGAAGTGGGGCAGCCCGGGACCGTCGGCTTTCAGGCGGACATGGCGCACACGCTGCTGTACACGCTGGGTTACAACGCGCCGGAACACCGCATCGTGCCCCGGAGTTTTCATTGGGAGCCGGCACAGTTCCACGCGGCCATGAAGAAGATGACCCGGGCCTTGCGGCCGTGGACGATGGATTTTCACGTCGCGCAAAACGACGCCACCGTCAAAGGCGCCGGCTCGCACGACAAAACGGGCCGACATTGCCTGGCGACCGATCCCAATGGAAAGCTCAACATCGGGCGGGACTCCGGTTACTGGATGCGGGACGAAAAAGGCAAAGTCATCAAGAACTTCCAGCACATTTGCTGGGACGGCTGCATGTTCCCCAACGAAGTGATGATGAAGCCGGAAACATGGAACAACGTCCTCGCCTCCATGATCCAGGTGCGGGAAAACCACGGCTGGCGCGGGTAAGGGCCACGACACGGCGATTAGAATTTTCCGGCGGGCGAAAGTTGCGCCGGCTCTTCCAGAATGACCAATAATTTTTGGGCGCAATAGGCCCGGTCACGCTTCGCGCCGCTGACTTCTTTGATGATTCCGTGGTTTTCGAGTTGCCCGATGGCGCGCATCACGGTGTTGTAGGCCAGGCCGAGATGCTTCTCCGCGCCGCGAGGAGTGACAAACGGATTTCCGCCAAGCATATCCAACATCCGAAAGGCGACTTTCGCGCCAGGATCGCCGGAGAGTTTGTTCCGCCAACTCGCCAAAAGTGCGTTGATGCGTTCGGCGCGGCTGACCGCGTCTTCAGCCTGACGCGCTACTCCGTTCAGGAAATATTGCAGCCAGTTCAGCCAATCGCCTTTTTCGGAAACGCCACGAAGCCCGTCGTAATAGTCCGCATGGGTGGCCTCGAAGAACGCTGAGAGGGAGAGAAGCGGCGCGGGCAAAACGTCACGCTCGCACAATTCCAGCGTGATCAGCAAACGCCCCACACGGCCATTGCCGTCCAGGAACGGGTGAATGGCCTCGAATTGATAATGAGCCAGCGCCGCGTGTATCAGCGGCGGAAGCATCCGGTCATGCAGAAACTTTTCCCACGCGGACAGAGACTCTCCCAAGAAATCCGGCGGTGGAGGCACGTAGGCCGCTTGCGCCAGCGTATCGCCCGGCCGGCCAATCCAGTTTTGTGTGCGGCGGAATTCGCCGGGAGTGGCATGTTGTCCCCGGACGCCGGTCATCAGCTTTTCATGCAGTTCGCGAACCAGACGCAAAGACAGCGGCAGGGTTTTGAGTCGCTCAATGCCGTATTCCAGCGCGACGACGTAATTGCCTACTTCCCGCAAATCATCCGGGCTTCTTTCGACTGCCGCCCCGGCCTCCGCCGCCAGCAATTCGCCGAGCGTGGACTGCGTGCCCTCGATACGGCTGGAAAACACGGCCTCGCGGCGCACAAACGGACGGATCAGGACATGCGGATTGGGCAACCTTCTTCCTTCCCCGGCCAGCTTCCCGATAAGAGTGGAGGCGTTGGCCAGAGCCACGGCCAGCGGTTGCGTCCATTCAATCGCTGGCGGCAACGGATTGGGGTGATAAGCGCGGTAGCCTTCCAGGGTTTTGATCCACCGCCCCGATTGGGTGATGGATTTTCGATTTGGCGATTCGCTGCTCATGACTGAAATAGAAAATGCGCTTATTTCATTCTAAGGGCAAGAACTGAAATAAGAGGATTCCTTGTTTCAATCCAAGAAGCGCCGGTGCGTTCGTCTCTCCATCGTTTAGCAATTTGGGGTTGAATCCAGGGCTGCCTATGCCTTTCAATCAGAACGTCGGCAACGCACTATGAAACAACTCAACATCGGACTGATCGGCTGCGGCTTCATGGGCCGCACGCACGCCAACGCCTTCGGCAAGGTCCATCATTTCTTCGACCTCCAACACAAACCTGTCCTCAAGGCCGTCTGCGCCCGCGGCGCGGACAACGCCCGGGCCTTCGCCGCCAGGTGGGATTTTGAATCATTCGAGACCGACTGGCGCAAACTGGTGCGGCGGGCGGACATTGATGTGATTGACATTGCCAGCCCCAACGACACGCACGCCCAAATCGCCCTCGCCGCCGCCAAGGCCGGCAAAATGGTCCTGTGCGAAAAACCGCTGGCCATGAACGGGCGCGAAGGCGAGACCATGGTCTCCGCAGTCGAGAAAGCCAAAGTGCCGAACATGGTCTGGTATAATTACCGCCGCGTCCCTGCCGTCACGCTGGCCAAACAATTGATTGAGGAAGGCCGGCTGGGCCGCATCTTCCATTATCGCGCGAAGTTTTTGCAAGATTGGACCATCAGCCCCGACGTGCCGCAGGGCGGGGCGGGTCTTTGGCGCCTGGACGCCAAGGTGGCTGGCAGCGGTGTCACGGGCGATTTGCTGGCCCACTGCCTTGACACGGCCCTCTGGCTCAACGGGGCGATCAGTCAAGTCAATGCCATGACGGAGACCTTCGTCCAAGAGCGGAAACATAACCTGACGGGCAAGGTCGAACGCGTGGCCATTGACGACGCCTGCGCCTTCCTGGCGCGCTTCGCCAACGGTTCGCTGGCCACGTTTGAATCCACCCGTTACGCCCGCGGGCATAAGGCGCTTTACACCTTCGAGATCAACGGAGAGCACGCCTCCATCGCGTGGGACCTGCACGACCTGCACCGGCTGCAGTATTTCGATCACCGCGACGAGGGCCGCGTGCGGGGATGGCGGTCGGTGCACGTGACCGACGGCGACCAGCCCTACATGAAACATTGGTGGGTGCCGGGCTTGCAAATCGGGTACGAGCACACGTTTATCCATCAGGCGGCCGATTTCCTGGAGGGATTGAGCAGTGGCCGGCCCGCCAGCCCCACGTTCCGCGAGGCGCTGGAGACGCAATACGTGTGCGACGCCGTGCTCAAGTCGGCGCGGACGCGCAAATGGGTAAAGGTGCCCGGAAAAAGCGCCAAATAAAGGATCCGCACTGGTGAAGCGCGGATCCCGTCAACCGATAGATTCAAAAAGACCGCGGGCTTACCGATGCCCGCCGCCGCCATGACCGCCGCCATAGCCGCCATGACCGCCGCCCCAACCTCCACGACCACCCCAACCTCCACGGCCGCCCCAACCCCAACCGCCCCAGCCCAAGCCAACGCCAACCACCGGCCCCCCGTAATAGTAAGGCCCGCCGTAGTAGTACGGGTAGCCGTAATCATAATAGGCCGGATAATCCGGACTGACCACGGTGGCGGGAGGCGGAGGCGTTGCGGGAACCGCAACCGCCTGGGGAGCCTGTTGGACCGGAACAGAGCCATCTGGCGCGGGCGCCGGCACCGGCTGTTGCGGATACGGCATCATGCCCTGCTGCGGCATCGTGCCCTGTTGCTGCAGCATGGCTTGTTGTTGCATCATGGCCTGTTGCTGCAGCATGGCCTGTTGCTGCAATTGCCCGTCGCGCTCAATTAGGGCATGAGTAATTTCCTGGGGAATCCCCAAACTCTGCAGGTGAATAATGCCATCGGCCGTCAGATGATATGGCAATACCGTGTTATTGACGTAATGGATGATCACGTCTTTACCGATGCCCCCCTGATACATCTTCACCACTTCCGCCACGCCGTAAGGCAAAGCCGGGGCCGGGGCCGGGGCTGGCGCAACGCTGGCCGCGGGCGGTGGGGTCGCGCTGGCACTGGAGGTGGCGCTGTTTTGGGCGCTGGCGCCGAGGCAAACCATGGTCGCCGTGGCGGCCGCAAGCGCCATCCTGTTAAATACTGATGGACATTTCTTCATATTCTCAATTCCTGCTATCTGGCGGGTCGTGGCCAGTTTAAGTTTCTGACCCCGCCACAACGTAGCCCTGAAATCGCCTTTGGGCAAGTTGTGTTCGGCCTTGGGCTTCCGATCAAATCTCATCATGCCATTAAGACGCAAGAAAAGTCGCGGAATTCACCCTCGACATGGCGCGGCGGCAAAACATACTCTTTGGGCCATGCAACATTTAGCTGGCTTTCTGAAGGCGGTCAACGAGGGGCGGCCTCTTATCCGCGAGATCACGCTGGAGCAAGCGCGCCGGCGGCTGGCGGCCAATCCCAAGGCGATTCTGTAACCATTGGGCTGGAAACTCCGTATTCCCCTTTGGAAACATGGCCAACAACAAGAAGAACACCGAAGAAAAGACGGCGCATCGCTCAAACCTGACTCGTCCCCCCGCCGAAAACTGCGCTGAAACGTTTCGCGCGGCAACTTGTCTATTACCCTTTAAGGAAAATGGCTAACAACAAAAGCAAAAGCGAAAGAAAGATCATCCTTTTCTCGATTCTCGGCCTGCTGGTGGTGGCCGGCGTGGCGGCCAGCCGGTTTGCCAAAAGACCCCCGCCTATCGCCATCGCCACGGAAAAAGCCGCCCGCCGCAACATCACCGAGCTGGTGGTCGCCAACGGCAAAATTGAGCCTGTGCTCCAGGTTAAAATCAGCCCGGAGGTTTCCGGGGAAATCATCGAATTGCACGTCAAAGAGGGGCAAAACGTCAAGAAGGGCGATCTTTTGTTTAAAATCAAGCCTGACAATTACCTGGCCGCCAGCAATTCGGCCCAGGCCAACTACAACTCGGCCGTGGCCAACCGGGAAACGGCCAAGGCCAACCTCGAAAAAGCCTATTTGGAGTACAAACGCAACGACGCCTTGTTCACAGAAAAACTGATCTCCGATTCGGATTTCCTGGCAGCTAAGACCGCGGACGACGTGGCCAAATCCACCCTGGACGGAGCCATCGAACAAATCAGCATTGCCGCCGCGCAATTGGATTCCGCCAAGGCCGACCTGTTCAAAACCACCGTCTATGCCCCCTTGACGGGCACGGTGAGCAAATTGAACTCCGAATTGGGCGAGCGCGTGGTGGGCACGGGACAAATGGCCGGCACCGAAATCATGACGGTGGCAGACCTCAACAACATGGAGGCCCGAGTTGATATTGGCGAGATTGACGTGCCCTTGATCAAGCTGGGCCAAAAGGCCAGCCTGGAAGTGGATTCGTTCAAAGACCAAAAGTTTAACGGCCTGGTGACGGCGATCGCCAACTCGGCCAACAACAACGACACCAGTTCGGCCGCGACCATCTCTTCGTCCACCAGCACCGAGGCCACCAAGTTCCAAGTCAAGATTCTCCTCACGGAGAAGGAGCGGTTTCTGCCGGGCATGTCGGTGACGGCCAACATTGAAACGCGCTACCGCAGCAATGTCATCAGCGTGCCGATTCAAAGCGTCACCACCCGGATTCCCACAAATAATGCCGCCAGCACCAACACCAACAGCCTCGCCAGCGCCAAGACCAACACCCTCGCCGCCACCAACACCCTCGCCATCACCAATACCAACACCAACAGCAGCGCCACCAATGGCAGCGCGGCCAAGAAAGCGGATGAGCCGCCCAAACCGATTGAAGTCGTCTTTATCCTCGAAGGCGACCACGTCAAGCAGGCGCCCGTCAAACGCGGCATCAGTGACGACAATTATGTCGAAATCACCGACGGATTGAAGGAAGGCCAGGAAGTCGTTTCCGGCGGATACAAAGCCATTAACCGGGATTTGGAGGACGGCAAGAAAGTGGTGGTCAACGCCGAAGCCGCCGGCCAGAGCAAGGAGAAGAAGACCAACTGACCCGGAGAACGCGCGGTGAGCCTCATTCGCCTCCAGAAAATTTCCCGGCTCTATCAAATGGGCGGGGAAACCATCCATGCCTTGCGCGACATCTCGCTCGAGGTCGAGCGGGGCGAATATGTGGCCATCATGGGGCCGTCCGGCTCCGGCAAGTCCACCTTGATGAACCTGCTGGGCTGCCTGGACACCTGCAGCTCCGGCGTGTACGAGCTGAACGGCATCAACGTGAGCGAACTCAACGACAATCGCCTGGCCGAAATCCGCAATCACGAGATTGGCTTTGTTTTCCAAACATTCAACCTCCTGCCGCGCGCCAATGCCTTGCGCAACGTCGAACTGCCTTTGATCTACGCCGGCGTCCCGTCGGACCAACGCAAACAGATGGCGATGCAAACGCTGCAAAGCGTCGGCCTGGCCGACCGCGTGCTGCACAAACCCAATGAAATGTCCGGCGGCCAGCGCCAGCGCGTGGCCATCGCCCGCGCCCTGGTCAATTCGCCCTCCATCATCCTGGCGGATGAACCGACCGGCAACCTGGACTCCAAATCAGGCGAAGAAATCATGGCCCTGTTGCGTCTGCTTTCCGAAAAGGGAAACACTATTTTTGTCGTCACCCACGAGGAAGACGTCGCGCGCCACGCCCGCCGCATCATCCGCATTCGCGACGGCCTGATCGCCGATGACTCGGCCCATAAAAAATGATCCCGCCATGAGGTTCCTGCTCGAAATCAAGGAGGGATTGCTCATCGCCTGGGACGCCATTCGGGCCAACAAATTGCGTTCCGCGCTGACCACTCTGGGCATCGTCATCGGCATCGTGACGGTGACCTCGATGGCCACGGCCATTGACGCGCTGAACCGGGCGGTCCACGACAGCCTTTCCATCCTCGGGTCGGACGTTCTGTTTGTCGGCAAAATAGACTGGCTGATCCACACGGAGGAGGATTGGATTCAGCAAAACAAACGCGCCGATGTCACGCTGGAACAAGTGCATAAGGTGGAAAAACAAATGCTCCTGGCCGGCGCGGTCGCGCCCACGGTCAGTTCCCGGCATGCCGTGTGGTACAAAAACCGCCGCGCCAACCGGGTGTCCATTGTTGGCACCACCGACCAGTTTCTGACCACCAGCGGCTTCAATATCGCCGTGGGCCGGTTTATGACTGCGGCCGAAATCGAAGGCGGGCGGCCGGTTTGTGTCATCGGCAACGACGTGGCGACCAACCTCTTTCAAAGAGAGTCTCCGCTCCGCAAGAAAGTCAAAATCGGCGAGCGGCAACTGGAAGTCATCGGCGTGCTGGAGAAGCGCGGCAGCTTCCTTGGGCTGGACAGCTTCGACAACCAAGTCATCCTGCCTGTGTCGCAGTTTGTGTTCAGTTACTGGAGGCATCCCTCTTTTGAGATTCAGGTCAAAGTCCTCCATTTGGAACAACTGGACGATGCCAAGGAGGAATTGCGCGGCCTGCTGCGCAAAATCCGCCGCGTCAACCCGGCGGACCCGGATAACTTTGCCATCAACCAGCAGGAACAATTCATCGCCACCTTTGACCGGATCACGGGCACCATCGCGGCCGTCGGGTTGGTCATCACGGGCATGTCGTTGTTCGTCGGCGGCATTGGCATTATGAATATTATGTTTGTCTCGGTGGCGGAACGCACGCGCGAGATTGGCGTGCGCAAGGCCATTGGCGCCAAGCACCGGACCATCCTTTTGCAGTTCCTCATCGAAGCGGCCTCCATTTGCCTGATGGGCGGGCTGGTGGGTTTAGGCATCACTTACGCCTTGACGTTGCTGGTGGCGGGCGCCTTTCCTTATTTTCCCATCAAGATTTCCCTGCCGGTCATGGGCCTGGCCATCTTGACCTCGGTTCTGACGGGGGTGACCTCCGGCTTTTTGCCGGCTTGGCGCGCCGCCCGCATGAACCCGGTGGACGCCTTGCGCAACGAGTAAAGGAAACCGCGCCATGAAAGCACTCAGCATCCTGCGGGCCGAGTTGAAGGACAGCTTCATCATGGCCCTGACCGCCATCGTGGCCCACAAACTCCGCTCCGCCCTCACCTTGCTCGGCATCCTGGTCGGCGTCTTCTCCATCATCGTGGTCATGACCTCCATGCGGGCCATGCAGCAAAAAATCGAATCCGATCTCAATCAACTTGGCGGGCAGACCTTCGTGGTCCAAACCTGGTCGCAACTTCATTTCGAAGGCGGCGAAAGCGAGCAGAATTACTGGCGCCGCAAAAGAATCAATCTGGAGCAAGCCACCGAACTGGCCCGCCGCGCCACCCTGCCCCTGAGCGTCGGCGTGGAGGACGGCGGCGCGGCGGAAGGCCAGATCATGTCGCGCTATGCCAAAAGCCCTCCCATTGTATGGCTGTCCGGGGAAACTCCCGGCAGCTTCCCCGCCCAAAATTGGATCATCGCCCAGGGCCGGCCCTTGCTGGATTCCGACGAGGATGATTTGCGCGACGTCTGCGTCCTGGGCAGCACCCTGGCCGGGGATTTGTTTCCCTTCGGTTCGCCTTTGGGCGAGCGGATCGAGTTGAACGGCATCAAATACACGGTGGTCGGCGTGCTCGAACCCAAAGGCAGCATGCAAGGGACCCGCGAGGATGAGTTCGCCCTCATCCCCATCACCACCGCCATTAATCGTTACGAGGACAAACGCTGGCTCAACCTGAGCATCCTGGTGCAGGCGCGCGGCCCGGCCGAGTACGACGCCACGGTGGACCAAGTGCGCGGGATCATGCGCCAAGTGCGCAAAGTGCCGCCCGGCAAGCCGGATGATTTCGAGATTTTTTCCAACGATTCCCTCATCGAACAAATGAAGTCCATCACTTTCAAAATCCGCCTGGTGATCACTCTGATCAGTTCCGTCGCCCTCCTGGCCGCGGGCATCGGCATCATGAATATCATGCTCGTCTCGGTGACGGAACGGACGCGCGAAATCGGCATCCGCCGCGCCATCGGCGCCAAGAAGCGAACCATCATGGCGCAGTTTATCATGGAAGCGGTCGTGCTGTGTGAAGTCGGCGGCGTGGTGGGCGTGGCCTTCGGCGTGGCCGGCGGCGATTTGATCGCGATTCTCCTGCATTTGCCGAAAGTCCTTCCCCTTGATTGGGTCTTCATCGGATTGGGAATTTGCTCGCTGGTCGGCATCGTCTTTGGCACGTACCCGGCCTATAAAGCGGCCCATCTGGACCCGATCGAATCCTTGCGTTATGAATGACAACAACTCCTAATGATTATGCGCCTGAAAAAATCGTCTCTCGCCCTTTCCGCCGCGCTGGGAACGCTTCTGCTCCTGCCCGGCTCGGACGCCGCCGCCCAAACGCCGATGCCGCCCAAAACAAACTGGGTGGTCGGCTGCGATGAATTGATCCGCATCGCGCTGACCAATAATCTGAGCATCCGCCTGAGCCAAATTCAACCGCAAATGGACCAGTTTGCGGTGGACGGACTCTATGGAGCTTACCAGCCCTCGTTAACCCTCAATATGACGCACAGCTACGATTCGTTTTCCTCCGGCGTTCTCACCCAGGAAGGCTTGTCCTATCCCGCCACCAAGGAGCAGGTCAATTCCTACACGCCGGGGTTGAGCGGCCTGGCCCCCTGGGGCCTTTCCTATTCCCTGACCGGCCCGCTCTCGGAGGAAAACGTGAGCGGCTCGCCGGACCTCTACAACAGCTCCCCAGGCATCCAGTTGTCCCAGCCTGTGCTCAAGAACTTTTGGATTGACACGACGCGTTATCAAATCTCGCTCAACAAAACGACTCTGAAGATGGATCAATTGGCCCTGCGCAACCAGATCATGACGGTCGTCAACAACCTCAAGGCCGCTTACTATACGCTGATCTCGGATCGCGAACTCGTGGGGGTGCAGGAGATCGCCGTGCAACTGGCGGAGGAAACCATGCACGAAGACGAGCAGAGGGTGCAAGCCGGCGCCTTGGCGCCCCTGGATGAAAAGCAGGCCGAATCCCAGGCGGCCAACGCCCGCTCGGACCTTCTGACCGCCCGAGCCACCCTGGCGGCGCAGGAAAACGCCATTAAGACCATCCTGGGAGTGCGCCTCAAAGATTGGCTCGGCCTCACCCCGGTGCCCACGGACCGGTGGTTGGTGGCGGTGCCGGAGAGTCCTGACGTGCGGGAATGCTGGCGCACGGCCTTTGAAAAAAGGCCCGACATGCTGCAGGCAAAGCTGAAAGCCCAGGCCCAGCACGTGTTGCTCAAACTCGACTTCAACCAGTTGCTGCCCGAAGTGGACGTGGTGGGGAGTTACGGCCACAACGCCACGGAACTGACCATGGACAGGAATCTTAATACCATCGCCAATGGCAATTATCCCTTTTATTCCTACGGAGTCATGATGACGATTCCTCTGGGCAACAGCAGCGCCCGCTCCAAATACAAATCCGACAAAGCGGCCCTGGAACAGCTCGTGTTGCAAATCAAGCAAGTCGAGTTAAACATTATCCCCACCATTGACAATGATGTCACCAAACTCCGAACCGATTTTTTGAAGGTGGATTCCACGCGCCAGGCCCGCCTCTACGCCGAAGAGGCGCTGCAGGCGGAGCAGACCAAGTTGCAACATGGCAAGAGCACCAGCTTTGTCGTGCTCCAACTCCAGCAGACTCTGACCGCCCGGCGCTCGGACGAAATCCAGGCGCTGGCCAATTACAACATTGACCTGGACCAACTTGCCTTCGACGAGGGCGTCATCCTCGAACGGAACCACATAGATTTGCGCGTCCGCTAGACGGCGCTCATTGGCAGGTGAAGGAGCCTGTGCTCGACCACGAACCGGTGTAGTTGTTTCCGCCGCCGCCGCAAGCGCCACCCTGGCTGAAGGATTTGCAATTCTCAGGCGTTCCCGCCTGGTCGCCGGTGGGATAACCGCAGGGCGTGTTCTGGCAGGGCTTGACACTGATGTTGCCGCAGTTGCCAAAGTTGCTGTTGTTATAACAGGCAGCGCCCCACTGCCAGTTGCAGTTGACTCCCGGCGTGCTGCAACTGAACGTGCCCGTCCAGCAAACCGAGTGGCAATTGGCGAAATCGGACTGCCAGGGTATGCCGCAGCCGGCCAGGAAGATTTGACTGTCGCCCGCGCAAGGCAGTGTCGTGGTCCACGTCGTGCCGTTGAACACACAACTGCCGGTGGAACAACTTGGGCTGAAGTTGATTTGGCAATCGGGCACGGGATAGGTGTAGGTGTTGCCATCATTGCAGGTCAGAGTCACGGTGGCGTTCTTGCAATAAACCGTGCAAGCCTTGCCGGGCGTGCAGTTCAGATGGGCGTTCCACCAGACATAACCATTGCCCGGATTCTGAGAGTTAAAATTGCCGCAAATCTGGTTGGTCACGCATTTGGTGGTGATGATGGTGATGACGGTGTTGGTATTGGTCGCCGACTTGCCGTTCGGGGCCGTGCCGATGGCCCAAGCCGTGTTGGTCAAATTCCCTGTGTTGGTGCCGGCCACATAATTGGACGTAAACAGGAAGCCCTGGCCCGGCGCCACGCTCGTCTGCGAGAAGATCGCGTTTGTTCCCCCCAGCAGCGGATCCACCACCGACAGCGTCTCACAGGTGTTGCCGGTGTTGGTGACCGCGAACGTGTAGGTAATGACCCCGCTGCGTGGCATGGTGGCGGGACCGGTCTTGATCAATTGCACGGCCGGGGTCGAGCCGATGTAGGAGAAATTAACGCTCGACTGGCTCTGGCACGCTGACAAGGTGACGGCGCTCTCATTGCCGCTGCCGGCCGGATAGGTCTCCGTATAACCGCTGAGCGGCGTCACGACCACAATGTAGTTGCCGGGCGCAAGGTCGCTGAAGCTGTAGTTGCCGTTGGCATCCGTGGCACTGGTGGCGATCGGAGCGCCTTGGGTGGTTTCCAAGGTGACAGTCACATTGGCAATTCCCTCATTATTGCTCAGGTTGGCATCACCAGTGCAAGCCAGCACCACCAGGCCGGACAAACCGCACGAATTGGTTTGCGCCACGGTGATCAGTTGCGTGCAACTGTTGCTGTTGCCGCAGGCGTCCACCGCGCTCCATTGGCGGCTGATCAGGTAGGTCGCTCCGCAGCTTTCCTTGGATACGCTGTCAGAGTAGGTCAACTTGGGATTCGGACTGCACGTGTCGCTGACGGTGGCCGTGCCGGTTTGGGCCGGCGCCGGAATGTAAACGGAGCACAGGTTGGTGCTGCACCAACTGCTGACCTGGCAACCTTGGAAGCCTTGATTGAGATTGCTGCACAGACCGCACAGGTATTGCACCGTGCATCCTTGCGGGCAGGCGCCGCCGCCCAAGGCGCGGTTGCAGGCGCTCAGGATGTCGCGCACTTTCTGGCCGTTGCACGGCGAGTTGGAATCGCACAGCACCAAATCGCCGCATTTGCCCACAAAGCCGGGAGCGCTGCCGAAGTCACCAAGGTCGCAATTCAACTGCAAGGCCAGCACTTGCGCGCAGAAGGAACCGGCGCTGCTAGAGGACGGATTGGTGGAGCAGTTGTTGAGCGCTCCTGGAGTTCCGCTCCAATTGAGGCACGTTTGCGCGGCGGAACTGGAAGTAAAGGTCACGCAGTTGCCGCCGTTGGTAAGTCCGATCTTGATGCAGCCATTGGAATAGGCCTGATTGAAGCAATTGTTGAGTATGTTGTCCGGGTTATTACCGGCGCATGGCACAAACCCCTGGCTTCCTTGATTGTAGTTATTCCACCCATTATACCAATTGCCAGACTGGTTGCCGGACCAGCAGCCCCACCAGTTTGTCGGGTGGTTGTTATTCCAGTTCGTCCACCAGGTGGCGCATTGACCGCTGTTGGCCCCGCATGAACCCCACCAATTGGTAAATGACGGGAAACACTGCGACGTTGAATTGTTCCCGCAATAATTATTCCACCAACTATTGTTGTAGCGGGCGCCGCCGTTGCATGAGCCGGCCCAATCGCCCGCGCGGAACGTGCAATACATCTGGCAGATATTGGTGACCACCGTCACATTTGGCGGGCAAGTGACCGTCGGTCCCGCCAGGTTGGCCGTCCAGCTATAGACCACGCTGGTCGAAGCCGTGTTGCCGCATCCATCGGCCGCCTTAATGGTAAAGGTGTTCGTCACGTAGCAACCGTTGGTCGTCAGTACATTAGTCACGCTCAGGCTCGCGCTGCCGCAACTCGCGCTCGCGCTCATCCCGTTAGTCACACTGCTGCTGGTGGGCAGAGTCGCCGGGTTGCAGCCCAAATTGCCGCCGGTTGGCGTCCCGTGAATCACCGGCGCCGTCGTGTTGGCCGTCCAACTATAAACCACATTGGTCGAAGCTGCATTGCCGCATCCGTCCGTCGCTTTAATGGTAAAGATGTTCGTGAGATAGCAACCATTGGTCGTCAATACGTTGCTCACGCTAAAGCTCGCGCTCCCGCACCCGTTGCTGGCGCTCATTCCGCTGGTCACGCTGCCCAATGTCGGCAGGTTTGTCGGATTACAACCAAGGTAAGTGTTGGTTGGCGTTCCGTGGATCGTCAGCGGCGTCGCATTGGCCAGCCAACTGTAAGCCACGCTGCTCGATCCCTTGTTCCCGCAACCGTCCACCGCCGTGATGTAGAACGTGTTGGTGATGTAGCAACCGTTGGTCGCCAGCGCGTTGCTCACGCTCAGACTCACGCTCCCACCGCACCCGTTGCTGGCAGTCACTCCGTTGGTCACACTGCCGAATGTCGGCAGGTTTGTCGGATTGCAGCCAAGATACGTATTGGTTGGCGTCCCGTGGATCGTCAGCGGCGTCGCATTGGCCAGCCAACTGTAAGCCACGCTGCTCGATCCCTTGTTCCCGCAGCCGTCCACCGCCGTGATGTAGAAGGTGTTGGTGATGTAGCAGCCGTTGGTCGCCAGCGCGTTGCTCACGCTCAGACTCACGCTCCCACCGCACCCGTTGCTGGCAGTCACTCCGTTGGTCACACTGCCCAATGTCGGCAGGTTTGTCGGATTGCAGCCAAGATACGTGTTGGTCGGCGTCCCGTGGATCGTCAGCGGCGTCGCATTGGCCAGCCAACTGTAAGCCACGCTGCTCGATCCCTTGTTCCCGCAGCCGTCCACCGCCGTGATGAAAAACGTGTTGGTGATGTAGCAACCGTTGGTCGCCAACACGTTGCTCACGCTCAGACTCACGCTCCCACCGCACCCGTTGCTGGCAGTCACTCCGTTGGTCACGCTGCCCAATGTCGGCAGGTTTGTCGGATTGCAGCCAAGATAAGTATTGGTCGGCGTCCCATGGATCGTCAGCGGCGTCGCATCGGCCAGCCAACTGTAAGCCACGCTGCTTGATCCCTTGTTCCCGCAACCGTCCACCGCCGTGATGAAAAACGTGTTGGTGATGTAGCAGCCGTTGGTCGCCAGCACATTGCTCACGCTCAAGGGCGCGCTCCCGCAGCCATTGGCCGCGCTCACTCCGTTGGTCACGCTGTTGGCGCCGGGCAAGATCGCCGGATTGCAGCCAAGATAAGTGTTGGTCGGAGTGCCGCTGATAACCAGCGGTGTCGCGTTGGCCGTCCAAGTGTAGGTCACGCTGCTGGATCCGACGTTCCCGCAACCGTCCACCGCTGAAATATAGAACGTGTCCGACACCACGCAGCCGTTGGTCGCCAGCACGTTGGTCACGCTCAAGGGCGCGCTGCCACACGCATTGGCCGCGCTCATCCCGTTGGTCACGCTATAGGCGCTGGGCAGGGTCGCCGGATTGCAGCCCAAGTAACTGTTGGTCGGAGTGCCGCTGATGACCAGCGGCATCGCGTTGGCCGTCCAGGTGTAGGTCACGCTGCTGGATCCCACGTTCCCGCAACCGTCCACCGCCGAAATGTAGAACGTGTCCGACACCATGCAGCCGTTGGTCGCCAGCACGTTGCTCACGCTCAGGGGCGCGCTGCCACACGCATTGGCCGCGCTCATCCCGTTGGTCACGCTATTCGCGCTGGGCAAGGTCGCCGGATTGCAGCCCAAGTAACTGTTGGTCGGAGTGCCGATGATAACCAGCGGCGTCGCGTTGGCCGTCCAGGTGTAGGTCACGCTGCTGGACCCCACATTCCCACAACCGTCCACCGCCGAAATGTAGAACGTGTCCGACACCACGCAGCCGTTGGTCGCCAGCACGTTGCTCACGCTCAGGGGCGCGCTGCCGCAGCCGTTGGCCGCGCTCATCCCGTTGGTCACTCTATACGCGCTGGGCAAGGTCGCCGGATTGCAGCCAAGGTAAGTATTGGTCGGAGTGCCGCTGATGACCAGCGGCATCGCGTTGGCCGTCCAGGTGTAGGTCACGCTGCTGGATCCCACGTTCCCGCAACCGTCCACCGCCGAAATATAGAACGTGTCCGAGACCACGCAGCCGTTGGTCGCCAGCACGTTGGTCACGCTCAGGGGCGCGCTCCCGCAGCCATTGGCCGCGCTCACTCCGTTGGTCACGCTGTTGGCGCCGGGCAAGGTCACCGGATTGCAGCCAAGGTAAGTATTGGTCGGAGTGCCGCTGATGACCAGCGGCATCGCGTTGGCCGTCCAGGTGTAGGTCACGCTGCTGGATCCCACGTTCCCGCAACCGTCCACCGCCGAAATATA
>Ga0224555_1001396_pt1 | contig 33554 bp, 21 predicted proteins | sample 714S23034metaG_FD_180687 | JGI IMG/M metagenome (GOLD analysis project Ga0224555, IMG submission 180687) | Peat soil microbial communities from Stordalen Mire, Sweden - 717 S2 30-34 | ecosystem: Environmental > Terrestrial > Soil > Wetlands > Peat | place: Sweden: Norrbotten County, Stordalen... | reverse complement strand
CGGCGTTCCAGACGCGCGCTGTTTTGTCGGAGCTGGCTGTCACCACCCATTTGCCATCGGGGCTGAATCGGGCCGTCCGGACCTGGTGTTCGTGCCGGATGGGGGGAATCAATGGCCGCCCGGTGGAAGCATCCCAGATCATCGCGGTGAAATCTTCGCTGGCGGTGACAACCCGCCTGCCATCCGGGCTGAAGGAGGCGAAGAGGACGCCGTCCTTGTGTCGGAGCGGAGCGCCCGTGGGCCTGCCCGTTACAGCATTCCACACCCGGGCGAAGCATTTTGTCAGCTCTTCGTCGGAGCAGCAGGTGACCAGACGGGATCCGTTGCGACTGAACTCCGCGTACACCACCGGCACTGGATGTTCCAAGGGGTCGAACGCCGCCAGACCCGAAGTTGTGTCCCAGACCTGGATCCGTTTGCCGCTCCCGGTCAGCACCCGGGCGTGGTCCGGACTGAAGAAAGCCATGGTCACGGGACGATCGTGCAGGAGCCGCGGCGACAACGGCGCGCCCGTTAAGACATTCCAGGTTTGAGCGGTGTTGCCTGCGAATGTCACCAGGCGTTTTCCATCGTCACTGAGGGAAGCGCCCACGAGGTTCGTCGGGAGCGGAATTGCCGGACCGACGGCTTTGCCCGCTGCGGAATCCCAAACTTGTATCAGGGGATTCAGCTCATTTGAATCCGTTCGACATTCCGAAACGGCCAGGACGAAGCGTCCGTCCCGGCTCGACAGCGTCTTGATGGAGGGTGCTGCGGAAGCGGTCGGCGGCCGGAAGGAATTGCCCGAGGCCGACTCGAGGGAGGCAATGCTGCTGCCCGCAAGGTCCCAGATTCGCGTCGTCCCGTCGGCACGGGTGGTGATGATTCGGCGGCCGTCGGGATCGAAAGCGGCATGAGTGACCCGCTCGCCGCAACTCAGGATGGGATTCGACCCGAGGGGCTGCAAGTTGTCCAATCGCCACAGGCGGGCGGTGCCATGAAGTGTGGCGGTGATTATCCACCGGCCATCCGGACTGAAGTCGGCGCTGAGGATTCCATCGCGATGGTTCAGGTCCGGCAGAATCCTCCTGCCCGACGGCACCTCCCAGACGCGCGCGATGTAATCAAAGCATGCGGTGACCAGCTTCCTGTCGTCCGGACTGAACGCGGCGCCAGTGACCCAATTGGCGTGCTGGAGTGGCGGTCCGACAGGCCGGCCGTCAGTGGCATTCCAGAGTCGGGCGGTCTGATCGCGGCTCGTCGTGACGATGAGGCGGCCATCATGACTGAATGCCGCGAACGAGACCGCGCCGCCATGCCCGGCAAGGACCCGGTCCAGCCTGCCCGTGCGCGCGTCCCAGACCCGGGCCGTGTTATCGCCGCAGGCGGTCACGAGGCGCAAACCGTCGGGGCTGAAGCGGGCGCTATAAACCTGGTCCGGGTGTTCCAGTTTCAGGACCCGCGAGCCGTCACGAACCCTCCAAACGCCGGCGGTCCGGTCGCCGCTGGCCGTGACCACCAGGCTTCCATCGGGACTGTAGGAGGCCGAACAAACGTCGTCCTGGTCGATGTTCAAGCCGAGTGACTTGCCCGTCGAGACGTCGAACGCACGGACCCTGCCCGATGGTTCGCTGAGAAGGATCTGTTGACCGTCGGGACTGAAGGAGGCATCCGCGATTTCTCTTCCCGAAAACCACAGTTGCTCCAGTTTCGCGCATTGACTCAGGGTGGAGCCGATCCGAAGGCGGTGCTGCCTCTCACGGTTGCGGCCGCTGTGGTCCAGGCGCAGCGCCTCGGTGAAACATCGGAGCGCTTCCAGGAGCTCGCCGGATTCCACAGCGCGGTTTCCGTAAGCGACGTTGGCGCCCGCCTGACGGTGACGGGATTCAACGACGTTTCTCCATTCGCCGTAAGCCGGATACAAGACGGCGGCCAGCGTGATTGCCGTCAGCGCCAGGATACCGGCCATTCTCTTCAGATCGGCCAGACGTCGTTCCAACAATCTCAGGCGCTTGATCGATTTGCCATTCGCCAGCACCAGCAGGTCCGCGTGCATGTCCAAAGCGGATTGGTATCGCTTGTTGACGTCGTTTCGGCAGGCCTGAAGGATCACTTCGTTGAGTTCCAAAAACAACTCGCGATCCGGAAGCTGATCCAAACGGGTCGGCAAGTCGGGAAACTCATGGCGATCCTTGCCCGTGCTGGCTTCGTAAAGCACCTTGCCCAGACCATAAACGTCCGCTTGCGGACTGCCGGGGCCTTCCGGGGGAATGAAGCCTTCCGTGCCGACGTACGAGCGGGCTTCAGCCAGGTCGGCCACCAGGCCAATGTCGGTGAGCTTGGGCACGCCCTCCGCAAAGATGATGTTCGACGGTTTCACGTCCCGGTGCACCAACCCATGGCTGTGGAGTTCGGCCAGCGCCAGGCTCAGGTCGAGGCCGAGTTGCAGGCATTCGTCGAAGGACAACTTCCTGCGCAGCGAGATCACCCTGGCCAATGTCCTTGGGGAATAGTGTTTCGGATCGATCTGCCGGCCCGACGCCTGGTCGTCGCCCAACTCCATCACATAATAAAAGTACTCCTGCTCTTCGTTGATGCCGATGTGAAGAACGTCGATCAGGCCTGCATGCGAACGGGAGATGGGTTCGAATTTCCGGATACCGGACAGTTCCCGTTCGAAGGGGCGCTCATGGTCGAAGGCTTTGCGGTGAACGATTTTCACCGCCCGATAGACCCCCATCATGTTGCGGGCGAGCCAGACTTCGCCGTAACTCCCGTGCCCGATGCAATGGAGCAATTGATGATCGGGGATGCAGACCGACCGGGACCAACCCTCGGGCATCGGGCCGGCGTACGCGTCCCCCCGCTTCCTTCGCCCGCCGTTGCTGGCATCCCTGTCGTCGTCCATGTCAATTCCCTGTGCCGCAGATTAAAATGCCGCGGACGGCCCACCGCAATCCTTTTCTCCCCGACGCCGGCTGCTTCGGGCCATTTGAATTACTGAAGAGACACTTACATCCCCCTGGCTTGCAGACAGGAGATTTCCTTTGCGATCAGACGTTGGATCCGGTGTTTGATCAGATAGACTTTGCCTGGGCTGATTTCCAGCGTGCTCGAAACTTTTAACACCGGCCATTTTCTGAACACATAAAGATCGAAGGCCTGATAGTGTTTGGGGTCAACTTTCCTTTTGATGCGATGGATCGCGGCTTCCATGAGGGTTTCCTGCCACTCCTCCTCCCAGAGGGTTTCCAATTTCAGCCCCGCTGGATCGACGACGCGCTCGATGGTCGCGGTTTCGGTGGAGGTCCCCGCCCGTCCTCTTGCGGGTTCCAGGCGCTTGTCCCGCCGGCGCAACTGATCGGAGATCCGCCAGCCGGTCAACCGCATCAACCAGTTCTTGAACGAACCTTTTCCAGAATCATACTGCGAGCGCGACATGCCCTTGAGGACGGAGAGCAGTGTTTCCTGAACCAAATCCTGCGCTTCGGAATCCGTCAGTCCCGCCCTGATGCCGGTGTGATAGATCAGTTTCCAATACATGCCAAAAAAGACTCGCCAGCTCTCCTGATCCTTCCAGTCCTTGAGCCGGCTCAGCAAGGACTGCCGGGTCGGGATGGATTCGGTGCTGTGGCTCACTTGGTTTGATCCTCCTCAGAGCAATACGCTGCGAACGGACAGTTCGTCAATTGTTTTCAACCTCCGATATTTGGGCTTTGAAGGCGTGTGTTTCGATTTACACTGGCCGCGTGACGGTCCTTGAGGGCATTCAAAAAAGCGCGGAGTTTCTGGCGGCGAAAGAGGTCGAGTCGCCGAGGTTGCAGGCGGAATTGCTGCTCGCCCACCTGTTGCGCTCGCCGCGCATGCAGTTGTACTTGAGTTTCGACCGCGTCCTCGCCCCGGCGGAGGTGGACGGTCTGCGTGAACTGGTGCGGAGGCGGGGCCGGCGCGAGCCCTTGCAGCACATCGTTGGCTCCACTTCGTTTTGCGGGCTGGAAATCGCCGTGAACCGGCACGTGTTGATCCCGCGGCCCGAAACCGAATTGCTCGCCGAAGCCGGCTGGACCTTTCTCTCCGCCCTCGGCTCCGGGCCCCCGACCGCCCTGGATTTCGGCACCGGCAGCGGGTGCATCGCCATCGCGCTGGCCACCCGCTGTCCGGCCGCGCGCGTGCACGCGACGGACGTTTCGCGGGAGGCGATTGAAGTGGCGGGTCAAAATGCCGGCAGCCACCGGGTGGACGATCGGATTCAACTCGTTCACGGCGACGGCTTTGGGGCGCTGCCTCCGGAAATCCGGTTCGACCTGATCGTCAGCAATCCGCCCTACGTCCCGAGCGCCGAAATCGAAACGCTCGAACCGGAGGTGCGCGAGCACGACCCGCGGTGCGCCCTCGACGGCGGACCGGACGGTCTGGATTATTTCCGCCGGCTGGCGCGGGAAGCGGCCTCCTTTCTCAAATCGGAGGGCCGCCTCATGCTCGAGTTCGGCGCGGGACAGGAGAAGGCGGTCGCCGGAATCCTCGAAGGGCAAAACTGGGTTGTCGAAGCCATCCGGGAGGACTACACTCAGCGCCCGAGAATTTTGATCGCGAAAAGTTGAGTCATATCGCAGGGATGCGGGGACAGGGATGTGTTCAGTCCTTCTCCGGGCCTTTGCGCCTCTGCGATCCACAAGAGCCATCATGGAAAGTTTATTGATCAAAGGCGGCGTGCCGCTGTGCGGCGACGTCACCATCAGCGGGGCCAAGAACGCGGTGCTGCCCATCATGGCGGCGGCCTTGCTGACCCGCGAACCCTGCGTCATCCGGAGGGTGCCGGCGCTGAGCGACGTGAAATTCATGGGGGAGATCCTCACCTGGCTCGGCGCCCAGGTCCGATTCGAGGGCGATTCAGTCTGCATCCGGGCCAACAAAATCAAGGGCACAGGCGACTACGATTTGATCCGGAAAATGCGCGGCTCGATTTGCATCATGGGGCCGATGCTCGGCCGGCTGAAGAAGGCGGCGGTGTCACTGCCCGGCGGTTGCGTCATCGGCGCGCGGCCCATCAATCTGCATTTGAAAGGATTTGAAGCGCTCGGCGCCAGGGTGACCATTGCGAACGGCTACGCGCGGGCGAGCGCGAAGCGGTTGATCGGCGCCGAAATATTTCTCGGCGGGCGGGCCGGATCGACGGTGCTGGGCACCGCCAATGTCATGATGGCCGCCACGCTCGCCGAGGGCGTGACCGTCATCGACAGCGCGGCCTGCGAGCCCGAGGTGGTGGACCTGGCGAATTTCCTGAACGCCATGGGGGCAAAGATCACGGGCGCGGGCAGTCCGACCCTCACCATCACGGGCGTGAAACAACTGCACGGCACCGAATACGAAGTCATTCCCGACCGGATCGAAGCCGCCACGTATGCGATCGCCGCCGCGGCGACCCACGGCGAGGTCACCTTGCGCGGCGCGCGCTACGATCACCTGCACGCGGTGTTTGACAAACTGAACGGCGCGGGCGTGAGGATCGACAGAAAAGGCTCGGCCATCACCGTCCGCCGCAACGGCCGGTTGAAGCCGGTGGACATTACGACGCTGCCTTACGCGGGTTTTCCCACCGACATCCAGGCGCAGATGATGGCGCTGATGACCCTGACTCCCGGCATCAGCATCATCACCGAGCGGATTTTTGAATCCCGGTTCATGCACGTCAGCGAATTGGCCCGGCTCGGGGCGGATATTGAAATCGAAGGGCCGAGCGCGATCGTCAAGGGCGGCAAGCCGTTGAGCGGCGCGCCGGTCATGGCGAGCGACCTGCGCGCCTCCGCGGCGCTCGTGATCGCCGGATTGGCGGCCCGCGGCACCACCCAGGTCAACCGCGTCTATCACCTGGACCGCGGCTACGAGCAGATGGACGCCAAATTGCGCAAGCTCGGCGCGCGCATCCAGCGCATCGAAGAGCAATGACCTCTTTTCGAACGCCCGATTTGTCCAGAGTCTTGACTGTGGAACGGGCGTGGAGGTGAGAACTGGACGCCATGCCGGGTCCGTTGTTTCCCCAGCCGACACGCAGGATTCCGCGCCGCGCTATTTACATCGTTAAACGCCCGGGGAAACGGAGGCGGGGTTCATCCACGCCACGGCCATGCCCGACGCCGCGGCCCTTGCGGTAAAGTAAAGTTCGGTGGCCTGCCAAATGCTGAAACCTGCCTCGACACCATGGCAATGGACGCTCAACAACCTGGAGTATCGAACCCGCCGGGTCCGAAAGACTGGAAGACGTCCCATGGTCGCGCGACGGACCGGGCCTGCAGACCTTGGTGAAATCGCGTTGCCGAAGTCGCTTTAGTATCCCCGTTATATGTTCGGTCTTGGAGTTTTCAGTTTGATTGCAGGAGCCCTGCAATTGGTTGTCCCCTCGTATGCCCTGCGCCTCGTGCGACGTTTCGGAACGCGGCAAGTCGGATGGTTCATCGTCACCGTGTTCGCCTCCCTGGCGCTGCTGCACCTGACGGGGTTGATGAAAAACCCCGGTGCCTCGCCCGCCCCGGGTGCCCGGCTGGACCTCGTTTACCTCATCGGTTCCGTCCTGCTGGTCATCGGCATGGGCCATGTCGAAACCTTGTTTTCAGAACGACAGCAGGCCCAGTGGAATGAAGAAAGCCTGCGCAGAACGTTGCAGTCGCGGATCCAAAACGAAACCGCAGATCTGATTGCGGCCAAAGAGGAATTGCTCCAGGAACTCGCGCGCCGGGAAGAGATCGCAAAAGCCCTGAACCAATCCAAGGCGCACTACCGGTTTTTGTTCGAGGAAAACCCTCAGCCGATGTTGATCCTCGATCTGCGCTCCTGCCGATTCCTGGCGGTCAATCAAGCAGGGCTTCGACTGTACGGTTTCGCCGTGAAGGAATTCCTGGCGCTGACAGGTCGCGACCTCGTGCTGCCGGCGGACGCGGCTTCGTTTCTACAGGACGCCGCCAAACGCTGCCCGGGCGTCGAATCGCGGGGAGTCTGGAAACATTGCACAAAGAATGGGACGCTGATCGACGTCGAGATCACCGCCGTTGACTTCCCGCATGGCGATTCATCCGCGAGGCTCATGCTGGCCACGGATATTACCCGGCGGCGCCGGCGCGAAGCGCAACTGCAAAAGGCCCACAAGAGGGAGGTCATCGGCCAGATCGCCGGGGGCGTCGCCAGCCACTTCAACACCCTGTTCACGATGATCGACGCCGAGGCCGACGCCTTGATGGACAGGCCGCAGGATCTTCAATCCACGGAACAACTGGAGCACATCCACGCGGCGGTAACGCGCGCCTTCAGCCTGACGCGCCAGCTCCTCGCCGCCGGAGGAAAACAGGCGATGAAACCGGAACCGGTGGACCTCAACGAAGTGATCCGGAACATGAATCAAATGCTCTGCCGCCTGCTGGGGGACCCCATCGTGCTTGAGAATATCTATGGCTTTCACACGCCTCCCATCCTCGCCGATCGGCCTCTGATCGAACGTGCGATCGTCCAGTTGGTTCTGAATGCGCGGGAGGCCATGACCGGAAGCGGAACTCTCACCCTCCGCACCGCAAGAGTCTGCGTCGCCGAGGACGAGGCCGCGCGCGAACCCCAGGCCAGAGCGGGCGAGTTCGTCCGTCTGGACGTGCGGGATACCGGCTGTGGCATGACGCCCCAGGTCCAGGAAAACCTCTTTGAGCCGTTTTTTTCCACAAGAGATCCCGGCAAAGGCAGGGGTCTCGGCCTGGCGAGTGTTTATGGAATCGTCAGCCAACACTCCGGATGGATCGAGTTCATCACTGAACCCGGCGCCGGCACCGAATTCAGAGTGTTTCTGCCCTGCGCCCCCGCTTCCGCTTCTCTCGACGACGCAAAATCCAGGTCCACCGCGCCGACGATCAAAGGCACCATCCTGCTCGTCGAGGCCGAGGACCGCGTGCGCGCACTGGCGCGCTTTGTCTTGAATCACTATGGTTACCGGGTGATCGAGGCGGACAGCAGCGCCACCGCGCTGGTGCTCTGGGCGGGCCAGGCCTCGATGGTCGATCTGTTGCTGACTGATTTGAACCTGCCGGGGGAGGTTTCCGGAGCCCAACTGGCGGACCAACTACGCCAAGCCCGGCCCGATCTCAAAGTGGTTTATGCCGCCGATGAGCAATCAAGCGCCGAGTCCCAGGATCCGGCCCCATCGGATGGTTCCAAATACATCCCCAAACCTTACAACCCCGAAGATCTCCTCCAGACGGTCCAAGGTCTTTTGAGTCCCTGAACTGAACCGGGCCTTAGTAGCCGCCGTTGTGAAACGGCGGAGACCGCCACCGCGTGACGGGTCCGCATTGGCGGCTACAAGATTTCATGCTCCCAATGCACTCCCGATTTTTTGGGATTGGTGGCTCCCCACCAGCAGCCCAGAACCGTCGTCTCGGGTGCGGCATGCAGGAACCGGAGCTCGCGCGCCGACGGCTCAGACTGAGTTCATCCGTACATCTTCGGGGCAGGTCTGTTCACTTTTTTTGGAACCAGACAGGCGTCCATGCCTCGCATACATGAATCGCCCGTTCCGGCAAACCCCGTTTCCCGTTTCAGCCTTGCGCCGGGTGTATGGCATCTGATACGCGCTGGCGGCGCGTGACTTGTTTCAGAATTGATGTTTCATGATTCGCACTCTCGTTGTTGTCATCCCGCTGATTTTTGCCAGCGTCTTGTCTTCGGGGGCGGCCCCTTCCGCGCCGCGCCCCTCCGGGGTCGCCACGAATTCATTCGATGTGCGTGACTTCGGCGCTCGCGGGGATGGGAAGACCAAGGACACGACCGCAGTGCAACGGGCTCTCGATGCTTGCGCGGCAGCAGGCGGCGGCACGGTCGTCGTGCCGGCGGGCAATTACCTCATCGGCAGCGTCGTCATCGGCCCCAGCACGACGTTGAAGCTCGAAGCGAGGGCGAAGACCTCCTCATCCGCCATTCCCCGACGTTCCTCGCCATCGATCTGTTGAAAAAGGGCATCCAGGCGACTGAACCGGTCCCGGGAGAGGTTGCAAAATGGGCGCTCCTGCGCGGCATCCGCTTCCAGAACATCCAGGTGGACGAGGTCGCTGAACTGGTCACCGCAAAAGATGTCCCGCCCGAACGACCGGTGGAAGGCTTGACCCTGAACGACATCACCGGCTCCTGCGGAAAAGGCATCACCCTGGCCAACATGGTGGATGTGAATCTCGCCGGAATCAACGTGACCGGATTTCAGGGTCCGCTGGTCGCCACCCAAAACGTCAAAGGATCCGGCCTGGACAATCCCTCCACTCCTGCTCCGACCCCGTTGAAATCCCCATAATGGTGAGCCGTGCCCGGCGAAGGGTATCCGGTTGGGAAAGCACGCCGCGCCGCGGCACAGAAGTTGAGAGCGGGAAGTTGACCTGGATCGGCTGCCGGTTTCCTCAGGCTGCCTGAGCGATTTTCTCCTTCGCCCTGGCCTTGGCCCACGCCGCGGGCATGAACGCTTTGATGTCAGTGATATTGAGGACGGGCGAGGCTGTCAATCTCCCACTTCCAGAACTTCCAAACTCCTGACTGCCCTAACCGCCTCAACCGGTCGGCCAAAACTGAAATATGCACTTATTCAGTCCCGACCCCCTTCCAAAATCAGCAGCGCAAAGAATGTTTCCCGAACCGAGCGCCATCATCAGCGTAGACATCAACCAGGCCACCCGGACTTTCCCCAGCCCGCGCCGTGGTAAGCAACCAGTCTTTCGCGTTGCCATTGGATGCCTTATCAGCAAATCCAAAAACTTAATTCAATATAGATCTGTAAACTTATAGATCCGCAAACGCCGGTCGAAAAGACCACTTCGAACATTTCAACGCGCCTGCACGCGGTAATACCTGGTGAAGTTGGTCGCACCGCCGCCGTCGCTCAATATAATGGTTCCGTTCGTGCCAAGCAGGGCGGGACCGATGTTGGTCCAGGACGAAGAAGCGTCCAGCGTGCTGCGGCACTCAAGCTGGAAACTCCAGTTGCTCACCGTCGAGCAATTGATTTGGACATTGGATGCTGTCACCGAAATTTGCGTGATGTTGAAAACCGGCGGAGTGGGATAGGAAGCCGGATCCAGCGGATTTGTCCCCGTCAAATATTTGGTAAGGTTCGAAATGCCGTTGCCGTCCGCGTCGTCCGAGCCGCGCGATTTGTCGGCAGCCTCGCCGAGTGCGTGGCCGAAATAAGCCAGCCGCCACCAGTCGGGAATTCCATCCGTGTCGCTGAACACATCGGCGATTTTGCGAACCTGCACGCCGGAGACGCGCGCATTGTCCACCACCGGTGTGAAAAGGATTTGCAGCTGGGAATTCGTCACCGCGTTGGTGAAAACACGGCTGATGGGAATGTTCTGCCCGCCGGCGGCCACGAAAATATCGAAATTGGTCAGCACCTGCTGGCCTTGAATGAAGGCGTTGAACACGCGTTTGCCCGCGCCGCTCCAATAGGTCTCGGCTTCGAGCAAAGTGGTTTCGTAAACACCCTCGGGGCAATCGAACTCGTAATAAAACCCGCCGCTCGACGTGCTGTAGCGCTCGCGCTGGTAAAGGGATTGCGCGCCGGCGCAAATGCCGCTGATGGCGTTGGCCAGGTATCCGGTCGTGCCGCCGGAATAGCCGAACGAACCAAAACTGTAAGCGGTGTCCTTGAGCCAGACATTGCCGGCGCAGTCGGTGACGTTCGCCGGATTGCCGCCGCTGACACGCTGAAGATAACCTCCCGGCACGTTGAAAAACGAGACATCCACAGAGTTCGTCGTGGACAGGTTTCCCGAAGAATCCGTCGCGCGGGCCGAGATCTGGTGCGGGCCGTTCAAGAAATTCGAGCTGTTGAGGCTCGCGCTCCATGAGGTCGTGCCGCCCGCGGTCTGCCAGGCGCCGTTGTCCAATTGAAACTCCACTTTGGCCACGGCAATGTTGTCGGTGGCGATGCCGGAAATAACCAGGTTGCCGGCGATCACCGCGCCGTTCGTTGGCGTTTGCAGGGAAATGTATGGCGGTGTCACGTCGTGGATGCTGGTTGCCGCGGTGGTGAATCTCAATTCATAGGGCGCGAATATCGCATTGCCGGAAACGGCGTCCACCGCGGAGTTAGTGACGCGCACGACGAAGTTGGCCAACCCGGGAAGGCCTGCGCCGCCGGCAGTGAACGTCATTGTATCGTTCGCGGGCGACCAACTGAACGCGCCGCCGACCGCCGGGCTGATGCTGAAGGCGTTTTGAACGCTGTTTGTGTCCATCGGCTTGCTGAACTGCAAAACCAGAGGCGACCAAGTCGGCACATTGGTCGTCCAGTGCGCGGGCGAATTGCTGATCACAACCGGATCGAGCGGCTGCCACTGCGATTGCGCGATAAATATTTTGGCGGTGGTGCTGGGCACGGTGATCGCGGGCGTTTGCGAGCCGGCGGTCAGAGTGTAGGTTTCGTTGGTATTGAGCAAATTCACGAGCACGGCGCCCGCGGGATAAGTCAGGGTGCGGGCGGGCAACGTTTGGCTGGAACTGGCTGTATTGAAAGCGACAAACACTTCCTGCGCGTTCAGCACGCGGGAGTAGGCGAACAAACCCGGGCCGGAGTTGATGACTTGGTTAACGTAGGAGCCGAGCGTGATCGCGGGATACAACCGGCGAAAATTGTTCAATTGGGCGACCCACTGGAACAGCGGATGCGTCATGTTGAAGTTGTCAGCGCCCGGCGAACTGAGCTGCAAAACAGTGCCCGACGGGCCGTCCTTGAATCTCCCGGCAAACATATCCTCGCGGTCATTCGGATCGGTGGTGCCATCAAATCCCTGTTCCGTGCCGTAGTACAGACTCGGAACGCCGCGCGAGGTGTAAAGAAAAGCCAGCGCCACTTCCAGCCGATTGGTGTTGTTATTCGATTCGCTGGTGCTCAAAAAACGGGGATTGTCGTGATTATCAAGAAAAGTGACCAATTGCATCCGCGAAGCGGGATCATAAATGGCGTCAACAGAGTTGTAATGATTTTGAATCAAGCCGGTAGCGCCGCTGGCTGTGGCGAATACGCTTTGAATTGCATTTTCATAAAGCGGGTAATCTAGAACCGAATCAAATTCGAACGGCCCGCCATCTGCCGTCCCGGTATAGGAAGCGACGTAGGGCTCCGAGCCGCTGAAAGTCTCGCCAAAGATGAAGAAGTTGGTGTTGCCGTTGGTTGCCGCGTAGGAATGAATCGCCGGACAGAAACTCTGCCAGCATCCCATGTCCACTTCCTGGGCCGTATCAACCCGGAAACCATCAAAGCCGATCTGATTAATCCAATATTCGTAGATCGCAGCCATGTTCGAGCGGACGTAGGGCGTTTCCGTCCGGAAATCATTCAGCCCGGACAGCCAACCCAATACAACCTGGTTGGTGTTGTTGTAATCCTGAATGTTGCCGTAATTATGGAACAAATTGGTGAGGGCCGGGTTGGTTGCCGTCAGATTGAAGGGCGCTGGGTACGTTTTCGAACCGTTCACATAACTCAGAGTATAGCCGGCCGGGTAATTGAAAGTGGTGCCGCTGCTGCCGACGAGGTCGCCCGCGTGGTTCACGACGATATCATCAATCACAAGTATCCCGCGAGCGTGCGCCGCCTGAACCATATGCTGCAGATTGGAGATCGAGCCCCAATGCGGAGCCACCTCGTAGAAATTCCAGGCGGAGTAGCCGTGAAATTGTCCCTCGGTATTCAGCACGATCGGCGAAATCCAAATGGCCGTCACCCCCAGCGCCTTGATGTAGTCCAGTTTCTGCTCGATCCCCTCGAAATCCCCGCCATGCACCGACGAGCCGCCGTTGCCAGATGGGTCATAGGTGCTTTCCACATTGTCGTTGTTCGTGTCCCCGTCGTAAAAACGGTCGGTGATGATCTGGTAAATGTTTTGCGCCTGCCAGTAGCGATTGGGAACCGATCGGGCGGAAATCGACATCGCCCAGCAAAAACCCGCAGCAGCAAAAATAGACAGGCGCAGCCACCGCAAGACGTGGCTGGCGCCGAATCCAAGACTGTCGCGGCGTGTTTTCATGGCGAAGGTTTGCAGGCATATTGCGCCGGACGACAGTTTAGACGGCCGATGGCGCTGGTTTGATCTGATCTAGAGATTCGTTTAATCGAAGCATCCTAACTCAAAATCCTTCCTTGGGTAGTCGCATGTTCATGCATTCCTTGAGGAAAACACCAGCCTCACATGCTTCCGGTCTGAGTTTTTGTCCGTAATAGGACAGAGCGGTAGCAATTCGGTAACAATCAACCCTTATTGTGCGTGTCGAATTCAAGCAGTTTGGTTAACGTGTTTTGAAGGAAAGAAACTATGAAAGCCGAAATTGAAACTTCTGAGGCAGCCGCTTTACGAGGTTGCCGATCGAAACTCGGCCCGGCGCCATCGTTGCGGATCCCGGTGACCGCCGGCAGCCGCGCTCTTCTGCGCAGATTGCGTGCGGCCGAATTGTTGTCCTGGATGGACCCGACCGCCGGCCCGATCGAGGCAACTGCCTGCACCCCCGCAGAACCCTCCCGTCAATCCCGTTTCGCTTGAGAATCAGCAACGCTGAACCGCCATCAATTACAAAACCTATGAAAAAAATTGGAACTGTCACCCTCAGCATGCTCCTGACCATAGCGGCCATGAACTGCCGCATCGCTTCGGCTGCCTCGATTAGCGAAACCCTGCAACAAGGACTTTACGCCGAGGAAGTCGAAGGAAACATCAATGCGGCCATCCAAACCTACGCACAAGTCATCGCGAGCCGCAACGCGCCGCCCAACCTGGTTGCCCAGGCCCTGTACCGGCAGGGGATGTGTTATCTGAAAATCAAAGACGAGCCGTCGGCCCGAGCGGCTTTGGAAAAGCTCGTGGCTGAATTTCCCGAGCAGACCGAGATCGTCGACAAAGCCAGACCCGTCCTGGATGATCTGACGAGTTTCGACCCCGCCGCGCTGATGCCGCCCGGGACATTGTTGTTTATGGAGTTTGGGAGCCCCGGCAGACAGATTGAAACGATCCTCACGATGCTCAAGGGCACACCCTATGAAAATCCGCTCGCCGCCATCGGCCGCCAGCCAACGGCCAACCCCGGCCAAAAATCGCCCGGCGACATCATGGCTGCCCTCCTGAACCCGAGCATGATGGCTGAGTTTAAAAAAATCCGCGGCTCGGCCATTGGCGTCACCGGCATTGCCAACAACAATCCGCCCATGATTTCCGTCCTCTACCCCGGCAAGAGCGACGCGTTGCGGGGGCTAATCCTGGCCGGCCTGGGCATGGTTGGCACTCCGGGTGAAGCCATCGAAGGCATGCAAACCGTAACCATCAAGAATGCCGGGGCGGCGGCTTACGACGACAAGGTCATCATCGTAGCGCAGCCGGCAAGTCAGCTTCCGTGGTGCGTGAAACAATACAAGGGATTGAGTTCCGAGCCGACACTCGCTTCCAGCAACCAGTCGTTCGCGAAGCTCAGCAAGAATCAAAGACAGAAGAATGCCCTGACGGTTTGGGCCAACGTGGAGGAAACCTACGCGCAGCTATTGAAAATGTTTCCCAACGGCAAAATCCCTCCGCAGATTATTTCGGCAAACGCCATCGCTGATTTCAGCAACATAGACGACGTTGTCCTCACGGAGTCCGTCGAGTCCAACGGCCTCAGCAGTGCGATTGGCATTCAGTTCAAAGATGCGCATCACAGCCTGGCGTATGACATGATTCGAACTCCCAACCTCAGCAAGTCCGCGCTGGAGGCGGTGCCGGCAGAGGCCATTGCCGTGGCTAGCTTCGCTTTGAATCAGACGGATTCCGCGCAGGCCGAAAAGGTCCGCGCCCAAATTCAAAACGTCACCGGCCTTGACGTGGGAAGGGAAATCTTCGCCAACATCGAGCAGGTCACGGTTTTCGCCTTGCCCGCCGAAGGCAACTCCGCCGGTGCCGCTTTGCCCGAGGTTATTCCGGGCCGCCTGGGTTTGGCCATCACGAGTCGCAACCCCGAGCAGACGCAGCAAGTTCTCGGCGCGTTGCTGGGGATCGCCGCCGCAAGGTCCTCCGGCCAGAAAGACGCCAAACCCGGGCAATATAAACTCGTCGTGAACGGCCGGCACGATCTCACATGCTATCTGGAGCAGGTCAACGGGATCACCCTCCTGGCGCTGAACCGCGAGGTCATCGACGCTTCCGTCGCCGCACTCAAAAGCCACAAGTCCATTTGCGCTTCAGGGCCGTTGAATGACGCCGTCAACCGGCTTTCTCCGACCGCCAGCAAGTTGCTCCTGGTGAACGCCGGCGGCGCCATGCGATTGCTTCGTCCCCAGATGAAATTCGAGACCCTGAACGACGAACAGACCATGCAGTTGAACGCCAGCCTCGAGCAGCTTGCCAGCGCCGCGGACCTCACGACCATCGAGCTTCGCACGGATGAGCAGCCAAACACTTTCGCTCTGAATTCAGAAGTGACCGGAATACCGCCCCTCAATCAGGTTCTCGGGCCGGCCAAGCAAATCGCCCAGCTCACCCGCCAAGCCCGGACCGAGGCCACGGCCAGACGACTACGGCAGGAAAGCCCGGCCACGATTTTCCCGGCGGTCCGCATGCCTGTCATTGATGGCAAGGTGGACGACGTCTGGAACGACGCCAAGGCATACAAGATTGCCAACGTCATGTATGAGCCGCCGAAGTCGTCCGACGATCTTTCGGCTGACTACAAGGCAATGTGGGATGAAAACAATCTCTATCTGCTCGTTGATGTCACGGATGATATTCTCAAACACGATACCAGCCCGGAAGCCTGGTATGAATCGGACAGCGTGGAGGTTTATATTGATGTCACGGACAGCAAATCCGCTCAATACGGCCAGACGGATTACCAGTACGGTTTCAATTGGGATGAAACCTCGCCGCAAATGCAGGAGCTCAGGCACGGTCGGACCAACGGTGTTCAGTATGCGCTGGTCACGACGGACAAGGGCTATCGCGTGGAAATCAAGCTCCCGTGGTCAACGCTCGGCACGAAGCCTTCCGTTGGTGCGAAGATCGGCCTGGACATTCAGGTCAACGACAACGACGCCGGAGGCAAACGCAAGTCCAAGATAGCGTGGCATGCCAGGGAGGATAACGCGTGGGAAAATCCACAGGCTTTTGGAAACGCGGAGCTGGCCGGCCTCGTTGGCTGGTGGAAGTTTGATGAAGCCGGAGGTACGGTTGCTGCCGACAGCTCCGGAAATGGCCACAACGGCTCGTTGCAGGGTAATCCAGTCTGGCGGCCCCAGGGCGGACGACTTGGCGGCGCAATTGAATTCGGCGGCCATGGCGATTACGTCAAAATCGACAACGAATCCGCCTTTGACATCACGGGCCAGATAACCATCTCGGCTTGGGTCAACATCACGTCCGTCCCGCAGGAGTGGACCGGCATCGTCACCAAAGGCGACTCGGCCTGGCGAATGTCGACCGAGTCTGCTCAAAACGCATTCCACTTCGGCGTTGCCCGCGAAGATTATTTGAATGGAAGGACCAATGTCAGTCCGGGCCAGTGGCATCACGTCGTGTGCACTTACGACGGACAGAAAATGAGCACCTATGTGGACGGTCGGCTGGATGTCTCGCGACCGCGGAATGGCCCCATTGGGACAAATGACTTTCCGGTTTGTATCGGGGAAAACATCGAACTGACGGGACATTGTTGGCATGGTCTGATTGATGATGTCCGAATCTATAACTACGCTCTTTCCGAGAGCCAGATCAAGGCTCTCGCTAACGGTCAAAAGAGGATCAATAATTGAAATTCGGCAGCGCCCTTATCAAAAGGCACAATCAGTTGCAGTGGGTGGCGCTGCTGGCGGTCGCGGTGGTGCTGCCCACGGTAACTTTGCTCTGGTTCATGAGCCGCGTCGTGGCCAACGAACGCTTGGTCGTCCGCCAGAAGCTCGCCGCGCTCTATCAGGACAAACTCGCCGACGCCACCGCCAAAACCGAATCCCTTTACGCCGCCCGGCTCGCCAGCCTCGACAAGATCAAGCCGGTCACGAATCCGTATTCGCTCTTCCGGCGGCTGGTCCTGGAGGAGAACTTTCAGGGTGTGGTTGTGTGGGACGCGGACGGTTCTGCCGTGTATCCGCAATCGGCTGATGTTGCGGGCAACGACGCACCGTCGGACAGCCCGCTAGCCGACGCGCGACAGCAGGAGTTCGCCAGGCAGCAATACTCCGAGGCCGCGCAACTCTACGACTCGCTGTCAACCCACAGCGACCCGCGCGTGGCCCTCGCGGCGATGATCGGCAAGAGTCGTTGTCTGTCCAAGCTCGGCCGGCTCGAGGAGTCGATTGATGAATGCCAGAAGGCCGCCTTTGCCGCGCTGCCGGATCGCGAAGACCCCGTCTTGCGCCTCGCCGTCGAGAACGCCCGGCTGTTGCTTTTATCGGTGCTCAATCGATCCGGCCAATCGCCGTTGCACTCTGAAATCCTCCACCGGACGGTCAACGCCTTGAGCAACGATCTCTACAATCCCGCCGGCGACCGCGCCCTGCTGCCTGCGAACCAAAACCTCTTCATTGCGAAAAAGGTTTTGGAGGCGCTTCAAAGTTCCAATCTCGCGGAGGACGCAAAGGCAACGGACAAACTCACAAAGCTCGCCGCCGCCGAAGAACTTTCCATTGCCGCCGCCGAAACGATTCGGCCGTTCTCGAGCCAGTTCGACGGATTCTTTCAGACCGATCTCGATCAACAGCGGGTTTATGGCCTGCGCCACCGGACCCAGTCGTCAACGCTGTTGGTTCTTCTGTCCGAGACGGGGATCGCCTCCGCCTTTTCCGGCTACCAGGACACGTTCACCGGCACCGAGTCGGCTTATCGGATACTCGATGCCGCTGGCAACTTTGTGGCCGGCACGCCTCGGCCGGCAGGCAAATCCTTTACCGCCGCGCCCTTGCCCGCAGCCTTCCCGGGTTGGAAGGTGGAATTATACTTTGAAGGCGGCGACGTTTTCGAGAAGGCAGCCAGAAGGCAGATCGCCGTGTATATGTGGACCGGAGTCCTGGTGATCGTGCTGATCCTGATGGCGGGCGGCTTCGCCACGCGGGCCGTTGGCAAACAAATCCGGTTGAGCCGGTTGAAAAACGACTTCATCGCCACCGTGTCGCACGAACTCAAGACGCCGCTGGCGTCCATGCGCGTCCTGGTGGATACCCTGCTTGAGGGCAACGTCCGGGACGAGGCGCAGGCCAAGGAGTATCTGCGTTTGACCGCGAAAGAAAATGAACGGCTCAGCCGGATGATTGACAATTTCCTGACCTTTTCGCGGATGGAGCGGAACAAAATGGCTTTCACGCTGGCGGATGTCCGGCCCGCCGCCATAGCCAATGATGCCATCGAGTCAGTCAAAACAAAATTTGTCGCGCACAACTGTCACTTCGCTATCGATGTTGCGGAGCCTCTGCCTGAAATCCAGGCCGATCACGACGCGATGGTCACTGTCCTCGTCAACCTGCTGGACAACGCCTGCAAATATACCGCCGAGGACAAGCAAATCGCGGTCAAGATTTTCCATGACCCTGGCTTTGTATGCTTTGCGGTTTCAGACAATGGCATCGGCCTCACTCGGAAACACACCCGGCGGATTTTTGACCGTTTTTATCAGGTGGACAGTTCGCTGGCGCGCAAGGCGGAGGGTTGCGGATTGGGCCTCAGCATTGTCAAATTCATCGTGGACGCCCATAAGGGAAGAATCGATGTCGAAAGCAAGCCGGGCAAAGGAAGCACGTTCACCGTCCGGATCCCCGTCGTCCGCGGAAACGGGGACTGAATCCGAACCAAGCCATTGAAACCACAGATGGACACAGATGCACACAGATGCACACAGATAAAAACGAGAGTTGTGAGGCGGAAAAGTTCCCCGCGGGAAAGACAGTTTTCTTTTCCCACATCTGTGTGGATCTGCACTGCTATCCACAAAAGGTTTGCTGTCTTGCCCACATTTTTCCAGTTGCGAATCGCAGACTGGGAGGAAGGCGCCCGAGCAACCTGCAACTTTCAACCTTCAACGTTCAACTGCGCGCCGAAGTCTTGGTCTCTGGTTGCGGCTATGCCGCGCCAGGTCCATCTGTGGTTTCACTTCTCTTCCTCAAACCCACCCGGTGGAGCGAGGTTGAGAGAACTGAAATAAATACGACACCCCATGCAAACCGTGCTCATCATTGAAGACGACCCGACAATGTTGATCGGGTTGAAGGACAACTTCGAATTCAAGGGCTACAAAGTCATCACCGCTGCGGACGGTGAAAGGGGGTTGAAAGCCGCGTTGAATGTAAAGCCCGACTTAATCATCCTCGACATCATGCTGCCCAAAATCAACGGCTACGAGATCTGCCGGCTGATTCGCGAGGAAAAACTGGCCATGCCGATCATCATGCTCACCGCCAAAGGGGACGAGTCGGACATCGTGCTGGGCCTCAATCTCGGCGCCGACGATTACGTCACCAAGCCCTTTAGTATCAAAGAGCTTCTGGCTCGGGCCGCCGCCTTTTTGCGTCGCGCAAGAAAGGAAGTGCATGACGTTTACGAATTTGGCTGCTTCCGGTTGGATATCCCCGCTCGGCGACTGACACGCAAAGGCAAGGAAATCGACTTATCTCCCAAGGAATTCGATCTCCTGGAATTTTTCGTCAAAAAGCCGGGGCGAGCCCTGACCCGCGATGAGATCCTGAACGCCGTCTGGGGTTATGATTGCGTCGTCACCAGCCGCAGCATTGACCGGTTTGTCACCACGTTGCGGAATAAGATCGAACCCGACTCCACCCGGCCCATGTTCATCCACACCATCCGGCAAATCGGTTACCGTTTCGAACCTCCCGAGCCGAAACCTCGTTCTGAAGGAGCGGATGGCTAATGCGCAGCTTACTCCTTTGAGTTTTTCCCGAATATTGCTAGTTTGCGCGCTGCCAACCTCCAACTGAAAAATAGCCCATGAAACTCGTAACCTCAACCCCCACTGCTTCTCGCACAGCCTTGCGAGCACTGTTCTCCACCATCGCCTCCTGCCTTCTTCTCGTTTCAGCCTCCGCCCAGGAACGGGATTACAGGGAAGCCCGCGTTTACGTCACGGCGCCGACGGCCTCCGCCCCCGTCCCCGCACAACTGCTCACCGACCACTGCTCACCGACCACGGCTTCTTTGCCCTCGCGCCGCTTGATGAGCCCGACGAGGATATCCCCACGATCATCATCGACGACAAAAAGACCTTCCAAACCATCGTAGGCTTTGGCGGCGCCTTCACCGATGCCGCCGCCGCCGTCTTCGCCAAGCTTCCCAAGAACGCCCAGGAGCAATTCCTCAAAGCCTGCTTCGATCCCATTGAAGGCAACGGTTACACCCTCTGCCGCACCACAATCCATAGCTGCGACTACTCCGACGACATGTACACCTACGATGACACCGCCGGCGACAAGGAACTCAAGAACTTCACCATCGACCACGACCGCAAGGACCGCATCCCGTTCATCAAGCGTGCCCGGGCCGCCGCCAAGGGCAAACTCCAGCTTTACGCCTCTCCTTGGAGCCCTCCCGGCTGGATGAAAACCAACGGCGAAATGCTGCACGGCGGCAAGCTCAAGCCCGAGTATGACCAGACTTGGGCCGACTACTACGTCAAGTACATCAAGGCCTACGCCGCCGAGAGCATTCCCATATGGGGCTTGACTGTCCAGAATGAGGCACTCGCCACCCAGACCTGGGAATCCTGCATCTTTACCGCCGATGAAGAGCGCGACTTCGTCAAGAACTTCCTCGGTACCACCCTCAAAAAAGCCGGCCTCTCCGACGTCAAGCTCATGATCTGGGACCACAATCGCGGCCTCATATACGAGCGCGTCCAGCCCGCGTATGATGACAAGGAGGCCTCCAAGTACATCTGGGGCGCCGCCTTCCACTGGTACACCGGCGACCACTTCGATAACGTTCGCATCGTCCACGATGCCTTCCCCGACAAACATCTCCTCTACACCGAAGGCGGAATCGGCGGCACTTGGCCCGCCGCCCTGCGCCTCTCCAAGAGCGTCATCACCGACCTCAATAACTGGACCGAGGGCTGGGATGTCTGGAACCTCATCCTCGACCAGGACAACGGGCCGCGTCACGCCGGCGATGTCCCCGGCGTACACAGACACAGAAACACCATCGTCAACGCCAACACCACCACCGGCGAAATCACCTACAACCCCCCGCACTACGTTTTCGGCCAGTTCTCCCGCTTCATCCGTCCCGGCGCCAAACGCATCGTCTGTACTTCCAACAGCGACGACTTCATCGCCACCGCCGCCCTCAACTCCGACGGCAAAATCGCCGTCGTCGTCCTCAACCTCCAGGACCACGAAACGTTCATGCGCGTCTGGCTGCGCGGTAAATTCGTCAAATACCAATGCCCCCCCAAAGCGACCATCACCTTCATCCTGCAACCCGTATAATCTCCGGCCCGCAAACGGGCGCGCCCGCGCCACCTTGGACGCGCCCTTTGCCTACTGCAAACGACATGACGTATTGATTTTCACGGCATCACACGGTGTTTCTTTCGAGGTGCAGAGGCAGTTTACCAGCCTTGAGGGAATCAGTATCGAGTATCGAGGACACGAACACAATGCACGCCCGATCGAACGAGCAGTTCCGCGATGATGGAGCCAAAAACGGGTCGGTCCTGAGTATTCGCCGGTCCCCTCGGCTCATCACGTGGTAGATTGCCCCCTCGTATTCCACTCGTAATTTCCGTGCCATAACTGATCACGAAAATGCCCGAATACTGTCTTGTGTAAATACTCAGGACCGACCCGTCTGCGTCATCGTCGCGCCCCGGCGCGTCCAAGGCCGGTGGTCTGATTTAAAAAAACAGCCCATGATTCATAATTAATCTTTATTCATATCTGTTATCTACGGCATACTACTTATCACGTTATGAACGCGCTCCTCTACGCCGGGTTGGTGATCTTCTATGTCCTGGTGATGCTCGCCGTTGGTTTCTGGTGCATGAAACGGACCAAGGACGTCGGGGATTTCTTCCTCGGCGGCCGTTCGCTGGGGCCCTGGATGAGCGCGTTTGCCTATGGGACGACCTATTTTTCCGCGGTGCTGTTCATCGGTTACGCCGGCCGGTTGGGATGGGGTTTCGGCATCCACACATTGTGGATTGTGTTCGGCAACACGCTGATCGGCACGTTGCTTGCCTGGTGGATCCTTGCGGGCCGGACGCGGGACATGACCGCGCGCTTGAACGCGATGACAATGCCCGAGTTCCTCAGGGCCCGGTACGGCAGCCCGCCGCTCCAGGTGATTTCGGCACTCGTGGTATTCGTCTTTCTGGTGCCCTATTCGGCGTCCGTTTATATGGGCTTGAGTTACCTGTTCCAGAGGACGCTGGGGTTGCAATACAATCAGGCGCTTGTTTTCCTGGCTGTTTTGACGGGCGTCTATCTCATCATGGGCGGGTACTTCGCGGTGGCCTTGAGCGATTTCATCAGGGGCATCGTCGAGTTCTTCGGCGTCATCACCATGGTCCTGCTCCTGGTCGGCATGAAAGGCGGGCTGGTCGCGAGTTTCACCGCGCTGTTGGATCCGAAGTATGCGCCGGCATTGCACGCGTCGCCGCCGCCCACGGGGCCGCCGTTTCCGGGCTGGGTGACGCTGGTCTCACTCGTGCTCATCACGAGCTTCGGCCCCTGGGCGTTGCCGCAGATGGTGCAGAAATTTTACTCGATCCGCAGCAGAGCCGATGTCAAGCGCGCGATGGTCATCGCGACCATTTTTGCCCTGTTCATGTCCTTCGGCGCGTATTACAGCGGCGCTCTGACGCATCTGTTCTTTGCCGATCCGAAAACCGATCTGGCGTCCATTGCGAATCCGCAAACAGGCAAGCCGGAACTCGACCTGCTCATGCCGCTGTTCATCACGACCTACGTCCCTCCATGGCTGACGATGGTCATCCTGTTGATGGTGTTTTCAGCGTCGATGTCCAGCCTGTCGTCGCTCGTGCTGGTGAGCAGTTCGGCCATTGCCATCGACCTTTACGGCGCTTCGGGAAACCGGGAGAAGAATCCCAAGCGGACCATGATCCTCATGCGCGTGCTGTGCGGGGTGTTTGTGGCGTTGTCCTTGTGGATCGCGGTGAGCAAGGTGGACGTCATCGTCAACCTCATGGTCATCGCCTGGAGCGCGTTGAGCGGCGCCTTCCTGGCGCCCTACCTCTATGGGCTGTTCTGGCAGCGGGCCACCAAGATCGGCGCGTATGCCGGCATGATTTCCGGAGTCGGCACGGCCGTGGGTCTGTTCTTCCTGTGGGGCAAGCCCCTGATTCCCGTCGCGGGCGCGATCGCGATGTTCGTGCCGCTGCTGGTGATGCCGGTCGTCAGCCTGCTGACCAGGCCGCCGAAGCCGGAGTTGGTGATGAAAGCGTTTGGAGAGGAAGTCGCCGCCGGTGAAGCCGGCCCGGTTGACAGCCCGGACGTCTCCTCCACGGCGCGGTGACGCATCCTCTCAGTCGAGGCAGGCCGCCAGGGCATAGATCAGCGCGGCGTTCCAGTTGATGGCAATTTCGTTGGTGCGGAAATCCGCCTGCACATCATGCCAATCCCCGGCCCCGGGGTGAGGGCCGCCCACCAGATAACCGGGCCAGGGACCCTGTCCGTCCGCGCAACGGCGATCATGCGGGTGCATCGGCGGGTCGAACCCCATTCCGGTGACGAACGACCGGCCATAGCAATTCCGGCCGAGCAGGTAATTCAACGCGTCGAGGCATGCGGCGCGATACTCCGGCCTGGCGGAGGGGCGGATGGCGGGTTGCATCAGAAGCTGGGCGCCGCGCAGTCCTGATGCCGGCGAATGGGCGCGGGTCAGGCGGTCTGCAGCGATGAGCAGCAACGTCTGGCGCGCCACACCGCCATTACAGCCCCAATAATAGCTTGAACCCAGGGGGCGGGCATAACCATGACGGTTGCGGGTTTGCACGATGCCGTCGGTCGCCGCCACCAGGTTATCGCGGACCTGCTTCACGAGGGCCGGGTCGCGGCCGGAGCGCTGGGATGAGACATAGGTCAGCAGCCCGAGATCCATGATTTCCTCCCAGTCGAAATCGGCGTTGACGCAGGCATGAGTGGCTCGAATGTTGTTTTCCAGGTCCCGCAACACATCGGGCGCTCCCGTTGTTTCCCATAACTCCGCCGCCGACCACAAGCGGTTGTTGGGGATTCGATCCAAGCGGCGGTCGGGCTGGTTGACCTCATAGGTGCCGGTCCTGAAGCCGGTTTGATCGGCCGGATGATATTCCGGATGGGCCTTCAAAAACTGGTAGCTCTTCCCGGCGGCTTGCAGGCAACGTTCGGCAAAGGCCGGATCGTAAGGCCGAAAGATCCGGGCGGCCTGCGCCATCATGCCGACGAAATCCGCGGTGGCTTCGCTGCCCCAAGGGGTGAAATAGCGCTCGGTGGTTTCGGCATCCGGCGGAATGAAGTCGCCGAATCTCCGGGTGGTCAATTTGTGATACACCGAACCGTCCGCCGCCTGCATTTTCAGCACCCAATCCATCTCCCATTTCAGTTCCGCCAGAAAATCCGGCAGCGCGCCTCCCGACTCGGGGATCTGGAGCCGGATCCGGCGGATTTGAGGGCCGAAATCCTCCCATGCTCGGAACAGGGTGCCGACCGCGACGCCGGCATTGACGACGTACTTGTTGTAATCGCCCGCATCATGCCAGCCTTCGGTGCCGTCCTGCCGGGTGTGCCCGCCGCCAACGAAATCGAGCCAGGCGTCGTTGGTATGGCACGGGCCGTGGGCGAAGGTTTGGGAGTGATAGGTGGCGCTGACGGCGGTGCCGCACCGCCACAAATACATGCCAAGCATGGCGGTGGCGAAGGGTTCGCGGTACAGGCCGGGAGCGATGCGGAACGGCGCGGACCGGCCCACGCCGGGGATCTCGAGTTCATAGTCGCCCGGCTGGTCGCAGGCAGAAAAGTCGGCGGTATAAAGTTGCTCGCGGGTGTCCGGATTCAGCAGCGGGCCCGTAACGTGGCCGGAAAAAACTCTCCGCCCTTCCGGGAGTTGCACGACGGCAAAGGCTGTGCAGGGTGCGACGACGGTGGCTTTTTTTTCCGCCTGTGGCACATAGCCGACGGTGTTGAGCCGGATCGCGAGCGTGACCTCGTCACCGCGGGCGGGATTCAGGAGTAACATCACGAGCAACGCGAGTGCCCAACGACTCTGTTGCACGCCGCGGCGGGCGCCAGTTGAAGATGGAGCCGGAAGACCCATTAACATCCACAAATCAAACCGGTTTTCGACTGTCGTTGCAAGCCTCTGGAAGCGCCGGCCCTGTCATTAATTTCGCTGACAGGCGCCGTCGCGTTCCCCCTTGACGTCATCAGTCAGAAAATTATGATCTCTCCATGAACTGGGCCAACGTTAGATTTCCTCTCGCCTGTGCAACGTTCCCGAAGCCGTCCCGGGTCAGTTAACGTCCACCAACGCATCCCGCCACCCTATGCAACTTCATTGGATCGACATCGGCATTATCATCCTGTATCTGCTCGCCACGATTTTTGTTGGTTTCTGGGTCTCCAAACGGGCGTCCAAGGACATGAAGTCCTATTTCCTGGGTGGCAACAAGCTGCCCTGGTACATGCTGGGTGTTTCCAACGCGTCCGGCATGTTCGATATCTCGGGCACCATGTGGCTGGTTTATATCACGGCCACGTATGGAATGAAGGGAATATGGCTCCCCTGGCTGTGGCCGGTGTTCAACCAGATTTTCCTCATGGTCTATATGTCCATCTGGCTGCGGCGGTCAAACGTGATGACGGGGGCGGAATGGATCCAGACCCGGTTTGGCAAGGGGCCGGGCGCAACCGCCTCGCATATCATCGTCGTGGTCTTTGCGATGGTGGGTGTGATTGGCTTCCTGGCCTACGCGGCTAAAGGCATCGGCAAGTTCGCAGGCGAGTTCCTGCCGGGGCACCTCTCGGATGATACCTACGCGTGGATCCTGATGGGGATCACGACGTTTTATGTGGTCAAGGGCGGCATGTTCAGCGTGGTTTTCACGGAGGTTGTCCAGTTCTGCATCCTTACCGTCGCCTCCATCGCCATCGGCATCATTGCCATGATCAAGGTCGCCCCAGACCTGCTGAACCGGGTGGTGCCATCCGGCTGGCACGATCTGTTCTTCGGCTGGAATCTCGGCTTGAACTGGACAACCATTCCTGAGATCAACAATCGAATCGTCTCGGATGGTTATTCGTTCTTCGGAATTTTCTTCATGATGATGCTTTTCAAAGGAATCCTGATCAGCGCGGCCGGTCCGGCGCCGAATTACGACATGCAGCGTGTCCTCGCCACGAAGGGTCCCCGGGAGGCGGCGCTGATGAGCTCGACGGTCAATGTGGTGCTGTTCTTCCCGCGATATATGTTGATCATGGGCTTGACGGTTTTGGCCCTGGCTTTCTACACCCCGGAGTTGGCGGCGATGGGCAAAGATTTGGATGTTGAAAAAATATTGCCGCTGGCCCTGGGGAAGTTTGTCCCGGTCGGCATCCTCGGCCTGACCATAGCGGGGTTGATAGCGGCATTCATGTCGAATTTCGCCGCCACGGTCAACGCCGCGCCGGCCTACCTCGTCAACGACATTTACAAACGGTACATCAACCCCCATGCCCCGGCCAAACGCTACGTGTGGCTGAGTTATCTGGCTTCCTTCGGCGTGGTGGTCGTCGGCCTTACCTTCGGTCTTTTTACGCAGTCCATCAACTCGATCGTGCAGTGGATCGTGTCGGGTCTGTGGGGCGGCTACACAGCCTCAAACGTTCTCAAGTGGTATTGGTGGCGGTTCAATAGCTGGGGGTATTTCTGGGGCATGGTGACGGGCATCGCCGCCTCTTTGGGGCTGCCGTTGATCATGCCGCATATTATTCCCCATCTCCAGCCGTTCGTGGAATCACATTTTGGCAACGACGCCGCCAATGTGATGGTGCTGCTCGGCCATCCCATCACCTCATTCCCGCTCATCCTCGGCCTCTCAATCGTGGGCTGTCTCCTGGCAACGTTTCTGACCAGCCCGGAAGAGGAAGAAGTCCTGAAGGATTTCTATCGTCGGGTACGGCCCTGGGGTTTCTGGGGCCCAGTCCTTGCCAAGGTCGTCAAAGAAGACCCGGGTTTCAAACGGAACCCCGATTTCTTCCGCGACATGTTTAATATCGTCGTTGGCACCATCTGGCAGACCTGTTTCATCGTGCTGGCGATGTTTCTGGTGACGCGCCGCTTCCGCAATGTCGCCATCACGCTCGTGGTGCTCACGATCACCTGTTTCATCCTGAAAAAAACCTGGTACGACCGGTTGCCGGCGCCCACGCCCGACCCCGACCCCGTGCCTGATCTCCAGGGCCAGCCCGAAACGGGTGCCGCCACCGCTGCCAGTTAAGTTTTTAATTTCACATCAAAAAAAACAGCCATGCGTTACGGACACTTTGACGACCAACGTCGCGAATACGTCATCACCCGGCCCAACACCCCGCTGCCCTGGATCAACTATCTGGGTTGTGAAGCCTACTTCGGCATCATCTCCAACACCGCCGGCGGGTATTCCTTTTACCGCGATGCGCGCCTGCGCCGCCTCACCCGCTACCGCTACAACAACGCGCCGTTTGATTTCGGCGGGCGCTATCTCTACATCCGGGACAACGACACGGGGGAGTTCTGGTCGCCTTCCTGGCAGCCCACGCGGACCAAGCTGGACAATTACGAATGCCGCCACGGCATGGGCTACACCACCATCGGTTCCAGTTACAACAAGATCGACGCGCGGACCTGCTATTTCGTGCCGCTCGGCGAGACGTTGGAGATCTGGAAGTTCCAGGTGACGAATCGCCGCAAAAAGCCGGCGAAGCTCTCCATTTTTTCCAGCATCGAGTTCTGCCTGTGGGACGCCCAGGATGACGCCACCAACTTCCAGCGCAATTTCAGCACCGGCCAGGTCGAAATCGTGAACGGTGTCATCTACCACAAGACCGAGTATCGCGAGCGCCGCAACCACTTCGCGTATTTCGCCTGCTCGGAAAAGCTCGCCGGTTTCGATACGCAACGCGACACGTTCCTCGGCGCCTACCGCAGTTGGGACAATCCGGCGTCAGTGGAGCGTGGCAAATCCTTCAACTCGGTTGCGCACGGCTGGGCGCCGCACGGTTCGCATCACGTCAAAGTGAATTTGAAGCCCGGCGAAACGAAGGAAATCATCTTTGTCCTCGGCTATCACGAAAATCCGGTGGACAAAAAATTCGACCCGCCGGACTCCCAGACCATCAACAAAAAAACCGTCAAACCGGTCATTGCGAAATATCTCGAAGGCAAAAACGTCGCCGCCGCCTTCCAGGCGTTGGGGGAAAATTGGGACGGCCTGCTCGGCGTTTATCACGTGCAATCGCCCGACGTCCACGCCAACCGCATGGTCAACATCTGGAACGCCTACCAGTGCATGGCCACGTTCAACATGTCGCGCTCGGCGTCGTTCTACGAATCCGGCATCGGCCGGGGTCTGGGTTTCCGTGATTCGAACCAGGACCTGCTGGGCTTTGTCCAGATGGTCCCGGCCCGCGCCCGCGAACGCATCCTCGACATCGCGGCCACGCAACTCAAGTCCGGCGGCGCGTTCCACCAATATCAGCCGCTCACCAAACGCGGGAACAACGACATCGGCAGCGGCTTCAACGACGATCCGCACTGGCTCATCCTGGGCGTCGCGGCCTACCTCAAGGAAACCGGCGACTGGAGCATCCTCGACGAACCGGTGCAGTTCGAAAACGAACCTGGCTCCGAGCAGCCGCTTTACGAACACCTGCGCCGCAGTTTCAATTACACCCTCGAACGTATCGGTCCGCACGGCCTGCCGCTCATCGGTCGAGCCGACTGGAACGACTGCCTGAATCTCAACTGCTTCTCGGACACGCCGGGCCAGTCGTTCCAAACCACGACGAACAAGGACGGCAAGGTTGCCGAATCGGTCTTCATCGCAGGCCTGTTTGTAATGGTCGGGAAGGAACTTGCTGCCATCGCGAAAAAGCGCGGTCAGAACAAGGAAGCCGAACGCTGTCTGGCCGAAGCCGCGAAAATGGAGAAAGTCATCTGCCAGCACGGCTGGGACGGCGACTGGTTTGTGCGCGCATACGATGATTACGGCAAGCCCATCGGCTCGAAGGTCTGCGACGAAGGCCAGATCTTCATCGAGTCCCAGGGCATGTGCATCATGGCGGGCATCGGGCTGGAGGATGGCAAGGCGCGGCGCGCGCTGGGATCGGTGAACAAGCACCTCGCCACACGGCATGGCATCATGCTCCAGCAGCCGGCATTCTCGAAATACTACATCCAGATGGGTGAAATCTCCTCCTACCCGCCCGGGTACAAGGAAAACGCCGGGATTTTCTGCCACAACAACCCGTGGATCATCATCGCCGAAACCATGGCCGGCAACGGGGACCGAGCCTTCGATTATTACACCCGCATCAACCCTTCCGCGCGGGAAAATATCGGAGACCTGCACCGGTGCGAGCCTTACGTCTTCGCGCAGATGATCGCGGGCAAGGACGCGCCCACGCACGGCGAGGCCAAGAACTCGTGGCTCACCGGCACCGCCGCCTGGACCTACTTCACGGTGACCCAATGGATTTTCGGCATCCGGACCGAATACGACGGCCTGCGCGTCGATCCGGTTATCCCGTCAAAATGGAAAGGCTTCACCGTCACTCGCCGCTTCCGCGGCAATACCTACCTCATTGAGGTCGGGAATCCGCGCGGCAAACAACGCGGCGTCAGAAAGCTGCGCGTGGACGGGAAAGAAATCGCCGGCAACCTGCTGCCGGTCTGTTCTCCACGGCCGGAACCGATCCGGGTGGAGGCTGTGCTCGAAGGCTAAGTCGCGTTGGCCAGTGGAGGGGACAGTTGGGCGGATTTGCCGTTCCGTGGGGTCAGCGGCAGTTCGAGTGTGCGTTCCCTAACTTTGGCCTCGAGTTGATCGTTGGCGTCCTGGAGCCGCCTCTGTTTCCGCCCCAACCACTCCAGCTGCCAACCGGAGAGCCCCATCAACACCAGGATCCCCGACAGTCCCGTCAACATTCAGACTGTCGATTCCTTCCGGGTCCCATCCCAGCCGCCTATTCTTCCGCGCGGTGCTGGCACCCTGGATCGAGGAGTGTTTTCCAGCCAAGAAATTCCTTTTTTATCCGCCCCGGCCCGTGTTCATTGACGGGGATGAAAGCCGTCATTCTGGCCGCGGGCAAGGGTACCCGCATGAAGGAGCTCACGAACGAGCTGCCCAAGCCGATGCTCAAAGTTCAGAGCAAGCCAATCCTCGAACACATCCTTGAGGGAATCCTCGCCGCGGGCGTGCACGAGATTTTCATCGTCACCGGGTTTCAGGCCGGAGTGATCGAGGACTACTTTGGCGACGGTTCGCGATGGAAGGCACGGATCGCCTTCGGCCGGCAAACGGTCCAGGACGGAACCGGCAAGGCCCCGGAGGTCGCCCGGGATTTTGTCGGCTCCTCACCGTTCCTGCTGACTTACGGCGATATCCTCGTGGCGCCGGAGACGTACCAACAAATGATCCGCCGCTTTGGCGATGGGAGGTTTTCCGGCCTGATCACGGTCACGCGCGGCGACGAGGTTGCCAAGGGGGGACTGAATCTGTTCGACGCCCGGTTCTGTCTGAAAAGGATCGTGGAAAAACCCGGTCCGGAACAACTGGCGCAGTTGCGAGCGGACGGCTGGCTCAAACCGGACGCGCCGGTCTGGTACAACGCCGGCGTTTACATCTTCAAACCTTCACTGTTCGAATTCACCGCCGCACTGCGGAAGTCGCCCCGCGGCGAATATGAATTGACCGATGCAATCAACGGAATGCTCGCCGCGAATCATAAGATCGCCGGCTTGGAAATCCAAGGACGCTGGGTGGATGTGCGCGATCCAGAAGTGCTGGCGAAACTTAGGAATGAAGAAACATCGAATCCCCAACATCGAACACCGGACATTCAATGATCAGGCGCCGGTGGTTCCGGGTCCGTCATTCGAAGTTGGGCGTTGGATGTTTCCCTGACGGCTCACGACACAAATTTCGGTTCGTAAACCGGTCCCAAGCCATGTTTGCGCAGCAGTTCGATGAATTTGGCGATGCCGCGCTTCTCGTCGGCGCCCATGTGGTAGTGAACGTGCCAGCCAAGGTAATCCTTGCGAAAATTGTAATCGTATTCGGTGCGGTTGCGGATGATGTCGTCCAGGGTGTCCAATCCGAAATCGCGCGCCTCGCGCAATTGCCGGCGCAACGTTGAGTTTTCAACGCCCCGGCGCAAGGCCCAAACCGCATACACAAACGGCAGGTTCGTCATCTCAAACCAGGCCGCGCCCAGGTCCCAGGTTTCGTGCCGATGCGGGCCGAGCACAAAATCCAGCGCCGGGTCGCCGATCAGTAATGCGTAATCCGGGAGGGCCGCGAAATCGAGGGCGGCCAGCGGCTTGACTTCCGGCTTCAGCCCCCGCTCCGCGAGCAGGACGCGCAGGAGGTTGACGCTGGTGATCGACGCCGGGTCGAAAAAAATCTCGCGCGCCTCCTCCAACGGCTTGCGGTGCGCCAGCAGGATGCTTTGGACCTCTCCCAAAGACGCGATGGCGATCTCGTCCAGGACGTCGTAGCGGTCCGTGAGGAGGACTTCGGCAAGACTCACGAGCGCCGCGTCGAGTTCGTCGCGGCGCAGCAGTTCTGCCAGGCGGGAGGGCACGGCATAAAGAATTTCCTCCTCCAACCCGCGCGTCAACGGCACGGCGTTCAAATAAGACACCGACCCCACGCGAAAAGGCGCCAGGGACTCGTTCAGCCGGCTTTCCCGCTGCAGCCTGGCAGAGCGCTGCTCCCGCTCGATGCGGTGCGCCACTTCCTCCGCCGTTTCCCGCGGCGTCATCCGGAGTTTGGGAGTGTCGTCGGAACTGCTCATTTTGCTGTTGATCGCCGTTTTGATTTGTCACGGCAGAATGACATCACGCTGCCAGTTTGCATCCCCGACGGAGGATGCGCGAGAAATTTCAAGCGAACGCAAGTGCCGGCATCAAGATGTCGCCCCGGCGGGGCTGGAGCTTTGGGAAAATGCGCGCGATTCGACTCGCCGCTGCGTACGAGATCTGTCAAAGATTGCTGAAAGAAGTCGCACGCGACGCCTGATGAAAACCCGCGAACTGACCCACGCCAAGATTGGTAAAATCACACCTCCGGCCTTTGACCACATCAACCGGCAGATTCCGCCCGAGCCACACACGGCCATGTACGTTTGGATGGAGAAGCGGACATTGCCATCGTCACCGATGATTGCGTGGAGCTGATGAAAAAGATGCCGGAAGAATCCGTGGATTATGTGTTCACCGACCCGCCTTACGATGCGTCCATCCAATACGGCGAACTTTCCTATCTTTGGAACGCATGGTTGAAAGCGGATTATCGGTACACGGAAAACATCGTGGCGCACGAGGTGATCCGTAACGAGCGGCAGAAGAAACCGTTCGAGGTTTATCATTCGCTGCTCAACAGCAGTTTCCAAGGTTTTTACAAAGTGCTGCGGGCCGAACGCTGCCTGACGCTGACATTTCATAATCCGACGTTCATGGTTCGCAACGCCACGGTGCGCGCAGGCGTGTTCTCGGGTTTTGATTACGAGCACATTCATCACCAGCCGCTGGGTCAGGTTTCGGCCAAAGCGATGATGCAGCCGTTCGGCAGCGCGCAAGGTGATTTCTATCTTCGCTTCGTCAAGACGGCGCGGCCAGCACGGCAAATGGAGGAAATCAACGAGGATCGTTTCCGCCGCATCGTCATTGACACTTGCCGGGAAGTCATCGCCAGCCGCGCCGAACCGACGCCTTACACCCTCCTCATCAATCAGGTTGACCCGGTGCTCGCCAAGCGCGGCTTGTTCGGCACGTTGCACACGGGACTGGACGTTAAGACTGTGCCGGAAGAAAGTGTCGGCAAAGATTTTGGACTGGTGGACGCGAAACTGGGCGGCGCGTCAGGAAAACTCTGGTGGTTCGCGGACAAAACATTTGCCGCGCGCCTGGAGGCCGTGCCGCTCACCGAGCGGGTCGAAGAGACTGTCACCCAGCGTGCCCAAGATAATGGTCATTCCCGAAGAATGGGAACAGGATTTTGAACGGAAGATGAAATCGCCTTTGTTCAGCGAGCATTTTGAGAAAGACAATTGGACGCTCGCGTATTTCAACACGCTGCGAGAAGCCTTCACCAAAACAAAGGCGAAGACCGCCTTGGAGTCGTTGCTTGGCAAAAAGAGAAACGCCGACCGAAGCCGCCAAAAAGCGGAATCGTCTGCAAAACAGGTGCTTTTCGAACTCGCCGAATCCGGAGACAGAGCCGCATCCTCATCCCTCGTGATCAATGACGACGCCACAAACGAATAACGCGCCTATCGCATATTGGAGAGGTGTCACGCCGACGCCAGGTTATCCTCCAACACCTTGGATTTGTTCGTGGGCGGTTCAGCTTCAGACAATGTCGGCGCG
>Ga0224555_1001395_pt1 | contig 33555 bp, 33 predicted proteins | sample 714S23034metaG_FD_180687 | JGI IMG/M metagenome (GOLD analysis project Ga0224555, IMG submission 180687) | Peat soil microbial communities from Stordalen Mire, Sweden - 717 S2 30-34 | ecosystem: Environmental > Terrestrial > Soil > Wetlands > Peat | place: Sweden: Norrbotten County, Stordalen... | reverse complement strand
GACGTGGAAGGCGAAACCGGCCAAGGCGAAGCTTTGTCCGGTCAGTCTCCTGAGCTTGGCACACCAGAAAAACAGGCCGCCCAAATCCCACCCAATCCCCCACGCCCATCGCGCGAACTCCTCGCAATCCGCACTATGCCGAACACTATTGGCCGGTGGCCTGTGCTACCCTTCCAGCTTTTCACGCTGGCTCTAAACGGCGCGCTCCGGCCTGTTTGCGATCGGGGGCAGTGTCAAGATGCGCCCCGGGGGCGCGTCGCGGTCAGACTTCAATTCCGTATGCCTTGATTTTGTTGTAGAGTGTCTGGCGGCCGATGCCGAGGCGCTTGGCGGTTTCCAGTTTGTTGCCGCCGGTTTCCCTCAACATCTGGACGATGGCGTTGCGTTCGACGCCTTCCAGCAGGGTGAAATTGGTGTCGTGAACGCCTTCCGTATCCGTCGGCACGCTGGTGATGGACAGGTCGGTGGAGTCGATGTCCCCTCCCTCGCACAAGAGGACCGCGCGCTGGACCTCGTTCTGCAACTGGCGCACGTTGCCCGGCCACTCGAAACCCGTGATGCGGTCCACGGCTTCGGGCGTGAATCCGCGGATGGGGCGGTTGGCCTGGGCGACGAAGCGTTTGAGGAAGGCGTTTGCCAGGGGCATGATGTCTTCGCGCCGCTCCCGCAGCGGGGGCAGATGAACGGAGATGGCGCTGATGCGATAGAACAGGTCTTCGCGGAGCTTTCCATCCTTGATGGCTTCCTCCGTCCGGCGGTTGGTGGCGGCGACGATGCGGCAATTGGTCTTGTAGCTCACCTTGCCGCCCACGGGACGGACTTCCTGGTCCTGCAGGACGCGGAGCAGCTTGCTTTGCGTGTCCACCGGCATTTCGGAGATTTCGTCCAGAAACAGCGTGCCGCCTTCCGCCTGCCGGAACAGGCCTTCGCGGTCCGCGTGCGCGCCGGTGAAGGCGCCCTTGACCGAGCCGAACAATTCACTTTCGATGAGTTCACGCGGCAGCGCGGCGCAATTGATCTTGATGATTTTGCCCTTGCTCCGCGGGCTCAGGGCATGGAGCAGGTCCGCGATGACTTCCTTGCCCGTGCCGCTTTCGCCCGTGATGAGAATCGAAATATCACTGGGCGCGACGCGTTCGACCGTGCGCACGACGGTCTGCATGACGAGGCTTTGGAAAACGGGCGCGGTGCCTCCGCTCATGGTGGAGAGCGCGCGGCGCAGGGTGCTGTTCTCTTCGTTCTGCTGCTTGTGCTCCAGCGCGCGCTCGACCGTGACGAGCAGTCCCTGCGGGTCGAACGGCTTGTTCAGAAAGTGATACGCGCCGCGTTTGGTGGCCTCGACGGCGGCTTCAAACGTGGCGTTGCCGGTCAGAACGATGACCTCCGTTTCCGGCCACTGCTTTTTGATTTGCGGCAGCAGGTCCAGCCCGTCGGCATCGGGCAGTTTGATGTCCAACAGGACGACATCCGGCTGTTGTTCCTGGAAAGCCTGCTTCAGGGCGGCACCGCTGTCCGCTTCGGTGACGGCATAACTGTCGCGCAAAATGTTGGCCAGCAGCTCGCGGATGTCCGCGGCGTCATCCACCAATAATATGTTGCCCTTCATAGGTTCTTTTTACGATGCAAGGCACACGCCTGTGTAAATGCGCAAAAAATCGCTCCATGTTCGGCGTAGCGATCCGTCAGGCGCTCGGGATGAAACTGTATTGCCAGCAGGAAAGGAAGGAGGCGCGCCGCCTCGGACTTCAGTTCCATGCTCTCCACAATTCCATCGTCGGTTGTCCCGGTCACCTGCAACGGCTCGGCGACCCGGCCCACAGCCTGATGGTGCGTGCTGTTCACGCCCAGTATTCGCTCACCGATGATCTTGGACAGTAACGATTGCCGTGTCAATCGCACTTCGTGCACCTTTTCGCTTCGCCGGTCCATCCGGCTGTGGTTGATGGCCTTCGGCACCTGCGTGGGAATATCGACGATCAGTGTTCCCCCCAGGGCCACGTTCAGGAGCTGGTGCCCCCGGCAGATCGCGAGCAGCGGCTTGCGCTGCCGGAAAATCTCGTCGATCAATATCAGCTCCCGCAAATCGCGCTCTCCACCGTCCGGGGTCGTTCCCACCGTCCGGCGTAATTTCGTGGGAAGTCCGTTTCCGTAAAGGCCGGGTTCAATATCGTCTCCTCCGGTGAGAAGAATTCCGTCGGCGCGGCGCACGCATTCGGCCATCAATTCCCGGGAGGTGCCCACGGGCAGGGCGAGGGGGATTCCCCCGGCGTGCGCCACGGCGCGCGGATAGGCCTCCGAGAGGCTGATGGATCTGTCATGGAACTCGACACCTTCCTTTTCAATGCTCGGCGAAATCAGGATCAACGGCGGTTCAGTCATCTCTCCGCGCAAGGTAGCGAACGGCGCGGAGGAAGTCAGCCGGTTTTTTGGCCGGGACGGCCAGCGATGTGTTACAGTTCCGTGTCGGTCCGGTGACACAGGTTAAGAACGTGTATCGAAACGGATTTGGCCTTGCCAAGGCGCCCGCGGGCGGACGAAGGTTGCGGTGACGCAACGGATTTGCCCCAAGCACGTGAAGTATCGCGCCATCTGGATATCGGACGTTCACTTGGGCACGAAGCATTCCCAGGTGGGGAAACTTCTCGAGTTCCTTCGAGAAACCGAATGCGAGCACCTGTACATCGTCGGGGATTTCATTGATGGCTGGCAATTGCGCCGCAAATGGTATTGGGCCGACGATTACAATGTGCTCATTCAAAAGTTGCTGCGAAAGAACCGCAAGAAAACCCGGGTGACCTTCATCACCGGCAATCATGACGAATTCCTGGAAAAGTTCCTCGGCATCAATTTCGGCACTGTCCGGCTCGTCGAGCGGACGGTCCACACGGCGGCGAATGGGAAGCGTTACCTCGTTCTCCACGGGCACCAGTTCGACGGCCTGATGCATTTCAACCGGTTGCTGGATCGCTTTGGCTCGGCGCTCTACGATCGCATCCTGGATCTGAACGTGTGGATCAACCGGATCCGGCGGAACCTTGGGTTTGGCTACTGGTCGTTCGCTTCCTACGTCAAGCTGAAGGCCAAGTCGGCCATGAAGTATGTCACCGATTACGAGGAATCCATGATCCAGTTCAGCCGGAAAAGCGGCATGGACGGGGTGATCTGTGGACATATTCACCGCCCGGAGATCCGTCCCGTCGGAGACGTGCTCTACATGAACTGCGGGGATTGGGTGGAAAACTGCACGGCCCTGGTGGAGGATTACGATGGAAACATCCGCCTCATCCGATTTCATGAAAGTGATGTTCACAGTCCAGGGCGAGGGGAGGGGACACATGACGCAGGCGATCGCGATGAGCCAGATGTTCCAGCGGCGGGGGCATCGCGTGGCGGCCGTGCTGGTGGGTTCGAATCAGACCCGCAGCCTGCCGGCATTCTTTGAGCAGGGATTTTCCGTCCCTGTTCGCCGGATCGCCAGTCCCGGATTCTCGCTCAACAAAGGCCGGGCCGTCTCGATGGCAGCGTCGGCTGCCTGTCTCGTCCGCCAACTGCCCGGCTTCCGCCGCAGCCTTGGCGCCATCGGCGAAACCATCAAAGCGGTTCAGCCCGACCTGATCGTCAATTTTCTCGAACCCCTCATGGGCGTGTACAACCTGTTGCGGCCCCATGCGACCCCGGTTCTCGTCGTGGGTCATCAGTTCATGATCGAGCATCCGCAGTTTGTGAAGGTCAGGGAGTTCGCCGCGCAGCAATTCGGGATGCGACAGTTCGTCCGCCTCACGGGCGCGCGGTCGGCGCGGCTCGCGCTGTCCTTTTACCCGGCTCCGGATATTCCCGAGCGCAACCTGTTTGTGTCCCCGCCGATTCTGCGCCGGCAGGTGTTCGAGCTGAGGTCCGACTCCGTGGGGGGGTATCTGCTTGTGTATCTGCTCAACCACGGTTACGCGCCGGAAATCATCCGCTGGCACGGGGAACATCCCGAGGTTCCGATCCATTGCTTTTATGACAAACCCGGCGCGCCGGAGGAGGAACGGCACGATGCCACCCTCGTGTTTCACCGGATTCATGGCGACAAGTTTCTCCGCATGATGGCCTCGAGCCGCGGCGTGGCCTGCACCGCGGGGTTCGAGTCGGTGTGCGAAGCTGTTTATTTGGGCAAGCCTCTGCTCATGGTGCCCGTGGAGAACCATCTGGAACAATACCTGAACGGTTGCGATGCCGAGCAGGCGGGCATAGCCGTTCGTGACACCGCATTCCATTTGTCGCGCCTTCTGGATCCGGTGAACGCCGCGGCCGTGTCACGATTCCGGTTGTGGGTGGACGAGGCGGAGGCCCGGGCGATGCGCGCGGTCGAGCAGACTGCCTTCCAAGGTCGATCGCGTGGATCCGCCCCTGCGGACGAAGCCGCACGCCCGGACGGGATTGGGAAGCCGGAGGGAGCCGGACATTCCACTCCGTGACAGGTATTTAACACAACCGCCGCGTGACGGTAACGCGGAAGAGGCACCCTTGACAGCCATGAAACCAAAAGTGCTGGTGGTGGACGATGAAGCGGATTTCGTCCAACTGACCGAATACAACCTCTCGCGACAGGGATTCGAGGTTTACACGGCCTTCAACGGCGTGGAGGCGTTGCACCAGGCCCGGCGTCTGCTGCCGGATGTCATCCTGCTCGATCTGATGTTGCCGGACATCGACGGTGCATCGGTGTGCGAAATCCTCCGCTCGCAACCCTCGACGGCCGACGTTCCGGTGATCGTGGTAAGCGCCCTGGACGGGATGGTGATTCGCGGTCGGAGCACGGAAGTCGGCGTGAAGAATTACTTCAAGAAGCCCGTGGACCTGAAGGTCTTGGGGGACTGCATGCGCGCCGTCTGCGAGCAGCAGCAGGAGTTGCTCAAGTCGCGGATGAGGGGCGAAACCGACGAGGACCGCTGAAAGGCATCCTCGAGCCGCTCAGACTTCCGCTTCCGGAAATCGTTCACGAATCCGGCGACAGAGCCGTTCTTCGTGGTCAGGCTGCAATCGCCGTCGCGTGACGAGGCGCCGCACGGCATCGAGCAGTTCGAGCCAATCCTCGAGCGGCGGTTCCGTCAGGGGCTGCCATTGATCGAACCGTTTCCCGCGGACGTAGAAGCGCCAGTCGCGGCTGACCCGTTGCGCATAAACCTGAATCTTCAGGCCTTCTTCAGTCACGCGCTTCCAACGGATCTCGGCTTTGGGCATTGGGTCGGATTGCAGGTTGGGGGTTGCAGGATTCAATCCGTCGCCGGCGTGGGTTCACACGAACCGCAAACACCCGGCTTTGGACCTCGAATTCATGCGGGCAAATCCACGCCGGCCACCGCCATGGCGGCGATGCCTTCTTCGCGGCCGATGAAGCCCATGCGTTCGTTGGTGGTGGTTTTGATTCCGACGCGATCGGGGCCGACACCCAGAGCCTCCGCGATGCGGCTTTTCATTTCCTGGATGTGCGGATTGATCCTGGGAGCTTCAGCGACCAGGGTTGAATCCACATTGACGATCCGGCCCTGCCGGGACGCGACCTGGCGGGCGGCTTCCTCCAAAAAGACGCGGCTGGGGGCGCCCCTCCAGCGCGGGTCAGTGTTGGGAAAAAAGTGGCCGATGTCCCCCTCGCCGAGCGCCCCGAGGATGGCGTCACAAACGGCGTGCATCAACACATCCGCATCGGAATGTCCGTCGAGTCCTTTGGAATGCGGAATGGTGACGCCGCCCAAAACGAGTTTGCGCCCCGCCACCAGAGCGTGGACGTCGTAACCAATGCCAACGCGAACCATGTCCGGAGACTAGGGGATCGTGGAAAATTGACCAAGCATTTTATGGCAACGCGCGATCCCTTCTGCTTGCAATCCGACTCCGGTGTGCTAAAAGCATGGCTATGAATCCGCGAATTCTGTTTGTGGATGACGACGGGCCGATCCTGGAGATGTTGTCGGCTTTTTTCGGCGGAAAAGGGTATGAGGTCACCACGGCGAACACGGGGCACGAGGCGATGGCGTTGGCGGACGAAGGACACCTCGATCTGACCGTCCTGGACATCAGGCTGGCGGGTGAAAACGGACTGGAACTGCTGGGGTATTTCAAAGCCAATTTTCCGAAGCTGCCTGTGGTGATGTTCACGGGGATGCCGGACGAGGACTTGCTGGACCAGGCGATGCTTCGGGGCGCCAGCGGTTTCATGCGGAAGACCGATTCGATGGAGGATCTGCTTGCCGCGGTGCAGGTCTATGTGCCCAGGCCCTGACGCGGGTCACTCGGTCGCTTCGATTTCGAGGAATCCGTGCAGTTGGCGGAGGCGCGTGGGATGCCGCATCTTGCGGAGCGCCTTGGCTTCGATCTGCCGGATCCGCTCGCGCGTGACTCTGAATTGCTTGCCGACTTCCTCGAGGGTGCGGGAATAGCCGTCGCCGAGCCCGAAGCGAAGCTCCAACACCTTCCGCTCGCGTTCCGAGAGGCTGGACAGCACATCGCTCAACTTGTCTTTCAACAGGCTGAAGCTGGTCATCTCCGACGGACTTTCCGTGGACTTGTCCTCGATAAAATCGCCAAAGTTAGTGTCTTCGCCGTCGCCCACCGGCGACTGGAGGGAAATGGGCTGTTGCGCCATTTTCAGCACCGCGCGCACCCGGTCGACCGGCAACTGCATTTCGTCCGCCAGTTCCTCCGGCGTCGGCTCGCGGCCGAAATCCTGGAGCAGCCGCTTTTGAGCCCGCATCAGCTTGTTGATCGTTTCGATCATGTGGACGGGGATGCGAATGGTGCGGGCCTGGTCCGCGATCGAGCGTGTGATGGCCTGGCGTATCCACCAGGTGGCGTAAGTCGAGAATTTATAGCCGCGTCGATACTCGAATTTTTCGACGGCTTTCATCAGGCCCATGTTGCCTTCCTGGATCAGATCGAGGAACGACAGGCCGCGGTTGGTATATTTCTTGGCGATGGAAATGACGAGGCGCAGGTTGGCCTCGACCATCTCTGTCTTGGCCTGGAGCGCTTTTGCGGCGAAGTGCTTCAATTGTGTGAAGACCTTGAGGTAGTCCTGGTGCGGCATCCGAACGAACTCTTCGAGCGCCTTGATCTTGCGCTCTTCCGATTGAACGATTCCGTGCGGCGCCGCCGATTTCCGCTGGTCCTTGAACCCCTCGATCGTGCGCAGGCCCAACAGCATCTTGTCGTGGATGTTCTCGGCCACCAGCGTCATCTCCTCGATGACCCGCTGCTTGTAGTAGAACTTGTCAAAGGCCTTCCACAACCTGCGGTCCAGTTTCTTGAACGTCGCGTACAGCCTGTCCCGTCTGGGCCCGGCGGCCTCGGCCTGCCATGCGGCATAGTGTTGATCGACTTGCTGATCGAGTTCGCCCAGTTGCTTGAGCTGTTTGCGAAGGGCCTGGAGATGATCGTCCCGGCTGTCGATTTTCTTGTCGAGAACGACACGATCGAAGCGTTCTTTGGGCGGCTCGGAGACGAGTTTTTCGGCCAGCGCAATGTGTTCCTTGGCCGCAAACCCCAGGCTGTAGATCAGTCGCTTCACTACCTTTTCGGCGTCCTCGATGCGCTTGGAGATCTCGACCTCCTGTTCGCGCGTCAGCAACGGAACCTGGCCCATTTGCCTGAGATACATGCGGACTGGGTCGTCCAGGATGTCCAGCCGGTTCTTGTCCTCCTCCTCTTCGAGATCCGCCTGTTTGATGCGGTCCACCTCGGCCTGATCCACGATCTCGACCTCCAGCCCGCGGAGTTTGATGTAGATTTCATCCAGGCCTTCGGGGGTCATCAAATTGGCCGGGAGCGCGTCGTTGATATCCCCATACGTCAGGTAGCCCTGCTCCTGGGCCAGCCGGATCAACTCCTTTATTTTCTCCGCGATCTCGACGTTGTTAGCGGCCGGCGCGTCCGTTGGGGCGGCGGAACCCGGAGTCGGGGGTTGGCCATTGGCCGCGAATGGGGAGGAGTGCGCCGGAGCGAAGCTGTTTTGATCTGTGGATACGGATTCAGGTTCCCGGATTGTTCTGTCGGTAGAGGAAGGGCTCTTGTCCTTTCGCGCGCCGGGTTTTGGCGCAGACGTTCGGGCCTTCGGCTTCGGCATACAAATCTCGAGTCTCTTCTGAACCTACCAGAATCGTAATTGTAATATGGAAACTCAGACGCGTGCAGTCAAGCCGGGAAATGTCCTGGAAAGGCACCGGGGCGCATCCCCACACGCGCGGCGCGGCGTCCGGGCAAGACTGGCGCGAGGAACCGTTTGCGCGAGCGCAAACTCTGCACGCAGGGATTCGCCTGCGCAAACGGTTCCCCGGCCGGATCGTCCCCATGTCAAGCATCACGGCGTTCATACCGCCGCCAGCAGCTCGACGCTGCGTTGGCGCACGCTTGCCTGGCGTTCAGCTTGAAGCAGCGCACCTCGGGTCTTCTCCTCGAACAATCCCGGGAACACCAGCAGCGGATAGGGTGTTACCCAAGCCAGTGCGGCCGCTTCGTTGGCGGCGCGGCGCATGTGGCCGGTGAACTTCGGGTCCGCCAGTTCGTCGAGAAACCGCAAGAGCAGGCGGTGTTTCAACCTGTCGAGGTCGGTCTCGTGCGTGGCGCAGAAGGGCGCCGGCGGGGCCGGCTTCACCTCAAACCGCGTCTCAGGCCCGAACCGTGCCGGCAGCCTTTTGATGTTGGTATTTTCTTTCACTGGTTGCCTTTCTTTTCTGTCCCGGCGTTGTGCCGGAACGATTGCTTCCAAACAAAAAACCCGCGACTGACTGGCAATCGCGGGTTTTTCTGGAAATGTGTATTATTGTTTAAAGAATTCCACCCGCGTTGCCTGGGATCATGGCGCAGCGATGCCAAATCCCGACAGGCCGGGACTGGCGCTGCTTCAGATTCTGTTGCGTTGTCAACGTGGTATTCATGGCTTAACGCACTGCATAAAACACCATTTTGCGTCGTTTGTCAAAAAAATATCTTGCTCAGATCGTATAAAACTCGTAAGCGAACGGGCTTCGGAAGCGAATTTTTTCGTCAGACGCGGCGGAGGCCGGTTTCGGCGCGGATCTTCGGCTGGATTCCGATTGGACGCGAGTCGTGAAAATGCGCATTGGAAGAGTGATTTTCCCGCATTGCAGCAAGGGCTTCAGACGGCGGGACACAGACTTGGTATCCGGAATGATTGATGCTACCTTTTTATAGTCATGGGTGACAGAGCTCCACTGAAGATGGTCACTTGCAGCCATTGCAACACCAAAGTCTTCATATCCGGCGACCTCCGGCCTCTGGCGACGGAGTCGTGCAAGAAGTGCGGCCATCCGATCATGATGCCGCTGATGCTGCGCCAGTTCGAACTTGAAGGCGTCATCGGATCAGGCGGCATGGGAACCGTGTATCGCGCGATGGACACCACGCTGGCTCGAATGGTGGCGGTGAAGCTGATGAAGAAAGAGTTGTTGAGCGACCAGAAGGCGCTCGACGATTTTTATCGCGAAGCGCGCGCCTGCGCCTCGCTCAACCACACGAACATCATTCACATCTACACGTTCGACGAGTGGGAGGGGCAGCGGTATCTCGTGATGGAACTGGCGGACTGCGGCAGTCTCGACACCAAGATCGAGAAGCAGACCCGCATTTCGGAGTTGGAAGTGCTGGACATCGGCATCAAGATCGCCTCCGCCCTCGACATGGCCCTCAAGCACAATCTCCTGCACCGCGACATCAAACCCGGCAATATCCTCTTCAACGCCGACAACGAGCCCAAACTGGTGGATTTTGGCCTGGCCCGGAGCGCCGAGGCCGATCAGGAAATGGAGAATGTCACCTGGGGCACGCCCTATTATGTCGCTCCGGAAAAAATCAAGCGCGAGCGGGAGACGGCCCTGTCGGATATGTACAGCCTGGGCGGGACGCTCTACCACGCACTGACGGGGCACGTTCCCTTCGAAGCACCCACGGTCGAGGAACTCGTATCGGCGCACGTGCACACGCCGCTGACGCCGCCCAATCTGGTGTTGCCGGAATCGACGCAGGCGACGAGCGACGCCTTGATGAAGGCGATGGCGAAGGAGCCTCGGGACCGGTTCATGAGTTACGATGAATTCCAGATGGCGCTGGAGCGTTCGCGCACCATGCTGCTTCTCGCCCAGACCACGCAGAGCCCCGGTTCACCCAAGACGAAAACCAGTTGGTGGCGCCGCTGAGTTTGGCCCAAAATGAAAGCGGCAGGCCGGGGACCGGCCTGCCGCTTTCGCAAAACATCCCGTTTACTTTTCGCCGCCGGTTTCGTCCTTCTTCAACTCACTCTTGGGTTCCTTCGATCCAAGGTGAATCGTCAGTGCGTTCAGCTTTCCATCCTCCGTCTTCACGTACCGGCCGCTCACGTTCTCCCCAACGACCCCGTCCTCCAGCGTCGCCGGCTTGTCTTTCCTGGTGATTTTGGTCTCCGAGATGACCTGGATCACCAGGGTTCCCACTGACAGGGTCTTGGCGGTGTTGTCCACGGCCTTGAGTTTTCCATGGAACGGCACGCCCGATTTCTTGGATTTGGTTTCCTTCTTTTCGATGGCAGGTTTGTTGGTGTCCTGCGCGCCGAGGTGAAGAGGCATTCCTGCGATGGCGGCAACCAACAGACCCGGAAGCCATAGCTTAAGGATGGTTTTGTTCATAATCATTAGTTTGGTTTTAGTTGTTTGTGAAACGATAAGACAATCCACTGATACAATACTCGCGCGGGCAATCAAGAAGTTTTTTGACCGGGGTTTTTGCCCGCACCCGGCCGCCGAGCGGGTTCACCACGTTCCGTCCACCAGCAGTGCCGTCACTTTCCTGGACAGATCATCGGCCAGCAGGGGCAGGGCCTGACGTTCCGCGCTCGTCAGGTCGGAACCGGCGCGAACCAGGGTATAACCGGTGACCGGACGGTCCAGCAGAACCTTGCCGGTGACGGTGTCGCGGGCGATCACTCGCGCGGTCGCGTTTACGCGAAAGTCCCGGACGGTCAGGACGTCGTTGGGGACAAGACTCAGGATATTGCGGGTGTATCGGAGGATGGTTCCGGTCACGATGATGTCCGCCCCGCCGCCGGAGGAGAGGCGGTAGGTGCCGTCTTCCTGAAGGCTTCTCCGCAGTGCTGCATTGATGGCATCGCCCAGGCGCGGTTCGAGTGTTTGGTTGGAGAACGAGTCGATCTGGAGGGTTTTTGCGCCGGCCTCGATCCTGCCGGCCGGGCCGAGTTTGTAGCCGGCGCAACCGCTCAGCATCAACAGCATGAGACAGGCTGAAACCGGTCGGATCGCTCGCATGGCTATCGGCCGGCCGTCACGAGGTGCTTTTTGATCGCTTCGATCCGCTCGCGCGCCTGCGCTGCGTACGGCGAATTGGGATCGCGCAGCAACACTTCGTTGTAGTAAATCATCGCGCCGTTCCATTTCTTGTTTTTCTCGTAATACCTGGCAATTTCGAAGTTGCCGCGAGCCTGCTCCATCCGGAGCTGGGTGATGGTCTTTTGCGATTCCGGCACCCGCGAGTCGTCGGGATAGAGCGTCATGAAATCGGTGAAGGTGGCAATTGCCTGACCCGCGGTACTTTGGTCGTATTCGGCGGTTTGGGCCTGCTTTTCGTAAGCGATGCCTTCGCGATAGGTGGCGTCCGCCGCGATCTGGGGCCGGTCATTGTAACGGTCCGCGGCCCGTTGATAGGCCTTCACCGCTTCGGCATAATTCGATTGCTTCTCCCGCGCCTCGCCGATTTTCATCTGGGCTTGCGGGGCGATGTCGCTGTAGGGGCCGTTCTTGACGATTTTTTCAAAGAGAACGGAGGTGCGATCCATCGACGGGAAGAACGGGATGTACGTCCACAGCCTGAACCATTCGCCGCCGAGGAAGCGGTTCGCGATGTCAAATTGGCGTTTGAGGACCTCCTCGTAGTTGACCGCTTTCGGGTATTTTTCGAGCAGGGTTTGATATTCCTTGAAGGCCCGTTCATCGACGCCCCTGGTCTCGTAACAGCGTCCGACAATATACTGTGCCTGGGGCGCGTAATCGGAGAGTGGCCACACGCGGACGACGCGCCGGGCCGCTTTGAGGGCCAGTCTGTAGTCCTTCTTGTCAAACGCGTCCTGGGCGACGATCAATTGATCCTTGGCGCGCGTGCGCTGCCAATTACCCTCGCCGCCGGCGGGTTCATATGTCCAGCCCTCGCCCGGGGTGTAGATCAATGGCGCCGGAGAGCGATACGGCACCGCCAGAACGCAAACGGCGATCAAGAACAGGCGAATCGACCAGCGGTTCATGAGGGCACGGTAATAACGTGAGATGGCCAAGGCAAGGTCAGAAATGCCGGAGGAGGTGAGATCAGCCCTTGTAGATGACCATCACGCCGTACTCGGTCATGAGCTTTTGCGTGCCGATGTCGAGGAACGTATAGTTGATGCTGTTGATGCTGACGATGTTTTTTTCGCCCACTTTGCCGAGAAACTGGCTTACGATCTCGTCGAACCGATCATGCCCGACCTCGATGCAATCCGTGTGGCGGATCGTTTTAATGCGGATTTTCTTGTCTGAATCCCTGGAGACGATTTCTGCCACGACCGTTGGTTTGGCGATGAGGCTTGCGGCGGGCGCGGCATGCACCGGCACCTTGAGGTGCATCTCCACCTTGGCGGCGGCGGAACTGGAAATCGGGTTGACGGGGCTGGCGCCCGGAGCGAGCGGAATATTCCCGGTGTCTGTCGGCGTGGCCGTCCGCGTTCCTTCGGTGCCGGGCTGTGGGATGAGGATTTTCTCACCGCAGGAAGGACAGTCGATTTCGGTTCCGGCGCCGGAACTATCGACCTCGAGTTCCTGTTCGCACTCGGGGCAGTTGAAGATGATGTCCATAACGCGCGTCGTGTCGATCGCGCTGCCAGCTTACCGGCGCGGCCCCCGCGATGGCCAGCAGAATCTGTTGCGTCCGGCGGGTTCCGGGTATCCCTTCCTTGCGGCGGTTCGGCCAATGCAATTTCGGCGTGCGTTTGACCGGTGCCTCTCCTATCTTCGCCGCGCGTTATGGCAACCGTCGAACCCTTCGCCGCAATGCGCCCCCGGCCGGAACTGGCCGGACGCATTTGCGAGTTGCCTTACGATGTCATGTCGTCGGAGGAGGCCCGTCGGATCGCCGCGGGAAATCCGTTCAGTTTCCTCCACGTCAGCCGGCCGGAAATCGATCTGCCGCCTTCGGCCGACCCGCATGCGCCGGAAGTTTACGCGAAAGCGAAGGAGAATTTTGACCGGCTGCTGGCCCTCGGCGCACTGGGCCAGGACGAGCGGCCGTGCTTCCATCTTTACCGGCAAGTCATGGGCCGGCACAGCCAAGTGGGGCTCGTGGGCGTGGCGAGCTGCCGGGAATATCTCGGGGGCGTCATCCGAAAGCATGAACTTACGCGGCCAGACAAGGAGGAAGACCGCATTCTCCACATGGAAGCCCTGCATTCCCAAACCGGCCCGGTCTTCCTGACCTATCCGGCCATTCCGGCAATCGATGAGTTTGTCGCGAAACGGGCCGTCGGGAAGGCGGCGGTCGATTTCACGGCGGCGGATGGCGTGCGGCACACGTCGTGGACGATCGGGGACGCTGCGGACATCCGGTTCATCGCGGCCGAATTCGCGAGCGTTCCGTTTCTTTACATCGCCGACGGCCATCATCGCAGCGCGGCCGCGGCGCGAGTTTTCCAGAACCGCAATGGCGCGGGGCGCAGCGCTTTTTTTCTGAGCGTGATTTTCCCCCACAACCAACTGCAAATCCTCCCCTACAACCGCGTGCTGAAGGATCTGAACGGACTGACGCCCGCGCAACTGCTGGAGCGGCTCGACGGAGTGTTCATCCTCAAATCGCCGGGCGCGGCCGCTCCGTCCCGCAGACACGAGGTTTGTCTTTATCTGTCCGGACAGTGGCACACGCTGAACTTCCGTCCGCGCTTCGCCGCCGCGATGGACCCGGTGGAGAAACTGGGCGTGACGTTGCTGCAAAAATATGTGCTCGATCCCATCTTCGGCATCGACGATCCGCGGACGAGCCACCGGATCAGTTTTGTCGGTGGCATTCGCGGCACGGACGAGTTGGAGCGATTGGTGGACCGGGGAGATCATGCATGCGCCTTTTCCCTGTTCCCGACGGGCATCGAGGAGTTGATGACGATTGCCAATGCGGGCGGAATCATGCCGCCCAAGAGCACTTGGTTTGAGCCCAAAGTCCGCGACGGCATGTTCTGCCATATGATCTGATATGAACCGCTCCTGGCTGACCCGTTTTGCCTGGATCTCGATCGTGGCCGCCCTCTTCACGATCATCCTCAAAACAGCGGCCTACGGCATCACGGGATCGGTCGGGCTTCTCTCGGATGCGATCGAATCGGTCGTGAACCTGATCGGAGGGATCATGGCGTTGTCGATGCTGACGGTGGCGGCGCGTCCGGCCGATGAGGACCACGCTTACGGTCACAGCAAGGCCGAGTATTTTTCCAGCGGCGTCGAAGGCGGGCTGATTGTGGTGGCGGCGGTCAGCATCAGTGCGGCGGCGGTGCCGCGGTTGATGGCGCCGAAGCCGCTGGCGGAGATCGGTGTTGGCCTGGCCGTCTCCATGGCGGCCACCCTCGTGAACTTGGCCGTCTCGCTGCTGCTGTTGCGGGTGGGACGCAAACACAATTCCATCACGCTCGAAGCGAACGCGCATCATTTGTTGGCCGATGTATGGACATCGGTCGGCGTGCTGGCCGGGGTCGGCTTGGTCGCGCTGACGGGCTGGCAACGGCTCGACCCGGTGGTGGCGCTCATCGTGGCAGCCAACGTCGTTTGGACGGGCATTCGCATTGTGCAAAGGTCCATTCTGGGCCTCATGGACACGGCGTTGTCCGCGGAGGATGTCACCGCCGTTCGCGAGGTCCTTGACCAGTACTCCGGCGAGGGAGTTCAGTTCCACGCATTGCGCACACGCCAGGCCGGGTCGCGGAAGTTTGTATCTATTCACGTGCTGGTTCCGGGCAGTTGGACGGTCCACTGTGGCCACGAACTCCTCGAGCGCATCGAGGGTGACATCCGGCGCGCGTTGCCTGACAGCACGGCATTCACCCACCTGGAATCGCTCGACGATCCGGCGTCGTGGGAGGATCAGACTTTGGAGCGCGGCGGAACGAGCGAATAATAGCGCTCACGCATACGTTCTCTGTCATTTGCCTCAGGTTTCAGGTGACATTCTTCGAGTGCCGCTGTCTTCCAGATGACAATGGAAACTGATATGCGATTTCCGGCTTCATTTTCCGCTGGTGTCTTCGCCCGGTTGCCGCTTAATTGCCCGGGATGAAAATTGTTTTGGCATACTCCGGCGGTCTCGACACCTCGGTGCTGCTCTCGTGGATCAAAGAGAATTACCAGGCCGAGATGATCGCCTTCTGCGCGAACATCGGCCAGGAGGAGGAACTCAAGGGCCTCGAAGCGAAGGCGAAGAGAACCGGCGCGTCCAAGGTGTATATCGTGGATTTGCAGGAGGAATTTGCGAGCGACTTCATTTTTCCGATGATCCAGGCGGGCGCGGTGTATGAAAACCAATACTTGCTCGGCACCAGCATCGCGCGACCGCTGATCGCCAAAGGCATGATTGAAATTGCCCGCAAGGAAAAGGCGGATGCGCTCGCTCACGGGGCCACAGGCAAGGGCAACGACCAGGTGCGCTTCGAACTGACCGCCGCCGCGCTCGCGCCCGAGTTGCAGGTCCTCGCACCCTGGCGTGACAGCCTGTTCCGGGACCAGTTTCCGGGTCGGGCGCGGATGATCGCCTACTGCGCCCAGAAGGGAATTCCCGTCCAGGCCACTGCGAAGAAGCCGTATTCGATGGACCGGAACCTTCTGCATATTTCATTTGAGGCCGGGATCCTGGAAGACCCCTGGATGGACGCCTTCGCCCTGTCGAACAAAGACATGTTCAAGCTCAGCGTTTCGCCGGAAGACGCTCCCGACAAACCGGAATACGTCACGCTTGAGTTTAAGAAGGGCAACTGTGTGGCGGTGAACGGCAGGCGCCTGACGCCGCTCGGCGTGATGAAATCGCTCAACAGGCTGGGCGGCAAACACGGGGTGGGCCGGGTGGACATGGTGGAAAACCGTTATGTCGGCATGAAATCGCGCGGCGTCTATGAAACGCCCGGCGGCGCGATTCTGCATTTCGCGCATCGGCAGATGGAAACGCTCACGATGGACCGCGAGGTGATGCACCTGCGGGACTCGCTGATCCCGCGGTATGCCGAGCTGGTTTACTATGGATATTGGTTTTCTCCGGAGCGGCTGGCGTTGCAGGCGTTCGTCACCGAAAGCCAGAGGAACGTGACCGGCACCGTGCGCGTCAAGCTTTACAAAGGCAACATCATGGTGGCGGGCCGCAAGTCCCCGGTCAGCCTCTACAACCCCCATATCGCCACGATGGAAGCGGATCCCACCAAAGCCTACAACCAGAACGACGCGACGGGTTTCATCCGGCTGAATGCGCTGCGGTTGAGGGTCGCCGCGCAGGTGCACGGAAAGGGCAAGTCGGGGGATTGATCGGTGCTTGAGTTCAAGCTTCTCGTGCGGGCGCAAGCGGAAGCTTGTCTCCGGGTTCGGAGGACTATTTGACGCCCAGCATGCCTGTGGGGGCGGAGGCGAGGGCTTCCTTGCAGTAGTGGATGCCTCGGCGCTGGACGACCATCAGCCGCAGCATCTTTTTGATCACGGGCTGCAGGCTTGGAACGCGGACTCCGAGGTGGTTTTGCGGCAGGGAACTGATCACGATCCGCAGAAACGTTTCGAGAGAGGCGACGTTCCCGCACAGGGCCATGTTCGACACGACCACATGCGGCCAATAGCCGGGAATGGTGCATGAACTAATGCTGCATCGCACATCGGTCGGGGAGAATCCCAGGACCGGAAAACTCCCGCGTCGAAGCACCGTGATCAATTCATCCAGTTCGGAAGGCAGGAGGCCGAAAATCGTCCGGGTCAGCTCTGGAGACTCGCTGGGTCCGCAGACACCATAATCGTAGGAGAACGGGGTGGGCAACATCAGCCGGTCGCCTGTGACTTCTTCATAACCGGACAGTCGTTCCAATCGGAGGCAGCCGAATTCGGACGTCAAGGCCCAGCCGGTGGAAACATCCTCATGGGTGAATGGAGTGAGTCCGGAGGGGGTGGCTTTTCCCAGAAGAGCAAAGACCCGGGGTCCGTTCCGCAGCAGCGCCCATTTCACCGACGTGCTTTGCTTGTTCAAGCACACTGCCATAGTCTCATTGCCAAGTTCCTGCCTGCTCCTCCCCGGATCCCGTTCCGGGGGCAAAGGGTTTGTTCCCGGCGCACGCCGGTCGGATTTTACGCCGCATGGTCAGTATAAGACTTCATTGCGCGGAAGCTATCCGTACTGTTGGCAAATGGGGGCCGGAGATCCTGGGACACCGCCCGAGAGGGGATTTGGCGGGCCGCCGGCGACGGCTTTCCTTCGCGTTGAACGAAATGCACGAAGCAACCATGGAAGCGGCACTTCGATCCGTGGTTGAACCCGAGGAAGAGAAATCACTGCTGTCCAAAACGGGCGCTTTTGAACAGCAGTATAATCAAAGAGCGCGCCATTTTGCGACGGGACGCACAGCGGGCTGCCGTGAGGCGTGGGAGGGGGTGCCTGGGACCGTTCAGGCGCGCTTGCGTTTGAACACTTCGCTGGGGTCCGCGAGGTTGAGCATGGACAGATCCAGGCCGAGGTTTGGATCCCGTTCCTGGGCGTTTTTCAATTGCCGGGCGATCTTGTCGGCGGCCGGTGTGGCGAAGTATTTGACCGCGCCGACGCTGACGCCGGCCTGGAAGATGACGACCAGCATGGACTGTTCGTCCACGGACAGGGTGAACATGCTGAATTTTTCGCCGTGCTGGTAAACGCTGTTGAAATTGGTTTCGTGGACGAGATTGGCGATGGTCTGGTTGGCGAGGTAGGCGCCGGAGGCGAGCGCGGCGATGGTGGTGAGGTCAAATTGACGCCCGTCGCCTTGCTGCGTGAGGAGGAAGCCGCCCTTGTCGATGACGAGCGCCGTGGTTGCGTCGCTCTGCTTCAGCAGCTCGCGCAGCGCGTCGTCGAAAAGCTGGATATCCTCCTCGAGGAGTTGGGGCAAGGTGGCCATGTCATGCGTACTGCGGCGTGTTTTGGCTGATGAACTTGTTCAGCAGCATACGCGTAATCATGTTAAGCGTCTCGAAGACGCCTTCGCATTTATGGGCGACGGAAGTGAAGGAGGGGACCTGCACCTCGCGGTTGTTCAAGAGGAACTCCATGTATTCCGCGGGTGCGACGTTCTGCAGATCGCGCTTGTTGTATTGGAGCACGTAAGGAATATCGGCGAGGTTCAGTTTGAGGGAACGCAGGTTGTCTTCCAGGTTCTGAAAGCTCTCCACGTTCTCGGCCATTTTGTCGTATTGCGAATCGGCCACGAACACGATGCCGTCCACGCCGCGCAGGACGAGCTGGCGCGTGGTGTTATAGATCACCTGGCCCGGCACGGTATAGAGCTGAAACTTGGTTTTGAACCCTTTGATCGACATGGCTTCGATCGGCAGAAAATCGAAGAACAGGGTGCGGTCGGAGCTGGTCGCCAGCGAGACGAGTTTCCCCTTGTTGCCGGCGGCGGTTTGCACGTGGTCGTGCACCTGCACGAGGTTGGTCGTTTTCCCGCCCATGGCCGGGCCGTAGTATACGATTTTGACCTGCAATTCCTTCGTTGCCTGATTGATGATAGCCATAGCGTCCTGTGCTTACTGTTTTTTCCTGTCCAGTTCCGCGGCCAGCTCGGCCAATTGGGCTGTTGGCAGCGGTTGGCCGGGGCGGCCAAAGGCCGCAAAGAAAATGGCGTTCACGCGAAAAATCTTCCAGGGGACATTTCCGACCGTGAAGTTCAGGTTGTTGAGTTCGCCCATGCGCAACTCCTTGGTGCATTGGCTGACCTTCCCGAAAATGTGCGGCAGGAACGCCGCCAGCGTGTCGCCGTTCAAATCAGCGGAGAGATGGCTCGCGACCATCAAGCCGTCCGGCAACGCGATCAGCGCGCCGGCCACGCCATCCAGGGCCGCCGCGCGGGAAGCCACTTCATTGGGGGTCGCACAACGTGTGACGAAGGTCGTTCCCGGCGAAGCCCCCGATTTGCGCTTGAAGTCCGACTCCGCCACCTGCGCGGTATCCGAACTGTCGTTCCAGACGTAGTAATTTGTGTCCAGGGGCTTGCTGACCGCATGGCTTGGCGCCGCGGCGCCGCCGTCGGCGGAGGGCGCGCCCGGTTGCGGAAGACCGAAGAATAAATTCGGGATGTTTTCGTCGATCGCCACTCTTTGTTGCGACTTGCCGGCGTCCTTTTGGCGGGTCAGAAACAGAGGCGCGATGACTTTGAGCGGCAGTTCGAGCGCCGCATTGTCGTGCACCGAAACGGTGGGGAGCGGCGCGGGTTTGATCCAGGAGCGCAACACTTTCCACGGAAACGCCACCTTGCCGCGCTTGAGGGCCTGTTCCACCGCCTGCGCCGGCAGGGCGACATTGGCGTCCGTCAGATTCAATTGCACGATTTCGTGGCGCAACGCCTCGGGCCAGCCCTCGGTCAGGGTCATCAACGGAACGTGCAGCGACGGGACATCGGGCGTGGGCTTGGGCGGCTGGGGAATGGGATCATGAGCCACCCTGGGAGGACGGGGCAGGCTCGATTCCCGGGGCGTCAGGGGCGGACTGACGGCACCCACGCCGTGGAACGCCGGCGGAACCATGCTGGCTGGAGGAGAACCAGCCGGTTTTACAACGGGCGCGGGCGGCGTGGGTGTGGAACCAATTGAACCGCGAAAAGGAATCGGCTGAAGCGGCGTCAGTTGCGTCATCGGCGGTTTCGCCGGGGACGTCGGAGCGGGCGGAGCAGGTTTTTGGGGAACCGGCGCCGGGGGAACAGGAGCAGCCGGGGTAATCGCGCGTGGAGCAGCCGGGGTGGTTGCACGCGGGGCGGCCGGGCTGGTCGCGCGCGGAGGCGCGGGCGTTTCCGCCTTCGTCGGGCCTACCGAGAAGATCAATCCGTCGCCGGTGTCGCCGAAGGGGCTTCTGATTTCGTCAGGAACTGCAATGTGTTTTTGGTTCTGGCGCCTGGGCAGCAGAGCCGGGTCAACCTGGCGCAGAATTTCATTCAGGGGCAATGTCACCATAATCTGGTCGCAGTCGCTTCCCGAGGTAAAGAGTTGCGGCGCGGCGCGGCGGAGTTCTCCGAAAGAAATCTTTACAGCCCCCGCTCCCAACTGCGGCAGGACTTTCTCCATGGGAATGGAAACCGTTGCCTCGCCCACGTCGGATTGCCGGATTCTGCCTTTGAGTTCGAGGGGGAACGCGCCCAGCACGTTTTGCAAAGAGACTTCGACGCTGTTTCCATTTCCGTTGGCATGAGTCCTGGGCTGCGGCCGGAGCGGGAGGCCGTTCACTGCGGGGCGTGCGGGAGCCGGCGCAGGTTCCTGCGTTTCGCCGACGCGGTCCTCGACCGGCTTGCCGAGGATGATGTTTTTCAGAAAAGCAAACATATGACTTCGGTGAGGTGGCGCGCTCATATGTCACTGCGGGGGCCCGGACCTGTCGTGCCATCGATGATCGTTTGAGTCCGTGAGCGGAATCCAAATGCGTGGAGTTCCGCCACCGCTTGCAGCCTGCTTCCGCCGTTCACCGATGCACGATTCATGTTGATTGGTGCCGAACTTTGACTTTGTGGAAGCAAAACTGTGCAGGAACTATGCCAGTTGAGGCGGTTTGTTTGTTTGGACAAGTGAAGGATCAGTCGGACGGAGTGAACGGTGGGACTGCCGTGATTCCTCTGTGTGACCGGGTTGCGGAGGATTGTCTCAACGCTGGACTGGTGTCCACATTGAAGTCCGCGGATCGCTCCGGGCTTTTTTCACGGGGATATGTCTGCGCGATCGACATCCAACCAACCGGCCCTTTCACACGGAGCCAGCAGGAAAGCGACCAGCCCCCGCGGAAGGGAATACGGTTTGCTTCGCTTGCAGGGGAGTGAAGGCCCTTTTGAGCTTGAGTTTACGTTATCGGAGAGTTAGCCGTTGACGAGCCGCTATGGAAGCACACCACAAAATCCTGCTATTGGATGACGAGTCCGACGTGCTGGTGATGTACAAGGAGATACTGTCGCAGCTTCCCAGCAAGCCGGAGATTCACACTGCCACGACCGGTGCGCGGGCGCTGGCGTTGCTCGAGGCGGAGCCGTTCCGGCTGTTGATCTGCGATTTGAAGATGCCGAAGATGGATGGCTTGCAAGTGCTTTCCATTGTCCGCCGCCGGTTTCCTGAATTGCGCACGGTGGTGATGACCGCGATGCAGGACGAGGAATTTCGCTCGCGCGCCTACGCGTTGGGGGTGGATTTGTTCTGGCTCAAGCCCGAAACGCAGCAGAACATGCAGATGTTCCTCGAGTGCCTGGAATCGTTGCTTGGACGCGACGTGGTCGGCGGCTTCCGCGGCGTACAGAGCAAGAGCCTCATGGACATCATTCAAATGGAATGCCTGTCCCAGAGCTCGACCCTCCTGCGCATCACGCATGGGGCGCTCGTCGGCAAAATCTGGATTGCGGGGGGAGAGTTGATCCATGCCGAAGCCGAAGGAGCGGCCGGTGAAATGGCGTTTCGACGGATTCTGGAATGGAGGTCCGGCACGTTCGAGAATCTGCCGGCTGAGCCGGACCACGAGCGGACGATCAACAAGCCTGCCAACGCCCTGCTGCTCGAGATGGCACAGGCGATGGATGAATTTGCGAGTCCTGGCGCGGCCGGCTCGAAGGAGGTAGTGGAACAGCGGAAGACCGTCTGGAAGCTTTCAGTGCTGACCCGCGAAGGCGCCGAGTGGGTGGTCTCCATTCCCGCGTCGGGCGCGGCCGAAGGCTGGGGCATGCAGGCGGGGGAGGAGGCGGCCAGGTGGGTCCGCCAGGCGGGTGAATCCTGCAAGCGATTGAGCGAACGGCTCGGAGCGGGGCCGCTGTCGCACATCGAGGGGAGCAGCCTCGAACGGCGTCTCGTTTTGCTGCCCTGGGAGCAGAAAACCTTTCTGGTGGCGTGGCCGCTCAGCACGGAAACCCAGCGGATGCTGGAGCAGACGAGGCAACTTGTGGCATCATGGGATTCTTGAAATTATTTTCCAGGACGGGCGCGGGCGTTCAACGGCTGCCATCCGGGAGCATGACGGTGGACCGGGAGGGGAACGTGGTGGCGACGACCGTTGCCTCCGGGTATCCGCCGGCGCTGTTGCACGAGGTAGCCGTCGAGGTGTTGCGACTGTTTCGCGAGGCCCGTGCAGCCCAAATGCCGCTCTCCGAGTTCAACCTTCATTTCGCCAGCCTTCGCATCACCGCCCGGGAAATGCGCGGCGGCGCCATCGTCTTTCTGTCGCCGAAAACCGAGTCCACCACGTCGTCCATGAATTGATACGCGCTTATGAGCACAACCAAAAAGCTGGAACAATTGATCGCGCAGATGGAGAACTATCTGGAGTGTTGGAAACAGTTCAACCAGTTCGTCAATCTCGCCCGCGGCAAGAAATTCAGCGCCGAAGATGAAAACCAGTTCCTCGAAACCAAAAGCATCCTGGTCCAGGAACTGGAGATCATCCTGGCCTCCGTCGAGGTCAGTTCGCCGAGCAAGGAGGAAGTGCACACCCTCATCGGCAACACGCCCTCCCTGCGGTATCTCGGCGAAATGAACGAAGGCGCGTTGCGCAACGTGGAAAACCAATGGCACAAGATCTACATCGGCTGGCACTCGATCCTCGGCCAGTTGAAAGTGCACCAGCACGAGGAGGATTCCAAAGGCGCCCTGGCTTCGTTCCTGGGCAAGAAGGGGAGGTGAAAGGCCTTGGAACGTTGAAAGGGTCAGGCATTACCGCGGGAAACCGCCGGCCTGGACACTCAGTCAACGCTTCAGCATTTCAACGTTGTCACCCTTTTCTTTCTTGTCTTTCGCGCCGTTTTCCCGTCTAAACAGCCCATGCCCGATTGGATCGCCGTACTCTTCCTGGGTCTCGTTGAAGGAATCACCGAGTTCATTCCCGTTTCCTCGACGGGCCATTTGTTGATCGCCGAACAATGGCTCGAAAAGATCAGCCGCTTCGAGGCCAGCGAGATGTTCACCGTCGTCATTCAGTTGGGGGCCGTCCTGGCCGTCATCCCATTGTTTCGCCAGCGTTTTCACCAGTTCATTTTCGAATGGAACGATCCCGCCGTGCGCGACTATCTGGCGAAGATCGTCGTCGCGTTTTTCATCACCGGGGTCGGCGGATTCCTGGTCACAAAAGCCCACTGGGACCTGGAAAAGAACCCCAAGCCCATCGCCGTGGCGTTGCTTATCGGCGGGATCCTGTTTCTCGCGGTCGAATACTGGCTGCGCGGCAAGCCCCGCAAGGACGTGGTGGGTTGGAACGTGGCCATCGCCGTCGGCCTGGGCCAGATCATCGCGGCGGTGTTTCCCGGCACCTCGCGCTCGGGCGCGACAATCCTGCTCGCCCTGATCCTCGGCTTGAATCGGCCGCTCGCGACGGAGTTTTCGTTTCTCGTCAGCATTCCGACGATGATTGCCGCGAGCGGATATGAGATCCACAAAACGTTGCGCCACCCGGTTGTCGGCGCGGCGCCGGAGCGTTGGGACATGGTGTTCCTGGGGTTCGTGGTGTCGGCGATCGTTTCCTTCATCGCGGTCAAGTGGCTGCTGCGCTACGTGCAGACCCACACCTTCAGCGCGTTTGGCTGGTACCGGATCGCGCTGGCCATCGGGATCTTCCTCCTTCTGTTGACGTCAACAGGGCCATAGAAGAAAGGCAGGCCATGGCCGATTCGCATTGAATCGGGCGCCCGGTTCTTTCACAGTGTGCCAGGATATGGGCGCTCAATGGAAGCAAGCCGGCCGCGAGGCCAACGCGCAGAAAAAAGGCCAGATGGTGGTCAAACTGGTCCGCGAGATCATGGTGGCCGCCAAACTTGGCGGCTCCGATCCGGACCTGAACCCGCGCCTGGCCGCTGCGGTCGAGAAAGCCAGGAAGGCTTCGGTCTATCGCGATACCATCGAGCGGGCGATCAAGAAGGGTTCCGGGCAGACGGATGAGAAGGTAACCTACGAGCTGGTCACCTATGAAGGCTTTGCGCCGCACAAGGTGCCCGTCGTGGTCGAATGCCTCACCGACAACCGCAACCGCACCGCGCCGGAAATCCGAAATCTTTTCAAGGCCGGCTCGCTCGGCCAGCCCGGCAGCGTCAGCTTCTTCTTCAACCACCTCGGAGTTGTCGAAGCCACTCACGGCGATTTGAACCGCGACGCCGAAGGGGACGCGATTGAGGCGGGCGCGCAGGAGATCGAGCCGTTGGAAGCCGAGGAGGTTCCCGCCGGCCAAAAGGGAGCGCGATTTTTGACGGAGATCAGGGAACTGGACGCGGTCTCCAAGGCGTTGAAAGCGGCCGGATGGAACGTCATCGCCACCGAGATCCGTTACGTCGCCAAGAACTCCACCGAACTCAACGAGGCAGCGCGCCGGGAAGTCGCGGATTTTCTGAACGCCCTTGACGACCACGATGATGTGCATCGTGTCTATGTCGCGTTGAAGTAGGCGGGGTCCGTTTCAAGTCGCGGAATTCATGTTGACCCTTTCCGGCATCAGCAAGGCATATGGCGGACATGTGTTGTTCGCCGACGCCACGCTTCAGGTGAACCGTCAGGACCGCATCGGTCTGGTCGGGCCGAACGGCGCGGGGAAATCCACCCTCTTCTCCCTCATTCTCGGCGGAGAATCCGCCGACGAGGGCGAGGTCATTCTCGAACGCGGCGTTTCCTTCGGACATTTGCCACAGGAAAGCGCTCCCGTGGGCGATGAAACCGTCATCGAACTCGCCACCGCCACCACGCCGGAATACACGAAGCTCCGCCGGATCATCAAAGCCTGGGAAGCGGATCATCCTATCGAGGCGTTGCATCCGGAGGAAGTTCACGACAATGTCCACGACCGTTTCAACGAACTTGGGGGTTATCAACTCGAAGCCAAGGCGAAGCAGATCCTTGCCGGGCTGAGCTTCCGCGAAAAGGATTTCGACCGGCCCGCGCGCGAGATGAGCGGCGGCTGGGTGATGCGCGCGCATCTGGCCCGCCTGCTCACGCACGAACCGGACCTGCTCCTGCTCGACGAGCCCACGAACCATCTCGACCTCGACGCGCTCCTCTGGTTTCAGGAATACTTGAAGGGCTACCCCGGCGCGATCCTGGTCATCTCGCACGATCGCGAATTTTTGAACCAACTCGTCGGCGGGATCGTGGAAATCCGCCAGAGCAAGCTCGTCCGTTACCGGGGCAATTACGACGATTACCTTCTCCAGCGCGAAGCCCAGGAGGAACAGCTCCTCGCCGCTTACAAGAACCAGCAGCGCGAAATCGCGCATCTGATGGAGTTCGTCAACCGTTTCCGCGCCAAGAACACCAAGGCCGCGCAAGCGCAGAGCAAGCTCAAGCAGATCGACCGCATGGAGAAAATCGAAGCGCCGGGCGGCGAGGACCGGAAAGTGAGCTTTTCATTTCCACAGCCGCAGCGCAGCGGGTTGAAAGTCATCACTCTCAAAGGCATCCACCACGCCTACGGTGAAAACGTGGTATATCGCGGGATTGATTTCGTGGCCGAGCGCGGCCAGCGCGTCGTGCTCGTCGGGCCGAACGGCGCCGGCAAATCGACGCTGCTCAAGATTCTCGGGGGTGTCCTGCAACCCCAGGGCGGCACGCGTGAGTTGGGCCATAATGTCAAGGCGGGCTACTATGCGCAGTATCGGGTCGATATGCTCGATCCTAGCCGGACCGTGCTCGATGAGGCCTTTGACACTCCGCAGCGCGTTACCGAGCAATTTGTCCGCACGCTGCTGGGGTGTTTTCTTTTCACCGGAGACGACGTGTTCAAACGGGTCAGCGTCTTGAGCGGCGGCGAAAAGAGCCGGCTTGCGCTGGTCAAGCTGCTCCTCAATCCGCCCAATCTGCTGTTGATGGACGAACCGACAACCCACCTTGATCTGTCGAGCATCGACGCGCTGCTGTTCGCGCTCGATCAGTTCGAGGGCACTCTGGTTTTAATCAGCCACGACGTTTATTTCATCCGCGCGCTGGCCGATCACGTCGTGCACGTCAACGCCGGCCGGCTCACCCATTATCCTGGTGGCTACAACTACTACGTCGACAAGACGAAGGCGCACTCGGCGCGGACGGCGTTGACGGCGGCCGTTGCCGGCGCGTCGGCACTCTCCCCGGGCCATCCCGGGCAAGCCGAGGATGCGAGCCGGCGGGTCCCCGCCAGAAGAGAACAAAAACGCCGCGAAGCCGAGGCGCGACAGGCCCGTTCGAGCGAGCGCAAAGAGCAGCGGCAAATCGTCCATTCGTTGGAGACGGAGATTCACTTGCTGGAATCGCGCCAGACCGAACTCACCGCCGAACTTGAGAAGCCGGCAACCTACCAGCAACCCGGCCGTGCCATGGAACTGAACCGAGAGCTGGGAGGAATCCAGAAAAGTCTTCTGCGATTGATTCCCCGCTGGGAGGAGGCGGCCACCAAACTGAGCGCGCTGGATTCCGTTTGAATATCCGTTGTAGTACGGATGAGATGATCCGCAATGTCCGGCGGGACAATGGTGTAAAGTGCAGCGGGGGTCGGTCGATGTAGTGGCAGATAGAGGAACGATCGAGTTGACCAGGAAAAGGTGAGACTATGCGAGTAACCGGGAACAGCGAACCAACAGGAGCGGCAGAGACACAGGCGGCGAAGATCCCAGTGAGCAACGCGGCTCCTGCAAAGGAAACTTTGGCTCTCAGCGCATCGGAAAATCTGGCCGGTGCGTTGAAGCAAATTCCAGAGGTCCGGGCAGAGCAAGTGGCTCGAGCCAAGGAGCTGGTGAACGATCCTTCGTATCCATCGGATGCGGTATTGGGCAAAGTGTCGGGCCTTCTGGCCGATCATATTCAGTCAGAGATCAACCCGGAATAATCCCGGCTCCGGCCTCGACTTCTCCCCCGATCTACAACCGATCCCCGTTTCCTCCGGGACCGGTGGCAGAAGTTCGTTCTGGTCGCCAAGCCTTTGACGGAGCGGCAGCGGCGCAGTCCGGCTTCGGACAACTGGCAGACATTCCCCGGCCCTCAAATTCGATCCTTCCGGCTATGGGCGTTACTGCCTTGTGCGCGCAGATGGAGGCCGATACGCTCTGCCGAATCGTCGCCCTGCTGCAAGCGAGCCCAGAATGAACGAAGAGATGGTCCAACCCGGTCGAAGGCCCAATCCCAGACTTCTCAGGCTCGCGATTATCCTGTTCGGCATAGTCGTGGGCCAGTTTCTTCTGTATGGGCCTTCCCTGATGGGTCGAAAGATCCTCCTGCCGCTGGATTTTCTGGCGATGCCCTCGTGTTACCTGCCGGACACGCTGGAGACGCCGAACGGTTATCCGCACGATCAGGTGTCCGGGGATCTTGTTATGCAATACGAGCCCGACCGGATTTTCGCGGTGAAGGAGCTGAGGGCGGGTCGGTTTCCCTTGTGGACACCGAGCCAGTACGGGGGTGTGCCATTCATCGCACCGAAGTATTCGCCGTTCTTTCTGCTCACGTGCTTGACGCCGTCGCCGCGGATCATTCCATGGGTGCAATTGCTGGCGGCGATGGTTGCGGGAACGGGGATTTATGTTTTCGTTCGGCGGGTGGTTGGGGTGGGTTTCTGGCCGGCGACACTGGTGGCGTGGTGCTATCCGATGAGCGGGTTTTTCGTATTTTGGCAAGGGCACTGGGGGCCGGCGGGGACGTATTGGCTGGGGTGGCTGCTGCTGGCGGTGGATCGGACAGTGCGAGGAGGCGGAGTCGCACCGGTTGGGCTGGCTGTGGTGACGGGATTGGTGTTGGTGAGCGGACATTTGGATGTGGCGGCGCTGGTGTTGCTGGTGTCGGGTTTGTTTGGGTTGTGGTGTTTATGGGAGATGAATGGAGTGCGGTTGTGGAGTCGGGTGGCGGGGAAGGCGGTGCTGGGGCTGGTATTGGGCTGGGGGTTGGGGTTCTTGGTGGCCGCGCCCAACATTTTGCCTGTGGTTGAATATGCGAGGACCGGATATCGGATGATGGAGCGTTTGGGTGGCAAGGAGGAGCGGCCACCGGTGGGTTTGATTGCCCTGCCGCAGGTAGTGCTTCCAGACATGTATGGATCGTCAGTAAAGGGCAGCTTTCCGTTCTTTGCGGATTTTGGCGAGAGCAACCTTCCGGAGAGCTCGGCGGCGGCCTACGCGGGGGTGCTGGCGACGCTGGTCGGGGCTCCCCTGGCGTGGTGCAGCCGGCGTCAACGTTCCCTGAACTGGTTCTGGCTGGGGCTGGCGGTGTTCAGCCTGAGCTGGTGCTTGGATCTGCCTGGGTTCGTCGATTTCCTGAGTCTCCCCGGGTTGAACATGCTGTCTTACAACCGGCTGGTGTTTGCTGCATCGTTCGCGATCCTCGCCATGGCGGCCACCGGGTTGGAAGTCTTGCGACAAGGGGAGTGCCACTGGGGATGGGGGCTGTGGCTGCCGATTGCTTTGCTGGCCGGGCTTATGGCATGGTGCGTCTATCGCGCCGGGGTTTCTCCCGGGCCGCTGTTCGCCAAGCTCGAGAAGAATGTCCGGGCCGGCCAACAGTTTCTGTGGGTTGAGAGTGTGGAGGACCTGCGGCCGGTGCGGGCGTGGCTTTCGGCGCACTACAGAGCTGCGGCCGTCTGGTGTGGTGCCGGCTTGATCGTTTGGCTGGCATTGAGGTTCCGGGTCCTCGAACAGTGGCTTCTGATGCCGGTGCTCGGGGCGCTGCTTCTGGGCGATCTGCTCTGGTTCAGTCATGGCCGGAACACACAGAGCGATCCGGCCCTTTACTTTCCCGAAATACCTGCGTTGCGTGAAATGGCGATGGCCACTCCCGGCCGATTCATGGGCAACGGCTGCTTTCCCCCCGACCTGGCGGAGGCCGTTGGCCTCGACGACGTGCGCGGGTATGATGCCGTGGATCCAGGCAGATGGGTGTCGCTGCTGAAATCGGCCGCCGGCATCAATTCGTCCGAGCTGGATTATGCCGCCACACAATGGCTGACTCCACAAGGAAGGATCACAAAGACAAACACGCTGCAACTGTCTCCGATCCTGGACATGTTGGGGGTGCGCTACGTGGTTTCCCGCGGTTCGCCGCCGCCGGGAGTTCAACCCGCGTTTCGGAGTCCCGATTATTGGATCCTGGAAAATCCTTCGGTGCTTCCGCGGGTGTTCGTGCCGAAACGGGTCGAGGTGGTGCCCAGGGAGAATGAGCGGTTATGGAAGCTTTCGCAGTTGGAATTCAATCCTCGCGAAGTGGCGTATGTGGAGGTGCCGGTCGATCTGCCAACCGGATGCCGGGGTGAGGTCGAGATCAGGAATGAAACTCCAACCCGCATTGTTGTGGCCGCGCGAATGGAAACCTCGGGGCTGGTGGTGCTGGCGGATCGCTGGGACAATGGCTGGCGGGCTTTCGTGGATGGCAAGCCCGTGCCGATCCTGGTCGCCAACCAGGCGATTCGAGGGGTGGTATTGCCCGCGGGCAGGGCAACGCTTGAGTTTCGGTACCAGTCCGCTTCGGTGAGACTGGGATTTTTTCTTGCGGGTGCGGCGGGCCTGATCCTGTTCGGGTGGCTGGGGATGGCGGCATGGCTTGGAGGCAAGGCTCGACGGTGGCCGGGTCCATGAGGCTCGCCCGCAGCTTCAGCAACAGCGGTTCGTCTCCGTTTTGCAATCGGCCAATCTCGTCTATATTACGATTGTGCTGACAACACCGGAATTGATTGCAGAAACGGCGCAAGTCTCCCGACTGGCGCAACTCATTCCACGTTGGCAGAACGTGCCACTCTACCGTGATTGGTTGGAACCGATGGAGCAGGACGGGGACGGCGGCCTGAGCCGGTTCACCCGGTTGCCGCTCATCACGAAGCGCGAGCTGCGAGCGGGTTTCCCGGAAAATGTCCTGGGTCGCGCTCGCTCGCTCGACGCCCTGCTGCGCGAAAAGCTCGTCGAAGTGGAGCACACCTCGGGCACTTCCGAGGAAAGTCTGCCGGTGATTTTTGGCCGGCACTGGTGGAACGAGCAGGAAGAACGCGCGCTTCGGCTCAATGCCTTCGTCGCCCGCGTGCTGGACGGGCACCCCAACGCCCGGCGCGCCACCATCACCTCGCCAGCCTGCAACGGCCTGACCTGCCCAACCGTCTGGCAATCCCACGCTCACCGCACCAGCGGGAACACCTTGTTCGTCAATCTCGCCCGCATCCCCTTTCTTCTGAGCGACGCGAACCTGGCGCGGATGGCATCGGAAATTGCCGAATGGTCGCCGCAGTTCCTCGATGTTGACCCGGTTCACGGCGCGCGCTTTGCCCTTTATTGCGAGCGTCACGGCCTGAAGTTTTCCACGCTGCGGTTCGTTCTGTGCAGCTACGAATTTGTGAGCGTCGTGCACCGCCGGATTCTGGAACGCGTGTTTGGGGTGCCGGTCTTCAACCTGTATGGCTCGACGGAGACCGGTCACCTGCTGATGGAAAACGAACAGGGTGAAATGAAACCCTGCTACGACACGGCGTTTCTCGAAATCGTGGATGCGGACGCCCGGAAGGTGGGTGAGCTCGTGGTCACAACATTGACGAATAATTACATGCCGCTGTTGCGTTATCGCATCGGCGATCTCGCGCAGCACCACACACTGCCTTACGGCAACGTGTACATCGTTCACGGACGCGCCCGCGACGCGCTCAGGTCCCCGCACGGTACGCGAGTGACGACCTGGCAGGTGGATCAATGCTTCGCCGGCGCGGGCGGGATCGCCCATTATGAATTGCGTCAAAGCCAGGGCGGCGACTGTCTCCTGCGATTTGTGCCGGACGGATCCGGACCGACCGCCGCCGAATTGAGTGGCGTGGCCGCGCGACTCGAAGCGCTGTTGAAACCTGAGGGCGGCATCAAGGTCGAGTCCGTGCCGGTTCTGGTGCCTTCGCCTTCGGGAAAATTCCGCCTGACCCTGCGCACCGGCGAATAAGATGAAGGGAATCCTCCCAGCATTCTGCACGCTGAGCTTGCGGCTGATGACGCGGCACGGATCAACGATAGACCTCGCGACGATGGCCGACCGTGATGACCAGGATGTGGAGTTCGCGATCGTGAATTTCATAAATCACCCGGTAGTCGCCTACCCGAATCCGCCAGGCGTTCCGGCCTTTCAGCTTCTTAACATCCGGCGGTCGCGGGTTGCTCTCCAATTCGGCGTTGGAGGCCAGCATTTGCCGCAGCCGCACGAACGCGCGCACCACCTGAACGCTCGTCTGGGCCGCCCGGTCGCTGTTCAAAATGTTTGCCAGCATCCATGCTCCGTGTTCGATGAAGGCGTAGGGAAGCTAGGGTGAGAACCTGAGGTGGCGGAGGTGGTCACAATTTGTGACCTTAACCGGCAATACGTTTCTTACGCAGCAATTTTGAGGCGCCAAATTGGCACCTCAAACTTCAACCGGTCACAGATTGTGACCGGTCCATTTAAGATGCCAGTTTGGCATTTCAAGAACTTGCCCCCTTGCTGCCACGATCTTGAAATCACAATTTGTGACTTCAAGTTCCAGTTGCGGCTCGCGCGGACGCTCGCCCCACCGATGTCAATTCTTCGACCCGGCCAATTCCTCCTCAAAATCCACGATCTCCTTGATCTGCACGAGAAACCAGCGGTCGATTTTCGTCAGGTTGAAAATCTCTTCGATGGTAAATCCGGCGCGGAGGGCGTGGCGGATGAAGAAAATCCTCTCCGCATTCGGCACGCTCAGTTTGCGGCTGATGACGTCATGGGGGAGGATGTCGCGGTCGCCATAGACTTCCGTGCCGATACGCCAGGGTTTGCCGTCGCCGCCCAGGCCGCTGCGGCCGATTTCGAGGGACCGCAGGCATTTCTGCAGGCTTTCCTTGAACGTGCGGCCGATGGCCATGGCTTCGCCGACGCTTTTCATCTGGGTGGTGAGCGTGGGATCGGCCTGGGGGAATTTCTCGAACGCAAACCGCGGAATCTTGGTGACGACGTAATCGATGGTCGGCTCGAAACTGGCCGGGGTTTCGCGGGTGATGTCGTTTTTGATCTCGTCGAGCAGGTAACCGACCGCGAGTTTGGCGGCGATTTTGGCGATGGGAAATCCGGTGGCCTTGGACGCCAGCGCGGAACTGCGGCTGACGCGGGGGTTCATCTCGATGATGACCATCCGGCCATTGTCCGGGTTGACTGCGAACTGGATGTTCGAGCCGCCGGTTTCGACGCCGACGGCGCGAATGACCGCGAAACTGGCATCACGCATGATCTGAAATTCCTTGTCGGTCAAAGTCTGGATGGGCGCGACGGTGATGGAATCGCCGGTATGCACACCCATGGGATCGAAATTTTCGATGGAGCAGATGATGACGCAGTTATCGGCCTTGTCGCGCATGACCTCCATTTCGTATTCCTTCCAGCCGAGGAGGGATTCTTCGATCAGGATCTCATTGACGGGCGAGAGATCGATGCCCCGTTTGGCGAGTTCCTCAAATTCGTCGCCATTGTAAGCAATGCCGCCTCCGGTGCCGCCGAGCGTGAAGGCCGGGCGGATGATCAACGGAAGCAATCCGATCCTGTCCGCGATGCCGCGCGCTTCGTTCATGTCGTGCGCCACGCCGGAGACAGGCACGTCGAGCCCGATGGAAAGCATGAGATCCTTGAAGGCGAGGCGATCTTCGCCCTTGTGGATGGCTTCGGCCTTGGCGCCGATCATTTCGACGCCGTGCCGTTCCAGGACGCCCGACCGGTGGAGCGCCATGGCGGTGTTCAAGGCGGTTTGGCCTCCGAGGGTGGGGAGGAGGACGAGTTTATGGGGGATCGGAGATTTGGGATTTGAGAGTTGAGATTGGCCGGTGGGAACGCCCATGCGGCGCATTTCCTCCAACTCCCGAACGATGATTTTTTCGACGCACTCCGGCGTGATCGGTTCGATATAGGTGCGGTCGGCGAACTCCGGATCGGTCATGATGGTGGCCGGGTTGGAATTGACCAGGACGACGCGATAACCTTCCTCCCGAAGCGCCTTGCACGCCTGCGTGCCGGAGTAGTCGAACTCACACGCCTGGCCGATGATGATCGGCCCGGCTCCGATGATCAGGACGGAATGGATATCGGCGCGTTTCGGCATAAAACAGAGCAAGAGTCAAAGCGATTCGCGCGCGCTTGTCAGTATTTTTTGGTGGCATTTTTGATGGCATGCCTCGAAATTCTCCCACTCCCTTCCGTTGGTGCGGGGGAAAGATGGAAGGATTGCGGGCGGTGGCAGGGTTTGACCGGAGCGCGGAGCATCGGCACGGTGACAGGACATCGAGGACAGAAAAGTGACAAGACATCGAGGACAGTTTTATAGCGGGGATTGTCGACCGCAGCGGGGCGCGAGCTTGGGCTCGCAAGCCGCCCCGCTGCTCGTTTACTT